>Ga0081538_10005739_pt1 | contig 11093 bp, 10 predicted proteins | sample TabmetS5T2R1_FD_71022 | JGI IMG/M metagenome (GOLD analysis project Ga0081538, IMG submission 71022) | Tabebuia heterophylla rhizosphere microbial communities from the University of Puerto Rico - S5T2R1 | ecosystem: Host-associated > Plants > Roots > Rhizosphere ...
GACGCCGCCCTCTCACGGCGGAAACCGGGGTTCGAATCCCCGTAGCGGTACCTCAGGGAAGCCCCGCGAGACGCGGGGTTTCGTCGTTCGAGGGCTCCTCTTGGGACGCCGAATCGGCGCGGATCAGACGATCGACGCTGCCGTGCGTGAGCCGTCGACGTTCAGGCCGGCGCGAAACGGTTCGGCGTCGAGGAGGCTCAGCGCCGCGCCGAGCTGGTGCGCGATGATGCGGGCCGAGCTGATCTCGATGCGGCTCCACGGCTTCTCGCCGGCCCTCGACGCCTCCAGGGTGCCGACCAGCGCGCCATGACAGCGGATCGGGACCCGCAGGAGCGAGCGGTGCCCGAGGGCGGACAAGGCTTCGCGTTCGCCGTCTGCGCTGCGCACGCCGGAGGCGAGGATCTGGACCGCCTCGCCGGCGACGAGGCGCGCGATCGCCGCTTCGTCGAGCTGGATGGGCGGATGACCGCTCGTCACGTTCTCCCGGGCACCCGTCATCGCGTCGACGTGGGCGATGCAGACGAGGTCGGCGTGCAACTCGCGGGCGATCGCTGTCACCGCCGCCGGCAGCGCCTCCCGGTCCTGAGAACCGGCGATCAGCGAGAGGACTCCCTCGAGCGACGTCGCAGTCGCAGGCGGAGGCGCGGCGAGCGCCGTGGTGAAGGACACGGTGCACACCTCCGACGCCTCGCGGCTGGCGGCCGGCCAGTCGGTGTCCGGCCGGGCGATGACATAGCCCTGGCCGAAGCCGACGTCGAGGTCGGCGAGCCGCTCGAGATCACCCAGCGTTTCGATGCCCTCGGCGCAGACGACGGCTCCGCTGGCCCGGCCGTACCGGACGAACGAGGCGATCAGCGCGGCGCGGCCTTCATCCTCTCCGACGCCGGTGACGAGCGACCGGTCGAGCTTGATGAGATCGGGGCCGAGGCGCATGACGTGCTTGAGGCCCGCATAGCCGGCTCCGGCGTCGTCGATCGCGACCCGTCCGCCGCGTCGCCGGACATCGGCCAGGGCGGCATCGAGACCGGGAGCGTCCGTGAGGAGCTCGTTCTCGGTGAGCTCGATCACGATGTCCTCGAGCGAGGGGGGAAGCACGGCCTGGACCGGTGCGGAGACCAGGGCCGACGGACTGAGGTTCACGGTCAGGTAGGTGCCGGAGGGCCGGCCCGGGGCCGTGAGCGCCGCGGCGACCGCGCGCGCCTCGAGCTCGTAGCCCAGGCCGCACCGATGCGCCTGCGCGAACCAGGCGTTCGGCGGCCTCGTCTCGCCGGCGGCGAAGCGCGCGAGCGCCTCGTAGCCGGTGACGGCGCCCGTGCGAAGGTCGAGGATCGGCTGGAACGCCATGCGGATCGCGTCCCGGCGCTCAAGAAGGCCGACGATCTCTTCACGTTGCTCGGCGCCGCGCTGGAACCAGGTCGCCCGTCCCGATTCCTCGGATTGGACGCTCGGCGCAAGGGACTCCAGCTCGCGGTCGTACATGTCCCAGCGGTGCTTGCCGTCGCGCTTGGCGGCGTACATCGCGAGATCGGCCTGTCGCAGGAGCTCGTCGACGCTGCGCTCGCCCGTGCCCGAGACGGCGATGCCGATGCTGAGGCTCACCTTGTACGGCTCGCCATGGACGAGGAACGGCTCGTCGAAGCCCTTCAGGAGGCGTTCCGCGGCCTGCACGACCTCGTTCGGCCCGGCGACGTGCTCGAGCAGGACGCCGAACTCGTCGCCGCCGAGCCGGCCGACCGTGTCCGCCGACCGCAAGCGGCCCCGCAACCGGCCGGCGACGCCCACGAGCAGCTCGTCGCCGACGGCGTGCCCCATCTCGTCGTTGATGACCTTGAAGTCGTCGAGATCGAGGAACAAGAGGGCGACCTGCCGATCGTCACGCGCGTCTCGCGTCAGCGCGTGCTCGATCCGGTCGTAGAACAGCGCCCGGTTCGCAAGCTGGGTGAGCGGATCGTGAAACGCGCGGTGCCGCAGCTGCTCCTCGAACGCCCGGCGCTCGTCGATGTCGCGGGCCGTCAGCACGATGCCCCGCACACGGTCGTCGCCGAGCAGGTTCGTGGCGACGGTCTCCACATAGCCGTAGGTACCGTTCGCGCGGCGGATCCGCCACTCGCCCTCGTGCGAGGCCTGCAGGCCGGCCGCGGCCACGCGCGCGAGCAGCGCGCGCAGCAACGGCACGTCGTCGGCGTGCGCCCATTCCTCCAGCAGCCGCCCGACGGCAGACTCCCGTGCGTCCCCGAACACGGGCTCGGTGGCTCCGGTCAGCGTCCGGATCGTCCCGTCGCGCCCGACGATGGCGATGAGGTCGCTCGAGTTCTGCACGATCGACTGCAGCCGCGCCTCGCTCTCCTCGGCCATGCGGTGCAGCTCGCGCGCGTTCTCGATGCGCCCGTGCCGCTCCCGGGCGAACACCGCCAGGAGCGCGGCGAGCGGCAGCACCGCTGCGACGACCCACTCCCCGTGGTCCGCCGCGACCGCGGCGAGCAGCCCGACGGGCGTGAGCAGGACGTCGACGAAGTACACCCACGCGAAGGCCGCGAGCTGCTCGCGCAACGGCAGCCCCAGCCCGACACGGAGGCGGATGGCTGCCGCACCGAAGTCGAAGCCCAGCTGCGCGGACAGGGCGAGGAGCACGACGACGGCGCCGCTCCAGAACCCGCTGGGAGGACCGACGAGGACGAGGACGAGCGCCGGCCCCACCGTGAACCAGGCATCGGCGAGCGTCGAGGGAAGCCGCTCGAGCGGACGGCGCGCGGCGGCCGACTCGGGAAGTCGGGCCAGCACGTGGGCGGCCGCGACCAGGCACGGCACCAGCGCCGGCGGGAGGAGCACGAACATCGGGACGAGAACGAGCTGGACCGGTCGCGTCCGGCCCTCGCCGACCTCGAACTCGATCTGCAGGAGAACGAAGCACAGACCGAGGAACCACGCCAGCACGGGGACCGACACGTCGGGCACCGGCGCCGCGATCACCAGGGCCGCGGCGGAGACCACGAACGCCGCCGCGAACGCCCCCTCGGTCCGGCGCTCGCGGCGCGCGAGCGCGTCCGGGTGCGCGCCGGCTTCAGCGACGGCATGCGTCCGGTCCTCCTGTGGAGCCGGCGTCGCCTGGCGGCTTATGTGCTCTGACGCCATACCGTCGGTGTCGGCCCCCGCTGGGACCCCTTTAGCGATCTGGCGTCCCGCGGGTCAGACACATGTCCGCTTGAGCGGATTCCGAAGCCGCCGATACTCCACCCGACGGTCGATCGCTCAAGCGGACTGGCCGTCAGGCCGCGCAAGGCCGCGCGGCAGGCCGTACACCAAGGAGGTAATGGAGTGCCCTACATCGTTCGACGCCCGACAGGCCTTCGCAGGATGGCCGCGGGTCTGGCGGTCGCCGTCGCGGCCGTCCTCGCGTCATCCGCGCCCGCCTCGGCGGCGCCGGGCTGGACGCCCGACGTCTGTGTGACGCCGTCCTTCAGCCAGATCTTCCTCCCGTGGAAGGACAGCGCCCTGTACACGAAGTCCCCAGGCGGTGACTTCGAGGGCACCCTTCAGGGGTGGACGCTCGGGCCCAGCGCTACGGTCGTGAACGAGAACGAGTCGTTCTACGTCGGCGGGCGGGGCGACCGCTCGTCGCTGCGTCTCCCGGCGGGCGCGAGCGCGGTCAGCTCGCCCATGTGCATCGACCGGAGCTATCCGTCGTTCCGCTTCTTTGCCCGCAACCTGTCACAGGGGAAGGGCGACCTGCGGGTCGAGATCCTTTGGCACCAGTCCGGCGCGACCCGGACGTCGAAGGCCGGGCTCGACAAGAAGGCCGGCACGGGCTGGACGCCGGTCAAGTCGCTCAAGCTGCCCACGGGGGCGCTGACCACCGGCCGGCTGGAGCCGGTCACGTTCCGCTTCACCGCGGTCGGCGGGGCGTACCAGATCGACGATCTCTACGTCGATCCGTTCATGCGCCGCTAGCCGGTCAGGTCGTGGTCGCCGGCACCGCCGGCGACCACGACTTCCGCCGCGCGTCGTTGGTCTAGGACCGGCCGGCGCCGACGACCTCGCCCTCGCGCACGAAGCGGCGCCCGGCGTGCTCCTCGCCCGCCTGCTCGCGCTGGATCTCGTCGAGCGACTTGCCGGCGTTGGACGGCGCGAAGAGGAGCCCGAGCAGGGCGCTGGCGGCCACGAAGCCGGTGAGGATCCAGGCCAGGGTGTGGAAGCCGGCGGCCGTGATCGCGGGGACGAAGAAGCTCCAGATTCCGAGCCCGATCCGGACGACGGCGAACATGAGCCCCTGGGCGGTGCTGCGCAGCAGCGTCGGGAACATCTCGCCGCTCCAGAGCTGGAAGAACGGCTGCTGCGCGAACCCGCCGCCGATGCCGAGCAGGACCACGTAGCCGATCGCGATCCCGAGGCCCAGCGGGAAGAGCGCGAAGAGCAGCAGGGCGCCGACCTGGAGCACGGCGCCGACCATGAACATCGCCTTCTGGTTCACGCGGTCGACGAACGGCATGAACACGAACGCGACGCCCAGCGCGACGAGCAGGAACGACGCGCACTGGAGCCCGACGCTCATCGCCTGACTCTGGTCCCCGACCGTGCGCAGGATGTACGGCAGGTAGAAGCCGTTGGTCCCGGCCATGAGGTTCCAGAGCCCGTACATGCCGGTGAGGAACAGCATCGCTCCGAGGTAGGGGCGCCGGAGCAGCTCCCGGAAGCCCGCGAGGCTGATCGCCGACGCGGTCTCCTTCGCCTCGCTCCAGACCTTCGACTCGTGCATCCCGCGCCGCATGGCCCACAGCACGAGCGCGACGATGAGCAGGTGGGCGAACACGATCCGGGTGCCGAGCACGCCGAGGTCGGCCAGCGCGAACGAGAGGAGCAGGACCACCACCGGCCCGAGCATCCACAGCAGCTGCGCGAACCCGGCATGGCGCCCGCGGGCCTTGTTCGGCGCGCTCTCGGTGATCAGCGTCCACGAGGCGGGGACGTCGGCACCGACCGCCAGCCCGGCGATCACGTAGCCGACCACGAGCATCCACGCCTCCTGGGCGAAGATGATCCACAGCAGGCCGAAGGCGTAGACGAGCAGGTCCCACTGGTAGATCCGCTTGCGGCCGAACTGGTCGCAGAGCCAGCCGCCGATCAGCGCGCCCACGCCGGCCGAGATCGCGTTCGAGCTGAACGCCCCGATGATGCCGACGAAGTCCGAGCTGAGCCCGAACAGCTCGGTCCACAGCGCGAGCCCGGCGGCGCCCGCCACGATCGAGCCGGCGTCGATGTAGTTCGCCAGCCCTGCCAGCACGGTGTTCTTCCACGCGTCGCGCCGCTGTGCCATCAGGTCTCTCCTCCCGTGCGAGAGATGATCGCTTTTGAGCTTTTCCGCGCGCGCGAACGCGCAAACCGCTCAATCGAGAACGGGAGGCGACTCGGCGGCCGAGACCTGGTCGGGCGCGTTGACCCACGCGCCCGGCGGCAATGGCACCGGGCCGTCGAGCAGCGGGTCGTCGGACTCGCGCATCCAGCGCTCGAGCCGCCCGCGCAGCCCGTCGGCGACCTCGCTCCAGCGCGGGTCGCCGATCAGGTTGCGGGTCTCGTTGGGGTCGAAGCCGAGGTGGTAGAGCTGCTCGCGCTCCTGCTCCCAGTCCGGCCAGCCCATGGCCATCAGCTCGTCCTTGGTCGGCCCGTCGTCGCAGTTGGGCAGGACCGGACCCGCACGGTCGTCGAAGCGGCGGATGTACTTGAAGCGGTCGGTGCGGATCGAGCGCTGCGGCTCGTACGCGGCGTGGTAGGTGATCTCGCCGAACAGCTCGTCGTGGAGCCGCGTCACGTCGCCGCGCACGAGCGGGAGCAGCGACGTGCCGTCGAGCCGGTCGGGCGGCTCGATCCCGGCCAGCTCGCACAACGTGGGGAAGAGGTCGAGGTGGGAGACCGGCGCGTCGACCACGCGCCCGCCCCAGAAGCCGCCCGGCCCGCGCATGATCAGCAGCACGCCGAGCCCGCGGTCGTAGAGCGTCGCCTTGGCGCCGGGGAACGGGAGGCCGTGGTCGGTGGTGCAGACGACCAGCGTGCGCGCCCCGAGGCCGTTGGCGTCGAGCGCCGCGAGCACGGTCCCGACGCCCTGGTCGAGGTGCCGGGCGCTGGCCTTGAACATCGCGATGTCGTGGCGGACGGCCGGCGTGTCGGGCAGGTTGACCGGCGGCGCCGAGTAGAGGTCGTCGCGGATCGTGGCCGGCTCGAAGAAGGTCCGGTGCGTCTCGAAGAACCCGACCGAGAGGAAGAACGGCTCGGGCAGCCCGGCCGAGAGCCGCTCGGCGGCCAGCGGGGCGACCGTCGCGACGTGGTTGCTCTTGATGTCGTGCACCTCGTCGTAGCCGAGGACATCCGGGTCCTCGGAGACGTGCTGCTCGCCGATCAGCTCGGAGTGGTAGCCGCGCTCGCGCAGCGTGTGGACGACGTGGTGGCCGTAGTCGTTGAGGACCCAGCCGCGGTGCGCGAGCCCCATCATCCCGTTGCGGTGCGGGTACTGGCCGGTGATCAGCGCGGCGCGGCTCCCCGAGCAGGTGGCGGCGGCGCTGAAGGCCTGGCGGAAGAGGATGCCCTGGTCGGCCAGGCGCTGGAGGTTCGGGGTCGGCACCGGGTGGCCGTAGGGCTGGATGTAGCGGCCGGTGTCGTGCGAGTGGAGGTAGAGGACGTTGGTCATGCGGGGGACGGTTGGAGGTCACGAGCGTATGCCCCCGCCCACCGATCCGACAGGTCGTCGGCCTGACGGCGCATGGGCGGGAGGTCGGGCGGCCAGTCGCTCGGCCGCGCGACGCCGAGGTGCGCGAGCGTCCGCTCGAGCGCGAGCGGCAGGTCGGCGGCGATCTCCTCGTACGTCAGGACGAGCACCGGCCGGCCGCGCAGGTAGCGCGCCCAGGCCGCGTCGTGCTCGCCGAGCATGTCGACGAGGTGGCGCAGCGCGCTGAAGCAGTAGGCGGCGGCGTGGGGGCGCGCGTCCCCGGCGCCCTCCTCGCGCCATGACTGCGTCTGCAGCGCTCGCCACAGGGAGATCGCCTGGCGGACCCGGTCCTCGCGGCGCACCCACACGAACCGGGAGGCGAGCGACGCGGGCTCGTCCACGTGCCCCCACATCACCTTGGCGCCGAACACGCCGTTCGGCGTCGTGCCCCACGCGCGCACGCGCGCGACGTGGTCCTCGTAGCGCTCGACGTCGAGCAGCGACGAGTACGGCGGGGGATCGGGCGGCGGAGCGCTGCCGAGCAGGCCGCGGGCGACCGGGTCGTCGAGGCCCGCGAGGTAGTCGGCGGGCGCGCGCGGCCGCCCGGTGGCGGGCACGGCCTCGAAGTACTCCTCCGGCCGGCCGGCGACGCCGGTCGCCTTCAGGCCCTCGCACAGCAGCGTGCTCCCGCTCCGGGGCGTGGCGCACACGAGGTAGGCGACCGTCACGCTCACAGTCTACTAACCCGATCAGGTAGATAAAGAAAAAGTTCGTCCCGGCGGTTCAAACCTCCAGATTCGGGTTGAGTCAGCAGGCGCACAAACTTCGATTCGTCCTGGACCACATTTATCCCCCGCTTGGAAACGCTCAGAAGCATTTCCTCCATGAGCGACGCCCTCGCCGCCCTCCGCACGGAGGCCCCGACGCAGGAGACCGGCCCGCTGCCCTCGATTTCCGAGGGTCCGCAGGTCGCCGCCGAGGCGCATCCCGCGCCCGGCCGCTACCTCGCCGCCGACGACGACGGTGAGCTCGTGCTCTTCGCGCTGGGGGAACGCGAGGGCCAGAGCCTCCACATCGGGCGCAGCCCAGCGTCCGACATCCAGCTCGACGACCCGTCGGTGTCGCGCCGCCACGCGGTGATCGCCCACCGGGGAGGCCGGGCCGTCCTGCTCGACGATCGGAGCCTGAACGGCATCTACGTCAACGGGCAGCGCGTGAGTGAGGCAGTCTTGCGCGACGGCGACTGGATCGCCGTCGGGCACGTGAGCTTGCGGTACGTCGAGGTCACCGGCGGCTGAGCAGTCCGGTCGCCGGCGCTACCGACCCGCACCGCATGAACCCGGCCCGGGCTTGCACAGCAGGCCCGGGCCGGGCGTATCTTCACCGCCGTGGCGACGAAGCTCCACGGGCATTTCTCGGCCGGTGAGGTCGGCGAGCTGGCGGGCGTCTCCGGCAACACGATCGGCCAGTGGGCGCGCTGGGGCTACATCCGCGCCTCCCAGTCGGCCGGCGAGCCGCACGTGTACTCGGTCGAGGACGTCGCCGAGGCGGTGATCGTCAACGAGCTGCTGCGTCGCGGCGTCCGCCACCGTGACGTGCGCCGGGCGATCACCCACCTGCCCGACTACGGCGAGTGGCCTTTGAGCGAGGCCCCGCTCGCCACCACGCCGGAAGGCCGCCTTCTCCTGCTGCGGGAGAACGGCGAGATCTACGCGCTCTCGGCTCGCGGCTGGCAGCTGATGTCGGTGCCGCCCGAGATCGACGACGTGCGGCTGCGGCTGCGGCGCGTGAGCTAGCGCCCGCGCAGCCTGCGTGCGGCGCGGCCGACGGCCGAGCCGTCGAGCGCCTCGCCGAGCGTTCCGAGCCCGTTCGCGACCGCGTGCCCGGCACGCCCCCACGAGCCCGGCTTGGCCGGCTCGATCGCGCGCTCGGGATCGCGGCCCTCGGCGGCGACGGCCGCGCGCGCCTCGTCCTCGATCCCGCGCAGCCGGGTCTCCCAGCGGCGGTGGAACGCGGCGAGCTCGGCGCCGTCACGGTGCTCGGCGAGCTCGGCCAGGTAGCCGAGCAGGAGCGTCACGTGCACGAGGTCGAGCACCGCGCCGCGCAGCGCCTGGTTGCGCTCGAGCAGCAGGTCGCTGACCCCGCGCGTGCCGGCCGCGCCGGCGCCGACGCCCTGCGCGGCCGGGAAGCCGTAGAGCTCGTGCCGCGCGCCCTGCTCCTCGAGCTCGGCCAGCAGCTCGCGGGCGGCGGCGGCGCCGCGCTCCATCACGTCGGCGTCGAGGCGCTCGGCAAGCCGGCTCCAGTGGCCGACGAGCTGGCGCGTCATGACGTGCAGCTCGCGGAGCGCCCGGTGCTCGGCCGGGAACAGCCCCTGGCTGCTCACCGGTAGCGGCCCGGTTCCCACAGCGGCTCGCCTTCGCCCGTGGCCACGTTGATCGCGCGCGAGAGGATGAAGAGGAGGTCGGAGAGGCGATTGAGGTAGCGCACGCACTCCTCGTTCACCTCGTCGCCGCACGCGATCGTGCGCCGCTCGGCGCGCCGGCAGACGGTGCGGCAGACGTGCAGCTGGGCGGCGAGCGGCTGCCCGCCCGGGAGCACGAACGACTTCAGGTTCGGCAGCTCGGCGTTGACCTCGTCACAGGCGCTCTCGAGCCACGCGGTCTGCTCGGGCGCCAGCCGCAGGCGAGCGCGGTCGCCGCCGTGCGGGACCGAGATGTCGGCGCCGACGTCGAACAGGTCGTTCTGGACGCGGGCGAGCCAGCCGGCGATGCGCTCCGGCACGTCGTCGCGCGCCAGCGCCACGCCGAGCTGTGCGTTGAGCTCGTCCACGGTGCCGTAGGCCTCGATCCGCGGATGCGTCTTGGGCACGCGGCTCATGTCCCCGAGATGGGTCTCGCCGCCGTCGCCGAGACGGGTGTAGATGCGGGTCAGATTGACGGTCACGGGCTCGTCGGGGGGTATAGCATGGGCCCCGTCCAGGTCGGTGGACAGGGAAGCCGGTGCGAATCCGGCGCGGACCCGCCACTGTGACCGGGGAAGCCCTCCGCGTGCGGCGCCCAGCCGCGGCCACTGGCTCGCAGCGCGAGCCGGGAAGGCGACGGAGGGTCGGCCCGGGAGCCAGGAGACCTCCCTCCGACCCAAAGCCGTTTCGCCCTCGCGGAAAGGGGTGGCTCACCGCAATGAAGCTCCGATCTCCCGCCGGCCTCGCCGCCGGCCTCATCACCGCCGCGCTGCTCGCGGCCCCGGCCTGGGCGGCGGGCCCGGCGGACGTTCACGTCCGCGTCGAGGGCGCGAGCTCGACCGTCCTCCCGCGCACCGCCGTGACGACGACCGCCGCAGGCACCGTGAACAAGGACGGCCAGCCGGGCCACGACTGCACCCCGACGAGTGCAGCGGGTGCGCTCGAGCGCGCGACCGCCGGCGACTGGACGGGTGACTGGTTCGACGGGCTCGGTTACGGCCCGGCCCGGATTCTCACCGAGACGCGCGACCCGGCGACCTCGTACTGGGCCGTCTGGCTCAACTACCGGTTCTCGGACTCGGGCATCTGCGGCATCGAGCTCCAGACCGGGGACGACCTGCTGCTGCTCGTGGACTGCTTCGCCACGCCGCAGTGCGCGCGGAAGCCGCTGCGCCTGTCGCGCGTGCCGGCGACCGCCGCGCCCGGCTCGACGGCGGGCGTGCTGGTCGAGACGTTCGACGTCACGAACACGTTCCCGTCGGTCACCACCGCAGTCCCGGCCTCGGGCGCCACGGTCACGGTGGGCGGTCGGACGTTCACGACGGGAACCGACGGGATCGCCAATGTCAGCTTCGACGGCTCCGGGCCGGCGAGCGTGCGGGCCACCCAGGCCGGGCGCGCGCCGTCGGCGACCGAGCAGACGTGCGTGACGACCGGCAGCGACGGCGCCTGCGGGTCCGTCCAGCCTTCTGCCCCGGACACCACGGCGCCCGCCGGCCGGATCTTCGGCATCCGGGACGGCCAGCGGTTCGCGCGGCGCCGCGCGCCGCGTGAGCTGCGCGGCGCGGTGACGGCCGACCCGTCGGGCCTGTGGGCCGTCAAGATCCGGCTCACGCGCCGCCTCGGCGACACGTGCTGGTACTTCTCCGGCAGCAAGGAGCGATTCCTGAAGCGCACGTGCGGCAAGAAGTACGCGTTCAAGATCGGCGATCGGGCCGAGTGGAGCTATCTGCTCCCGGCGCGGCTCAGGCGCGGCCGCTATGTGCTCGACGTCTACGGCGTCGACAACGCGTTCAACCGGGGCGCGATCGTTCGCGGCACCAGCCGGGTGAGGTTCACGGTCCGATGAGGCGGGCCCTCCTCGTCGCGCTGGTCGCTCTCGTCATCCCCGCTCCGGCGGGCGCGGCCGAGGGCGAGCTGATGGTGGGCGGCAAGGAG
>Ga0081538_10001217_pt1 | contig 11091 bp, 14 predicted proteins | sample TabmetS5T2R1_FD_71022 | JGI IMG/M metagenome (GOLD analysis project Ga0081538, IMG submission 71022) | Tabebuia heterophylla rhizosphere microbial communities from the University of Puerto Rico - S5T2R1 | ecosystem: Host-associated > Plants > Roots > Rhizosphere ...
AGGCGTAATTGGCGAGCTCGGGCACCGACGCGTACAGCTCTGATGCAGAGAGGGCAGCACGCACGCCGCCTGTCCTGTAGTCTACCTTGCTTGCTATCGTCCCGCCGGTGCTGATAAGCGCGACCTTGGGCAGCTGCTTGCTTTCAACAGAAACCTTTTCAGCCTTGGCGGCCGCAGCAGCTGCTTCGCTTTTTGGAAGTTTTGTTATCGACTTTATCCTGGCAACCTGAATGCCTGTGTTGTAGCCGCTTTTCAGCTTGATTACGATATAGTCTTCGCTTGCCGATTCATAACGCGGCATCAATACGCCTACAAGCTCGCCGTCTTCCGTAGCAACCTCGACACTGTCGCCTACACCCACGCTGTATCTTGACAGCAGCTTGACGCCAGCCCCCCTGTAACCGCTGCTACTATCGCTCAATGCTTTGAAGCACGATTGCTGAATATATTAACAATTAGCCTGCATGGTTGCTGCCGATACTTTTGTGACTATCGCCGTTCAAGATCTAAAGATCCGACATGCGTCATTCTGGCTCATTTCTCTCATCCACTTTATGTGCGCCTTGTTAGTTATCCTACTGCCGTCTACAATTGTCTTTTTGGCATCCTGTAATCTGTTGCCCGCAACTATCCCTTATTTTATTATTGAAGGACGGTCTGGCGAGAGTTCCGCCATAATGCTGAAACAGTTCTTCCTGTTGCCGTAGATGTTGACAGGATCATAATTTGTCATCAAACAATTATTGCTATCTTGACCATTGGATATTTCCTTGTAAAATAACCTTGATTTAGAAAGCATCTCTGACTTCTCTAATTCTCTTACCAAAAATTTGTTCTTCTTCCAAAATGGCAGAAAATCGAGGTTGCCTACATATTCCGATGAGACGCCTGGCATAACTACTGCCATTTGGAACTGATTTGATTTAACTGCTGCGAAGCAAGATTTCTTTTCTGACTCGGAATTTCATCGAATATTTTTAAGCAAATAGCTCCTTGGCTCCCTCTACGATGAACTGTACAGCAAACGCTGCAATGAACACGGCAAACACTCTCGTGATGATTATGGAGCCGCGCCGCCCTAGCACACTGTAAATCTTGTCGACGTACCTGAACACGACGTATGTGATGCCAATCACAATCAGGATCGATATCGCTGTTACCACGAGCCCCGACGTTTGAAAAGATATTATCACCGCGGTTATCGCGCCAGGGCCAGCTAGCAGCGGGAACGCCAGCGGGACGACGCCGGACTCGCCCTGGGCGCCGGCGCCGCCAAACCTCCATTCGCCGTGCGTGAGCAGCTCGATCGCAACGATAAAGAGGAGCACACCGCCAGCCACCATGAAGCTGGCAATCGTGATGCCAAAAAGCGACAGCAACTGCGTGCCGGCCACCGCAAACAGAAACAGCAGGCCAGCCGCAGTAACGATTGCAGTCTTTGTCACTGCCACCCTTTCCAGCTTTTCCATATTTTGCGTAAACACCATGAGGAGGGGGACGACACCGACCGGGTCTATTACTACAAAGAGCGCGACCGTCGCCCTGACAAGGTCAGCTAGGAAGGTATCAGAAACGGCAAAAAAGTAGTCCACGCAATATAATGGCGATTATTTGCTATTAGCTGCTGCTGTGCGCGGTTATCGCGATGTTCCTCGACTCAAGTATCAGCAGTATTGCCCTTTCGATGTCCTTCTGGGTGATGTAGCCAAAGTCCCATGCGTCGATAAAGCTGCGGAACTCGCCCTCTAGCACCTTGGCAGTGTCCTGGAACTCGGCCATCTTGTCCAGCGTGTCAGGCGATCTAAAGCCCTTGGCGACCATTATCGGACAGCGCTGGTCGCCCCCTATCGGGATGTACCACGCGTTCTTGGCAAAGCGATAGCGGCCGTCGGCTATCATTGTGTACATGCGCATCAGCTCCTCGTTTGCCAGCTTTTGCAGGTCGGCAAACCAAGGCTGGCTCTGGTGGGCTAGCGCCTTTTGCCTGTCGCTTACGTTGTCCTTGCTCTTGCCAAACAACAAGTGTATGTGTTATCTATGGCAAACCAGCTAGAAATATGTTTTTTCTGTCAGTCGTGGTGGCCGGACACATTCCTTTCGGCAATTGCCTTAATCCTCTCGATGCCGCCTATCTCCCTGATGATTTTTGCCACAGGCGCGGGTACTAGGCTTTCCCATTTGCTATCGCCGCTTGCCATCCTCTTCCTTATCTCGGTGGCTTGCATCTCACTCCGCTCTAGAAGCGGCGCCTCGACCGCCCTGACGCCTCTTTCGCGGAAGAGCAGGAGGGAGAACGGATCATTGGCAAAAACGATGTCGTATTTTGGGACGAGCATGTCCACCTGCCGCGTCCAAAGAGAATGCACGTCGATGTCTGGGACAGGTATTATCAACACCTTTCTGGCGTCAACTTTCCTATCGGCGTCAAGCGACTCCTTTATCATCCTGATGCGCTCGCCCGCCGTGAACGGATTTCGAGGCTCATGGCTCTTTTGCGCGCTGCCAACCACTATTACGAGCAGGTCGACCCTGCCAAGGGCAAACTTGACAGTGGCAAGGTGCCCCTTGTGGAATGGCTGGAAGCGGCCTACGAAAAGCCCAGTCGTCGTCGCCAACAACAGTGATATATATGCTGGCAGCGAGGCTATTTTAAATATATTTTATTATTCTGGCATCTTGCTTTTGCAGAACCTCTGAAGTTTTGCGTCCTTGACTTCCTGAATGGTGTCCTTGATCCGCACGGTGTCAGAGTAGAATGGAGGAAGGCTGTCCAGCATCCTTTCCAGATCGTCCCGCTCTTGCAGGGGAATCACGTACTGTAGCGGGCAATATTCGCCGCAGGCCTTTGGCAATTCTCCCTCTACTGAGGAGCCAAAGCTCCCCACCTCCATCAAGCTCTTTGCATCTCTCCCCGGCCCGAGCAGCAACACTGTCTTGCAGTATTTTATGTGCGCAAGGTACTTTTTGCCTTCAGGTCCCGCTTCAAGTTGCAGCTTGTGGTATTTGCGCACCATCTCTAAAAAAGCCGTCCTTATGGGCGATGCTTCTTCCGCGCCGCCTTCTGAAATAAGCATGTTCCCAAAAGGGTCTACAAGGCAGGCCGAATTGGAGAAGACGCCCCGCCTTTCATACGATTCCCTTGCCTTTTGAACCAGAATGCGTCCCAAGTTGATCCCGGGCTTGTCAAAATCAATGACATGTTCTTTAGAAAACACCTCCGGATTATACTTTCTTAGCAGCTTGAGAATTTGTGATCTGGTTTTGGCAAGCGTTCTGGGGTTGCTCAGCCTGTCTGGCGGCAGCCCCTCATGATCATTGATAATGCCTCTGATCTTTTTCAGGCTGGAAGAAAAAGCGCACAGCGAGCGCTGGTCCAGCCTGCCATCAATTTCATGGCCGTACAAGATTGAACTAGGAGGGCCGCTAAATGGCCTTTTTCCAAGCACTCCAAAGGCGGAAAATGTTTCTTTGGCCCTCTGTTCAAGGCCTTCTGGCAAAGTTGAAAAATTCCCCGGCCCTTTGCAGCTTACTCCTGACTCGTTATCTTGTGAAATACGAATCACATCAAGTCCTCCCGCTAGAATCGCGCCTGAGCACATCACGCACGGATCTAGGGATGAAATTATCGTCATCTTGCTTGCTGGCGGCAGCGAATCATCTTTTCTTGCTTTCTCTGAAAAATACCAGTCCACTAATTGCCTCTCAACATGCGCCGTAGGGTCATGGACAGAGCTGTTCTGAATCACTCTGTTTCGAACCACCTTGCGTATGGTGCCCCTGTCGTCTATCAAAAGCCCGCCAACACCGAACGTGCCATCGTTCTTGGCATTCTCAGCTTCATTTACTGCAATTCCGGCGTATTTGTCTGCTGCAAGATGGCGAATGCTTTTGGGCATTTCTGTATTGTACATCACCGCAAAATCCAGCGCCTATTAAACATATTTTTGGCGATTGCAATGCGCATGATTGCCCTAAAGCCTGCCCATTTCCATGCGCATGTTCCCCATTATAACTTCGGCAGCCTCGCCAACGAGGTCCTGCAGCGCAACGTTCAGGCGCTCGAGTGAAAATGACGAAGCGTCTTCGAGCACAATGCCATAGTGCTCTTTCAGATGGTATAGCAGCGCCTGCTTTGAAGATTCTCCGAGGGTGTCAAGCGCCCTGACAAACGCCGCGATCTGCATTTCCTTGGAGGACGGGCTAGGATTGCTTCTTGCCTTTGATGATGGATGATGATCGTCTTGGCGTCGGACCAACTGGCGACTGACCCAAGTAACCTTGGCCTACATGCTAGAAAAAAGCTTGTCTGTAATAAAGTGACAGACATATTCGCGCGCTCGCGCTGGCTGCAACTTAACGTATTTAAGCAAAGTTACAATCCGTACCGGGTAGTGGTACTGTCATCGGACTTTGTCAGGATTGACGGCTCGCAGGGCGAGGGCGGCGGCCAGATACTGCGCACCGCAATTTCGCTCTCTGCGATAACGGGCAAGCCTGTCGAGGTGGACAACATCCGCTCGAGGCGCCCCAACCCAGGCCTGCGCCCGCAACACATGACTGCGATCAAGGTCCTAGGCGACCTTTTCCACGCAAGCGTCGAGAACCTTCAGGTGGGCGCCAAGCGGGTCAGGTTCGCGCCATCTGCTGGCAGGTTTGAGGGCGGCTCGCTCAAGGTAGACGTGGGCACAGCGGGCAGCATCCCGATGATACTGATGGCGGTTGTTCCGGCGGTCTCGCTGTCAAACAATAGCCTGCAGCTGGAGGTAATTGGCGGGACAGACGTCAAAGCAAGCCCGACTATGGATTACGTGCGCCACGTCGTCGTTGAAGCGTATCGCAGCATCGGTGTGAAATTTTCAGCCGATGTCGTAAAGCGGGGGTACTACCCAAAGGGGGGCGGAATCGTGCGCGCCGAGATCGAGCCCTGCAGAGAGCCGGGCACGATTGAGCTCCTGAACTCAAGGAGCCTCGAGCCCAAGATAACGAGCGTCTGCAGCCAGCTCCCCAAGCACGTGGCAGAGCGACAGATATCCTCTGCGCTTGTTGCGCTTGAAAAGCGCGGCGTTTCTTGCAACAACTATACCGCGTCGTTTGAAACGTCGCTGTCGCCGGGCACTTCAATCCTCATTTACTCGATTTCAGATTTTGGCGGCCCCTACGTCGGCGGCGACTCGATAGGCGAGCTGGGAAAGCGGGCTGAGGCCGTAGGCGCGGAAGCGGCTGAGCGATTCTTGGAAAGCAGCCTTGCGAAGGTGCCGGTCGACCCGTTCCTTGCAGACATGCTCGTCATGCCGCTTGCCCTTGCAAAGGGGAGATCGAAATACAGGATCGTCCGCGTTAGTGAGCATTTGCGGACGAACCTGCAGGTGGCAAGGCAAATAGTGGGATGCAAGTACAGCATCGAACAATCAGACGCCAATAGGAGCTACGTTGTCACAATTGAAAATAATGACTAGATGCCACTGTCAAGCAGTGCCGCAAGCAGCAGTATTGCCACTGACAGAATGACAATGACCTCTCCAAGAATGATTATCTTTGTTCTCACCGACTGGACATAGACATTGCCGCCATGGCCTGACATTATCTTGCGCTCCATGTCCGCGTTGAACAGCCTCACATGCACCACGTATGCCCCAACGGTGGCGATAACCAGAATAATTTTTGTAAGGAGGAGCATGCCATACGTGCTTTCAGCCAGCGCAGCCGGGTCGCCAAGGAACGTCCGCGAGTTGTACAATCCAGTTGCTATCAGTATCGCAAACGCCGGCATAGTTATCTTGTTAAAGCGCCGGCCTATCCTGACAATGAGCCCAACAAGCTCTTCAAGCGATTTCGTGTAGGACTTAAGCACGGGCACCAGCACGACGCCGATAAAGATCGACCCGCCGACCCATATCGAGGCGCATATCAGGTGTACCCATGTGACGAGGCCGTCTGCAACAGCCATCTGTGGCATTATGATAATCTCGCGGTATATTATCGATGCTGTTGTTGTTGTTGTTGCCGCTAACCAAGAAAGGTTTTAATCAGCTCGCCAATGCAGCTAGGATGTTTGATACTAGGTCCAAGGAGAATAGCGCTCATTGGCGCTATCGCGGCAGTCGCACTCACAATCATCTTTTATCCACTAATCGTGTTTACCCCATTCGATCCCGAAAGAGTCTTCATTAACCTGTCGCGGGTTGAGCTGACGTCGGGGAGCGAAGGCGAGCAGTCGCTCAACCTCGAGGTGGCGTTCAACATCACCAACACGAATGACATCACGCTCACCACGTCTAGGATCGAATATGAGCTCTTTGCAGACGGCGCTTCCGTAGGGACAGACACCCTGTCGTACGAGGACGTGCCGCTCAACGGAAGGCCGCCGCTCTTTCCAAACAGCCCGACCACGGTGACGGACACGTTCCGCTTGGATTATTCTGACCAAAGGGCAGAGCTCTTCGATAGGGTCCTAAACAGCAGCGATCAGATCAACTGGCGCGTCTCGGGCACAGCTACAGTAGAGTCGGGCACAACGCTTTTGCAAAAGACTTTTTCAGACGAGTTATAATAATAGTAGAAGAGCTGCGGTCACCGGGATTTGAACCCGGGTTACGGGCTGACCCCGCACATAGAGATAGTGCATGGAAGGCCAGTGTCCTAGACCAAACTAGACGATGACCGCACACTGCTACTAGTAGCCGAACATCTTAAGGGTATTAAAATCTTAATCTGGGAAAATTATGTTTAACAATACATCGACTGCCTTGTTCTTGGCCTGCTGCTTGTAGTATTCCACGCCCCTCTTTGGAACATCAAGTATCTTTTCGTGCTCGACCTCGTCAACCGGGCGATGGTCAAGCGCGCCATAGAACTGTACCTTGTATCCATTCAGCTTGGACACAACAGTGGAGTTAAAGATGTCATGGAGCCACACCGAGCCGACAAAATATATGAACGGCGGGTTTGGCTTACTCTTTACCATGCCGTAAATGCGGTCGATGGTCTGCGCCATATTCTGCGAGTCAGAGTCAATCGCGATTATCTTTTCGTCAACACCTCCTTGAACCATCATCTGCTTTACCTTTTCCGCCGGCCCCTGCTCGCCAACTATCATTACCATGGTCTTGTGCCTGTCCGGCTTGCTTCTCATGACTATGCCATACGTCTCAATACCAAGCCTGACGCGCTCGAGGATATAGTCAGGAAGTCCGCCGTCAGCTGCTGATTTGCCCCTATGCACCGCGTACAGGAGAATGAGGTTGCCGTCAGTAAAGCGATACTCAGACATGCCCTAGTACCACGTCGTTGCAACTTTTTTCGGGGCCGAGATCTGCCTTTCCAGCTCGTCCAGCCGCTGAAGCGACTCTGGGCTCCTTTGCAGATCCTTGAACTGCTTCTCATGCCTTATCTTGCGCACGACATTCAAAACTTCTTCCATTGTCACGCCGTGCTTGATGTCATATTCGATTTGCTTTGCACAGCTTGAAACCGTGCTGTATTTTTTGTAATTTCGTTTTTCAAAAGAAGAAGCGTCAGGAGAAATGCCCTTGACAAAACGGATAATAACTTTTTCAACGTGTTCAAGATGCCAATCCTTCATAGCATAATTGTTGGGCTTCATGACTCCATCTGTTACAATGCAAGGCTATTTAATCTCTTGTCCGGCTGCGCTCAGAGGTAGTCAGAAAGCCTGGTTTTATTCTCTCCCGGGATTTTTGCGATCTCGAACCTCTCTTTCGGCTTCAGGAGAGTCGCGGTCGCATCGATACCGACTTTTGTCGTTAGCAGGTTCGCCTGATCGCTTGACGGGTCAAGGCTCGAGCCCTTGGCGTTTGGTATGATTATGAAACCCTTGTCAGCTTGGCACCTGGTGGTGACTGCGTATTCGACAGCCACTGGATCCGCCGGGTCAATGTCATGATCAACTACCGTGGCCATCTTCAGGGAAGGATGCGCCGCAAACGCAGCGAGGAGCGCGTTCTTGGGCTCGCCCTCGAGGCGCTTCTTTATCTGTATGACGGCTGCAAGCCAGTTGCTGCCGCCGTCCGTCAGGTGCACCGACTGGGTGGTGGGCACGACATTTTTGATATGGTCGTACATCTTGGCCTCCACTGGCAGGCCCATTAGCAGGCGGTGCTCGGCGTAGCCGGGCAGTATGTCGTGGTAAATTGCACCATCGCGGAACCTGATTCGCTCCAGTTCAAAAACAGGTTGCTTGCGCTTGAAGTCGTACGTCCGCAGCATTTCTACCATCCACTCGTCCTGCGTCCTGTCCTTAAGGATGCGGCCTCCAAGCACTATCTCGGCGTGGCTTGGCACATAAAGCTGAGAATAGCTGCTGATTTTTGAAAGCGTCAGCTTGTTTTCAAGCAGCGAATTGGCTATCTGCATCTCGTCGACGCCGTACGCCGCCTGGTAAGCGGCTGCGATGCTGACTGCCGGGTGGACGCCAATTGTGATTGCGACCTTCAGGTCCTCGCCGTGCTCTCGGGCATACGTGTAGCACTTGTGCAGGTGTCTTCCCTCGACCATGCGGATTGCCATATGCCGCTCGTCGAGCCGGAGGAGCCTGTGGGTCGACGAGTTCTGGTTGCCCTTTTCTTGGTCCTTTGCAAAAACAATTGATGACGTTATGAAAGGCCCGGCGTCCTTTTCAAAATGCATCACTATCGGAAGATCAAAAAGGTTCCTTGAAGAATTCTTTTCAAATGGTGCTTCGCCCTGCGCCTTGGCCGGCTCTGACAGCCTGCCAAGTGCATCGGTAATGCGGGCGTGGATTGCATGCTTGATGTCGTCTCCTTGGCCTGCCTTATACTGCGAGCCGGCTATGGCAAGGTAGAACCTCCTTGGGGTGCCGCAGATGTTGCACACCACAGAAATCTTGCTTCCTCGCACCTTCTCAAAATGCACCGCCTGCTTGCCGTCCAGCTTTGCCGCGATTGCAGCAAGCTCATACTCGGCGCTCACGTCCTTCTTGACGTGTGCCAGCTCGCGCTCGCCATCAAGCAGCGACAAAAAGCCGCGAAAATCGAGATTACTGATACTACTGATGCTGGTCTTCATTGTGCTTCCTGTTCCCTACGATATTCATTGCTTCTCCCATAATCGCTTTCATGTCATCCAGCTGCAGCTGGCTCTTGCTGTAAAGAGAAACTAGGCAGATGCCGTTTATCATTGCTGATACCTTCTCTGCAATGGTATTGATAAAGATTGAATCATATTTGCTTGGTATGACCTTGGCGGTATTGACTTTGCCGGACGCATTGATGGAGATCGATATGGCCCCTATGCGCTGCTCGCCTTCAGTAATTATGAAAAAAGAGCCGTTCTGAAAAAAAGTAGATTGGATGAAAAAATTTCGCCCAGTGCCAGAGCTGACGGTCCTGTTTACTCGATCGTCAGGCTCATTCCACATTAGTCTATCTTACGCGAACAGTTATGGGCTTGGCTACCTTGAGCTCTTGCTTCTTTGTCCGTGCTCTCAGCTTCGCCTTGTACTTCAAGTTGCGCGGCTTTGTCCTCAAACGATAGCCGCAGCAAGGGCACCAAAGTCCGTCCCACTTTATGAATATCTCGCATATCTGACAGCGTTTCTGTCCACTAGCGTACCGGCCTGAGCCAACTGGCTTTTGAGCCTTGTGACGGATGCATATACCTTTACAAGTCATTTTCTTTTATCACCCCATGATAACTGACTAACGCATGTGCGATGGCCACACTGACCTTAGTTAGCTACCTATGCAATGCATGCTACACATAATATCTATTTAAGATTTGTACAAATATTTTATTAGCAAAATAAGAATTTTGTCAAAATTCATATAATCTCAGTCAAAGTGATCATGTAAAAGTTCCAATCAAAATGTTCAATGTCAATATTTATTGAATTGAAATATTGTCAGCTATGCTGGAGTTTTTAAATATTTTATAAAAGCGATGGCTAGGTTTTGAATAAACTATCAATAATGGGCAGAGGTCGCTACTTCATTCAGCTGTATTTATTCCTTCCCTAATTGCCATTGCTGGCTACTGCCACAAGCCAATCTCGCTTTAGAGCCAGTGCTGGACCTTGAGAAAATCGTCAATTGACTCTTTTTTCAGCAACTTGATCACGGCCAGCGCCTGCGGGACAGAAAGCATCGGCTTCTTGAAGTGGTTGTCAGTCGCAATCCTCGGGCAGGCAACTTGCACGAAAGCGTCGATGCCCTTGAACACCTGCACGCGGTCGTCCGTTATCTCGGTAAGGGCAACCAGCTGGACTTTCTTGCCCAACTTCTCCAATTCCTTCTTCAGCTCTAGCGCGCGCACGTGGGCAAACTGGCCCTCCTTGAGGCCGATAATGATGCCTATCCTTTCCGCGTCCAGCGCCTTGTATATCGACAGGATAGCCCTCTTTTGCAGCCCCTGCGCAAACTCGTTGGCCTGCGTGAATTCCTCGAAATATGGGTCGATCATAAACGTCGGCTTCTCGGTCGACATTGCCACGCCTGCAGAGTGGAACATGCTCTGGCCAAGGAAGACGTAGGCGTCTACCTGCTTTTGCACGCTGTACGCAGGGTAGAACTCACAGCCAAACACCTGCGCGTCGCGCAGCTGGCCCTTGCCCCTTCCAATTATGACGCTGTAGCCATGATCTTCGAATATCTTTTTGACGCTTTCTATTTGATGGAGGTGCTGGCTGTCAGTCAGTAATGATATCGTCTTGTATCTGTCGGCAAGCTCTTTTGCACATTTTGTCGCCACCGCGTCAAAGCTGATGTCGTCAAACGCGTCAATCATGACCACCTTGTCGCCAAACGTCTCCATCGCAAGCGTGTGGCCGACATTGAACAGGATGTCGGCTCCAAGCATTTCTGCGGCATGCGTGTTGAGGTCGCAGGAGCCCCAGCACGTGTCGCCAATGAGATAAGCTTCGATGCCAAACTTTTCCGTGATGTGATCGGCGGCATCCTGCAGCTTGGGCATCAGGCCTTCAGGGCCGTTGAGCGCGACAGAGCGCGGCTTGCGCTGCTCTATGATTTCAAACATCCTCTTTTCGTCGATTTTCATCGTCATATTATGGCTTTGTCACCTTTATCGCAAATTTCGGGCAGACTGCTTCGCACCCAA
>Ga0081538_10005740_pt1 | contig 11091 bp, 11 predicted proteins | sample TabmetS5T2R1_FD_71022 | JGI IMG/M metagenome (GOLD analysis project Ga0081538, IMG submission 71022) | Tabebuia heterophylla rhizosphere microbial communities from the University of Puerto Rico - S5T2R1 | ecosystem: Host-associated > Plants > Roots > Rhizosphere ...
CATCATGCCGAACGCCGCCACGCCCGAGCCGCGCAGGGTCGGCTCACCGATGCCCGCCCTGTTCAGGAGCAGCCCGACGATCTGGCTGCCCGCCCAGAGGAGCGCCCCCAGCGCCCAGCCGCGCACGTCCCATCCGGCCAGAAGGAAAATCGGAATGGCGAGTGCGACGACGGCGCCGCCCAGGAGGACGGGGAGGCGCCTGTCCGGGAGAGGACGCGGCTGGAGCAGCGCCCCTGGGGTCACGGGGCGTCCAGGCGACGGACGAGGGCGGCCACGACGGAATGCATCTTATTCGCCGGAAGCGTAGCAGTCCGGAGGGTGAGTTCGTAACACGCCGATGCGTGTACCGAAGCCGTTTACGGGCTACTTTGTGCGGGCGAGGAGGCCGGCTCCCAGCTCCTGCACGACCTCGACGAGGAGGTCGACGTCGCTCTCGCGCGATCTCCAGTTGACGATCGCCGGCCGGAAGGCGACGCAGCCGCCGAAGCTCGTCGTGCCGACGTAGACGCGGCCGTCGGCCAGCACCTGCTCGCCCAGGCGGGCGTTGAGCGCGTCCAGCTCCTCCTCGGGGAGCCCGGCCGGCCGGTAGCGGAAGCAGACGATGTTGAGGGGCACGTCGGCGAGCCGCTCGAGGTCGGGCGCGTCGTCGACGCGGGCGGCGAGGCGCTGCGCCAGGTCGAGGTGGCGCTCGACCATCTCCCGGTAGCCCGAGCGGCCCCAGGCGCGGAGAGCGGCCCAGACGGCGACGGCGCGGGCGCGCTGCGAGGACTCCGGGGACAGGTAGCCGTAGGTCGGCTCCGGTTCCTCGCCCGGCAGGTAGGCCGCCTGGAGCGAGAAGACCCTGGCGAGCAGGGCGGGGTCGCGGACGAAGGCGAAGCCGCAGTCGTAGGGGACGTTCAGCCACTTGTGCCCGTCGGCGATGACGGAGTGGGCCCGCTCGACGCCCTCGGTGAGGTGGGCCGAGCGGGGCGAGACGCGGGCGAAGAGCCCGAACGCGCCGTCGACGTGCAGCCAGGCGCCGTGCTCCTCGGCCAGGTCGGCGAGCGCGGCGATCGGGTCGAACTCGCCGGCGTTGACTTCGCCGGCGTTGCCGACGAGGATCGCAGGCGCGCCGCCGAGGCCGCGCAGCGCCTGCTCGAGCGCCGGCAGGTCGATCCGCCCGACGGCGTCGCGGGAGAACGTCTGCACGGTCGCCCGGCCGATCCCGAGCTGCGCGAGGGCCTTGAGCGCGCTCGGGTGGATGAAGCCGCTCGAGAGTACGGGAACGGGCGGCAGGCCGGCCATTCCGTCCGCGCCGACGTCCCTGCCGTGCTGCTCGCCCCACCACTGCCGCGCCGCCCCCAGACCCATGAAGTTCGCGGACGTGGCGCCGGTCGTGAGCGCCCCTCCCCACTCCGGCGGGAGCTCGAAGAGCTCCTGCAGCCAGCCGACGGCGACGGTCTCGAGCCGGGTCGCCAGGGGGGAGCCGACCCAGCTGAACGCGTTCTGGTCGAGCGCGGTGGCGAGCCAGTCCGCGCCGAGCGCGGCCGGCGTGACGCCGCCGGTGACGAAGTGGAAGAAGCGCGGGCCGGGCGAGGCCGTGGCCGCGTCGAGCCCCGCGGCGAGCTCCTCCAGCGCCGCAACCGCGCCCGAGCCGTCCTCGGGGAGCGGACCGCCGAAGGAGCGCGCCGCCTCCTCGGCGCCCTCCGGGAGGACGGGTCGCTCCTCGAGCCCCGCGAGCCACGCGGAGGCCTCCTCGAAGGCGAGGCGGGCCGCGCCGGCCGTCTCGTCCTTGCGCGCGCCCATCAGGCGCTCTTCAGCCTCCGCTCCTCGTCCGTATCGGTTGCTCGGCGGCCCGCCCACGCGCGCAGGCGGCGGAGCTTGAGGATCTCGAGCACGATCACCATGTAGAGGGACGTCGCCAGCGCGACCACCCCGATCACGGACACGAGCACCGTCGGCCACAGGTGCCAGTCGCCGTGCTCGCGGAAGGGAACGAAGCGCGTGGCGAGCGCCGCGCCGGCGAGCACCAGGCCCCAGACGTAGAAGTAGATCGCCGCCCTCCGCTGCGTGAAGCCGATGTTGCGGAAGCGGTGGTAGAGGTGCCACGGCGTCGGCTCCGTCAGCGGCCGCCCGTACTTGAGGCGCTTGGCGATCACGAAGGACGTGTCCAGGAGCGGGACCGCGAGCACGATGAGGGGGAAGATGAGGGCGACCGTGGCCGCCGTCTTCAGCGCGCCCTGGATGGCGACCGTCGCCAGGATGAAGCCCAGCAGGTGCGAGCCCGAGTCGCCCATGAAGATCCGCGCCGGATAGAAGTTGTGCCGCAGGAAGCCGAGGCACGCGCCCGCGACGATCGCCGAGAGCACGGCGGCCTCCGGCCTCCCCAGCTCGAGCGCGAGGACGGCGAAGGTTCCCCCCGCGATGGCGCTGATCCCGGCCGCCAGGCCGTCCATGCCGTCGAGGAGGTTGATCACGTTCATCATCCCGACGATCCAGAGGACGGTCACGATCACGGAGAGCCAGTACGGAAGCTCGTGAACGCCGAGGACCGGAAAGCTGAAGCGGTCGATGTAGACGTCGAAGTGGATGGCGATCCCGGCGGCGACTCCCTGCCCGGCGAGCTTCAGCGCCCACGGGAGGCCGCGGAAGTCGTCGGCCATCCCCACCGCGGTCGCGACGGCGGCGCCGAGCAGGATCCCCCGGTAGGCGCCCGAGAGGTCCAGGAAAGCGAGACCGGGGATGAAGATCCCGAGGAAGATGGCCAGGCCGCCGAGGCGCGGCACCGCGCGCAGGTGCATCCGGCGGGCCTCGCCGGGCTCGTCCACGACCCCGAGGACGCGCGCCACCCGCCCGACCGCGGGGGTCAGGACGACGACGACGGCGAAGGCGACGAGGAAGCCCCAGAGCACGTCGAGATGAGCCGTGAACACGTTCCACATAGCCGCTAGCCCTCCGTGCTCACTTCGTGCCGTACAGCCGGTCGCCTGCGTCGCCGAGCCCGGGGACGATGTAGCCGCGCTCGTCGAGGGCGCGGTCGATCGCGGCGACGACGACGTGCACGTCCGGGTGCGCCGACTGCAGGCGCTCGAGGCCCTCCGGGGCGGCGATGATGGCGATCATCCGCACCGACGCCGCGCCCGCCCGCTTGAGGATGTCGACGGCGGCCGCGGTCGAGTTCCCGGTGGCCAGCATCGGGTCGAGGAGGATGACGTCGCGCTCGGCCACGTCGGCCGGGAGCTTGACGTAGTACTCGACCGGCTGGAGCGTCTCCTCGTTCCGGTAGAGGCCGATGAAGCCGACCCGCGCGGCCGTGAGCAGCGAGAGGACGCCGTCGAGCATCCCGATCCCGGCGCGCAGGATCGGCACGACCGCGACCTTCTTCCCGGAGATGCGCGGCACCGTCATGCGCTCGAGCGGCGTCTCGATCTCCACCTCCTCGACGGGCAGGTCCTTCGTCACCTCGTACGTGAGGAGCACGGCGAGCTCGTTCACCAGCTGGCGGAAGTACTGCGTCGGCGTCTCGGCGTCCCGCAGGAGGCCGAGCTTGTGCTGGGCAAGCGGGTGGTCGACGACCGTGAGGCGCTCGGTGACGACGGTCACGCCGTGTAGTCCGTGTAGCCGCGGAAACCGGGGTAGAGCGGGCGCCGCTCAGTGAGCGCGTCGCTGCGCGCACGCAGGGCGTCGAGGTCGCCGTCCCCGAGGGCGCCGGCGATGATGTCCCCCACGTCCCGCAGGTCATCCTCGTCGAAGCCCCGCATCGTCACCGCAGGGGTGCCGAGGCGGATCCCGGAGGCCTCCATCGGCGGGCGCTCGTCGAAGGGCACCGTGTTCCGGTTCGCGGTGATCCGCACCTCGTGCAGCCGCTCCTCCGCAGCGCGGCCGGTCCACTCGCTCCGGCGCAGGTCGACCTGGACGAGGTGCGTGTCCGTGCCGCCGGTGAGGAGGTCGAACCCGTTCCCGAGCGTGATCCGCACCTCGTGCAGCCGCTCCTCCGCAGCGCGGCCGGTCCACTCGCTCCGGCGCAGGTCGACCTGGACGAGGTGCGTGTCCGTGCCGCCGGTGAGGAGGTCGAACCCGTTCCCGAGCAGGCTCGAGGCGAGCGCGTCCGCGTTCGCCCGGATCTGGCCCTGGTACTCCCGAAAGGCCTCGCTGGCGGCGATCCGGAAGCAGGTCGCCTTGGCGGCGATCACGTGCAGGAGCGGGCCGCCCTGCATTCCCGGGAAGACCGCCTTGTCGAGCGCTGCCGCATGCTCCTCCTTGCAGAGGACGAACCCGGCTCGCGGCCCGGCGAGCGTCTTGTGGCTCGTGGAGGTGACGAAGTCGCAGTGGGGCACCGGGTTCGGATGGAGCCCGGCCGCGACGAGCCCGGCGATGTGGGCCATGTCGCAGAGGAGGAGGGCGCCGACCTCGTCCGCGACGGCGCGGAAGCGGTCGGCCTCGATCGTCCGCGGGTAGGCAGAGGCGCCGCAGACGATCAGCTTCGGCCTGTGCTCCCGCGCGAGGCGCAGCAGCTCGTCGAAGTCGATCAGGCCGGATTCGCGGTCGACGCCGTAGCCGACGACGTCGTAGAGCTTCCCGGAGAAGTTGACCTTGAGGCCGTGGGTGAGGTGGCCGCCGTGGTCGAGCCGCATGGCGAGGATCGTGTCCCCCGGCTCGAGGCAGCTGAAGTAGACGGCCATGTTCGTCTGGGCGCCCGCGTGCGGCTGCACGTTCGCGTGCTCGGCGCCGAAGAGCGCCTTCACGCGGTCGATTGCAAGCTGCTCGATCTCGTCGACGACCTCGCAGCCGCCGTAGTAGCGCCGGCCGGGGTAGCCCTCGGCGTACTTGTTCGTGGGGACGCTGCCGACTGCCTCGAAGACGGACGGCCAGGTGAAGTTCTCCGAGGCGATCAGCTCGATCGTCCCGCGCTGGCGCTCGAGCTCGCGCCCGAGCAGGTCGACGAGGTCGGGATCGACGTCCGCGAGCGCGGCGCGCCGCAGCTCCTCGAGGGTCTCGACCGCGATCGCCATCCGTGCCACTTTAGAACACGCTCCGGTGTTCTTTGCTGCACTGCCCTGGACGGGCAGGCCGCTCCGTGCCATCGTCAGAGCGTGGGGATCGTGGGGATCCTGGCCGTGGCGGCTCTCGTGCTGCTGCCGCTCGCGCGCGAATACGCGGACTTCCGGCGCTCGTGGGCGCTCGGCCGGCTGGGCGCGCTCGGGCTGACCGCCCTCGTCGTCCCCTCGGTCGGGATCGGGCTCGCGGTCGCGCTCCCCCTCGCCGCGTGGCCCCTCGTCCAGTGGGGCGTGACCGTGGCTGCCGCGCTCGCGGCCTACTCGCTCGCGGTCCGCGCCGCCGAGGCCGTGCTCGCGCCGGAGCGCGCCTCCCACTCCCGCTGAGGCTCCTCGTCCGGGACGGCTGCGGTCTGCAGGTGCTTGATCACGTCCGCGAGGACGACGTCGAGGTCGAGCGTCGGCCGCCAGCCGACCGCCTCGGCGATCTTCTCGATCGCGGGGACGCGGTGGTACATGTCCTCGATGCCGAGGCCGTAGACCTCGTCGTACGGGACGAACTGAAGCTCGGAGTCGGAGCGCGTCATCTCCACCACCCGCTGGGCGAGGTCGAGGATCCTGATCGACTGCTGGGAGCCCACGTTGTAGATCTCGCCGCTCGTGGCGGGGTTCTGCATGAGGGCGGAGAGAGCGCGCACAGTGTCCGCGACGTGGCAGAAGCAGCGCGTCTGGGTGCCGTCGCCGTGGATCTCGAGCGGGCGACCGGCGAAGGCGCGTTCCACGAAGCGCGGGATCACCATCCCGTACTGGCCGCTTTGACGCGGCCCGACCGTGTTGAAGAGGCGGACGATGACGCAGTCGAGCCCGCGCTCCTGGTGGTAGGCGAGCGCGAGGAGCTCGTCCATCGCCTTGGAGTCGGCGTAGGCCCAGCGGCGCGCCGTCGTCGGCCCGTAGACGCGGCGCGCGTCCTCGGGCAGCGGCGTCGTGTCCCGGTGGTCGCCGTACACCTCCGAGGTCGAGGCCAGGAGCAGGCGCTTCCCGAAGCGGTGGGCGTGCTCGAGGATGACCTCGGTCCCGCGCACGTTTGTAAGGAGCGTGTGCACGGGCTGCTCCACGATCAGCCGGACGCCGACGGCGGCCGCGAGGTGGTACACAACGTCGCACTTGTAGACGAGCTCGTTGACGACGGTCGGCGACAGGACCGAGTCGACGACGAGGTGGAAGTCCCAGCGCTCGCGCAGGTGGGCGACGTTGTCGAGGGAGCCGGTCGAGAGGTCGTCGAGGGCGTAGACCTCCCAGCCGTCGTTCAGCAGCGCCTCGCACAGGTGCGAGCCGATGAAGCCGGCGCCGCCCGTGACGAGGGCCTTGGGGCGAGTCGACGTCCGATCCACCTGCCGGAGTCTAGATGTCGGCGCGTACGGAGAGGGCGGCGCGGGCGCGCTCCAGCGCCTCCTCGGCCGGCACCGCACCCTCCCGGAGCACGGCCGGCTCCGGGCCGCTGAGATCGAGCACCGTGGACGGCGTGCCCGGAAGCTCGCCCGCGTCGACGACCGCGCCACAGGCTTCGAGGATCTCCCTGGGGACGTCCGCGCAGCGGGCGGGATCCGGCCCGCCATGGCGATTTGCGCTCGTCGCGGCGACGGCGCCGACGCGCCGGACGGCCTCGAAGGCGGGCGCCGGCAGCGCCGGCACGCGGACGCCGATCGTCTCCGGCCTCGTCCCGGTGAGCCAGCGGAAGCGGCGCGCCGGGTTGGGCAGGACGAGCGTGAACGGCCCCGGCAGCAGGGCGCGGGCCACCACCGCCGCCCGCCCACGCGCCTCCGGCACCGCGTCGAGGACGGCGTCCAGATCGGCCGCGAGGAGGGCGATCGGCATCCCCTCCGGCCGCTGCTTCGCAGCCGCGAGCCGCCGGCACGGCGGCTCCCGGTAGGCGTCGGCGCAGAGCCCGTAGACGGTGTCTGTCGGCAGGAGGACGAGCTGTCCAGCCCGCAGCGCGGCGACGGCGTCCACAGGCCCGTTGTGGGTCCCTTCGCTCACCGAAGAACAGTCTGACCGCTCGGGGAGCCAGCCCGCGACGCGACCCTGTCCCCAGGCATGTCTCCCGCGGCCACGGACGGGGCCTGTCCCCGGGACGTGGCTGCTAGGGACGCTCGGCCTCGACGGCCCGTTCGCGGCCGGCGAGGTCCGGCGTGCGCCGGACGCCCCCGTACCCGAGCCGGGCGAGGCCGGCCGCGACCTCGGCCGCCTGGCCGTCGCCGCACTCGAGGACGAGCCGACCGCCGGCCGGGAGCACTCCTCGCGCCGCGCCCGCGATCCGCTCCCAGACGCCCTCGCCGACGACGGCCTCGACCGGCTCGTAGAGGCGGATCTCCGGCTGGAGCGTGTCGTACTCCTCCGGCGAGACGTACGGGGGGTTGGAGACGACGAGGTCGAAGGGCCCGCGGACGCCGTCGAGGAGATCGCCGTGCCGGAGCTCGATCCGGCTCCCGAGCCCGGTGCGCGCGAGGTTCTCGCGTGCGAGCCCGAGCGCGGCCTCGGAGCGGTCGACCGCGACCACGCGCGCGCCGGGATGCTCGTCGGCGATGGCCAGCGCGATCGCTCCCGAGCCCGTGCCCACGTCGAGCACGCGCGGGGCCTCCAGCTCCCGCAGGTGCACGAGGCAGCGCTCCACCACCACCTCGGTCTCAGGCCGAGGGACGAGCGCGCGCCCGTCCACGGCGAGGAGGAGCCGCCGGAAGCCCCACTCCCCCAGCACGTAGGCAAGCGGTTCCCGCGCCCGCCGCCGGCGCACGAACTCCCCGAGGCGGGCGACGTCCTCGTCCGCCAGCGGACGATCCGAGGCGTAGAGCTCCGTGCGCGAGACGTCGAGGACGTGCGCGACCAGGAGCTCGGCGTCGACGCGCGGCGACGGCACCCCCGCCTCGCCGAGGTCCCGCGCGACCCCGTGCACAGCGTCGAGCGGTTTCACGCCGTCACGCCGCGGCGGTCTCGAGCGCGCGCCGCCGCTCCTCGGCGGTGAGCGCGTCCGTGAGCTCGCCGAGGTCGCCGTCCAGCACGGAGTCGAGCCGGTGGAGCGTGAGCTTGATGCGGTGGTCCGTGACGCGGTTCTCGGGGAAGTTGTACGTGCGGATCTTCTCGGCCCGGTCGCCGCTCCCGATCTGGGAGCGCCGCTGCGCCGAGAGCTCCTCCTGCTGGCGGCGAAGCTCGGCCTCGAGCAGGCGCGCCCGCAGGACGCGCAAGGCCTTCTGCTTGTTCTGGAGCTGGGACTTCTCGTCCTGCATGGCCACGACGATCCCGGTCGGGAGGTGGGTGATGCGCACCGCCGAGTCGGTCGTGTTGACGCTCTGGCCGCCCGGGCCGGTCGAGCGGTAGACGTCGATCTTGAGGTCGTTCTGGTCGAGCTCGACGTCGACCTCCTCGGCCTCCGGCATGACCGCGACCGTGGCGGTGGAGGTGTGGATGCGCCCCTGGGACTCCGTCTCCGGCACGCGCTGCACCCGGTGCGTGCCCCCCTCGAACTTGAACACCGAGTAGGCGCCGTCGCCCTTGATGGCGAACGTCACGTCCTTGAACCCGCCGCCGTCGTTCGGGCCGGAGCCGAGCGGCTCCCACTTGAAGCCCCTCCGTTCGGCGTAGCGCGTGAGCATGCGGAAGAGATCGCCCGCCCAGAGGGCCGCCTCGTCGCCGCCCGCGCCCTGGCGGATCTCGACGACCACGTCCTTGGCGTCGTTCGGGTCGCGCTCGACGAGCGCCAGCTTCAGCTCCTCCTCCAGGCGCTCGAGCCGCTCCTCCAGCTCGGGCAGGAGCTCCCGCAGGTCCGGGTCGGAGCGCGCGGCGTCGGCGTCCTCGCGCGCCTCGCGCCACTCCTGGGCGAGCTTGTGCGGGCCCTCGAGCTCCTTCAGCCGCCGGCCGGCCTCCGCGGCGGCGTTCCGATCCGCGTAGAGGGCAGGGTCGTTCATGCGCTCCTGCGCATCGGTGTAGGAGCGCTCGAGCTCGTCGACGAGGCTGTCGATCTGCGCCGTCACAACCGGCTCAGGATAGCCCGGCGCAGGGCCGGAAAAGACGGCGCTAGGCCAAAAGACGCCGCTAGGCCATGACCTCGACCTTGCGCTCGTCCGGCGTCAGCCGGCCCTCGAGGCGGAGCACCTCGCGGAGCGCGCGGATCGAGACCTCGATCTGATCGAGCGAGGGAGCACGTGTGGTCAGGCGCTGGAGCCAGAGCCCCGGCGCCATGATCGTGCGCAGGATCGGGTTCTGAGGGTGCTTGCCCGCGAAGCGGATCACCTCGTAGGCAATGCCCGCGATCACGGGCAGGAGCGCGATGCGCGAGACGATCAGCCAGAACCAGCCGGGCTGGCCGACGAACGCGAAGACGAAGATGGCGATCACCATCACGTAGAGGAGGAACGCCGTGCCGCAGCGGACGTGGATGAGGCTGTGGCGCTGCACCGTCTCGGGCTCGAGCGGGTCGCCGGCCTCGTAGGCGTTGATCGCCTTGTGCTCGGCCGCGTGGTACTGGAACACGCGCTTGAGATCTGGCATGAAGCCGACGATCACGAGGTAGAGGATGAAGATCGTCACGCGCACGAGCCCTTCGACGACAACGAACGCGCCGGTCGACTCGATCGGGAGCCAGTTCGTGATCAGCGCGGGCGAGACCTTGAAGAGGAGGAGCGCGAAGCCGATCGCGATCCCGAAGGCGAAGAGGAGCTGCCCGCGCGAGAGCTCCGTCTGGACCTCGCCGTCCTCGCCCTCCTCCTGCGCCGCGTAGTTCGCCGAGATGGCGAGCGCGCGAAACCCGATCGCGAGCGACTCGCCGAGCGCGAAGACGCCCCGGATGACCGGCAGCCGTGCCCAGCGATGTCTAAGGAGGAAGGACGAGATCGGCCGGTTGACCTCGGCGATCTCGCCGTCGGGCTTGCGCACGGCCACGGACCACGCGGACGGCCCGCGCATCATCACGCCCTCCAGCACAGCCTGGCCACCGATGGGCGCGCTCACGGCTGGGAGCGCCCCCTACTGCTCGCTACGGCCGGCCCCGGCCTTCTCGAGCCGCCGCTGGAAGCGCTCGACGCGGCCGCCCGTGTCCACGAGCTTCTGCTTCCCGGTGTAGAAGGGATGGCACTCGGAGCAGATTTCGACATGCAGCTCGGGCTTCGTGGAGCGGGTCTGGAACTCGTTGCCGCAGGAACAGCGAACGGTTGCGAGGACGTAGTCGGGATGGATATCGGTCTTCATGATCGGCCTAGCGCGGGTCGGGCTTGAGGATACCAGAGGCCGTTTCCCCGGCCACGTTGCCGCCGGAGACGACAACGGCCACCGTGGCGCCCTCGACCTCGGGCACCTTGCCGGCCAGGAGCGCCGCCACGCCGGCACCCCCCGCGGGCTCGGCGGCAAGCTTGGCCCGCTCGTAGAGGAAGCGGAACCCTGCCGCGATCTCGTCCTCCGTGACGAGGACCGACTCGATGCCGAGCCCGCGCCCGAGCTCGAGCGGGAGCGCGCCCGCGAAGGGTGCGTTCAGCCCGTCGGCGATCGACCGGGGATCGACCGGCACCGGCTCTCCCGCCGCGAGCCCCTCGTGGAAGGCGGCGGAGCCCTCCGGCTCGACGCCGACGACGCGGCGGCCGGGGAGCGCCGCGGCGATCCCGGAGACGAGCCCGCCGCCGCCGACGGGGACGACGACGACGTCCACGTCCGGGAGGTCCTGGGCGATCTCGCGCCCGACCGTGCCCTGCCCGGCGATCACGAGCGGGTCGTCGAAGGGATGGACGAGCACGCGCCCCGTCTCCTCCTGGAGCCGGTCGAGCCGTTCGAAGACCTCGGTCGGGCCCGGCGCCTCCTGGTCGACCGAGGCGCCGTAGCCGAGCGCGGCGGCCCGCTTCGGCTCGCTGGCGCCCTGCCACATGACCACGAGGCAGTCGATCCCCTCGACGGCGCTCGCGTACGCGAGCGCGCCCGCGTGGTTACCGGCCGAGGCGGCGATCACGCCGCGCGAGCGCTCCTCCCCGGTGAGCGAGGCGAGCTTGGTAAGGACGCCGCGCGGCTTGAAGCTGCCCGTCTTCTGCAACAGCTCCGCCTTGAGGAACGCGCGGCCGCCGAACGCGCCGCCGAGGGTCTC
>Ga0081538_10005741_pt1 | contig 11088 bp, 15 predicted proteins | sample TabmetS5T2R1_FD_71022 | JGI IMG/M metagenome (GOLD analysis project Ga0081538, IMG submission 71022) | Tabebuia heterophylla rhizosphere microbial communities from the University of Puerto Rico - S5T2R1 | ecosystem: Host-associated > Plants > Roots > Rhizosphere ...
CCGCTGGGACTGCTGGAGCTCGCGGACCACGGCCCGCTGGCCGTCGTAGAGCTGGCGGAAGGAGCGTTCGGCCTCGGCCCGGCTGTCCTCGTTGAGCCGCCAGTTGGCCAGGTTGGCGGTGGCCGTGGCCAGGATCAGCAGCTCGCCGATGGCCGCCCGCAGCCACGGGCTGGACCGGGTGTCGGCCGGAGGCAGCACCCCCAGCGACTCCAGGCCGGCGGACGCCACCGCGTAGACGGCGACGAAGCCGACCGCGATCAGGAACGGGAAGCCGTCCTGGTACAGCATGATCAGGGCGATCGTGACGAAGAAGTGGAACCCCAGCTCGACCGTGCCCCCGCCGATGCCGACCAGCACGCACGACGCCGACAACAGCCCCACCGTGGCCAGGGCCGAGCGCCAGCGCCGGCCGCCCCAGGGCGCGGTTGCCAGCGCCGCCGAGGCGGCGACGACCGCCACGCCGGACGCGTCGTCCAGGCCGCCGCCGACGAGCACGGACAGGACGGCCAGGGCCGGCACGTGCAGCCACAGGATCACCAGGATCGCACGGTGCCGGCCCCACCAGACATCGTCGGGGAGGGAGCGGCCTTGGGGGAGGGTGCCGCGTACCCGGCTGAGGAACCGCAACGCCACCTCGGGCTCTCTCCTTGCACGGCGACGTCAAGCCCGGCGGAGCCTACGTTGAGATGCGTGGCGCGATCACGCGCAGTCCTTTGCAGCTTCCCTACGCAAATGTACCCGGCCGGTGCGCACCAACCGGCAGCCAAGCGGCGATTGGCACACACCGGGAAATCTCAACTACATTTTTCCCGGCCCCGAGTTCGGAGTGGGAATGTGATCCTGAAAACGGCAGTGGTACGGAAATTCCGGAGCATCGAGAATTCGGGGACCGTCCGGTTCGAGCCGGACGTGACCTGCCTGGTGGGGAAGAACGAGAGCGGCAAGACGGCCTTCCTCGAGGCGCTCCACCAGGCCAATCCGCTCGGGCCGGGGCGGGGGTTCGACGAGCTGCGCGACTACCCCCGCCGGCTGCGCGGCCGGGACCGGGCCGAGATCCCGACCACGACCCCGATCTCGGCCACCTTCGAGCTGGACGACGCCGACCTGGAGGCGGTCGCCCAGCAGTTCGGGCCGGACGCCCTCGGGGCCAAGGAGCTCACCGTCGAGCGGGACTACTCGGGCCGCCAGAGCCTGCTGGCCGGCGACCAGCCGGTGACCGGCGAGCTCGCCACCCTGCTTAGTGCGCGCATGCCCCGCCTCCTCTACTTCGACGGCTACAGCGTGCTACCGGGCCGGGTGTCGATCCCGCGCCTCCAGGCCACCGCCGCCGAGGACCTCCAGCCGGGGGAGCGGACCGCCCTGGCCCTGCTGCGGCTGGCCGGGGTGGCCGCCGACGACTTCGTCGAGTCCGAGTACGAGGTCCGCAAGGCGGCCCTGGAGAGCGCCGCCACCACGGTCAGCGAGGAGGTCTTCCGCTACTGGAGCCAGAACCCGGAGCTGACCGTCGAGCTGGACCTGGACTTCCGCGAGGCCGGCCAGAACGGCAAGGGGGGCCCGCCGTTCCTGGACGTCCGCATCCGTAACCACCGCCACCGGGTCACGACCAACTTCGGCGAGCGGTCGGGCGGCTTTGTCTGGTTCTTCTCGTTCGTGGCCGCGTTCTCGGAGCTGCGCGACAGCCAGGGCCTGATCCTGCTGCTGGACGAGCCCGGCCTCGGGCTGCACGCCGCCGGCCAGGCCGACCTGCTCCGCTACATCGACGAGCAGCTCGCCGGCAGCCACCAGCTCGTCTACACCACCCACTCGCCGTTCATGGTCGACGCGAACCGGCCTCACCGGGTCCGCACGGTCGAGGACGTCCAGGGGGAGGGGACCCTGGTCCGCGAGGGCGCCGGGGCGACCAGTCACGAGACGGTCCTGCCCGTGTCCGGGGCGCTGGCCTTCTCGCTGCTGGAGGGCCTCGGAGCCGGGCCGGGCACGCTGCTCGTGGGCGGTGTCTCCGACCTCGTCTACCTGGAGGTCATGAGCGGCTACCTGCGCGAGGGAGGCCGCCGGGGCCTCGACCCGGCCTGGCGGGTCCTGCCCACCGGCGGGCTCGCCGGGCTGCCGGTGCTGGCCACTCTGCTGGGCGCGCCCCTGGAGGCGGCCGTGCTGCTGGAGGTCGGCGCCGGCCACCCCAGCGTCCGGGCCCTGGCCGAGCAGGGGGTGGTCCTGCCGGAGCGCCTGCTGGCCCTGACCGAGCTGACCGGCCAGAGCGAGGCCGGGCTCGAGGACCTCTTCGACGAGGCCTTCTACCTGCACCTGCTGGCCGCGACCGGGACCGGGGAGCTCGACCCGGAGGCGCTGGCCGGGGAGGGATCGGTCATCCGGCGGGTCGAGCGGGCCACCGGTACGCCCCTCGACCGCTACCGCCCGGCCAGGCACCTCCTCAACCAGCAGCAACGCCTCCTCCCGGCGATCGGAAGGGAGCCCCTGCACCGCTTCGCCAGGCTGTTCGCCACCCTGGACGAGCTGTAGCCTGGGCGTGTGTCGCCGACGCACGAGGTGCTGAACCAGCCGCCGCCGCTGGCCGGCTACGACCTGTACGAGGCCGACCCGGTGCTGGGCGAGGCCGTGCACCGCGAGGGGGCCGGCTGGGCGGCCGAGCGGCTCCGGGCCCTCGGGACGCTGGCCGGCGGCGCGGCGGCGATCGCCTGGGGCGAGGCGGCCGACGCCAACCCGCCGGTGCTGCGGACTCATGACCGCTACGGGCGCCGGGTCGACGAGGTCGAGTTCCACCCCGCCTGGCACCGGCTGCTGGCCACGGCCGTCGCCAACGGCCTGCACGCCGCCCCCTGGCGCGACCCGGGTCCCGGCGCCCAGGTGGCCAGGGCGGCCGGGTTCTACCTCTGGACCCAGGTCGAGGCCGGGCACGGCTGCCCGGTCAGCATGACCTATGCGGCCGTGCCCGCCCTGCGGGCCGCCGCCCCCGAGCTGGCCGAGGTCTGGGAGCCGAAGCTGACCGCCCTGACCTACCAGCCGGAGCTGGCCCCGGTGGCGGCCAAGGCGGGGGCGCTGTGCGGCATGGCCATGACCGAGAAGCAGGGCGGCAGCGACGTGCGGGCCAGCACGACCTCGGCCCGGCCCGCCGGGTCGGACGGGCTGTGGCTGCTCACCGGGCACAAGTGGTTCTGCTCGGCCCCGATGAGCGACGCCTTCCTGGTCCTGGCCCAGGCGCCGGCCGGGCTGAGCTGCTTCCTGGTCCCGCGGGTCCTGCCCGACGGGACCCGCAACCGGTTCCATCTGCAGCGGCTCAAGGACAAGCTCGGCAACCGGGCCAACGCCTCGGCCGAGGTCGAGCTCGAGGAGGCAGCCGGCTGGCTGGTCGGGGAGCCGGGCCGAGGCCTGACGGCGATCCTGGAGATGGTCAACCACACCCGGCTGGACTGCGTGGTCGGGTCGGCGGCGCTGATGCGCCAGGCGGTCGCCCAGGCGGCCCACCACGCCGCCCACCGCAGCGCGTTCGGCCGTCGGCTCGCCGAGCAGCCGCTGATGGCCAACGTGCTGGCCGACCTGGCCGTGGAGTCCGAGGCGGCGACGCTCCTGGCCATGCGGGTGGCCGGCGCCTTCGACCGGGCGGCCGGCGACCCGGGCGAGGCGGCCCTGCGGCGGCTGGCCACCGCCGTGGCCAAGTACTGGGTGTGCAAGCGGGCCCCGGCGGTGGCCGCCGAGGCCCTCGAGTGCCTCGGCGGCAACGGGTACGTGGAGGAGAGCGGCATGCCCCGGCTGTACCGGGAGGCCCCGCTCAATTCCATCTGGGAGGGCGCCGGCAACATCAACAGCCTCGACGTCCTGCGGGTCCTGGGCAGGCAGCCCGAGAGCCTGGCCGCGCTCCTGGACGAGCTCGCCCCGGCCAGGTCGGCCGAGCCCCGCCTGGACCGCGCGGCCACGGCCCTCGAGCGCGAGCTGACCGCCGTCCCCGACCCGGTCGGCCTCCAGGCCGGCGCCCGCCGCCTGGTCGAGCGCCTGGCCGTGCTCCTCCAGGGCGCCCTGCTGGTCCGTCACGGCCACCCGGCGGTGGCCGACGCCTTCTGCGCCTCCCGCGTCGCCGGCGACCGCGGCGCCGCCTTCGGCACCCTCCCCCCCGGCCTGGACCCGGCCGCCATCGTCGCCCGCGCCACCCCCAAGATCGGCTAGTGCAAACCGTTACAACCCCGAGACGGCACGGGAACGGTTGCTCTGGTACTCCTGAAGGGAAGGCAACATCCGACAACGGGGGTAAATCGGTGACGCGGACCAGGCGGGTCCCGGTGGGGTGGCGGCGCCTGCTTGGCGTCCTCTCCATCGGGCTGGTGGCCGCGCTGCTGCTAGGGGCCTGCTCGGCTGCTGGTGGGCAGGAGCCGGGGCCGGGGGCGCTGGGGGCGACCTCGACCAGCCCGCCGACCACGGCGACACCGTCGACGGCGGCCCCGACCAGCGAGCCGACCTCGACCACGGCCGCGCCCACCACCGAGCCGCCGACCACCAAGGCCCCGACGACCACCACCAAGCCGAAGCCGGCCGCCCCGGCCCAGCTCCGCTCCGGCTCCGAGGGCCCCCAGGTCGTGGCTCTCCAGCGCCGCCTCCACGAGCTCGGCTACCAGGTCCAGGAGGCCGACGGCGAGTTCGGCTCCGAGACCCACCACTCGGTGGTGGCCTTCCAGAAGGGCAACCGCCTCGGCCGCGACGGCGTGGTCGGCCCGATCACCCGCAAGGCCCTGGAGCGCCCACGGGTCCCCAAGCCCCGCTCGACCAAGGCCGGCTTCCACGTCGAGGCCGACCTCACCCTCCAGGTCGTGTACATGGTCCGGGACGGCAAGATCACCGAGATCCTGGACGCCTCCTCGGCCTCGGGCCAGACCTACACCGTCGACGGCGACGTCCGCCTGGCCGTGACCCCGCAGGGCAGCTTCGCGATCCAGCGCAAGATCGACGCCTGGCGCCGCAGCAAGCTGGGCCTGCTCTACCGGCCGACCTACTTCATCGGCGGCTACGCCCTCCACGGCGCCTACTCGGTCCCGCCGTTCCCGGCCAGCCACGGCTGCATCCGCATCACCACCACCGCCATGGACCGCTGGTACGCCAAGCTCCCGGTCGGCACCCCCATGCTCGTCTACCGCAGCTGAGGGAATACGGAACCACTTCCACCTTCCTGGTGTAGTTGCTGCGAGTGCCGGTTCACCGGGAAGGGGTCCCATCATGCAGCGGCTTCTGCAGCGGCGGGTTGTCGCCGTGCTCGTCCTCGCGCTCCTGGTCACCGTGGTCCCGACGGCCGCGCAGGCCAAGGGGGCTTCCGCGGCCACCATCTCCGGGGGTGGCCCCGGCGGCCTGCCGGGCGGCCCGATCACCATCAAGGGCGACGGCGAGCCGGGCAGCGGCTCCGACCTGTCCAGCCTGGCCGAGGACGCCGGCGTGTGGTCGGTCCTGTTCGAGGACGGTCCCGGCGGCGAGCTGGCCTCCGCCCCGGCCGCGACCGACCGCGGCCCCCGCTACACCATCACCTGGACCTTCCCGAACGGGGCCGGGACCGAGGACAAGGTGCGCCAGCACGTGTGGCCGTACGCCGCCGGCGGCCCCCTCACCTTCATGGCCTCCGGCCAGCGCGTCCTCGACGGCACGACCAAGGGCGGCTGGTTCCGCGCCTCCGACGGTCTCCGTGTCACCCTCGTCAATCTGGGCCTCCCCGCCCGTCAGCCCTTGACCGCCTCCACACCGGCCACGTCGGCCAAGCCCGCGACCCCGGCCGCCCAGCCCTCGGCCACACCCGACCCGGCGCCAGCGGTCTGGCCACGGGTGGCCGCCGGGCTGATCCTCGTCCTGGCCGTGGCCGCCGGCGGCGCCCTGTTCCTGCGCCGCCGGTCCAACCCCGGCGCCGCCGCGACCCCGTGACGGGCTAGCGACCCTCGATCAGGCCGTGCTCGTTGCCGTCGGGGTCGCGGAACTGGGCCCACAGGCCCCAGGGCTGGATGGCGGGCTCCTCGGTGAACTCCACCCCGCGGCGGCGTAGCTCCTCGAAGGTGGCGTGGATGTCGTCGCAGGCGAACACCAGCCCGGGCGTGAACGGCACCACCGAGGTCTCCGCCCCAGCCGGCGCGACCTCCACCCAGCGCCCGTCCGGGCCCATCGGCTCGTCGCGCCGCTTCTCGAAGCCCAGCTTGTCGACATAGAAGTCGACCGCCCGACCCTGGTCACCAGCCCGGACCCCGACCGAGCTCACCCTGGTGATCATCCGACCTCCCCATGTGGCCGAACACCTGTTCGAGTCAACCTATCACTGGGCGGGGGTCGGGTCGAGCCCCTTGTCCACAGGTAGGCTCCGGGCATGACCGCCATCCTGCTGGCCCTCGGCAGCAGCGTCGGCTACGGCGTGAGCGACTTCCTGGCCAGCCGCGTGGCCAGGCGGATGGCGCCGGTGCTGCTGGTCCTGTACAGCCAGGCGCTCCAGAGCGTGGTCCTGCTGGTCGTGTCGACCGCCCAGGCGGCCGGCTAGGGGTACAGTCGAGCGTCCGAACCGCCTCAGGAGGCAGCCGATGGCCAAGCTCGAAGAAGGCGCCCAGGCGCCGTCGTTCACCCTGCCCGACCAGGACGGCACCCACGTGTCGCTGGCCGACTTCAAGGGCCAGCGGGTCATCCTCTACTTCTATCCCGCGGACGATACCCCCGGCTGCACCAAGGAGGCGTGCCAGTTCAACGACAATCTGGCCCACTTCCAGGCCGCCGGCGTGCCCGTGATCGGCATCTCGCGCGACGACGCCCAGAGCCACCAGCGCTTCCGCAACAAGTACGGGCTGCGCTTCCCGCTGCTGACCGACGCCGGCCACGAGGTCATGGACGCCTACGGCGCCTGGGGGGAGAAGACCAGGTATGGGCAGACCAGCACCGGGGTGCTCCGGTCGACCTTCCTGGTCGATGAGCAGGGCCGCATCCAACGGGCCTGGCACAACGTCAAGGCCGACGGCCACGCCGCCAAGGTCCTCGAGGCGCTCGGTCCCAAGGTCTGACGGGGCGTCTCGCGGCTGGCCAGCTTGATGACTCCGGCACGGTCCGGCGTTCATGCATTCGGTGATCTCGCCGTCCGGCCGCCCTTGACGCGGTTGTATCGGACCCGACAGGGCTCGCGCAGTTCCGGATATCAGGCTCAGGCGCGCTGGTCAGCCAGGCTGAGTAGGTCGCTTCGCCCCTCCACGACCTGGCAGCCGTACCGACGTGCGATCCTCTCCACCTGCTCGCCATCAAGGTGCGGGGCCCGGTAGAGCGCCACCGGCCTGGCGTACCGCGTGCGCCACCCATGCCTTCCGCGAAAGGCCCTCCCCCACCCGGCCACCACCCCGATCACCACCTCCGACTCGTCGGTCACCCCATACAGGCTGCTTGGCAGGTAGCCAGCGAAGTCCCAGGGCTCCTGGAGGGCATACAGCCCGCATCGGCAGCCTGGCTGGGGGGCCGGAAGGCCATGGTGACGGGCACGCCGGCCTCTGCGGGTCCAGCGCTTGGCATGGCAGTACGCTTCGGAGCACTCGGGCGCCCAGACATAGCCGGTGTACCACCAGCCGGTGAGCCGATCACCGGCCATGCGCCAGATGCGGTAGCCGCGCCAGGCCCCGACCACCAGCTCCGGCGCGTCCGAGTCGCTCACGCCGGTGCATCCTCCGGTTGCTGCTGGGGCTCCGGCTGGGGCGGCGCCACCGGCTGCTGGTCCTCTTCGGTGGGCAGGATCTCGAATTCTTGCTGCTCTTTTCCGATCCGCATGGCCGGCTCCTTGAGGACGCTGCTGAGCCTGTCGGGTTGTCGGCGTCGTCGGGCTCGGTGGCCAAGCTCCTGGGTAGATCTGGCGGTCTCGTGAGTGCACCGGTGCTTGTGCGGAGCGTGAACATCGACCCACAGCAACAGGCGACGGTCAAGGGCCGGTTAGTTCACAGTGCGGCCTCTGCCGGCCCGGCCGGGCCGGCCGGGGCGGTCGGCCAGTGGGTCACGACCTGGGCGTCGGGGCGGACCAGGACGGCGCCGTCATCCTTCATCTGCAGGGCGGTGGCGGTCGACGGGTCCAGGGGGTGGACGGTCAGGGGGAACGGGGTGTCCAGGCTGGCCGTGGCGGTGGTCCAGGCGTGGGCGTCCGGGCCGGTGAGGAGGGTGAGGCCCGGACCGAGCAGGTCCAGGGTCGAGCGGCGGCCCGGGTTGCGCTCCACCAGCAGCGACCCGGCGATCACCCCCGGCAGCTCGTCGATGCGGTCAGCGGCCACTGCGCTCCTCCGCCTCCTTGGCCTGGCGGAGGCGCTCGACGGCCAGGATCCCGGACGGGTCGATGTAGGCGCCGGCGTAGGCCAGGGCCTCGATCAGCGTCCAGATCCAGGTCCGGTCACGCTGGCCGCTGCGGCCGGCGTGGTCGGGGTGGTCGGTGTCGTCGCGGAAGGCCGGGGCCCGCGTGGCGGTGCTGGCGATCAGCTGGCTCATGGTGTCTCCCCTTCGTGCGCGGGTTGTCACAGGCACCATGCGCGGGCGCGCTGACGCGGCACTGACAGCTCGCTGCGGGTCCGCTGCCGGCCGGAGGAGAGCGACGCTAGGCGGGAGGGTCGGACAGGGGCCGCCGGCCGGCCAACCCGGTGTCCGGCCAGTGCCACCACTCGACCGCGGGCTCGCCCAGCACCCAGCACAGGAGGTACTGGCGGCCGTCCTCAAGACGGGCCGGGAAGTCGACCAGCCCGGCGTCCACGTCCCGCAGGATGATCCCCTCGCCGGTCAGCTCCTCGATCGCGGCCCGCAGCTCCTCGGTGCCCCGCGGGGTGGCGGGGTGGCCGTTGCCCTCGAGCAGTCCGGCCGTCTGTTCGCGCTCCCGTCTGGCCTCGGCGACCAGCTCGCGGATCCGCTCCAGGGCGGCCCCGACCCGCGGCAGGGCCGCGTTGGCCCGCTCGACGGTCCACCAGGTGGCTTCGGACATGGCCGTCAGCCTATCCCCGCCGGCCTGTCCGAGGCGCTGCGGGAGATCATGGGGGCGCCGTCCCGCTGCTCCCACCTGGGAGGGCCCGTCTTCAATTCTGTCAGCCCGCCGGGTCGGTCAGGTCGACCGCGACCGGCAGGGCCGAGCGCCGCCAGCCCGACAGGTCGCCCCCGTAGGACGGCTGGTACTTGGCCACGACCAGCCGTCGTGCCAGCTCGTCCTCCTCGGAGCCGGCCTCGACCACCCGGGCGCGGCCGGGCAGCTCGGCGGCGTCGCGGCGGCCAATGCGGACGGTGACCTCCGGCCACATCAGGAGGTTCCGCACCCAGTCCGACCGGTCGCCGCCGCCCGACAGCACGTACAGGGTCCGTCCCTGGAGCGCGAACCAGATCTCGATCGTGTGCGGCCGCCCCGACACCCGCCCGGCGGTGGTCAGGTAGCAGAACGGCTGCTCACCTCGGTCGTCCATGGCATCCGGGGTCAGCCCGTGCGATGCAGCTCGGCGGCCAGGTGGTGCTGGAGGGGCTGGCCGACGGCGGCCATCTCGATGGTGTAGCTGAGGCGGTCGCCGTCGAGGACGACGTGGCGGTGGAGGGCGTCGACCTGCTTGGCGGTGGCGGTCCTGGCGATGGTGGTGCTGCGCAGCTCGATCCGGCCGCCGTCCAGGCGGCCCTCCTGGACCTCGACGATGCCGGTGGGGTGGGCGAGCACGAGCTCCACCACCGGCCCGGGCTTGACCCGCCAGTAGCCGGTCTCGGCGTGCAGTGGCCGGCCGTCGTCCAGGCTCCAGGTCCGCTGGGCGTAGGCCAGGAACGGCTTGCCGACGTGCCAGAAGCGCAGCTCCTCGCCGTAGCGGAACGGCGAGATGGTCGGGTACTCGCCGGCCCCCTCGCCCCGCCAGGTGCCGAGCAGCCCGGCCAGCGGCTGGACCTCCGGGTGCGGCGGCGGCGCCTGCTCGCCCATGGCCGGCCTAGGCGCCCGGGCGGTCGGGCCCGGGACGCGGGCAGGTGAGGGTGCGCAGGGTGCCCGGGACGGCCTGGACGCGGCTGACGATCAGCTTGCCCAGGGCGTCCAGGTTGGCCGCCTGGACCTTGGCGATCACGTCGAATGGGCCGGCGGTCACCTCGGACAGCTCGACCCCGTCGATGGCGGTCACGGCGGCCGCGACCTCGCCGGCCCTGCCCACCTCCGTCTGGATCAGCACCCATGCCTTGAGCATGCCAGCACCGCCTCGGTCGTTCCTTGTTCTTGGTCATCCCATCTGACCACGAGTGCCGCGGGCGGCGAAACCTCCGGTGACCGTCAGCAGCGCACGCCGTCGTTGCGGGTGGCCACGATCGGCTGCTCGGCCGGTGTGCTCGACCCCATCGACGGGGCGTTGGAGCTGTCGAGGCGGCCGAAGTTCTGGGTCGCCCAGGCCCGGCCACCCGAGCAGACGACCCCGATCCCGACCGAATCGAAGCCGCGCTGCAGCATGTTCGCCCGGTGCCCGGCCGAGCGCATCCAGCCAACGTGCAGCTGGTTGCCCATGTGCGGGTAGCCCTCGACCCAGGCGATGTTCTCGCCGAGGGCCGAGAACCTGCTCATGCCGGACAGGCTGCCGGCTGCGCCCAGGTCGCGGTGGCGGAAGTTGCCGCTGCTGGCCATCTCGGCCGACCAGGCGCCGGCGATGCGGGCCAGGTCGCCGTCCCAGTCGAGCGCGACCAGGCCCCTGGCCCGGCGCTCGGCGTTGAGGCGCTCGAACAGGTCGCTGGCCAGCTTCTGGGCGGTGCTCTGGCTGCCGGCCGGGGCCGGCCGGGTGGTGGGGGCGGCCGTCGGCCTGGGGGCCGGCCTGGTGGTGGTCGCCGGCTTGGTCGTGGTCGTGGCCGCCCGCGTGGTCGTGGTCGCGCGGACCGGCCGCCGGGTGTTCCCGGTCCTGGGCGTGTCGCGGAGACCGGCCAGCTCGGGCGCCGGCGCGGCCGCTGCGGCCCGGTCCTGGCCCAACGGACGTCCGGCGCCCGGCTTGGCGCTGGCCGGGAGCAGAGCCCAGGCCAGCAGCAGCGGCAGCACGATCAGGCCGGCCATCTTGAGATTGCCCCACCAGGGGACGCCGGGCCGGGCGTGCCTGGGCCGGGCATGCCTGGGCCGGGCCCTGG
>Ga0081538_10005742_pt1 | contig 11087 bp, 17 predicted proteins | sample TabmetS5T2R1_FD_71022 | JGI IMG/M metagenome (GOLD analysis project Ga0081538, IMG submission 71022) | Tabebuia heterophylla rhizosphere microbial communities from the University of Puerto Rico - S5T2R1 | ecosystem: Host-associated > Plants > Roots > Rhizosphere ...
TACTTTTGTTCTTAGCCGGCTTGATATTGCCTGCCGGGTCTATCAGCACGGCCACATTGCTCATCATCCAGGTAAGGACCGGATCGCCTCCGTGAGCGATGCACAGAGCCAATATCAGACGCTCAAGCTCCTTGCTCGGCGCGGACATACTGGCAAAGCCCTGCCCAAACGGAACCATGGTCAGACCATCCCCCGCCAGCGCGGTGGCTAACCCCGTCGCTCCCCAGCGGTCGTAAGCGATCTCCGCGATAGCGAACCGCTTGAAGAGCTCATTGATGTCTCGCCGGATGAACTCGTAATCGATGATGTTGCCGGGCGTGACCTGAAAGAGGCCCTGCTTGTACCAGATGTCATAAGGCACCCGATCCGCCCGAGCCCGCTCCTCAATGGTTGCTTCCGGGAGGTAATAGCGTCCATAGACCTTGAGGCCCTGGTCCGTCGGGAAGACGAGAACCAGGGCAGTGATGTCTTTTGTGCTGGAGAGGTCTAACCCGCCAAAGCACTTACGGCCTTCGAGTGCAGCGAGATCGACTTCCCCGGCACACGCCTTCCAGCGCTCCATATCCATCCAGAGCGTTTCTTGCCGCGTCCAGACGTTGAGGCGCTTGCATAAAAAAGTGTTGCGCGCCGAAGGGAGCTCAATAGCCTTCTTGCAAAGCCGCGCCATGTCATCCGGCTTGACCGTGATCGCGTAGCCTGGATTGGCCTTTCTCCAGGCGTGTTCGGTCTTCCAGCCCTCGCTCTCTCGCTCTTCCTCATCGATGGAGTAGATGAGTCCGAAATAGCTATCGTCCTCGATGATCCCTTCCAGGACCTTGGTGAGGTAGGTCCGCTGCTCATAGCAGATACCGAGGGTATTGAAACCGGCCGTGGTGATCGCCCAGTGCATCGACTGGCGCCTCGAACCCGTCCCGGTCTCGAGCACATCCCACATATCGCGCGTCTTGTGCGCGTGCACCTCATCGATGAGGGCTGCATGGATATTCAGGCCATCGGTCGTGTCCGCATCCGCCCCCAAGGGCTCAAACTTGGAGTTGCTGGGCAGATGGTGCAGATTATCTTTAACGATTCCGATACGCGCACTCAGCGCGGGAGAGGCTTTGACCATGCGGGTCGCCTCGCCGTGGCTAATTTTGGCCTGGTCCTTCTTGGTTGCCGCGCTGTAAACCTCCGCGCCGGGTTCTCCATCGGCGAAAAAAAGATACAATCCCCCGCCCGCCAGTACGGTGGTTTTGCCGTTTTTTCGCGGGACTTCCCAGTAGGCCGTCCGAAAGCGCCGGTGGCCATTCGCTCGCTTCCAGCCGAACTGTACCGAGAGCCAAAAAGCCTGCCAGGGCGAAAGCTCAAAGGGCTGTCCCGCCCACTCGCCCTTGGAGTGTTTTAGAAACCGGAAAAAATTGAGGAAATGCTGCGCCGCATTGCTATCGAACGCAAGGCCCCGCTTAGGGCCCTCTTCCAGATCGCGGAAGTGCCGCTCGACCGCCAGCTGCGTCCACTTGCAAACCTCAATCCGTCCCTCCAGTACAGACAGACCGTACTCATGGGCTTCTTCAACTGTAACCGGCACCCGCTGTTAGGTCCGACTCCTCAAGAAGGCCTCCATCGGATCCTCGTCGGCATTGCCCGCGGTGCTTACCCGCGTCCGGCTAGAAGGCGTCATACCGAACTCGGTCATGAGTTTCGTCATCTGCTCAAGCGCCTTATTAGCGATTGCCAGAAACGGGGACTGCACCGGGAAACCGCTCGGCGCTTTGACGACTACCCCGAACTTTCGGATCTGTTCGTTGGCCTGCTGGTAACGTTCATACGCCTCGCAGTAGAGGGCCAGCGCGTGCGTATCGAGGGCGGTCAAAACCTTTGCGTCGGCGAGTTGCCGAGCGACTACCTGCCATTGTTTCTTGGCCGACTGGCTCAGGTGTCGGGGGGCCTTTGGCCGTATCGCTTTGAGCTGGGGTTCGTTCGCCGGCAACGCGCGCTTGCCAGGATTCCCCGTAATGAGCTTCAAGACCGTGGGAGACGGTTTACGTCCCTGCATTATCTCTCTCCGCTGATCATCCGTAGAAACTCCGCACGGACTTCGGCGTGTACGCGAAAGTCCCCCCGCATGGCATGGGAAATCATCAGCGCTTCGCTCTCTACGCCCCGCATTTGCATGCATAAGTGCTCGCCACGGGCAGTCACCGCGACATCCTCCGAGCCGGAAGTCCGGGCTACCTCGTCGGCAATGTTCGCCACCAAGTGTTCCTGGACCTGGAGGCGCCGAGCATGCTTTTTAGCGATCCGGACCAGCTTGGAGATCCCGATAATATTTCCGTCCGCGATGTAGCCAATGGCTACATCACACCAGAAAGGGAGCAGGTGATGCTCACATAAGCTCCAGACCCGTATCCCCGTGAGCACGACCATTTGATCAACGTTGGCGCTGGGGAAAATCGTAAAGGTATTGCCGGCCTCATGGTCGATAAACTCACGCCACCAGGCTGCCCAGCGCCGCGGAGTGTCCTGCAGCCCTGGCCGTTCAGGGTTCTCGCCGATAGCGAGCAGCAATTCGCGACAAAGGCTTTCGAGCTTGCCGGTATCAACCACTAGCGAAGCCCCGCGTATTTGTGCACCTGAAGCGAAACTCGCCAGCCGTTGGCACGTGCTGAATCAATGCAAAGCCGCGTCGCTTTTGGCGAGCACGACAACGGTTGCAAGTAGACCACAACCCCGAGGGAGAACCTTTCAAGGAGTTCCTTCAACCGATCAACATCGGCTTGCTTTCCCACAGGGTACTTGATCTCATTGGCCCTGGAGAGGGCCTCCCCGTTGAGTTCAAAACCGCCCGGCATCGCCTGCTTGGGCGAGACGGTGACCCAGGTTTTCGGAGTTACGCCGCGGAGTGGCTGCGTGCCCGAGGTCTCTATTTGCACCGTTGCCCCTTGGGCCTCACAGGCTTGAGGGAGACCCGCGAGGTCATAGAGCGCAGGTTCGCCCCCCGTAATGACCACATGGCGGGTTTGGCCTTTGGCCTTCACAATCGTATCGATGCCCATCCAGGCCCAACTCGCCGACGCCGCTTCTTTAGCCAGGATCGCTTTCTCCCCTACGCGGGTATTCTCGGTGAGCCCCCAGGTGTATTTGGTATCGCACCAGGGGCACCCGACCGGGCAGCCCTGCAACCTGACGAACAAGCTCGGCGTGCCGGTATAGGTCGCCTCGCCTTGCAGCGTTTGGAATAGCTCACTGACGGGAAACAACATAAAAGCTCGCACTGCATTTACTCGTCTCTTCAACCTCAACGGCTACCAGGCGTACACCGGTTCCCGCTAGCCGCCGGGGTCCAATGACCTCAACGAGGTATTTGGCAATCTGCTCAGCAGTTGGATTGAACGGCACTTCGACCACTGTTTCATCGACCGCCGTAAGAACTACCGCCTGAGGATCCAGGTTCCATACCAAAAAACGATGATCCCATTCCGCCTCAAGCCACAGACAAAGCCTCTCTTTGAGGACTGAGAAATCAATGACCCGTCCCACAACATCCAGGCTGTCTGCCTCACAATGGAAATGGATGCGGTAGTTGTGGCCGTGCAGGTTTCGGCACTTGCCTTCATGGCCTACCACCCGATGGCCGCACGAGATATCGTGGTAGCGCGAGGCACGCATCAGTTAAATACCGGATCAGTAAGCCCCTGGCGCGAGAAGGCCTCGCGGCGCATAAAGCAGGGTCCACACTGTCCACAATGCTGCTCACCCCCAGAATAACAGGACCAGGTGAGATGCAACGGTGCGCCAAGCGCAACACCGAGTGCTGCGATCTCATGCTTCATAAGATTCCCAACCGGCGCGCGCAACCGCACTTCCACTCCATTGCCCACCGCGTAGTCGAGCACGCCATCCAACAGCGTCGTGAACTCCTCCTCATTATCAGGATAGCTACCGCTTTCCTCCAAATTGTTGCCAAGCGCCACCACACCAAAACCATGGGCCTCGGCATAGGCTACTGCATGGGCAATCATCAAAAGGTTACGCGCTGGCACCCACTCGTAGGCGAATTCAGCCCCCGTGAGACCGCCCGCAATCGTATCCTCCGTATTGAGGAGCGGACTCCTACCCGCATAGGCCCGATAGTCAAGCGGCACGAATACGCAATCCGCCCCCAGCGCCTCTGCAATCGCCTTGATCCGTTCTTGCTCCCGCCTCTCGGCACGGCAGCCATAGAGGAAATGCAGTAGCGTGACCGCATATCCATCCGCTTTGAGCTTCCAGGCGGCCACCGTAGAATCGAGTCCCGCGCTCGCAATGACCAGGGCTTTCCGTGAGAGGCGGCGTGGTAGTGCAATTTCCTCATGCGTCGTCAGGTCTAGCACACTATACGGGGTTAGCTTCGATGGACGCCGCCCAAAGGGAATTATCCCTTTGAGATGCCGTTCCATTGAGCTGAAGTAGACGCACGCCCCATCGTCATAGTAACAAAGCGGCTTGTAATTGGTCGCGAGATAGACCGTACCCCTAGAGAGCACTGCCAACGCATAGCTGCCCTGTAAATGGCTCAGTGAATCGGCCAGTGCTTTGACCGAGCTCCGGTCGATGACCTTCGGGATAATCTGGCTATCGACTGCTCCTTCCTCGTTGCCCAGAGCCCGATCATTAGCGATGGTGCCATTATGTAGCACGCCCTCATAGGGCTGGGGAGGAACATGCGGCTGCTCCGTTGTTGGGGCCGCCCGCCAGTTTCCAAGCCAGGCATCTCGCCCATCCAAGAGGCGGTAGTGTCTCAATCCTCCGCCATCACGCCCACGGTCGCGCGCAGCCGCCCGCAGCACCGCAAAGGCCCTTTCATCGATTTGTCCCAGCGCCCCGTAGATGCTGCACACGATGAAATTCTTCAATTATCCGTTCTATGTGTTTCGCAGCGCTTGCCGCCAGGAATAGCTTGGTCCCAAGGTGCTGCTCGACCTCAAGGCCTGCCTTTATCCAAGAAGCAACAGATAAACGGTACGTAAGATTAAGTTTTCGCCAACTTGCTTCACGCGCCATCTCCCGCCAGTCGAAGCCCAAGGCTTCGATGGCGTGCCGCACTTGAGCAGGAGGCAGCGCATTGAACTCCTGGCGCCCTTTGTAAGTTATCCTTCCAGCACCCATATAGATGCTGATTTTTCCAAAACTCGCCGCACAGCTATACGAGGAGGAGTCGCACGAGAAGGGACGGAAATATTTCAGCCAGTCGATGACAGTGAAGCCGAGAATATGCACTGCGCGCTTTCCGGCATGCCTGATAACGGCCTTGAGCCAGGCGAACGTATCGTTCCCCTTCCTCACCACACCCCCCAGCCCTACGAGGTCTGAGGCTTCATAGTAGGCATCAAGCATCTCAAGCGCTCCCCCGCGTGTGAATATGGGTACCGGCTTGAATCCGCGCTTGAGCATCGTTTCGTAGTTCTCTCGCGTGGCGTGGGGATCTCCTACCACATCGAGCGTGAAATAACGCCACGGTGTGATAGGCAACGCCTCAAGAAATCGGCAATAGTCATCGAGTGTGATTGGCTTGCCACTCTTCCAGGCGGTAAAGGCCCCCGAGTCCAGCAGAAATCGAATACTCCCCTGATGCTCAGCCAACAACTTTTGGCTGCTTTTATCGAGGTAGGGGTAGGCGATGAGCAGGTTAAGCTTTTCGGACATCGATCCCTTCGATCCCACTCTCCTTGCACGCCCGCTCCACCGTAGAGAGTACATCCACGGCATCTACTTCCCGACAAGTGACCACGACTTTGGCTCGCATCGCCGGCAGGTCCTCTTTCACCTCATTGACCTTCTCCCAATCAGGTTCCCAAGCGCCTTTCAACCCTTCGATCTCCGCGAAGGAAAACCCGCTCAGCTCGCTATCGAACCCGGCCTCAGCGAGGCTGTCGAGTTCGATGCCAAGTAACTCGTCATCCCAACCGGCATTGAGCGCGAGCTTGTTATCGGCGAGGATGTAGGCGCGCTTCTGGGTTTCGCTCAGATGCTCGAGATCAATACACGGCACGCTATCCATAGCGAGCTTGCGAGCCGCTTCGACCCGACCGTGACCGGCAATGATGCCATTCTCGCCATCAAGCAATACCGGTACGGTGAATCCAAACTCCCTTATCGAAGCCGCGATCTGATTGATTTGCCGCTCACTATGTACCCGCGCATTGCGTGCGTAGGGGATCAGGTCATCGACTGGTCGATAGGTGATCTTTAAAGCGGTGGGTTGCTCGTTCATCGGTTTACATCCGGTAAGTTTCAATACCCCCCTCCTCCATTTCGCGGGCGGATAAATAAAGCCTGGCGGCCGCTGTCCTGGGATGAGGCTCTAGAGATTGCCACCCCCCTCCCCGGGGCAGGCCCCAGCGCGAGCCCTCAAGCGCGCTCTTCCTACTATGGCAGGAGGAACAGAGGCTCTGAAGATTCGATGGGTCCAGAGCGGCGCCGCCCTGCTTGATGGGGATTTTATGATCGGCCACTGTAGCTGGCGTCATGCGTCCATCCCGCAGGCAGTCCGCACATAGCGGATGCTCTCTCAACTGGATGATGCGCAAGCGCCGCCAAGCAGTTGAGGAATAGAAGCCATCCTCGCGATTCGGATCTCGGCGTCTGTCGCGGTTGTATCGCCGGTCATTGGCCTTGCGGTGCTCCTCGCAGTAACCTCCACTACCAATGAGCTTTGAGCACAGGGGCTCACGGCACGGACGGTTGGGTGCCCAGGGCATTAGTGGCAACTCCCTAGGCCCCACCCCTTTGCTACATAAACGGGCTCGAGTACCTGCAAGATGCGGTAGACATAGCGCTGGGTCTCACGCGGCCAGCGTTTGCGCTTGAGCACACCGGGGCCGGCGTTGTACGAGGCTAGAGTCATCTTCATTCTCAGGCACGGCTGGGCCTCGAGGGCGTGCAGGTGTTGCCAGTTTTCCCAATTGTACCGGGCCAGTGCCAGGAGACTCCAAGCCGGTGTCAGCGGTGCAACAGACCGGAGGTCCGCATAGCGGCGTCCCATATACCGGGATGTAGAAGGGATGAACTGCGAGAGCCCGACAGCACCCGCGCGGCTGCGCGCGTTAGCATCCCAGTGGCTCTCAGCATGGATTTGTGCTCCAAACGTGGCACTCGGCGCAGTGAGGCCGAAGACAAATCGGCTGGTCCGGATAAGGTCATTGCGGTATTTGTAGGCAATGGGGGGCACGCTTTCGCTGGAGGCCACATCGAGCGCCCCCCAAAAGAGTGCGCACGCGAGGCACACTTGGATCCAGCGCCTCATAGGCCCAAACAGGTCCCTACAATGGCCGCCGCCATCAGGATCGAACGGGCAATCATGGCACTAGCCGCCAATCGTCCCAAAAGCAATTCCCACGCGGTCGGAGGTTCATCTGTAGAGCTGCGGTTTAATAGAGCCAATAGATCGCCAGGACGAGCATACGGCGTCGCACTGCGGCTTATCCAGTATCCGAGGTAGGCGCTGAGGGTTACCAGAAACAGCTTGTTGAGTAGCACCGACATCTGCTGGGGCGCAAGGACCGCCACGCCTGAAGCCAACACGATTGATAGGACCAACCAGCACGACATACGCAGGCCTGATACGGTGGTAGAGCAGCTTTTCATGGTCATAGCCCCAAAAATAGGCGGAGTAGAATGCTCATGTTCACGAGCAGACACGTGCCGACGACGATTACAATCCCAGCAATCAGCAGGACCGTTAGGAATCGGTTCATTAGCTAGCCGTCCACCAGCTTCTCGAGCCAATCATCGAGCCCCACGAGGTGCGCTAATTTGTCGAGCGTAGTAACCTCAACGTGCCCATGATCATCGGCAGAACTGGCGAGTGAGATAGCCAGGGCAATAAGGCACACAGCGAACAGGACATCGAGGATTAATCTGCGAGCGGGCATTCAGAAGTCCTCATCCGAAAAAATGAAAAGGGGGATCCAGCCGTCCTCGAGCCGCACTAGCCACTCGTCGAGTTCTGCGAGTTGCGCAAGCTCAGTTGCTGAGACAATCTCCGTTACCTCGAGGGGTTCGGGCTCACAGGGATAACTGGCCAACGGATAGAGGGCGAGTGCGGCCAGTGCGGCCAGGCACAGGATACGTAAGCGGTTGCTGTCCATGAGTTGGGTCTCGCGATTAAAAAAGGGGCACATCCTTGTGCTGGTTTCTCCATGAAAGGTCCCGCCGGGCAGGGATCCAGCGCATAGGATTCGAGAGTTAAGGAGATTTTCTATCCCGGCGGGAACGACGCCCAGGCCAGGATGGGCGGAGATGGAAAACCGGGCATCGCGCTATCTGTATCGGCGCTGCGCAGCGAAAGTTTAGGGTTCAGGTCACACGTTTAAGGCGGGCTTCCCTAAGTCGCGCTTCACTGAGCTTGACGTACTCTTGATTCAGCTCGATACCCAGCCAATTGCGGCCTATCTGGCAGTACACGGTTGACGGCATAGCCTACTTACAGGTTACTGGCTGGCATCATCAAAGGATTGAAAAACCCACCTTTGAATACCCTGGACTCCAGCAAGAATCAAAATTCGACGACCATTCGACGACTAGTCGTCGAGGAGTCCTCGAGGAGTCGTCGAGGAGTCGTCGACTCCTCGAGGACCGCTCGACCCCGGAGGGGAGGGGAGGGGAATGGAAGGGATCTAGATCTAGATCAGAGGGGGGGGGAAGATCTAACTCCCTGCACTGCCCCCCCTTCCCCTCTCCCTCAAAAAAAATTAGCTAAAGCTAAAGAGACGTCCTTAGACAATCTCGGTATCTCTGATGCCTTCATCATCCGCTTGAGCACCGCTCTCGCATCTCCTACAACCGTGCGATTCAGCTGCATTGCAGTATCCCGGTCAGCCGGTGCTTGGCACACCGTAGGTCATCGAAAAATTTCCGTTCGCTGATCGTTTCGGGGATTTTTTCCGCTAATTTCTCTTTCCGCGGATCGAGGTAGACGAGTATCAGCGGCTGCTTGAGATAGTCCGGGAGCCGCTTGATCGCCTCGAGGGTCTCCTCAATCTCGGCCTCGGTTTCTTGAGCGCGCTCTACGGCGGTCAGCCCACCAGGGGCCGTAGCTCGGGATGTATCGCCGCGCATGATCCTGTAGAGCGGTGAGGCCGTGGGGTAGCCTTGGCCCAGGTGGGCGTGGCGCTCGGCGTCGCGTAGGCGCTCCAGGCGAGTCTCGACTAATCTCAGCTCAGGATCTACTACCACAGGTCCAGGTGATCGGCGTGTTCATGCCGCTCTTATCGGCAGAGCCCCTACAATCTGAAACTATTTTTAACTTTTTTTCTCCGCTAGGGGAACTATCTCCCCTAGCGGATATCTAAGGATCTATAAGCAATGAGCTTATACCCACCGCGCCAGGGAATGAGGCGCGCACCAACAAGGAGAGTTAGGATGAACATCAAGAAACATTATCGGACAGCGTGTGGTGGATGTGCCGTGGCACTGTTAGGTTTATCCTTGCGCCACCTGGCTCACGGAGTAGAGCAAGTCACCGGCTCAAGCCCGACTGAATCAGTGCTCATGGCGATAGGGATTGACTGCGCGATGGTCGCCGTAGAGTTAGCGACCCTCGCCGGCGTAAACACAACCTGGACCCAGGGCCTCCTGATCGCCACCTGCGTGCTATCGGCAGGATTCAACGTGCTAGGATTCCTAGAGCACTCCCAAGGCGTCTTAGGGCAAATCATGGCGGTAGGGCTCGGGGTATTCGTACCTGCGGCTGTGTACGGGCTCACAGACACCCTGACGCGTCAGCCGGTCAAGGTCAAAGCCAACGTTCAGGCGCAGGTGACCAAGCTACGCAGAGCCGCTTAAAAATTATAAATATTTTCTCCGCTAGCGGAACTTTTATCCGCTAGCGGTGGTCTAAAGATACATAAGCAGTAAGGCTTATACCCACAGCACCAAAGGGAATGCGGTGCACAACAAGGAGAGTTAGTGAGATGGACAAGCAGTTTTCTCATTCGGATAAGGCACTTCCGACGAACATTGAGATCAACACCGCGGCCTACGAGGCCAAGAATGGGCATCCTCGCGGACATGGCCGGTGGGAATTTGAGATAAGCACCAAGCAGGGCAAGAGGATTAAGTTACTAGAGTCGGTTCAGGATACCGGGCCGTATTCAGATGTCCTCCGACGGGTAGCCAGTCGCGCCAAGAAGCTGGGTGGAACCACTATCTACCTGCACCCGGTCAAGTCAGTCAAGACGGTAAAGCCAGCCCCAGAGATGAAAGCTCCGGTCAAGGCTAAGAAGGGCAACAACAGTTGTTGAGGGCCTGACTTGAACGTTCAACTTCGACAGTCCATGTCTCAGTTTCACGTTCATGGCGCGCCGCCAGACGTGGGGGCGCTCCCTCAACCAGCTCCCTCATTCCGAGGAGACGTTACCGATGAATCGCCTGGCCTGCAGCGTCTCGCCAGCGCGTGTAATAGTTACCCGCAGGTGCTTCTCCAGCTTGCGGCCCTAACGCTAGCCTTTAAACAGGACGGTTCAGGCGAACGGCCAGTGAGGCTACCACGGATGGACCCCCCCGGGTGCAAAAACCATCGGATAACCGAGCGAGGAGACCCTTACCCGGTGCGCAAGTGCCGGAGTATAGCCCGAAAGGGCACGGGTCGGGCGGTCTAACCCACCGCCTGGCCCAGTTTTTAATCAACAGTGCGCAGGCGCTGGCGGGTCATTCGGCGTCCTGCCTCATTCCAGGGCAACAACAAGGGTCTGGCGGCTAACCCCGCCAGGCTCGATTACAGAGAAGAGATTTATCGATGTTAAAGCTAGAGGAGCACCCAACCATCAGCAGTCGGCAAGCTGCGCACTTCCTGGGTATAACGCCCAGGCATGTGCGCACGCTATGCGCCGAAGGGAAGATCCGGGGAGCAGTCAAGTTTGGCCGTGACTGGATTATCCCTAATCCACCCGTTCGGTCAAGGTCAAAGCCAACGTTCAGGCGCAGGTGACCAAGCTACGCAGAGCCGCTTAAAAATTATGTTAACTATTTTCTCCGCTAGCGGAACTTTTATCCGCTAGCGGTGGTCTAAAGATACATAAGCAGTAAGGCTTATACCCACAGCACCAAAGGGAATGCGGTGCACAACA
>Ga0081538_10005743_pt1 | contig 11086 bp, 9 predicted proteins | sample TabmetS5T2R1_FD_71022 | JGI IMG/M metagenome (GOLD analysis project Ga0081538, IMG submission 71022) | Tabebuia heterophylla rhizosphere microbial communities from the University of Puerto Rico - S5T2R1 | ecosystem: Host-associated > Plants > Roots > Rhizosphere ...
CTGAGGCCGAGCAGGTTCATCAGGATCTGCTTCACCGGCAGAACCAGTGAGCCGGTGAAGGCGAACAGGACCGCCAGCGTCACCGCTACGACGATCGTCAGCATCAGCGGGATGTGATCGGCGAGGCTGTCCTTGAGGTCGATGAAGCCCGCGGTGAACCCGGCGGTGAGCGCCTCCCCCTCCCGCGCCCGCAGGTCCGCGACCAGCTCCTGGCTGGCGTCGCTGAGCGGGGGATTGGCGGAGACGACCTCGACCACGGAGTTGCCGCCCTCGAGCGCGACCGGCGGCCTGACCTCCGCCACGCCGGGGAGCGCGGCGGCCTCATCGGCCACCCTCTCCGCCTCCTCGGGGCCGCCGCGGACCGCGATCTGGATCGGAGTGTCGCGGAAGGGTGGGAAGTCCGCCCGCAGCGCGTCGTCGACCCGGTTCGCGCTCGCGCTGTCCGGCAGCACCTGCGCGTCGACGGACGTGAACTGGATGCTGAAGAACGGGATCCCAAGGGCGATCAGCAAGGCGGCGCTGGCGGCCGCGATCCGGCCGGGGAACCGCATCACCAGCCGCGACAGCCGGTACCAGAACCCGTGCTCGGTGGGCCGCGCGTCGCGCTCCGCGCGGCCGCGGAGGAACGCCGGCGCGAGCGCGTTGACCCGCGTCCCCAGCACGGCGAGGATCGCCGGGAGCACGACCAGCGCGACCGCCGCGGCGATCAGCGCGACCAGTGATCCGCCGATGCCCATGGAGTACAGGAAGCGCTGCGGGAAGACGAGCAGCGACGCGATCGCGCCGGCCACGGTGAGCGCGCTGAACAGAACCGTTCGCCCCGCGGTGGCCATCGTCCGCCGCATGGCCTCGAGCCCGGGACCGGTCTTGGCGATCTCCTCGCGGTAGCGCGAGACGATGAACAGGCTGTAGTCGATCGACAGCCCGAGCCCCAGCCCGATCACGAGGTTCAGGGCGAAGATCGAGATCGAGCCCAGCTCGCTCGCCACGCTCAGCGTCAGCATGGTGGTAACGATCGTCAGCCCGCCGACCAGGAGCGGGAGCGCGGCGGCGACGAGGCCGCGGAAGAAGAGCAGCGAGAGCAGGAAGAGGATCGGGAAGGCGAACAGCTCGGCGGTGCGCAGGTCCTGCTCGACCTGCTCGTTGGCCTGCTGCTGGGCGACGGCGCCGCCGCCGACCAGGACGCCGGGCTCGTCCTCCAGCGCGGCGCTGAGCCGTTCGCCCGCGTCCTGGATCTCATCGTCCTCCGTCGCCGAGAGCTGGACCGCGAGGTAGGTCGAGTCGCCGTCGCGGGAGACGAAGTCGCGCGAGCCGGTGGTGTAGAAGCTCGCCACCCGGGCGACGTCCTCGTCCGCGCGAACACGATCGGTCAGCGCCCCGATCCGCTCCCGCCCGGCCGCCGAGTCGACGTCGACGTCCTCGACGAGGACGATCACGCCCGTCTCGCGGTAGCCGGCCTTCTCGAGGCGCTCGGCGGCCTTGACGCTCTCGGTCGCCGGATCGTCGGCCCCGTACGGGTCGAGGCGATCAGCCACGCCGGCGCCGAGTGCACCGGCGGCGATCGCGAGGACCACCGCCGCGATCACCACCCGCCGGCCGCGCCGCTGCGCCAGTGTCGCGAGTCGCTCGAGCATCAGGTTGCCCTCCTGTTTCGGTTCCTCGATGTCGCCATCGCCGCCGTCAGCTCGACCCGCGCCCGTTCGCACCACCCGATGACCCACTCACTCGACTCGAGGCCGTAGCGGAGCACCAGGTATGGGAACGGGTCGGACGATGCGCCGGCGGCGGCATACGGCTGGATCCGACGCAGCGCCGCGAGCTTCTCCTCGGCCAGCCGCTGCTTCGCATCGATGATCTCGACCGCCTTCTCGGCGTCCGCGGCGCCGGCGAAGAACAGCTTCAGCAGGCCCTCGTCTCTGAGCTCGAGCCGCTCGGGCGGCTTATCGAGCCAGCGGCGAAGCTCCTCGCGGCCCGCGTCGGTCAGCCGGTAGACGGTCCGCTTGCGGGCGCCGGTCGGCTGGGGCTCGCCCTCGACCAGCCCGGCCTCGGCGAGCCGGCCGAGCTCGGGATAGATCTGGCCGTAGCTGGCGGCCCAAAAGAAGCGCGTCGAGTGGTCGACCACCCGCTTGATCTCGTAGCCGGACCGGGGCTCGTCGCGGAGCATCCCGAGGACCACGTACGCGGTCGGGCTCAGTTCCATAGCTCAGACCGATATATCAAGCTGCTATATCGGTCCACTGTGACGTGCGTCACACAAGGCGCGTTTTGCCACGCGAGCGTCGGCAACCCACTGCGCGCCGGCCGTGGCCACGCGCTCGACGTTGGGCCCAAGCATTGGGCCCAACTGCAAAAGCATCGCCGGGGCGCGCTCCCGTCGAAGCGCGCGGCGCCGAGCGGCAGGCCGTTCAGGCCGCCGCCAGCGCGTGCAGCTCGGTGAGCGCGTCGCCCTCCAGCCGGCAGGCCTGCCAGCGCTCGCCGCGGGCCGGGCTCTCCCAGATCTGGCCGTTCGCCAGGCCGGCGAAGAGGCTCTCGTCCGCCGCGACCAGGGCGTAGGGCATCGCCGGAAGCGGCTCCGGGAGTCCACCGCCGAGCGCCTCCCATCCGGCGCCGCGGCGGCGGTAGATCCGCGCGCGCGGGTCCCGCCCGCCGTGGGCGGCGAACGGGCCGGTGCTGGCCGAGAGGTACCAGCGCTCGGGGTCCACCGGGTCGACGGCGACCGACCAGGTGTAATGGCGATCGCGGCCGTCGTCCGCCGGTCGCCAGGTCTCGCCGGCGTCCTCGCTCCAGGCCGCCCCGTCTCCGGCGGCCTCGTACGCGCGTCCCTCGACCCGAGGGTGCCAGGCCAGCGAGTGGACGTCGCGCGGCGTGCCCGGACGGTGGTCCTGCCAGGTTGCGCCCCGGTCGATCGAGCGCATCAGGCCGCCCAGCTCGATCCCCGCGAGCAGCAGGTCGGAGTCGTGCGGGCTCGGCGCGATCCAGCGCACGTGTGAGGTCCAGGGCCGCGGCGGGAAGCTCCAGGTGGGCCGCGACGGGAGCTCGAGGAGCCCCTCGAGCTCTCGCCATGTCCGGCCGTCATCGTCGCTTCGGTACAGCGCGCTCGGCTCGGTCCCGGCGTAGACGGCGCCGTCGGCGGCGCTCACCGCCAGCGAAAACACCGCCGCGGCCGGCAGCCCGCAGTCCCTCCAGCTCTCGCCGCCGTCCGCGGTGCGGCGCACGCCGCCGTCGCGAAGACCCGCGTAGACGGTGTCGGCATCGGCCGGGTCGGCCGCGAGGCACTGGGCTCCGCTGCCCGCGAGCGTGGCGGCGACCGTCCAGCCACCGTCGGCCGCGTCGAGCCGAGCGATGCTGTTTCCGGTCGCGGCGTAGAGACGCATACGCGGTACACGATCGCAGCCGGGAACGCTGCCCGCGTGCGGCTCCGCTACCGCGCCTCCTGGTCGCGCACGTCGTCGTCGTCTCGATCCTGCCCGGCACCGGCGCCCACGCGGGAGGCGCGCTCCCGCTCGGCCCGCCCGGCCTGACCGAGCGGCGCGACACCACCACATTCGCGCCCGGCCGCCGGACGCGGATTGTGCGCGGGTGGACCGACACCCGATGGTGGCCGTCGCGGACGACATGGTGCTCGCCGACCCGGTAGCAAGGGCGTCGGCAGGGGGAGGCGGCCGGGCGTCGCCGCGGCGTGCCCGGTGATGAGCCGGCGCGCGCCGAGCGCCGCCAGCGCCGCCAGGACCGCGGCGCCGAAGAACGCGCCGCGATACCCGGAGACGACCGCCTCGGCGGTGGGTGGACCGTCGCTCAGAGCCTCGGTGCGCACACCGGCGAGCCAGATGAACAGGGCGAGACCGAGCGCGGTACCGATCTGCGCCGCCGAGGTGAGCACGCCGGACGCGAGGCCGCGCCGTCCCTCGGGGACGCTCGCGGTGCCGGTGGACGTCGCGGCCACCGAGGCGGCGCCGAGGCCCAGTCCGGCGAAGGCGCCGGCGAGCAGCAGGTAGCCCACGCCTCCGTCGGGGGTGATTCTGGTGGCGATCAGCATCGCGGCGCAGACCGCCGCGAGCCCCACGCCCATGGTGCCGCTCGCCCCGAAGCGACGCATCAGGCGCGGTCCCCCGGCGGACCCGACGATCACCGAGAGGCTGAGGGGCAGCGCGGCGAGCGCGGCCAGGCTGGGCGCATAGCCGAGCACGTCCTGCAGGTAGAGGGTGGCCAGGACGCCGCCGACGCTGGTGGTAGCGGTGAGGGCGGCGGCGACCAGGATCGAGCCCACGAGCTCGCGCGAGCGAAAGATCTCGAGCGGCACGAGCGGCGCGCGTGCCCGCCGCTCGACGAGCACGAACGATGCCAGGGAGACGATGGCCCCTCCCAGCGAGACGAGCACCAGGGGGGCGCCGAAGCCGGCGTGCTCGGCGTGCGAGAAGGCAGAGACGATCAGCGCCAGCCCCGCGGTTACGGTCAACGCCCCCTTGACGTCCAGTCGCCGGGGAACCTCCGCGGCGCGGCTCTCGGGAAGCAGGAGCGGGCTCAGCGCGAACGCGGCGAACCCGACGGGCAGGTTGATGAAGAACACCCATTCCCAACCGAGGGCGTCGGTGATCAGTCCGCCGGCCACCAGGCCGGTGGCGCCGCCGCCGGCGGCGACGGCGGTCCACACCCCGAGTGCCGCGTTGCGCTCGCGGCCCTCGCGAAAGCTGGTGGTGATGATCGCCAGCGCGGCCGGCGCCGTGAGCGCGGCCCCGAGGCCCTGCACGGCGCGCGCTGCGATCAGCCCGAGCGCGCCGGGCGCGAGGCCGCAGGCGAGCGAGGCGAGCGTGAAGACGAGCAGCCCGACCATGAACAGGCGGCGTGCCCCGAAGCGATCGGCGAGTCGGCCCGCAAGCACCAGGCAGCCGGCGAAGACCAGCACGTAGGCTGTCACCACCCACTGCAGCTCGGCGGACTCCAGGTCCAGGGCACCGCCGATCGCCGGCAGGGCGACGATCACCGCATTGACGTCGAGCACATCGACGAACTGCGCCACGCACAGCAGCACGAGCAGCGAGCGCCGCCGCGCAAGGACCCGCTCGCCACCGCTGAGGCCTGTGTCCACCCCCATCTTTATCGTTATAGCCAGTATGGACCGCCGGCAATCCTCCCGCTCCGAGAAAGGGAGTAGGCGCCGGCGGCGCGCGCGCGCCAGCCTGCGTGCCGTCGCGGCCGAGGTGGGCGTCTCGGCAATGACGGTGTCGAACGCTTACAACCGGCCCGATCAGCTCTCGGTCGAGTTGCGCGAGCGGATCCTCGAGACCGCCCAGCGCCTGGGCTTTCCCGGGCCCGACCCACTCGCGCGCGGGCTGCGGCGCGGCGGCCGGTCCGGAGCGATCGGCCTCGTATACGACAGCCGGCTCACGTACGCGGTGCGCGATCCCGCCGCCGTCGGCTTCCTCGGCGGGGTCTGTGATGCCGCCGAGGCGGCCGAGCTCGGGCTCCTGCTGGTACCCGGCAGCGCCCCCGAACAGCGTGACGCCGCCGCGATCGGCGCCGCGCTGATCGACGGGGTGATCGTCTACTCGGTGGCGGACGGCGACCCGCTCGTTGCCGCGGTCCTGCAGCGCCGCATCCCGACCGTGATCGTGGACCAGCCGCCCACCCCCGACGTTCCCTTGGTCGGCATCGACGACCACGCCGCCGCGCGCGAGGCCGCAGAGCACCTGCTCGCGCTCGGCCACCGGCGCGTGGCGGTGATCAGCTTCGCGCTCGCTCCCGACGGCCACCGGGGCCTCGCCGATCGAGACCGCCAGCGCCGCGCGCGCTACCCGGTCACGAACACTAGGCTGGGCGGCTACGCGGCCGCGCTCGGGGACGCCGGATGCGCCTGGGCCGACGTTCCGGTCTACGAGTGTCCCGGCAGCAGCGTGCCGCTCGGCCGGGGCGCCGCCGCGGCGCTACTGGAGACGCGGCCTCGCCCCACCGCGATCCTCACCACCAGCGACGCGCTCGCCTTGGGCGTCGTCGAGGCCGCCCGGGAGCGCGGGATCGTCGTCCCGGACGAGCTCTCGGTGGTCGGGTTCGACGACGTGCCGGCCGGGCGCAGCCTGTCGCCGCCGCTCACCACCGTCCACCAGGACCATGCGGACAAGGGACGCCTCGCCGCCGAGCTGCTGCTCGCCGAGCTGCACGGCAAGGCGCCGCCCGACCCGCGTCTAACGATCCCTCACCGCCTGGAGGTTCGGGACACGACCGCGCCGCCGCGCCGAGGGGGATGAAGGCGGCGCCGGCTTCCGCGGGCTCGAGCGGACCGCCTGGGCGGACGCCGGGGCCAGCGTCATGAAGTAACTCCGCTGTGCGGTTACCCGTATGGCCCTCGGGCGGCCGCCGGGGAAAAATCGACGGTGAATGCGCGCGAGCATGCTGGTCGTCGACTACCCGTGGGGCGAGACGGCCGCGGCGGCCTCACCGCTGGAGGCTGCGGTCGTCTCGCGCGAGCCGATACGGCGGAGACCGCGCCGGTGAGGCTCCGCCGAGCGTGGCTCTGGGGGATCGCCGCCGCTGCCGCGCTGGTCGGTGCGGCGTTCGTCCCGCTCATCGCGAACAACGAGGCGCTGGCGGACCGCGGGCTGTGGATCGGGCTCGAGCTGGTGATCGGTTGGGGGTTCGCCGGTGTCGGTTTGTTCGCGTGGTACCGCCGCCCGGACAACCGGGTCGGGGCGCTCATGGTCGCCACGGCGGTCGCCTGGTACGTCGCCCTGCTCGAGCGAACCGACGTACCGGTTCTCTACACGGTCGGCTTCTTTCTGAGCAACCTGTTCGTGGCCGCCGCCATACATCTGCTCCTCGCATTCCCCTCGGGTCGCCTGGAGAGCGCAACCGACCGTGTGCTGGTCGGGGTCGCCTACGCAACCGTCACGCTCGGGTTCCTTCCCGTCATTCTGTTCCTGGACTTCAGCGAGCTGGAGTGCACGCAGTGCCCCCAGAACGTGTTCCTGGTCGATTCCAAGCCGTCCTTCGCTCTCGGCTGGTACGACGGGCTCGCCGTGGTCGGGATTCTGCTGCTCCCCCTGGTGGTGGCACGCCTCGTCGAGCGCTGGCGTTATGCCAGCCGGCCGATGCGGCGCACCGTGACTCCGGTCTTCGCCGCCGGCGGAGCGCTGATGATCCTCCTCGCCACGCTGCTGGGGCTCAGCCTCGCGCGGGTGTCTCATGACGTGATGGACCCCCTCTACTACTCGGCGCTGCTGCCGTTCGGACTCGTTCCGTACCTGTTTCTCGCCGGCCTACTGCGGGGTCGGATGCTGCGCGGACGGGGACTCGGCGGGCTCGTTCGCCGCCTCGGATCCGGGCTCGGGAGGGGCGAGCTGCGCCCCGCACTCGCGGAGGCGCTCGGCGATCCGTCGGTGGAGATCGCCTACTGGCTACCCGACTCCGAGCAGTATGTCGACGCCCAGGGGCGCCCGGTTGAGCTCCCGACCCCCCGTTCCGGTCGGGCGGTCAGCGGGGTGGAACGAGAGGGACGGCGGATCGCGGCGATTGTGCACGATCCCACGTTGCTGGAGGACAGCGAACACGTGCGGGAGGCCGGCGCCGCCGCCGCGCTGGGGCTGGAGAACGAGCGGCTCCAGGCGGAGCTGCGAGCGAAGGTCGAGGAGGTCCGTGCCTCGCGCTCGCGGCTGGTCGAGGTGGGGATGCGCCAACGCCGCCGGCTGGAGCGTGACCTACATGACGGCGCGCAGCAGCGGCTGGTGTCGCTGGCGCTCAGCCTGCGGTTGGCGCAGGAGCGGCTGCACTCGGACCCGACCGAGAGCAATCGCCTGCTGGGCCAATCGCGCGAGGAGCTCGACGAGGCGCTCAGGGAGCTGCGCGAGCTGGCGCGCGGGATCCACCCGGCGATGCTCTCCAACCGGGGACTGGGCGCGGCCGTCGAGGCGCTCGCCCATCGCGCGCCGCTGCCCGTCGAGGTGGGCGAGCTGCCGGCGGGCAGGCTCCCCGAGGACGTGGAGCTGGCGGCCTACTTCGTGGTGTCCGAGGCCTTGACGAACGTAGCCAAGTACGCGTCCGCGGAGCAGGCGTCCGTGGCCGTGACCAAGCAGAACGGCCGGCTCACGGTGGAGATCGCCGACGACGGCGTCGGAGGCGCGGACGTCGACAGGGGCACGGGCCTGCGCGGGCTCACCGACCGCCTGGCGGCGATGGACGGCCGCATCCACATCGACTCGAGGCCGGGACAGGGTACGACGGTGCGGGCGACCATCCCGTGTCCATAGCACGCCTCAGGACGCCTCGCCGAGGAAGCTCTGCAGCGAGGCGCCGAGGGCCGCCGGCGCCTCTTCCGGGATGAAGTGGCCAGACGCCAGTGGGCCTCCCTCGACGGCGTCCGCCCATCGCCGCCACGCGACCAATGGGCCGTCGGACATCGACCCCTCCTCGGCGCCCCAGTGCACGAGCACGGGGCAGCCGATCTTGCGCCCGGCTAGACGGTCCTCGGCGTCCATGGGGCGGTCGAAATGGAAGGCCGCGCGATAGTCGGCGCACATGCCCGCGATTGCCTCGGCGGTGAACGCGCCCAGGTAGCGCTCGGTCGCCCGCGGCGAGATGGCGCCCGGCGTCGCCGCCCACGAGGTCAGCGTGTGGCGTAGAAAGTACTCGGCGCTGGCGCTGACGAGGCGTTCCGCGAACGGCGGCGGCTGGGCCAGGAAGAACCACGGGTAGTAGTCGAGCGACGCCTCGGCCGCCATCCGCTCGAACTGATCCACCGTCGGCACGATGTTGAGGACAACGAGGCGCTCGACCGCCGCGGGATGGTCGAGCGCCATGCGGTAGGCGACCCGAGCCCCGCGATCGTGGCCGACGACCGAGAAGCGCTCGAACCCGAGCCGCGCCATTAGCGCGACGAGCTCGGCGGCCATCTCGCGCTTGCCGTACCCCTCCCCCAGGCGACCGCCGGCCGCCGAGCGACTCTCGCCGTACCCCTTGAGGTCGCAGACCACGACCGTGTGCCGGTCCGTGAGCATCGGCGCCACGCGGTGCCAGCAGTAGTGGGTCTGCGGGAAGCCGTGCAGCAGCAGCACGGCCGGCCCCCGGCCCGCAAGCCCGGGCCGGTAGCGAGTCGGTCCCACCGTCAGCGCCGTGTACCGAAAGCCGTCGATACCGGCGTCGCCCACGGCCGGATCCTAGAGCCGCTTGACCCGCACGTCAGCCGCCCGGCGGGGCCGGATGCGGCGGCCTCCCCCCTGGACGACGGCCATCAACTTCGTCCAAGACGAGCGAGGATCCGGGGCCGTAGGCTGAGGCGCCCCAAGGTTGAACGACTAACGAAGGAGAACCGCGTGAGCGAACCGAACGCATCGGCGGGCACGCAGGCGGACGAGCCCATCTTCCTGGCGCCCGGCGCGGGCCGCTCCTACCAGGCGGGACCGATGTACGCCGTGTTCAAGGCGGACGGCGTGGAGACGGACGACCGCTACTGCGTCTCCGAGTGGTGGCTCGAAGCCGGCGAACCGGGGCCCGGACCGCACTCGCACGAGGCCAACGAAGAACTCTTCTACGTGATCGAGGGGGTCATGAGCCTGCTGGTCGGAGCCGAATGGATCGATGCGCCCCGCGGCTCCTTCCTCCGCATCCCAGCCCGAACGACGCACGACTTCGAGAACCGCAGCGACGCGCGCGCCGGCGTCCTGAACGTGTTCATCCCCGGCGGCTTCGAGCCGATGATGCCGCGGATAGTGGAGTACATGGCCCGGGTCGCCGAGCCCGGGGACGGCTGACGCAGGTGCCCTGTCGCGCCGTCAGCCTGGGCCGACCCTCTTCGCGGCGGGGCCGGCCGCGGAGAGCTCCGCCGCGATCGCCTCTTCCAGCTCCCCTCGGGTGCCCGAACCGAGGTGGATCACGCCGTTGACGAAGAAGCGGGGTGTGCTCGGGACCCCACTCCGCACGCCGCTTTGGTAGTCCTCCTCGACGCGCGCGGCGTGGACGCCCTCGCGCAGTTCGCGGTCGAAGCGCTCGAGGTTCAGGCCGATTGCCCCGGCGTGCTCCCGGAGCTGTGCGTCGCTCAGCTCCAGCCGATGGGTGAAAAGGCGATCGTGCATCTCCCAGAACAGGCCTTGGGCGGCAGCGGCCTCCGCGGCCGCGGCTGCGGCCCGCGCCCGCGGGTGGAGATCCACCACCGGCATGTGCCGGAAGACGAACCGCAGCCGATCGCCGAACCGCTCGAGCAGGGCCTGGACGACCGGATAGGCGTCGACGCAGTACGGGCACTGGAAATCCCCGTACTCGACCAGCGTGACGGCCGGGTCGGTGGCGCCCCGCGCGTGGTCGCGCATGGGGTCCACCGGCGGGCTGAGAGTTACCGGTACCGTGCTCATGCTCTCGGAGCTTACACTTCGTAAGTGGGCCCGCAGCGATCGGCACGCGCCAAATGGCCAGGGTACGCGGCCGCGACGTGGGCGTTTGCGTTCGCCGCGATCAGCTTCTACTGGGCGCTCGGAGGCACCGTGGGGCTCGACACGCTTTCGCTCGATCTCGAGCGGGAGGCCCGCGCAGGCGGCACCGAACTGGTGGCGCTGGCGGTCGTCCCCGGTATCGCGAAGCTCGCCCTCGGGCTGCTGGCGCTGGCGCTGGTCGACCCACGATGGTTGCCGTTGCCACGCCGCGCGCTCAGGATGCTCGCGTGGCTCGCGGGCATCGGACTCTCGCTGTACGGCGCTGTACTGACCGCCGAGAAGGCGCTGATGAAGCTGGGCATCGTCGATGTCCCGGCGTCGCTGGGTGAGGATCGAGTGGGCTGGTACCTGCTCTTCTGGGATCCCCTGTGGCTGCTCGGCGGGATCCTCTTCCTGGTCGCGGCGGCCCGCGCGCGACCTGAGCCACGCGGCGGGTGAGGTCGCGCCCACCCCTCGCCACGCATCGTGCCGTTGCAGACCGCCTGCTCGAGGAACCGAGCTCCCGGAGACGGCGAGTACGCCCAGCGCTCAGACCAGTCGCCTTGGCCGCCGGATGCCGTAAGTGTAGACTTACCGTTAGTGCAGACTTACCGAGCTGATGGATGGACTGCTCTAGGCGACCCGACGAGGCGTGTGATCTTCGAGCGTCTCGCGGATCGTCCCCGGGCGGTGGG
>Ga0081538_10005744_pt1 | contig 11085 bp, 11 predicted proteins | sample TabmetS5T2R1_FD_71022 | JGI IMG/M metagenome (GOLD analysis project Ga0081538, IMG submission 71022) | Tabebuia heterophylla rhizosphere microbial communities from the University of Puerto Rico - S5T2R1 | ecosystem: Host-associated > Plants > Roots > Rhizosphere ...
GGTCCGCGACCCGGCCCCCTACAAAGAGCTGGCCGCCAACACCAAGCGGCTCGGCATCGACGCCCTGGTCGTGATCGGCGGCGAGGGCAGCCAGGGCATCGCCAGCGAGCTGTCCCGCTACGGGGTCCGGGCGGTCGGGGTCCCCAAGACGATCGACAACGACCTGTGGGGCTGCGACCGGACCTTCGGCTTCGACACCGCCCTGACCGTGGCCACCGAGGCCCTGGACCGGCTGCACACCACCGCGGCCAGCCACGACCGGGTCATGGTCCTGGAGGTGATGGGCCGCGACGCCGGCTGGATCGCGCTCCACTCGGGCCTGGGCGGCGGGGCCGACGTGATCCTCATTCCCGAGATCCCCTTCACCGTCGAGGCGGTCGCCTCCAAGATCCTGACCCGTGAGTACCGCGGCTCCACCTTCTCGATCGTGATCTGCTCCGAGGGCGCGGTGGAGCGCGGCGGCGGCCAGGTCTACCAGGAGACGACCGGCACCCTCGGGGGCATCGGCGCCCATGTGGCGACCCAGGTTGGCAAGGTCACCGGCAAGGACGCCCGGGTGGTGGTGCTCGGCCACGTGCAGCGCGGCGGCATGCCGACCCCGTATGACCGCATCCTGGCCACCCGCTTCGGCGCGGCCGCGGTCCGGGTCCTGGCCGAGGGCCGCTACGGCGAGGTCGTGGTCTCGAGGGGCGCCGAGATCACCACCGTGCCCATGTCCGAGACCGCCGGCAAGGTCAACACCGTGCCCGTCGACCACGAGATGATCCAGACCGCCCGCGCCCTCGGCATCGCCTTCGGCGACGAGGACGACCTCGACCTCACCCCCGAGCCCCTGGAGTGAGCTCGGCCACGGCCGCCCCCAGGAACCGGTAGGTCCACTCCTGGGCCAGCGGCCGGGTGTCGCAGAACACCACCGGCACGGCCGGGTAGCGCACGGCCAGGGCGGCGAGCAGGTCGGCCACGAACCCGGGCTGGACGTGCTCGAGCTTGAACACCCCGCCGTAGCGGTCCTCGACCACCACCGCCGCCCTGGGCAGGGCGGCCAGCTCGGCCAGCAGGTAGTTGAGGCTGCCGTCGACCAGCGACCCGGACAGGTCGGTCAGGGTCTTGCGCTCCACCACCGCCAGCAGCTCGCCGTCCGGGCTCTCCACGGCGTAGTCGCCGGCCGGCAGGGCCCGCCGCTCGGTCGACACCGCCCGCTGGCGGGCGAACCGCCACGGGTAGCGCTCGCGGGTGTCGACCAGCACGGTGAGCCGCTCCAGCCCGGCGGCCCGGCGGCCCGGCACCCGCACCCCCGGCCGGGCCGCCCTGGCCGTGCGGGGCGACTGCCAGAAGATCACCTGCCGCCCCCGGGCCCGGGTGAAGACCAGCTGGGAGCGGTGCTCGCGGGGCCGGTCCAGGACCAGGTCGATGGCCCCGCCGCGGCGCCGGCAGGAACGGACCGGGACCCGCTCCACCAGCTCGGCCGTCTCCGGCGGCTGGGGCCACTCGCCGTCGGCCGGGTGGCAGTAGACGGCGCCGGTGCGCGGCCACGGCTCCCGGGCCTTGAGGACCACGTCCCCCGAGGGCAGGGGCAGACGGACCAGGTACGGCAGCTTGGAGGCGGGGTCCGGGTTGCGGGCCACCTCGAACATGCGCGCCGGGCCGCTCATGCGGCGATCATGCCATGGCCGCCGGTCAGCCGGCGGCGCGCAGCCTGGCCCGGGTCGCCTCGACGTCCATGCCGTGCAGGCGCAGCAGGTTCTCGCCCAGGATCTTGCGCTTGGCCTGCTCGGTGAGCTGCGGGTAGCCGTAGCCCTCGACCAGGTCCTGGGGCAGGGAGAAGTTCCAGAAGGCGTCAAGGGCCCACCGGGGATGGAAGATGGGCGCCTCGCTGCCGTAGACGATCTTGTCCTCGCCCGCCCAGAACAGCAGCTTGCCCATGAGCTCGGCGAACTGGCGGGGGGCGCGGGCGATCAGGTTGATGGTGACTGCGATCGAGGCGTACAGGTTCGGGTGCCGGATCAGCTGCCAGCAGGTCTCGTCGATGAACGGCAGCCCGACGTGGAAGATGACGAAGTTGAGGCCGGGGAAGTTGGCCGCGGCCCCGTCCATGTCCCAGGTCTGGGTGGCCTCGATCGGCTGAGGGCCGAGGGGGACGCCCTTGTGCACCCCGATCAGGTTGACCCCCAGCTCCTGGGCCTTCTCGAACGCCGGGAAGGCGACCTGGGGGTCGTCCATGCGCCAGGGGAACGGCCGCCCGTAGTCGTAGCGGACGTTGTAGAACTTGAACGCCTTGGCCCCGAACTCGCCCACCTGGCGCTCCATCAGGTCCAGGGCCCGGCGGCCCTCCAGCGGGTTGACCGAGCCCCAGAACACCGTCCGGTCGGGGTTGCGGCTGGCCAGCTCGGCGCACTCCTCCCAGGGCGAGAGGCCGTCCCGGAACAGGTCGGTGAGGGGCAGCGGCATGGCGCAGAGCATGTCGGTGCCGCTCTGGCGGTAGACCATCTCGTCGATCTCGTCCACGGTCCACTGGCGCAGGAACTCCTCGGGGGGCAGGACCGTCTGCCCGTCCGGGGTCAGGGCGGCGTGGAAGGCGTAGAGGTGGTTGTTGAACATCTCCCCCGCGGAGCCGAGGGCGTTCTTCTTCTCGAAGTTGAAGACGTGGGCCACGCCGTCGAAGACGATCGCGTCGTTGCCGATCACGGGCCGACCTCCTTGGGGTGGGGCAGGAAGCGCAGGGTGCGCCGGGCCTTGTCGGACAGCCGGTCGGTGGTCCACGGCTCGTCCCAGACGATCTCGACCTTCGAGCCGGCCATCCCGGGAAGGGCGGCCACCCGCTCGGAGATCTCGCCGACCAGGTTGGCCGCGAACGGGCACCAGCCGGTGGTCAGCAGCAGCTCGACCCGGGCCTGGTCGCCGTCCAGGTCGACCCGGCGGACCAGGCCCATGTCGACCACCGACAGGCCCTTCTCCTGGCAGCAGGGGTCGTAGACGGAGGCCAGGGCCTCCATGACGGCGGCGGTGCGGGCATCGGCCATCTCCACCTCGCGAACGTCGGCTTCCCGGCCCTGCCAACCTTGAGGAACTCGGCCGCGGCCGTCAACCGGTCGGCGCTAGGATCGCGGCCATGGCCCGATTCGACCCGGCGGCGCCGCTGGTCCATCCCCTCCTCGACCCGGAACGGGTCGAGGTCCGCCCCGGCCTGGCCTACGCCCAGGCCGGCCACCGGGAGCTCGCCATGGACCTGTACTTGCCTGCCGGGCGCGCCCCCGGGGCGCGGCTCCCGGCGGTGCTGCTCGTCCACGGCGAGGCCGACCCGGCCCTGCTCCGCGGGGTCCGCGGCTGGGGCCAGTACACCGGCTGGGGGCGGCTGCTGGCCGGCGAGGGCCTGGCCGCGGTCGCCTTCGAGCACCGCGCCATCGCCGAGGCCGGCCCCGGGGCGGTGGTGGGCGAGGTCGTGGCCGCCGTGGCGGCCGTGGGCGAGCGCGCCGGTGAGCTCGGCATCGACCCCGACCGGCTGGCCATGGCCGGGTTCTCGGCCGGGGCCCCGCTGACCGCGCTGGCCCTGGCCCGGGCGCCGGGGCGGGTGCGCTGCGCCGCCCTCTGCTACGGGCCGCTGGACCACGCCGACCCCGAGCCGGGGTGGCCGCCGCTGCTGGTGGTGCGGGCCGGGCTGGACCGCCCGGACCTGAACCGGACCATCGACGGGTTCGTGGCCGCCGCCACCGACCGCGGCCTGCGGGTCGAGCTGGTCCAGCACCCCGACGGTCACCACGGCTTCGACGTCGTCGACGACAGCGACGCCTCCCGGGCGGTGATCCGGCGCATCGTCGGCTTCCTCCGCGGCCACCTGGTCGCCTGACCGTCGCCGGTGGCCGGTAGGCTGGCCGTGAACGGGCTGCGACCAGGAGGGACTGTGACGACCGAGCAACGCGAGTGGACCCGGCTGCTGGACTGGGAGGGGTGCCTGAACGCCCGCGACCTGGGCGGGTACGAGACCGCCGGGGGGCGGGAGACGCGCTGGGGGGCGCTGGTGCGCTCCGACAGCCCGGCCGCGCTGACCGAGGCCGGCCGGGCGGCGCTGGCCGGCTACGGGGTGCGGGCCATCATCGACCTGCGCCTGGCCGACGAGATCGCCGCCCACCCCAACCCGTTCGCCGAGCCCGGCGACCACGGCATCGTCTACACCAACCTGTCGATCATCGACCCGGCGGCCGGGTTCCCGCCCGACACCTCCACCATGGCCCAGGGCTACCTGTGGATGCTGGACCGCTTCAGCCGGTTCGTGGCCGAGGTCATGGCCGCCGTCGCCGACGCGCCCGAGGGCGGGGTGCTGATCCACTGCGCCGCCGGCAAGGACCGGACCGGGCTCGTCTCGGCCCTGCTGCTGGGGCTGGTGGAGGTGCCGGACGAGACGATCGCGGCCGACTACGCCATGACCGCCGAGCTGCTGCGCCCCCGGGACGAGGAGTGGCTGGAGAACGGCCCCGGCGAGCGGGCCGAGCGTGAGGCCATGCTGGCCCGGTTCGCCCCCACCGCCGAGGTCATGCTCGAGGTGCTCCGGGGGCTGGCCGACCGCTACGGCGGGGTCGAGGGCTACCTGCTGCAGGCGGGCGTGTCCCGGGCCGACCTGGACCGGCTCCGCGAGCGGCTGCTCGCCCCGGCGCCGCCGGGCGCTCAGCCGGGGTTGTAGGCGGCCAGCCGGCCCGGGCCGGGGCCGCTGGGCCCGGGCCGGGTCCCGGCGAACAGGAACACCGGCCCGGCCGCGACCACCGGCGCCTCCAGCAGCAGGTCGCCGCCGACCCGGTCCCAGCGCCGGGACCGCTGGTCCCAGAGGGCATGCTGGCCGCAGAAGTGGGCGAACACGAACCAGCCGGCGGCCACGCCCTGCGGGTAGCACTCGCCCTCGCCCAGCGGGACCTTGGCCAGGCGCCGCCAGCGGTCGGCCGCCGGGTCGTAGCCGAGCCCGACGGCGTTCGACGTCCGCGAGCGGTTGCCCCCGTCCAGCCGCGACCCCACCACCAGCAGCTCCCGCCCGGTCCAGGCCGAGGTGCCCTGGTTGAGGGCGCCGGGAGCGGGGGCCAGGGGCCGCCAGCCGTCGGCGGCCGGGTCGTAGGCGGCCCCGTCGACGCTGTCGCGGCCGCGGTCGGCGCTCCCCCACACCAGCAGCTCCTGGCCGGTCCAGGCCCAGGCCACCGGGGCCCGGGCGGCGATCGGGGCCGGCGGCAGGGTGCGCCAGCGGTCCCGGACCGGGTCGTAGGCGGCCCCGTCGCCGAAGGCCCCCCGGTCGACGTCGCCGCCCCAGATCAGCACCTCCCGCCCCGTCCAGGCGGTCGCCGGCCGCGACCGTCCCGGGAAGGCCGTGGCCGCCGTCGCCCGCCAGCCCCGCCCCACCGGGTCGAACAGCCACCCCCGGCCACGGCTGGGGCCGCCGCTGCCGTCCTCGCCGCCCCACAGGAACAGGCGGGTGCCGGCCCAGAGCGTCACCGCCCCGCGTGCGGGCGCCTCCGGCGGCGGCGGCAGGTCGCTCCAGCCCCGGGGCAGGGCGGCCAGCGCCTGCTGGACCCGGGCGGGCGTGCCGTCGGGCGGGGCGGCCACCGGCGGCCCGGGCGGCCCCGGCTCCGGCTCGGCGCAGGCCCCGGCCAGCATGGCCAGCACCCCGAGCAGGGCCGGCAGCACGGTGACCCGGGTCGGACGGCGACGGTGGCTGGGCATCTCGACCCTCCAGACGTCCCCGGGGGCGACCTGGTTCGGCGACCCAGGCGGTTGACAGCGGCCCGGGGGGTCCGGCACCGTGCCGGCATGCGTGTCGTGCGGGTCCGGCTGACCAGGAACCGCGCCCTCGACCATGGGCGTGTGGTGTCGTGCGCCTGTCGGCGGGCCCGCCGGTCGTCGCGCGCGCCGCTCGTCGCGACCGCCTGACCGGCCGGGCCGCTCCTCCCCCGCTCGACGCCGACCCAGGATGGTCACGCCATGTCCTCCACCGCGGTTCGTTCCCGCCCGACCGCCGACCCCTACGCCGACACCGACGTCGTCGACGCCCGCGCCCCCCGGTTCCTCCAGGCCACCGTCGGCGTCGGGGCCGTCACCGCCCTGGTGACCGGCTGGTGGTGGCTGTACGGGCTGCTGGCCCTGCAGCTGGTCGTCGGCCTGGTCCTGGGCCGGCGCTGGTGCCTGCCCTGTGTCGCCTACTTCGCCCTGGTCCAGCCCCGCGTCGGCGAGGGCCGGGTCGAGGACGCCCGGCCACCCCGCTTCGCCAACAAGATCGGGGCGTCGGTGCTCGCGGCGGCCTTCGCCGCCCACCTGACCGGCCTTGACACCGCCGGGACGGCGCTGGGGGCGATGGTCGCGGTGCTGGCCCTGCTGGCCGCCAGCACCGGCCTGTGCGTCGGCTGCGAGCTGTACAAGCTGGCGGCCAGGCTGCGCGGGGTCCGTCCCGGGGCCGTCGGCGCCCTCGACCTGGCCGAGCTCGGCGGCGCCCCCGGCCGCCCGGCCGTGGTCCAGTTCACCCACCCGCTGTGCGGCGACTGCCACGAGCTGGAGGAGCGCCTGGCCGCCGGCGCCGAGCCGTTCCACACCGTGGACGTGTCCCGCCGGCCCGACCTGGCCCGCCGCTACCACGTGGCCGTGGTCCCGGCCGCCTTCCGGGTCGACGGCGACGGGACCGTCCTGGAGCGCCTGGCTTAGCCCGCCCGGGTCAGCAGGTGGAGGTAGCCGTAGCCGTCCCCGGGGCTGTCGTCCTCGGCCACGTTGGTCAGCTTGCCCTCCTCGAGCCAGTGGCGGACCTGCTCGCGTGACGGGTAGTAGTGGTAGCCGGCCCCCTCCTCGGCCAGCTCGCCCCTGACCGCCGGCAGGCCCCTGGCGGTGGCGTCGGCCAGCGCCTGGTCGAGCGTGGCGTCGTCGGCCTCCTCCACCGTCAGGTACAGGTGGCCGCCGGGGCGCAGGGCCCGGCGCAGGTTGGCCACCACCCGCGGCCAGTCCTCGGGCGGGACGTTCTCCATGGCGTCGATGCACATGACGGCGTCGAACTCGGCCTCGAAGGCGAGCTCCTGGAGGCCGACCCGCTCCAGCGGCACGGCCGGGTAGCGGGCCCTGGCCCGGGCCAGCATCCCGGTCGACTGGTCGGTGCCGACGACCCGGCGGCCGGCGTCCAGGACCATGCCGAAGTACTTGCCGGTGCCGCAGGCGGCGTCGAGCACGAGCCCGCCCGGCGGGCAGCGCTCCAGCAGGTCGGCGACGAAGCGGCGGTGGGTGGGGCCGATCTCCCCGTACTGGTCGTCGTAGGTGAAGGCGTGGATGGCGTCGTGGCGCTCCTCGGTCGTCCGCCGCCGCTCGGCCAGCCAGGCGTTCCGGTCCACGGTTGGGCTCCTCTCTCGCGGTCAGCCCGCCGATCCGGGCCAGGACAGGGTGGTCACCCGGCGCGGCTGGCCGCTCACCCACACCCCGTCGACCTGGTGGGTGCCCTGCTCCAGCAGGGCCTCGGCCACCTCGGGGTCGCGTCGCGCTGGCAGGCACAGCCGGCGGCGGGTGAAGGCCACCAGCTCGTCGAAGTCGTCGAAGCCGAAGCGGTCCTGCTGCTCCCAGTCCTGGCGGTCGACGGCCAGGCCGAGGGCCTCGCACGCGGCCACGGCGTCGTCGGCGTCCGGGCCGGAGGGTCGCGCCAGGTGGTGGAAGCGCCGCCACAGCGGGCCGAGGCCGACCAGCGGGTGCCGGTCGGTCAGCTCGACCACCACCCGGCGGCGGGCGTGATCGGTCAGGGCGCGGGCGAAGGGCTCCAGGTCGGCCACGTTGTAGAGGACGTGGTGGCAGACGACCACGTCGGCCGGGCCGACCCGGCCGGCCACCTCGGGCCAGGTCCCCTCGACCCCCTCGGCCGGCACCCCGGCCGCCTCGGCCGCGGCCAGGAAGGACGCGACCATGTCCGCTTCGGCGTCCACCCCGACCAGCCGCCCGGCCGTCCCGGCCAGGGGCAGGCTGGCCGCGCCGCCGCCGGCGCCGACGTCCAGGACGCTGCCGCCGGCGGGCAGGTGGCGGGCCGCCTCCAGGGTGGAGGGGGTGGGCGGCCGCTCCCCGGCCCGCCGGGCCCGCGACCGGAACAGCCCCACCGGGAACCCCCAGGGCGACTCGGGCGCCGCGGCCAGGATCGTCTCGGGGATGGCCCAGCCTTCCAGCTGCTGGCGCCAGCGGTCGAGGGCGCCGGGTGCCTGCCTGTCCATGGCGGCAGGCTACAACGGCTCCGCCGGGCCGCGGCTAGTTCCAGCGGGCCGAGGGGTGCACGACCTTGGCCGAGCGGGCCGGGGCGGCCAGCCAGGCGGCCAGCAGCGTCCTGGCGTGCCCGTGCAGGCAGTAGACCTTGACGTGCTCGACCGGGCCGTCGGTGGACGGCCACACCCAGCGGGACACGACCTCGGCGGCGACCTCGCATCCCGGCTCGGGGCAGGCGACGATCTGGTTCACGGTGGTTCCTTCCAAGCGGGCCGGGCAGGCGTGTCCGGCCGACCCGGGCAGTGTGGGCCCCGGGGGCCGTCGGGGTCGGTGTCGACCGTCACCCGGGGCCGGTGACGTTCGGCACATCCACCCCGCCGGAGGGAATCGGCCCGGTCGCGGCCGGGTTCCCCGGTCGGAGGCGATGCCAAATGCGTACATACAGGAAGATCTGGCTGGCCGTCGCCGTCCTGCTGCTCGTGCTCGGCCTGGCCCTGACCGGCTGCCGCAAGGACAACGGGAGCGGCGGCGGCGGAGGCTACGGCTACCTGCCGGCCCCGACCCAGGCGGGGGGCGCGATCTAGGACGGGCGCGGCGGTCGGGGCGTCACCGCCCCGGCCGCCCGTCGAGCAGGCCGTGGCGGTAGGCGACCGCCGCCGCCTCGACCCGGCTGGCGACCCCGAGCTTGGCCAGGATGTTCGACACGTGGACGCTGACCGTCTTGGCGCTGATGAACAGGGTGTCGGCGACTTCGCGGTTGCTGCGACCCTCGGCCACCAGGGCCAGCACGTCGAGCTCGCGGGCGGTCAGGCCCAGCTCCGCCCCGGGCGTGACCGCCCGATCGGGCGCGGCGGCCGGTTCGCCGGTGCCCGCCGCCGACGGGTCCACCCGGGCCAGCCGGGCCAGCTGCTCCAGCTCGCGGCGGAGCGGGGCGGCGCCGATGGCCGTGGCCGTGGCGTGGGCCTGGCGGAGCAGCTCGGCGGCCTTGGCGCGGTCGCCGCGCCGGGCCAGCAGCGCCTCGGCCGCCCGCCAGCGGGCGATCGCCAGCGGGTAGGGGTGCCCGGCCTCCTCCCAGGCGGCCACCGCGGCCAGGCAGCCCTCCGGGTCGACTTCGCCCTGGACCCGGGACCATTCGGCCTCGCAGGTGGCCAGCAGGGCCCGCCGCCAGGCGACCGCCGGCTCGGCCAGGGTGTCCCTCGCCCAGCGCACCAGCTCGGCGCCGACCAGCCGGGCGTCGGCCACGGTGTCCTGGTCGTGGCGGGCGGCGGCCAGCTCGGCCCGGTCGCCCTCGACCCGCAGCCCGATGGCCAGCAGCATGCAGGCGCGCATGTCCGTCAAGGGCCCCTGGAGCGCGGCCAGGCCGCCGGCCACGGCCGCCGCCGCGTCCTCCGGCCGGCCCTGCCAGGCCGCCACCTCGGCCTCGGCGGCGGCCAGCATCGGCGGGTACTGCACGGCGATGAACGGGTCGCCGCTCAGCCGGGCCGCCGCCCGGACGTGGGCCAGGGCGGCCTCGAACTCGCCCCGGCCGGCGTCCAGCACCGCCCGGGACTGGCGGAGCGTGACCGTGTTGAGGTTCTCGTCGTCGCCCAGGTCCAGGTAGTCGTCGGTCAGCCGGACCGTCTCCTGCCAGCGGCCCAGGTGGTACAGGGAGGCGGCGGCGTTGCCGGCCAGGAAGGCGCCGAAGGTCCGCCGCAGGCCGGCGGCGCTGGCCACCTCCATCCCGGCGGTGGCGAAGGCCACCGCCTCCTCCGGCCGCCCCAGGTCGTCGAGCAGGTCGGACAGGTTGACGCAGGCCCGCGCCTCGTCCTTGGACGCCCCCAGCTCGACTGCCCGGCGGCGCGCCTCCTCCAGCAGCGCCAGGCCGCGGTCGACCTCGCCGAGGCGGGCGACGGCGGTGCCGAGGGTGTTCATGGCGTGGGCCTCGACCACCGGGGCGCCGGCCGCCCTGGCCACCGCGATCGCGTCCTCGCAGACCGAGGCCGCCTCGGCGAACCGGGCCCGGAGCATCAGCGCCTGCCCGAGGCCGGCCAGGACCCGGGCCCGGGCCACCGACGGCTCCGGCGGGACCAGCCGGACCGCCTCCAGGTAGGCGTCGAACGCCCCCGGCCGGCCGGCGACCCGCAGGTGGAAGGCGAGGCGCTCGGTGAGCTGGCCGGCCAGCAGCGGGTCGGTGGCCGGGTCGACCTCGGCCAGGGCGCCGCGGACCAGGGCCACCGCCCGCTCCGCGGCCCCGGCGTTGGCGGCCGCCTCGGCCGCCCGGGCCAGCAGCTCCGCCTTGTCCAGCCCCGGCGCGGGACCGTCCGGCCCCTCCCCGCCGACCGGCGGGCGCCGCTCCCACAGCTCCAGGGCACGCTCGAAGTGGCGCTGGGCCTCGGCGAAGGCGTAGGCGCGCTCCGCCGCCAGGCCGGCCTCGACCGCCGCCGGCAGGGCCCGTTCCAGGTCGTGGGCGGCGTACCAGTGCCAGGCCAGCTCGGCGGCCAGCCCGGGGTCGCCTCCGCCGTCGCGGCCGGCGAGGGCGGCCGCGTAGCGGGCGTGCAGGTGGGTCCGCTCCCCCGGCAGCAGCTCGGCGTAGACCGCCTCCTTCACCAGGGCGTGCCGGAACCCGTAGGCGCCGTCGCCCGCGTCCACCAGCAGCACGTGGGCCGAGACGGCCTCGCGCAGCCCGGCCAGCAGCTCGGCCTCGTCCATGCCGGCCACCTCGGCCAGCAGGTCGTGCCCGACCCGGGCCCCGGCGGCCGCGGCCACCAGCAGCACCTGCTCGGTCGGTTCGCCCAGCAGCTCGATCCGGGCCAGCAGGGTGTCGCGCAGGCTCGGGGGCAGCTCGCCGTCGGCCTGGCCGCCGGCGTCGGCGACGGCGGCCAGCTCCTCGACGAAGAACGCGTTGCCGCCGGAGCGGGC
>Ga0081538_10005745_pt1 | contig 11082 bp, 13 predicted proteins | sample TabmetS5T2R1_FD_71022 | JGI IMG/M metagenome (GOLD analysis project Ga0081538, IMG submission 71022) | Tabebuia heterophylla rhizosphere microbial communities from the University of Puerto Rico - S5T2R1 | ecosystem: Host-associated > Plants > Roots > Rhizosphere ...
CACCATTGCTTGGGCGCTCGGTGGGGTGATCGTCAGCACCGTCCAAGAGGGATTCCCCGTGTTAGCCACGACGGCCGGACTTGGCTTGGCTGTCGTGCTCGCCACCGCCGTTCTCGCGCGGCGTCAAGCCAGGCTATAGCCGATCCCCGGCAATTAGCAGCCGACTCCGGCTGATTACCGTCTGAGGACTAGCGCGGCCCGCATCGAACCCGATCGTGCATGCGCTGCGGGTGCGTCCGTCTGGGATGTGTCACTACTGAATGGTAAACCTAAACATATTGTTCAACTGACTGTTTAACTTCGCGCCGGGCCCTAAGGAGGTCAACATGTTCGCTTCGCGTCCCGTGCTGATTGCAGGAGCCTCGGGATTCGTGGGCCGCCGGCTTGCCAAGGTCCTAGTGCAAGAGGGCTATGCCGTACGCGCAATGACCCGCCATCCCGACGACTACCGCGGCCCCGGCGAGCCGGTGCTCGGTGACGCCCTTGACGCCGAGACGCTGCCAGTTGCGCTGAGAGGCAGCTCAGCGGCGTACTACCTGATCCATTCGCTGTCGTCGCCCGACTTCGCCCGCCTGGATGCCGACGCGGCCCGGGCCTTCGGGAAGGCCGCTGCCGACGCCGGCCTGCAGCAGATCGTCTATCTCGGCGGACTGGGCGACAACTTCGACGCCCTGTCGCCGCACCTGCGCAGTCGGCGGGAGGTCGAAGGGCTGCTCGGCGTGGGCGGCGTGCCGGTGACGGTCCTGCGCGCTGGGATCGTGGTTGGCGACGAGGGCCTGTCCTGGGAGATCACGCGCCAACTGGTCGAACACCTGCCGGCGATGATCACCCCGCGTTGGGTGCGCACCCGGACACAGCCGATCGCCGTGGACGACGTTATCCGCTACCTGGTCGGCGTGCTGGGGCACCCGGAGGCGCTCGGCAGGGTCTTCGAGATCGGCGGGCCCGAGATCCTGCGCTACTCCACCATGCTCAAGCGCGTGGCCAAGATCGAACGCCGGCCGCTGCCGATCATCCCGGTGCCGCTGCTGAGTCCCCGGCTCTCGTCATTGTGGCTGTCGTTGGTCACCGACGTAGATACCCGCGCTGGTCGCACCCTCGTGGACTCGATGACCACCGAGGTGGTCGTGCGCGATGAGTCGATCCGTGAGATCGTGCCGATGCGTCTCACGACGTACGACGACGCCGTCCGCCAGGCTCTCGACGAGCGGGATAAGAAAGACGGCCGATGACCGGGCTGGAGAGGCCGGTACGCCGTTGGTTGGGGCGGCTGCCCCTCCACCTCGGGCATGTCGTGGCCATCGACGTCAGTGACACGCCGGCACAGGCGAGGCGCCGCCGCCGCGTGGTCAAGGTAGTCCACCTCATCGGCACCGGGCTGCTGGGTGCCTCGCTGTCCACTCGACCCGGCTCGGGTCGCTTCTACGCACTCACCTTCTCCACAGCGGTCACCTGGGTCGTGGGCAGCTTGCTCTCGGGTCCACTGCACCGAGGCTGGATCGAGAATCGCGCCCGCCAACTGAACCGCCCGGTCGTGGTACCGGTCGGGACGGGCGTCGCAGCGTTCGTACTCTTTTGCGTCGGCGCTCTTGTCGTTCGACGCATCCCACTGCTGGACCGGGCAGTCTCCGGTGCGCTGGTCTTCGCCAAGGCGGGTCACGGGCCGTGGGTGCTGTTGACGACGTGCGCCAACGGCATCGGCGAGGAAGTCTTCTTTCGGGGAGCGATGTACGCCGCACTGCCAGGTACCGATCCGGTGCTGAGCTCCACCGTCGTCTACACCCTGACCACGACCGCGACCCGCAACCCCGCCCTGGTCCTGGCCGCCGGCGTGATGGGAACCCTATTCGGTTACCAGCGTCGCGCCACCCAAGGCTTGCAGGCGCCGCTGCTCACCCACCTGACCTGGTCCACATTGATGGTCACGCTACTGCCACGAATCTCCGGGTGGGCCGAAGCCCGATTGATGAGAGCCTCGTGAGTACCCACTCGCCCAGTGCCACCCGGTCGTCGGCTCCCGGGCTCAGCCTGCCGGGCACCCGCGCGCATGGCCGAGCTTTCAGTGTCGTCGCGCTCCTTCATTCGTGTCACTCAGAGGCGCGCGTGCCATTGCCGATCATGACAACTCCGATCACGAGCAGAAGGAGACCCATGATCGTCACATTGTTCTCCACCAGCCACGCCCGCAGTCTCTCGAACGGTCCGCGCATCCGCGCCGGCACCACGAGATGTGCGACCACCGGTACCGCCACGGTCGATGTGGCGATCACGGTGAACACAACGATGACGACCGAGGTCTCACCGACGCTGAGACCGGCCTCGCTGACGATGACACCGGCCGAGAGAGCAAGCAACAGGTTCTTCGGAACCACCGCCGACAACAGGAAGCCGAGCACGAGCGCCTTGCTCGGCGTCATCGAGTCAACTTCCGCCATCCATCTCGGCAACTCAGCCCGGTCGCCACTCGCAGGGCGCACTCGCCACTGTCTCAGCGCCAACACCACGAGCAGCACACCGACGACCATGTTGATCACACCGGCCACCGGTGACGACCCGCCAGAATCTTGCGTCGGCAGCAAGCCAGCTAGCAATGCGAAGAGTGCAACTGCACCGCCGACCCCCGACCACGCACCCCAGCAGAAGACCAACGGTCCTACCCTTCGCCTTCGGCGACAACAACATGACTACCGTCGTGATAATCGTGGTGATGCTGATTGCGATCGCGACTGCGAGGGGAAGCAGCTCACCGCTCGCGGTAATCATGCGTATCAGGTGCTCTCGGATGATCGCGGAAGGCAGCCCGCTGCCACTGAGCATTTCCCCTTGGCCTGTAGGAACCGCCGCTCATGATCACCCTTGCCCCGAACTAGCGTTGTCGTGCTGAAGACGCCGAATCGATGCGAGTTGGGTTGCTCGGAATTCACTTTGGCGCCCTTGGGATGGCGCGTGCAAAAAAGAGTCCGGAGAGTGCGACGATCGCTAAAGTGGCGAGGGCCGTGCGGAGTCCATCGACTCGTGCCTGGTCGTTGGCTTCTACCCCTGCCGTCGCCACATCGGGCGACACCCCGGCGCTGCTGAGGGCGGCTTGTAGGTCGGCGTCGGACATGAACGGGATCCCGGCTGCAAGCTGAACATTCGCCCGATCCTTCACTGAGGACGGGATGTCGGGGTTCTCCGAAACACTGGTCAGGAAAGAGGCGGTGAGGACTGCGATCAGAATGGAGCCAGCCAACGCTGTACCGGTGGCAGCGCCGAGATTGGTTGCAGTGTTCTGGAGGCCACCGACTTCCCCGCTCTCCTTCTCCGGAACGGCCGATACCGTGACCGCGCCTAGCTGGGAAGCGAGCGCACCGATGCCGAGGCCAGTCAACAACAGGGGGATCGTGACAATTGTGGCCTCTGCATTCGGGTCCAGAGCCACGATCAAGACCACAATTCCCGCCACCATGATGAGCAAGCCCAGCCGGACCACGCGTCGCGGCGACGCCCGCGGAAAAAATCTTGGGATGCCGACCGCCCCGGCCAAGAGGGCGAACGACAGCGGCAGGATCCGGGCACCTGTTTCCAGCGCCGACAGGCCCAGCGCCACCGATAGGAAGAGCGGGATAGTAAAAAACACTCCAGCCTGAACGAGGTACTGCACCAAGAAGACGGTCAGCCCCGCTGTCATCTCGCGATAGCCGAAGAGCGACGGCTTGATAAGTGGCTCACGTCCCTGTGCGACGAGCCGCGTCTCCCATTCGAAGAAGGCCAGGATTATCAGCCCGCCCAACATGATCAGCCAGATCGAAAGCGAGACACCGTTCAAGGTGGGCGCATCGGGCTTGGGACTTACCCAGCCCCACTCTGAGGTTCGAAGCACGCCGTACACCGCAAGACCCAACCCGATGGCAATGAGCATCGCGCCGACCGCGTCAAGTGGGACCCGCTCAGGACGGGGTGGTTCCTCCATGCCACGAGCAAGCAGGAGGATGACGACGACCACGACGACTTCACCCGCGAACACCCAGCGCCACGAGAAGTAGGTCGTGGCAATCCCGCCGATGAGCGGACCGACCGCGACCGCGATTGCCCCCGCTCCCATCACCAGCCCGAATGCCCGGGGACGGCCCTCCGGCGGCACGTTGCCCGCCACCAAGGCGACCACAGCCGGGAGGATCATCGCTGCGCCGACGCCCTCAAACAAAGACCATCCGAGGATCAAGATCGGAAGATTGGGGGCTAGGGCCGTCGTTAGCGAGCCCAGCCCGTAGACAATGGAGCCGATCATGAAAACGCGTTTTCGGCCGTACATCGACCCGAGCTTGCCGCCGACAACCATGAACATCGCCATGACCAGCGTGTACATGGTGATCGCCGTCTGAATTCCCGTGACAGTAGTTCCGACATCCTTGGCGACCGTGGCAATCGCGACGTTCATCACGGAACTGTCGAGGAGCATCAGGAACTGAGCGGCTGCCAGCGTCGTAAGCACGAGCCCGGTGCGTGCTCCCGCCTTCGTCGCCGCGTCCTGCACGCTGACACGCTACAGATCTGTCAGCATCTCGGCAGGGAAGCAGCAGAAGGCAACTCGATGGCTGAACAGCGCAGGATAGGCACACAGAAGCGGCGGCGACGTCATCTCGGGAAGCGGTGGCGCGGGTGGAGGGCTTTCGAGGGTCATTCTGCGTTCGAGTGAGGATGGGTCACGGCAAGTAAGGGCTGCTGTCGCTAGCAGATCCAGCCAGACTGGCGGCAACATTGGCAGTGTTGCCGCAAAGGTCCTATATCCAGGAGGGGTGGGTCACCGTGCCCTACAACGCTGAGGTCGCAGACCGAGTCCGAAGTGTCTTGTCCGACCGTGACAACGTCCGTGAGGTCAAGATGTTCGGCGGCCTCGCCTTCATGGTGGACGAGCGGATGGTCGTCTGCGTATCCGGCGGCGGCGCCCTTCTTGTGCGCGTGGCGCCCGAGCGCGATGCCGAATACCTCAAGAAGGCGGGTGCTGAACGGGCCGAAATGGGCAAAGGACGATCGATGGGGGAAGGCTGGATCACCATCGACGAGGAAGCTCTTGAGAAGGACGAGGACTTGCAGTATTGGATTGATGCCTCGCTGGCCTTCCACGCCCAGGGATCTGGCAAGAAGAGCAAAAAGTCATCCAAGAAGTAGGGCGCGGGAACACGACGCGCCTTGTTCGGCGTCTCGAGCCGGTCTTGCACTCCCGTCTGACCTTTACGTCTCCAATCTGATCTGTAACGAAGTGAGCGGTGCTTAACGCATTCTCATGGCCAATCCTGACTAGTGCCCGCCGCGACTTGGGCGGGCCCCTGTGCGCGTCGAGGGCTCCTGTTCGGCGTCCGGGGCGCCGGGTCTCTCGCTCACTTTGGCCTTGATGGACTGCTCGCCGATCGTGGTGCGTTGGGGCTGCTTGAGTGGGCCAGAGTCAGGGTGGCGTTTTTTCAAGGTGTCGGCTCGAAGGCGGGCGACACGCCGGGTCTCCAGTCCCCAGAAGACGGCGAACAGCGCGATTTCCCACCATTCGATGAAGATCACCACGTGTTCAGGAGCGAAAGCCCTAGCCACCAGGAAGGGCACGACGATCCCGAGCGACATCAGCAGGAAGATCACCAGATTGAAGAACTGCCCGGACGGCCACAGGTCCCTAAACACGACGAACGGCCACGTGTTCGTCAGCACTGCCACGGCCAACGAGGCGATCAAAAAGATCGCGGCGAGGTCGTGGACGGAAAGCTGGACGGCCCCCACTGCGATGCCCTCCATGCGCACTTCGGCCGCCGGCCCCGACCAGAGCTGCCACATCGCGAGGGCGAGGAATCCCGCCAGGACCAGCGCGGTCAGGAGGAGAAACGACCTATTCACCCAGTTGCCGAGTGTGCTCCCGACATCCACGAAGAGCTGCCGCACCTTTCCCGTCGCGACCTCTCTGACGACCAGCACCAGGCACAGCACGAGCACGGACGTGAGCGCGATCCGGAGGAACCAGACATGGTCCGCTGGCTCGACCCCGTCCGGAGTCGGGTTCTGCTGCAGTTCGGTCATCAGCTCCGCGAACCCCGTCGGCACTAGCGCGACGAACACCGCGTAGAACCCCGCGCCGTTCAGCGCATAGTCCTCCAGCAGACCCACGCCCTGGTACGCGACCAGGCAAGCAGCGATCGCGAAGAGGGCGCCGACGAAAATGTCGCGGACAGGCCCTCCGTAGTACGCACTGATGGACCTTTCCAACTCACCCTGCTGCCCCGCCGTCAGGATTGTCACGACGAACAGCAGGGCGGGTACACAGATCAGGAGCCATCGAAGGTACTCGTAGGTGATGCGCGCGATTTCCACCCGCAGCTCATCCTCGTTCATGCTGACCCCATCCCTCGATCCCACGGTCGGGCAAGCCTGCTCCTCGTACGCCGTTGGCGACAGAATGTGGACCGCACTCGGCATGACGACCAGCCACGGCCACCATCTTGCACTGGACTCGCTTGTCATGCCTGGCGAAGCCACACCGGAGGGCTCGGGCAGTGACGGCGACGAGATGCGGAACGGTGGCCTTATAAGGTGGCGAAAAGGCGTCCGTAGCGTGTGATCGCGTCGGTCCGGGCACCGGCGGCCCTCATCGCCGCCCAGAGCAGTGCCTGGTTCGGCGAGACCACAGGACGTGCGAGCTTGCGCGCCAGGGCGTCAATTATCCCGGCGACACGGAAGCCGTTCCCTTCGAAGATCACTGCCTCGGCCTCTGGTAACGGCTGGCGCAGGACAAGCGGGGCATGCCGGGGGCAGCGGTCGGGCAGGCCGCTGCGCGCGGACTAGAAGTTGTGCCCACGTGTCGGCCCGGACTAGAAGTTGTGCCCAGGTGTCGGCCGACCTCGACCGGGTCCCGCTGCGGATCGACGTGGACGATGATCACCTGCTCGGCGGGGCCTGGCGGCTTTGTTGAGCAGTTCCAAGCCTATGTGGCGGCGGCCCTAGGTCCTTTGGTCGGTCTTCGGCCAGTGCTGCGCCGACCAGCCTGATGATCGCCACCTGGTTCGGGAGGATCCCCACGACGTCGGGGCGCCGCCGATCCCGTACCGATCAACCGGCGGTCGTAGCGCCGAGGCGATTAGCGACGCCATGACACTGGCAGCGTCGCGGCAGTCTTGACGTCGACAACAAACGCTTTGAGAGCGCGTACGAGGCCGTCGTTGGGACGGCGAAGGATCTCAGCGTGGTTCTGTCCGTGAGCTATATACATGCGAGAGTTTCGCGCGGCTGTCAGCTGGGCTTGGACGGTGGCTTCGTCGAGATATGGGGCTGTGTACCAGGGCGCGTCCGCGTATACGACCAGCACTGGCACGGTCACATGGGCGAGCGCGTCGGCCCGCGCGACCGAGGTCCATTCCATGGCGAGCGCGTCGCGCAGGCTGCGCGGGCGTAGCGTCCCGTCTGGCAGCGGAACCAGCTCCATCCGTTTGCTGCGCTCAAGCCAGCGTCGCCAGGCGGAATCGTCGGGCTCGATGCCCCAGTGGGCTTGGTACTCGTCGAAGTCTGCGAACCGGTGTTCGAGCGAGGCGCCAAATTCCTCGACGACGAACGACGCCTTTTCGACGAATCGGCGGTCACCGACGACGGCGTCGAACAGCACCAGCCCGCCGATTCGATCGCCCGCGGCTTGCGCCGCGAACGTCGCGATCGCTCCGCCGATCGAGTGTCCGAGCAGGATCGGCTTCTCCAGCGCAAGGGCATCGATCACTTGGAGCAGGTCGCCGACGTGCTCCTGGATGCCGTAGCCGCTGGGCGGTTTGTCAGAGAAGCCGTGCCCTCTCAGGTCAACGGCGACGAAGCGCACGTCGGGAGCGAGTCGCTCCCCGAGGGCGGTGAGGCTGTACGCCTGCCCCGCAGAGCCGTGGATGCCGACGACCGGCGGCGGCTCACCGGACCAGTCGACGAGGTGCATGGTGATCGTCCCAAGCGGGACCAGCTCGTCTAGCGGCAGCCCATGGCCCGCCGGCGCGCCGCTCTCGTAGCGGCGCGCGAGTTCCTCCCGCGGCTGCGCATGCAGCTCCTTACGTAGGATCCGCTGGTACCGGTCGTACGCGTGCCGCGCCTCGTCATTTTGGCCGGCCGCGTCGAGCGCCTCGATGAGGAGCACGTGACCGTCCTCGAGATATGGATCGACCTGGGTTAGTCGGCGCACCGATGCGATCACCTCACCGGGGCGGCCCTCGGCGAGCGCAGTACGGGCATTGGCGACCGTCGCGCGGCGAAATATGCGCCGCAGCTCGTCCTCCTCGACATAGAGCCAATTGTGGAAGTCGGCGGACGCAGTAACCCGCAGGCCGGTGCAGAGGTCGCCGCGGTAAAGCGCGAGGATGGTAGCAGCGTCCTCGAGCCCGTAGCGCAGTATCCGCTCAGCCCCGAGGCGAAAGCGAGCAACGTCTGTTTGCGCCGTCAACGCGATCGTGCGGCGATCGGCTTCTATTTGCAGGGGCAGTCGGGCGCGCAGCTGGCTCAGATGCCAGCGCAGACTTTCTCGCGGATTGGCGGCGTCAGGAAAGAGCAGGTCCGCGAGAACGTCGCGGTCTTGTGTGCCGCCGCACAGCGCGAGCCGGACCAGAAGCGCAAGCACCTTCGGGCGGAGCTCGAGTGGCCGGAGCAGTCCATTGGTGAGCACGGCTGCCGGCCCGAGGAAGCAGAGCACGGGCCAATTATCGGTCGATCGTGTGCGTAAACGTGTGCGCGCTGTCGTCGCTCTAGGGTCGCATGATCCGACATGACCGAGAGGAGTCATTTCATGATCAAGTGGCGAAGAGTGGTTGGCCTCGCCCTCGTTGTCGGGCTTGTGGGCTCGGCGTCGGTCGCCCTCGCCCAGGACACGGCGCGGAACATCAACCCGAGTGACGTAACAAGTTTGCGCGAGCTGAACCTCGAGCTTGTAGGCCAGGTACAGAACTCCGCGCCTGGCGAATCACCGGCGACGTCGATCCAGTACGGCTACCTGTCGTATCTACGCGGGCTGCCGATCTTTCGAGGGGAGCCGCCGAGCGAGTCGACGGGGCTGGTGACGTTCTACACAGACACGACCACCACGCAGCTGGTTAACGACGGCCCGCTTCGCGTCATCGACCGCCAGGGGAAGCTGACGATCTACTACGACTCGACTCCCGATGGCAACTTCGCGAATCCGGACAGCTTCCGCGACGGCACATCCGCTCTCGTTGCCGATGTGCACCAGCAGGTGATCGTGGACACTGCGACGAGTGCGTTCACCGCCGAGAACGTGAACACGATCACCTCGACGAAAGCCCTCGAAGGCCCGACCGGCCCCTTGCAGCTGGGCAAGACTGGCGACCGGTTCAGGACAATAATCTACGGCCACCTGAACGCTCCCCCAGGCCGCCGTCCGCATTTATGGCCGGTTACGCCTACTCCATCAGCGGCCTAACCGCGAGTTGAGACGGCCAAGACGTCGTCTCGTTGTCCTCCCAAGCGTGCCGAGCCACCTATGCCGACCGCTGGCGTGAGGCGAAGGCAGCCATTTGGGCGGCCTGAGCTGCGCGTTCACGATCTGCGCCACACGGCGGCTTCGGTGTGGCTGGCGTCTGGCGCTGACCCCAAAGTGTTCCAGCCAGTGCGGGGGGACGCCACAGCTGCCATGACGATGGACCTGTACGGGCACATGATCGACCGCAATTTGTGGATGCGGCTCAGCTCGGGGCACCACCAGGGCACGGCCGGACGAGGGACCAAACGATGAAGGTGGCGCTTTGGCAGAAAGTCACAGTTGACCCAGATCTCCAGCTTTCCGTCGCTGTTGGATGCACGCGACTCGGCGGCAATCCTGACTTGCGGCCCGAGACGGTACGCTGCCACCCTCAGGTCGCCGATCGCCAGGACCCGCCCTGCCCTCCGCTTCTCAACCATCTTGGTTGAGAGATTTTCATCCAGCGGTCGAAATGCTCGACCTTCGATGTTGCCAGGTTCAACTCTCTCAACTTCGTTGGGTTCGTGTCCGATATCAAAGCCGAGACTCTCGCTCCCGGTGCCCAGAATTTTCTGCGCCGGGTTGACGAATTGGATCGCGCGAACGTCTCTGGCACAAGCTACTGCTGAATGACTGATGCGGCTGGCCGAGCAGTCGTGATCGGGTCTGCGTGGCGGTGCACGATCTTCCAAACGCCGTCTTCAGGGCGCATGATCATTGTCGCCCGCAGAGTTACAGGGCTGACCACCGGCTGCCCGCCAACCTTGGCCTTGGCCCGCTCAATCCTCACAATGTACGCAAGCTCAGGAGTTACGTACTTTGATATGTCCTCAACGCCGAGATATTGGCCATCTCGGAACTGCGACGCGGCCTGGTCTGTAGCAGCAGCGACCTGCTCCCATCCGTGGACGACAGGGCCAAGGGGGTTAGCAAGGGTTACGTCTTCTCGATGGGAGCAAAATTCCTTCGCGGGTTCAGAATTTCCTTTCAGCAGCTCACCCTGCGCCCGTGTGAATTGCTCGATCAGTTCCTCAACGTTCTCCTCTGCACTCATCCAGATCACCTCCGCCTATATGAAGTCCACGAGGACACCTTGCCCGACGGCGATGGCCTAATCAATGAACGCCTTCCCGCATCAGCAGCGCGCGGACCGTTGCCAGCGACCAGGCCCGCACCCTGGGCAGTCGGCACAGCGTCGTGTTCAAGTCGCGGGCGATGGTGTAGGCGGTCTTGGCCTCTATGCGCTCCCGCACCACGCGGGCCAACACGTCATCTGGCGTCTGTCTTGGTTTGCCGAGCGCTACGCCGTTCTCCTTCTTGACCTGCAGCGCCTCGCGAGCGCGCGTCCTGATGAAGTCGTGCCCGCTAGGTGCTTTCGTCACGGGCCACCGGGATATACGAATCAGCGGATAACCATGCGAGGCTACAACGCCCGCTGTCCGGCATGACCAGCGCGCGGAACGCGGCATGTGTACACGTCCGTCGCGGTTGAAGCGACAGTGACCAGCGCGGGTACCGTCTGGTCTGCACAGAGCCGTGGTGATACGCGGCTTCGTCACTCATGTGAATTGAAGGTCCGCCCCTTGGGCAGGGCGGTGTCGGTCGGCTGCTCCGACTTGCTACGT
>Ga0081538_10005746_pt1 | contig 11082 bp, 19 predicted proteins | sample TabmetS5T2R1_FD_71022 | JGI IMG/M metagenome (GOLD analysis project Ga0081538, IMG submission 71022) | Tabebuia heterophylla rhizosphere microbial communities from the University of Puerto Rico - S5T2R1 | ecosystem: Host-associated > Plants > Roots > Rhizosphere ...
GTCGATTCCGTAGTTCCGGCGCTAGGACGCGGGAGCCGCAGCGGCCGGGATCGGCGCGCGCTCGGGGACGTAGTCCACGAGCTCGAGGTAGACCATCAGCGCTGCGTCACCCTGACGCGGGCCGATCTTGACGATGCGCGTGTAGCCGCCCGGCCGGTCGGCGAAGCGGGGAGCCACCTCCGAGAAGAGCCGGTGCGCGATCTCCTTCGACCGCAGGAACGCGACGGCGTGCCGCTGCGCGGCGACGTCGCCGCGCTTGCCGAGCGTGATCATCTCCTCGACGATCGGGCGGACCTCCTTGGCCTTCGCCTCCGTCGTCCTGATCCGGCCGTGCTCGATGAGGGCGCAGGCGAGGTTGGAGTACAGCGCCCTCCGCTGCGCGGAGTTCCGCCCCAGCTTCCTTCCCGACTTGCGGTGCCGCACTACTCGTCCCGAAGGTTCAGGCCGTGCGAGGCGAGCGTCTCGCGCACTTCCTCGATCGACTTCTTGCCGAAGTTCGGGATCGCGGCGAGCTCGGTCTCCGTCTTGGAGACGAGGTCGCCGATCGTCTCGATGCCGACGCGCTTGAGGCAGTTGTAGCTCCGCACGCCGAGCTCGAGCTCCTCGATCGGGAAGTTCTCCATCCCGTGGGCCTGCGGCGCCTCCGCCTCAGCCTCCGCCCCGGCCTCGGCGAAGCCTTCGATGCGCTCGAGATCGGTGAAGATGGCGAGCTGGCGGATGAGAATCTCGGCGGCCTGACCGATCGAGTCGCGCGGCGAGAGCGACCCGTCCGAGGTGACGTCGAGCGTCAGCTTGTCGTAGTCGGTGCGCTGCCCCACGCGCGCGGCCTCGACCTCGTACGAGACACGCCGCACCGGCGAGAAGATCGAGTCGACCGGAATGACCCCGATCGTGTGCTCGGGGCCTCGGTTCAGCTCGGCGGGCACGTAGCCGCGGCCGCGGCCAATCGTCAGCGTGATCTCCAGCCGGCCCTTGTCCGAGAGGTTCGCGATCTCGAGATCCGGGTTGAGGATCTCCAAGTCGGCGGGAGCCTCGATGTCGGACGCCTTCACGGCGCCGGGGCCCTTCTTGTCGAGGCGCACCTCGATCTCGGGCGAATCGCCGTGGAGCCGGCAGATGAGGTTCTTCAGGTTGAGGATGAGATCGGTGACGTCCTCCCGGACGCCCTTCAGCGTCGTGAACTCGTGCGCGACGCCCTCGATCTTCACCGAGGTGACAGCGGCGCCCTCGAGCGAGGAGAGCAGCACGCGACGCAGCGAGTTGCCGAACGTGTAGCCGAAGCCGCGGTCGAGAGGCTCGATGACGAAGACGCCGCGGTCCTCGTTCACCTCTTCGTGGGTGATCTTCGGCACCTGAAAGTCCATGAGAGTGGTTCTGGTGGCCATGCCTTCCCTTCTGGTTATTTCGAGTAAAGCTCGACGATGAGCGATTCCTGCACCGGCGTGTCGATGTCGGCGCGCTCGGGCATCTTCAGCACCTTGCCCGTGAGGTTGTCGTGGTCGGCCTGGAGCCAGGACGCGACCGAGGCGGTCAGGTCGGTGGCGTCGCGGATCACCTGCTCGACGGGGCTGCCCGGCTTCATCGCGACGATGTCGTTGGCCTTCACCTGGAAGCTCGGGATGTTCACGCGGCGGCCGTTGACCTGGAAGTGGCCGTGGCGGATGAGCTGGCGCGCCTGCGCGCGCGAGGCCGCGAACCCGAGCCGGTAGACGACGTTGTCGAGGCGCGTCTCGAGCATCCGCAGGAGCTCCTCGCCCGTGATGCCGGAGCGCTTCGCCGCCTTGTCGTAGTAGTTGCGGAACTGCTTCTCGAGAATGCCGTAGTAGCGGCGCGCCTTCTGCTTCTCGCGGAGCTGCAGGAGGTACTCCGACTGCTTTATTCGGCCGCGGCCGTGCTCTCCGGGCGGATAGCTGCGACGCTCGACCGCGCACTTCTCGGTCAGGCACCGCTCCCCCTTGAGGAAGAGCTTCATGCCCTCGCGGCGGCAGAGCTTGCACTTGGGTCCGAGCGATCGCGCCATCAGACCCTCCGCCTCTTCTTCGGCCGGACGCCGTTCAATCGCGAAAAGTGCTCCGCACTTTCCGAGAAGGAAACCTTCGTGTAGCGGCAACGGGTCACTAAACCCTCCGCCTCTTCTTCGGCCGGACGCCGTTGTGCGCCTGCGGGGAGACGTCCTTGACGCCGAGGATCTCGAGCCCGGCCGCCTGCAGCGAGCGGATCGCCGTCTCCCGCCCCGAGCCCGGCCCCTTGACGAACACCTCCACCTTCTGGAGGCCGTGCTCCATGCCCTTGCGCGCGCAGGAGTCGGCCGTCACCTGGGCGGCGAACGGCGTCGACTTGCGGGAGCCTTTGAAGCCGGCCGAGCCGGCGCTCTCCCAGGCGATGACGTTCCCGTCCTTGTCCGTGAGGGTCACGATCGTGTTGTTGAAGGACGTCTTGATGTGCGCCTGGCCGATCGCGATGTTCTTCTTGACGCGGCGGCGCGTGCGTCCCTTCGAAGCGGCTGCTTTGCGAGGTGGGGCCATTTAGCGAGTCCTTACGTCTTCTGCGGGGCCTTCTTGCCGCGCCCGACGGTCTTCTTGGGACCCTTGCGTGTCCGCGCGTTCGTCTTCGTCCGCTGGCCGTTGACCGGAAGCCCGCGGCGGTGGCGGACGCCGCGGTAGGCGCCGATCTCCTGCAGGCGCTTGATCGCCTGCGAGCGCTCGCGGCGCAGGTCGCCCTCCACCTGCAGGTTGCTGTCGATGTAGTTGCGGAGCTTCGTGATCTCCGGGTCGGTGAGGTCGCGCACCTTCTCGTCGGGCGAGAGCCCGAGCTCGGCGCAGACCTTGCGCGCGCTCGAGGGGCCGATCCCGTAGATGTAGGTGAGACCGACCTCGAGACGCTTCTCGCGCGGAAGGTTTACTCCTGCAATTCGTGCCAATTAACCCTGCCTTTGCTTGTGCCGTGGGTTCGTGCAGATGACCAGCACCTTGCCGTGCCGCTTGATCACGCGGCAGCGGTCACACATCGGTTTCACGGACGCTCTGACTTTCATGAGAGGTGGCGGTCGCCAAGCCACGGCGAAGCTCGGCTCGGCCGCGACTGTGCATCGTAGCAAAAGGGCTTCAGACGCAGACTTCCGCGAGGGTGAGGATGCGCGGGCCGCTCTCGGTCACGGCCACGGTGTGCTCGAAATGGGCGGAAAGGGACTCGTCCGCCGTCGAGATCGACCAGCGGTCTTCCGCCACGACGACCTCGGGCCCGCCGGCGTTGATCATGGGCTCGATCGCGAGCGTCATCCCAGGAGCAAGCAGGGGCCCGCGGCCGGGCTCGCCCCAGTTCGGAATCTGCGGCTCCTCGTGCATCGCACGGCCGATTCCGTGGCCTACGAGCGACTTGACCACGGAGAAGCCTGCCTCCTCGGTCGTCCGCTGCACGGCTGCCGAGATGTCCCCGATGTGCTGGCCGGCACGGGCCTCCGCGATGCCCGCCTCCAACGCCGCTTGCCCGACATCGAGCAGCCGCTGCGTCTCGTCGTCGATCTCACCGACGGCGAACGTGTAGGCGGAGTCGGCCACGAAGCCCTTCAACGTAACGCCGACGTCGACGGAGATGAGGTCGCTCTCCTCGATGCGATAGGCGCCGGGAATGCCATGCACGACCATCGAGTTCGGTGACGTGCAGATCGAGGCCGGGAAGCCGTGGTAGCCCTTGAACGTCGGCTCGCCGCCTTGCGAGCGGATGTACTCCTCGGCCAGCTTGTCGAGGTCTTGCGTGGTCACGCCCGGCCGCATGTTCTCGCCCAGCAGCGCGAGGGTGTCCGCGACGACTCGCCCGGCGCGCGCCATCGCCTCGATCTCCTTCTCCGACTTGCGAATGATCATCGCGCGGCGGCGGTTTCGAGGACCTGCTGCACTTCGCCGAAGACCTCTTCACGGGTGCCGTCCGCGTGGATGCCGACGAGGTTGCCCTTGGCGCGGTAGTACTCGACGAGCTCGTCGGGCACGCGCTGCACCTCGATCCGGTGCCGGATCACGTCGGGCGTGTCGTCCGTCCGCCCCTCCTGGTGGCCTCGCTCGAGGAGACGCTGCTCGGCGAGCTCCTCCGGAATCTGGAAGTGGAACACGATCGTGAGCTCGCGTTCAAGGTCACCGAGGAGCCGATCGAGCGCCTCCGCCTGAGGAAGCGTCCGCGGGAAGCCGTCGAGCACGAATCCGGCGACCGTGTCCGCCTGCGAGAGGCGCTCGCGGATGACGTCGATCATGAGCTCGTCGCCGACAAGGTCGCCGCGCCCGACGACGTCCTTCACCTGGTCGCCGAGAGTGGTACCCCCCGCGATCGCGGCGCGAAGCATCTCGCCGGTGGCGATGTGCGGGATGCCGGCCTCGTTCGCCATGAGCGCCGCCTGGGTGCCCTTGCCGGCCCCCGGCGGGCCGAGGATCACGATGTCGAGCGCCATGCGGGCGTTATTTCGTGGCCACGCAGACGGAAGAGGGGCCGCTCATTTGAGGAAGCCTTCGTAGTGGCGCATCATCATCTGCGACTCCATCTGCCGCATCGTGTCGAGGGCGACGCCCACCACGATGAGGATCGAGGTGCCTCCGAGCGCGGCAGTCGTCGCCTGCGAGAAGCCGCCGTAGCGAATGAACAGCGTCGGCAGGGTGGCGACGAGGGCGAGGTAGAGCGACCCGGGCAGGGTGAGACGCGTGAGGACTCGGTCGAGGTACTGCGCCGTCGGGGGGCCTGGCCGAATCCCCGGGATGTACCCGCCGTACTTCCGGAGGTTGTCCGCCTGGTCAACCGGATTGAACTGGACCGCCGTGTAGAAGTACGTGAAGATCACGATCAGGAAGCCCTGCATGATCAGGTACGTCCAGTCGCTCGGCGTGAAGTGCTCGTTGATGAAGCTCTGGGTCTGTGGGAAGAACTGCGCGACCGTCGGCGGGAAGGCCATGATCGCGGCCGCGAAGATGATCGGGATGACGCCGGCCATGTTCACGCGCAGCGGCATGTAGGTCGAGCCGCCCGCGGTCATTCGGCGGCCGACCATGCGCTTCGCGTACTGGATCGGGATGCGCCGCTGGCCCTCCTGCACGAAGACGACGGCGACGATGATCGCGAGCGCGATCAGCGGGAACATGACGCGCTCGAAGGCCTCGCCCTCGTACCAGGCGCGGATCCCGCCCGGGAGGCTCGCGAGGATCGAGGCGAAGATGAGCAGCGAGATCCCGTTGCCGATGCCGCGCTTCGTGATCAGCTCGCCCATCCACATGAGGAGCGTGGTCGCGGCGGTCAGCGAGACGACGATCAGGACGAAGCGACCCGAATTTAGCTCGAAGTCGGGGATCTGACGGTTGAAGAGGTACGTGTAGCCGGCCGCCTGCAGCGCTGCGAGGACGACGGTCAGGTAGCGCGTGTACTGGTTGATCTTCGCGTAGCCGGCCTCACCTTCTTTCTGCAGCTGCTCGAGCCGTGGGATCACCACGGTCATCAGCTGGATGATGATCGAGGCCGTGACGTACGGCATGATCCCGAGCGCGAAGAGGGCGAACTGCCCGAGCGCGCCTCCCGAGAAGATGTTGAGCAGGCCCAGGATCGTCCCGCCCTGCCCGGAGAAATACTGGTCGATCGCCTCGGAGTTGACGCCCGGGACCGGGATCCAGCTGCCCAGGCGGTAGAAGCCGAGGATCATGGCGGTGAAGAGCACCCGGTGGCGCAGCTCCGGGACGCGCCACGCGTTTGTCAGCCAGGAAAGCACTTATTCAGCCTCGGAATCCGCCGGCGCGGATTCCTCGGACGGAGCCTCCTCAGTCGCCTCGGCCTCGGCGGGGGGCGCCTCTTCGGGCGCTTCGGGCGTTTCGGGCGCTTCCTCTGCCGCCGGCTTGGCTCTCCGCGTCTTGCGCTTCTTGACGACGGGCTCGCGAAGCGGCTTGACGCTGCCGCCGGCCTGCTCGATCTTCTCGCGCGCTGTCGCCGAGAAAGCGTGCGCGGTGACCGTGAGCTTCTTCGTCAGCTCACCCTGGCCGAGGATCTTCACGTCGGTGCGCGTGTTCTTGATCAGGCCCTTCTCGACGAGCGTCTCGAGGGTCACGTCGGCCCCGTCGTCGAAGACGCGGTCGAGGTCGCGGAGGTTGACCGGAACGGTCGAGGTCCGGTGCGGGCCGATGGGCATCGCGTCCTTCGAGTACGGGCCGCGCTGCTTGCCGAGCCGCATGTAGATCGGCATCTGGCCGCCCTCGAAGCCGGGCCGCATCTTCCGCGAGCCCGCGCGCGCCTTCTGGCCCTTGATCCCGCGGCCCGAGTAACGGCCCTTGCCAGAGCCCATGCCGCGGCCGACCCGCTTCCGATTCTTGCGGGCCTGTGCGGGCTTGAGGTTGGAGAGGGTGAGCTCTTCAGCCATCACTCCTCGATCCTGACGAGATGACGGACCTTGCGGAGCATGCCGAGAGTCTCCGGCGTGTCCTCGCGCTCGACCGAGCGGCCGATCTTGCCGAGCCCGAGCGCACGGAGCGTCCCGCGGTGCTTCCTCGTCTCGCCGATCTGGCTACGCGTTTGTGTGATCTTCAGCTTTGTCATCACTGGATTCCTGTGCGGGCTCATCAGCCGTCTCGGGGTTCACCCGCGGGAACAGCACCTCGTGGACTGCCTTGCCGCGCTTCTCGGCAACTTCTTCAGGGCGGCGAAGGCTCTGCAGGCCGTTCACCGTCGCCTTCAGCAGGTTCACGGGGTTCGGGTTGCCGAGACTCTTGGCGAGGATGTCGCGGATCCCCGCGAGCTCGAGGACGGCGCGGACGCCGCCGCCGGCGATGACGCCGGTTCCCTCGCTCGCCGGGCGCAGGAGCACCCGCGCAGCGTCGGAGCGCCCGAGGATCTCGTGCGTGATCGTCGTTCCCTTCTTCGGCACCTGGAAGAGGTTCTTCTTCGCGTCGTCGACTGCCTTCGAGATCGCTAGCGGCACCTCGCGGGCCTTGCCGTAGCCGACGCCGACCCGGTCGACCTCGTCGCCGATGACGACCAGCGCCGTAAAGGAGAAGCGCCGGCCGCCCTTCACGACCTTGGCGACGCGGTTGATCTCGACCACGCGCTCCTTGAGCTCGCGGGTCTCGTACTCCAGGTTGCGCTCGACCTGTCTTTCGACGGTGCTCAAAACTTGAGTCCTCCTTCGCGTGCTGCGTCGGCGAGCGCCTTGACACGCCCGTGGTAGAGGTAGCCGCCGCGGTCGAAGACCACGGTCTCGATCCCCGTCTTTTTCGCGTTGGCGGCGAGAAGCTTGCCCACTTCCGCGGCCTGCTCGGACTTCGTCCCCTTGAACGACTTCTTCAGCTGTGCATGGCTCGCCGAGGCGAGCGTCTTCGCCTCGAGGTCGTCGACGAGCTGCGCCTGGATGCCGCGGTTCGAGCGAAAGACGACCAGGCGCGGCCGCTCGGCCGTCCCGAAGATGCGCCGGCGGACGCGGCGGTGCCGGCGGGCGCGCGCTTCTCTAACAGTGAGCGCAGGCACGCCTAGGCCCTCTTTCCGACCTTCCGGCGCACGTACTCGCCCTCGTAGCGGATGCCCTTGCCCTTGTAGGGCTCAGGCGGGCGCACGGCGCGAATCTCGGCGGCCACCTGGCCGACCTGCTGCTTGTCGATGCCCTTGACGACGACCTGGTTAGGCGCGGGCACCTCGAAGGTGATCCCCTGGGGCGCCTTGCGGATCACCGGATGGGAGAAGCCGACGTTCAGCTCGAGGTCGGCGCCCCGCAACGACGCGCGGTACCCGACGCCCTGGATCTCCAGCGTCTTCGAGAACCCCTTCGTGACGCCCTCGACCATGTTGGCGACGAGCGAGCGCGTGAGGCCGTGCAGCGCGCGGTCCTCGCCGCGCTCGGTGGGGCGGGTGACGACGAGCCGGCCGTCGCTCTCCTCGACCTTCATCCGCTGCGGGACGGCCTGCGAGAGCTCGCCCAGCGGCCCGTTCACCATGACGCGACCAGGCGAAATGGAGACGGAAACTCCGGCCGGAACCTCGATTGGGCTTTTTCCGATTCGACTCACGCGCTTCTCACCAGATGAAACAGACGACTTCGCCGCCGACGCCGCGTTCCTGCGCCGTGCGACTCGTGACGAGCCCGTCGGACGTGGACATGATCGCGGTGCCCATGCCCCCCAGCACGCGCGGCAAGCGGTCCTTGCGCGCGTAGACCCGACGGCCCGGCTTCGAGATCCGCTTCAGATCCGTGATGATCCGCTCGCGGTTCTTGCCGAACTTCAGCTCGACGACGAGGGTATCGAACGACTCGCCCTTCTCGACGCGGTAGTCCTTGATGTAGCCCTCCTCCTTGAGCAGGCGGGCGATCTCCTGCTTCATGCGGGAGGAGGGCATGGACGTCGTGTCATGGAGCGCCTTGTTGGCGTTCTTGATGCGGGCGAGCATGTCTGCGACTGGATCTGTCTGCATTCCTCGTCTCCTACCAGCTGGATTTCGTCATGCCGGGAACCGCGCCCTCGTGGGCAAGGTCGCGCAGGCAGATACGGCAGAGGCCGAACTTGCGGTACACGGCCCGCGGGCGGCCACAGCGGTTGCAGCGCGTGTAGCGCCGCGTCTTGTACTTCTGCGGCCGCGCTGCTTTCGCGATCAGGCTCTTCTTCGCCAAACGTTCCTCCTAAGGCTCCGAACGGAAGGGAAGGCCGAGCTCGCGCAGGAGCGCAAGCGCCTCCTCGTCCGTCTGTGCAGTGGTCGTGATCGTGACGTCGAGCCCGCGGACGGTCTCCACGTCGTCGTAGTCGATCTCCGGAAAGATGATCTGCTCGCGCACGCCGAGCGAGTAGTTGCCGCGGCCGTCCAGGCTCGCCGGCGACAGGCCGCGGAAGTCGCGGATGCGCGGCAGAGCGATGGAGACCAGCCGGTCGAGAAACTCCCACATGCGCGCGCCGCGAAGCGTCACCTTGGCGCCGATCGGCATCCCTTCGCGGATCTTGAAGCCGGCGATCGACTTCTTCGCGCGCGTGACCTTGGCGCGCTGGCCCGCAATCAGGGTGAGCTCGTCGACCGCTTTGTCGAGCGCGCGGGCGTTCACCTTCGCGTCGCCCACGCCCATGTTGAGCGTGATCTTCTCGACGCGCGGCACGCGCATGGACGTCGTGTAGCCGAACTCCTCCTTGAGGCGTGGGCGCACTTCCTGATCGAAACGGTCCCGAAGGCGCGGGCTGTACCCGTTCGTCTCCGGCTTCTTCCGGGCCTTGGCCATCAGCGGTCGAGCACCTCTCCACAGTCGGCTCTCTTGCACACGCGCACCTTGATCCGCCGGCCCTTCTCGTCCTCCCGGAACTCGTAGCCCACCCGGGTCGGGCGGTTGCACGTCGGGCAGACGACCATGACGCTCGACACCGGCAGCGGCGCTGCCAGGTCGATCACGCCGCCGGGCTGGATCTGCGTCTGGCCCATGCGGCTCGAGTCCTTCATCGGACGCGGCTTGCGGTGCTTCTTGACGAGGTTGAGGTTCTCCACGAGGACGCGGCGCTTGCGCGGGTCGGCTTCGATGATCCGGCCCTGCTTGCCCCGGTCCTTGCCGGACAGCACCTGCACCAGGTCGCCCTTGCGGATCTTCATTCCTTGAGCCATCACAAAACCTCCGGGGCCAAGCTGACGATCTTCATGAAGTTCTTCTCGCGCAGCTCGCGGGCCACGGGCCCGAAGATGCGCGTGCCGCGCGGGTTGTTCTGCGCGTCGATGATCACCGCGGCGTTCTCGTCGAAGGCGATCGAGGTGCCGTCGTCGCGGCCGAACGGCTTCTTCGTCCGGACCACGACGGCCTTCACGACCTCGCCCTTCTTGATCGTGCCCTGCGGCGTCGCGGTCTTCACGGTACCGACGATGACGTCGCCGACCCGCGCATAGCGGCGGTGGGAGCCGCCGACGACGCGGATGCACAAGAGCTCTCTTGCCCCCGTGTTGTCCGCCACGCGCAGTCTGGATTCCTGCTGGATCATCGCGGGTTTACTTCGCCTCCTCGAGGACCTGGGCCAGGCGCCACGTCTTGGTCTTCGAGATGGGGCGGGTCTCGACGATGCGGACGATGTCGCCCGCCTTCGCGACGTTCCCCTCGTCGTGCGCGCGGAACTTCCGCGAGCGGCGGACGATCTTCTTGTAGACCGGATGCGGCTTTACCGTGTCCACGCGGACGACGATCGTCTTGTCCATCCGCGCCGAGACCACCACGCCGCGGCGCTCCTTGCGCTGCCCGCGGGCGTGCTCGGGCTTGGGGAGCCGCGTGATCGGCTTGCGCTGAGCGGGCCGCTCCCGCTTCGGCTTCGTCCGCTGGCGGCGCTGCGAGCGCGGGAGTCGCTTCCTCTTGGGCTTCGCGGGCTCCACGACGGCCGCCGCGCGCTCGGTCTCGCCCTCCGGCGTCTCCTCGGCGACCGCCACGACCTCCTCGGCGGGCTCTGCCTCTGGCGGAGCCTCCTCCACGGCGACCTCGTCGACGACCTCGGCGACGCTCTCGTCCGGCTGCGCCTCCTCCGCGAAGGGCTCCTCCACAGGCGCTTCCTCCGGCTCAGGCTCAACCGGGGTCTCCTCGGCGACCGGCTCTTCGGCGACGGGCTCTGGTGCGGGCTCCTCGGCCGGCTGCTCCACCTCTTCGGCGAGCGGCGCAGGCTCCGGCTCTGCCTCGGCGGGCGTTTCCTCCGCAGCCGGTTCCTCGGCAGGAGCTTCCTCGGCGACGGGCTCCTTCTTCTTGCGAGGGGCGCGCTTCGCCTTCGGCTTCTCCTCGCCCGCGGGAGCATCCTCGGTCTTCTTGCGAGAGGCCCGCTTGGGCTTCTCCTCGGCCACCGGCTCCGCGGGAGCCTCAGGAGTCGTCTCTTCGGTTGTCGTCTCTTCCTCGGTCTTCTTTCTCGGCCTTGCCATCTACCTTCTCTCCAGCGTGTTCACGCGCTCCGCCTGGATGGTCAGGATGCGTGCGATATCGCGCTTGGCCACGCTGATGCGCGCCGTGTTCTCGAGCGCGCCCGTGGCCATCTGAAAGCGCAGGTTGAACAGGTTCTCTCGACTCTCGGCGAGGCGCCGCTCGAGCTCCTCGTCCGACAGCTCACGTAGCTCTCTAGCCCTCAAAAAGATCAGCCTCTC
>Ga0081538_10005747_pt1 | contig 11081 bp, 9 predicted proteins | sample TabmetS5T2R1_FD_71022 | JGI IMG/M metagenome (GOLD analysis project Ga0081538, IMG submission 71022) | Tabebuia heterophylla rhizosphere microbial communities from the University of Puerto Rico - S5T2R1 | ecosystem: Host-associated > Plants > Roots > Rhizosphere ...
CCGCTCCCATCGATCACGACATCGTCCAGGAGATGCTACGCACGGCCACACCCGATCGCGTGCTGAGATTTATTGGCCAGCGTCATCCCGCGGATATCGCACTGCTCTTTAAAGGACTGGAACCGCCCGAGGTCAGGCAACTTTTCGATATCCTGCTCTCGGCGCGCCGCGCCGACAAGGCGCTCAAAGAGCTCCCTCCTGAACTGCTACCCGATATTCTGGCATTGATTGACGACGAAAAGGTCAGTCGCATGATCGTCCGGGCGGACCCGGACGACGCCGTCACTTTCATTGACAGCCTCTCTGAAGAGCGGCGCGAAGGAATTATCGCTCTCTTGGACCCCAAACGGCGCGCCGAAGTCCGCGAGTTGATCAGTTATCCGGAAGGCAGCGTCGGCCGCATCATGACCACGGATTTCATGATCTTCTTGCCGAGCACCACCGCCCAAGGTGCCATCGATAAGATTCGCGAGCGCGGTGAATTGGAAACTTTCTTCTATCTCTACGTGGTTGACGAGGCCGGCAAACTGGTGGGGGTCGTTCCCCTGCGCAATTTGGTGGTGGCGCCGCCCAATCGCCTTCTGGGCGACATGATGATCGCCGACCCCATCAAGGCCAATGTCATGACGGACCAGGAGGAAGCGGCGCGCTTGGTGTCAAAATACGAGTTGCTGGCCTTGCCCATTGTCGATGAATCGGGACGATTGGAGGGGATTATTACAGTCGACGACGTCATCGACATCATCGACAAAGAGGCCACCGAGGACATGTACAAGATGGCCGGGTTGGCGGAGGAGGACCGCGTCTTTACGCCGGTCTCTCGCTCCGTGAGAATGCGCCTGCCGTGGACTACTCTGAATTTGCTGACCGCAACCTTGGCGGCCTCCGTGGTGGGAATATTTGAAGGGACCCTCCATGAGATCATCGCCCTGGTCACTTTCATGCCGGTGGTCGCCGGCGTCGGCGGCAACGGCGCCACTCAGACGGCTACGGTCATTATTCGCGCGATTGCTCTGGGTGAGCTCGAATTTTCTTCGGCATGGAAGGTCATCGTCAAGCAAGTTTTGGTCAATATCTGTATCGCGCTAGCTGCCGGCGCCGCGATAGCGGTCGCAGCATTCATCTGGAAAGGCAACCCCTTTCTCGGATTAGTTCTGGCGAGCGCAATGATTCTCAATCTCGGCCTGATGGCCGGTTTTTCCGGCGCCGTCATTCCCCTGGTTTTGAAAGCCCTGAAGTTCGATCCCGCCATGGGTGCCGGCATCATCGTGACCGGCCTTACGGATGCCTTCGGCTTTCTTTCGTTTTTAGGCCTTGCCACGCTCTTCCGCGGCTACCTCGGTTAAGTTGATTGCGCCCAGGTATCACCGGCTGGTTTAGGACTCTGCTTCAGCAAAAACAGCAGCCCGCCAATCAAGCTATCCACGATCACAATCAGAAACACTAGCAAACCGAAGGCGATACCTTGCTCGGAGTTGATACCAATGAGACCGAGCAAGAAAAGATATCCCCCTTCGCGCAGTCCGATACCGTTGAGACTGACGGGGAGCGCGGCGAAGGTCCCCACCAGCGGGTACAGGATGAGACAAAAGGAAAAGGGAACATTGATTTGCAGAGCTTTACCCATCAGGAGGTGAATCCAAGCCTGCACCAGGTGAAGGACAAACGAAAGAAGTATCGCCTGGGGGATAACTCCCCAGTGGGTGTGATAGGCTCTCGCGGCGAGTCTTAGTTTGACAACGAGCGGATGGCCGTCGTCTGGAAAAATGCGGCGAAGCACGGGAATCAGCAACCCCCCGGCAATCAAAGCCAAGGAGAGAGCGAAGGTCAGAGAACGTATTGGCGATGGCACGGCGTAATAAGGAAATAACACAAGTCCGGCGGCTCCGAGCCATACCAAAGCGGCCATTCCGACCGCACGATCCATGAAAACAGACACAGCGGCCGGGACTGTGGACGTGGCCCAGCTTTTCTGCCGGTCCTTCTGCCCATCCCGGGCAAGGTAATACACCCGAGTGACATCACCTCCTACCGTGCTCGGCGCGAAAAGATTGAAAAACATCCCGATGAGATAGTAGAGGCTGAAATCCTTATAGCGCGTATCAAAGCCCAATGGGCGAGCCAAAATCGCCCATCTCAGCGCGCTGACCAACTGCGTGGCGAGATATATGATTAACCCGATGGCAACATAGCTAAAATCCGCCCCGGCAAGGGTATCCAAAAAGCGCTCGAAGTGAATCCGTGTGAAGAAAAAGGCCAAAAGCCCAGCGCTGACCAGAATCTTCATCAGCAAAATAAGCAGTGGTTTAGTTTTTTTCATCTCTTTAAGGGCGGTTGAACAAGCACCTGATTTTCTTCTTTGGCGAGGTCATCGACAAAGACCTTGCGTCCTTCGATGCGCAATCGACCCTCGCTGTAGAGTTGGATCGCGCGGGGATAGATACGGTGCTCTTGCTCGAGGATGCGACCGGCGAGAATCTCTTCGGTATCATCCGGGAACACCGGAACCACTGCTTGAATGATGATCGGACCCTCATCGCAGGCTTCGTTGACAAAGTGAACCGTGCAACCGGAAAATCGCACCCCATGCTCCACGGCTTTCTTTTGCACATGGAGTCCGGGAAACGCGGGCAGCAGTGCCGGATGGATATTCATAATCCGGTTGGAATAGGCGCGGACGAACACGGGCGACAGCAAGCGCATGAAGCCCGCGAGCACAACCAATTCGACTTGGCGGTCGCGCAAAATATCGACCACCGCCTGATCAAACGCCTCACGGCTGGGAAACCTCTTGTGATCCAGAACCTCGACGGGAATCCCATGTTTTTTGGCGCGCACGAGGCCATACGCGTCGGCGCGATTACTGAGCACGACCTGAATTTTGGCATCTAGCTCCTGTGCTTCAATGGCATCGATGATGGCCTGAAGATTGCTGCCACTGCCGGAGATCAGTACGCCGAGGGAAACTGGTTGTCGCATAGGTTGTCCCTTAGGAAACAAGAGTCACTTCTCGCTTTCCTTTCTGGATCTCGCCAATAATGAAATATCTCTCGCGCATTTTCTTAAGCAGTGACGTGACACCGTCCACGTGCTGCTTGCCGACCACCAGGATCATGCCCAGCCCGTTATTGAATGTCCGGTCCATTTCGTCTTGTGAGAGCCGGCCGATTTTTTGGATCAAATCGAACACCGGCGGCACCGGCCAACTACCCCATTGGATCAAGGCGCGCCGCCCTTCAGGGAAAATTCTCGGCAGATTGCCCGGGATGCCCCCGCCCGTGATATGGGCCGCGCCTTTGATCGGATATTTTGCGAACAGTGTCCGCATCACTTTAGCGTAGATCCGCGTGGGCTCCAGCAGCTCCTCACCCAAACTCCTCCCTAACTCTGGCACCGTTCGCTGAAGTTTCAGGCGGCCCATGTCGAGCAAGACTTTTCTCGCCAACGAGTAGCCGTTGCTATGAAGACCGCTGGACGGAAGCCCGATCAGGACATCACCCGGCACAATCGACTTGGGATTGAGAATTTTCTTCCTTTCGATCACTCCGACTGCAAAGCCAGCCAGATCATACTCACCGTTGGGAAAATCGCCGGGGTGCTCTGCGGTTTCACCCCCGATCAGCGCGCAGCCTGCCTGCCGGCAGCCCGCAGCAATCCCTCTCACAACCGTTTCGGCGACATCGATGTCGAGCTTGCCGCAGACGAAATAGTCCAGGAAAAAAAGCGGCTCGGCTCCCTGTGTCAGGATATCATTCACGCCCATGGCCACAAGATCGATGCCGACGGTATCGTGTTTCTTCATCATAAAAGCGACCTTGAGCTTGGTCCCCACGCCATCCGTTGAAGAAACCAGGACCGGCTGGCGATAGCCTCGATCCTTTAGATCGAATAGCGCGCTAAATCCTCCGACACCGGCGAGAACTCCCGGCTTTTTCGTTGCCGACGCGATCGGACCAATGCGGCGCACCAGTTCGTCGCCTGCTTCGATACTGACGCCGGCCTTGGCGTAGGTCATTGCTCCGGAGGTTGCCATGTAAAAGCAAAAGGCTCGTGGGTATTTGATGAATGGAGATCTACGTACGCCGTAGTATAACCTGAGATGAGAACAAATTCATGCGGTGGAGCCTGGAACAACGCCGGAGACACCGTCCGCGCTCGCAAGCAGGCTCCGTATCTTTAAAGTGTATTCGCCAAATCGCGGCGCGCTCATCATCTCCATCGTTCTCGGGCGTGGCAATTGGATCGCAATCTGCTCCAGAAGCCTGCCGGGTCGGGCCGACATCACGATCACGTGGTCCGAGAGAAACACCGCTTCTTGAATGCTGTGGGTCACGAAGAGGACTGTCTTCTTTCTATCCTGCCAAATGCGCAGCAACTCGATATCCAACTCGTCCCGCGTCATGGCGTCGAGCGCTCCGAAGGGCTCATCCATGAGCAGCAACTGCGGGTCCATGACCAATGCGCGGCAAAGTGAGACTCGCTGTTGCATGCCGCCGGAAAGCTGATGCGGATACATTTCCTCGAAGCCTTCCAGGCCCACCAGCCTGAGCAAGGAACGAGCCCGCTCCATGTGGTTGCCGACGTCCCGTTTAGCGAATTCCACCGGCAGGAGAACGTTGCCGAGCACCGGCCGCCATTTTAGAAGCACCGGCGATTGAAATACCATCCCGACATTCTCAAGTGGCTCATCCACCCGTTTGTCACTGACTGAGATTGTTCCGGAGGAAGCGGGAAGCAACCCGGAAACGATTTTGAGCAGCGTACTCTTGCCGCAACCGCTCGGCCCCACCAGGGAGACAAAATGACCGGCTTGGATCTCAAAAGAAACTTTTTCGAGAGCATGAACGGTCTTCGCGCCGCTCGCAAAAACCTTCGAAACGTTCTGAACGGCAATCAGCGGCACGTCGAGATCCGGGACTTCTCTCGGTTTACTGCTTGATGAATTGGTTGGTGAAAACCTCTGCCGCCGTCACCTTCCGTCCCACATCGAAATATTCATTGGTAATGCGAACCGTTTTATCCATGATATTCGGTTTCATGAAGCCCAAACCCGATTGTACCGACTCCGGCGGAATGAACACCTCGTACAGGGCATTTTTTAGCTGCAAAGTCGTCAGAGCCAAGTCTAATTCAGGTTTCTGCTTGAGCAAGATCCGCAAGGCTTCTTCCTGGTGGTCTCGTGTATAGCGCAGTCCTTCCATGGTCCCTTCCACATAGGCTCTGACCAGGTCCGGCCGCTGCTTGACGTCCTCATCCTTCACGATCAAACCGGTGCCGTAGATGTCGAGCCCCGTGTCTTTCATGAAGATCCGATTCAACTTCATTCCTTGTTTGCTTGCGGCCAACTCCGCCACCTCATCGTTTGAGGCGCGGTACATGACAATAAAGTCAGTCTTCTTCGCCACCAGTGCCGCGGGTTGAAGCGGTGCCGCGGTTTCCTGGATTTTGATGGCTTTGAAATCGACCTTGTTGATCCGGCAATAGGCCGGCATCAAATACCACTGAGCCTGGCCAGGACTGATCGCCCAAGACTTGCCTTCCAGATCCTTCAGCGTTTTGATCGCCGTATCTTCGCGCCACATGACGGTTGCCGGAACGTACCCGAACTGCGCCACTGTCTGTACCGGCGTTCCGCGCGATCGAGCGACAATCGCCGTGGATATGTCGGCGAATCCGAAGTCGGCGGCTCCCGCGGCGATGGCCCGCACGGTGTCCGCAGACCCACTCCCCGCTTGGATCGTCGCCGTCAAGCCTCTTTTTGCGTAAAAGCCTTTTTCCAGGGCCACGAACCAGGGGGCATGCTTGCCGCCGATAATAAAATCGAGACGTATCGTTCCGGTTTTGCTCTCGGCTGCGTTGGACCCAGAGTGGGTAAAAGAAATCAGCGCAATCACCGCTCCGGCAATTATCGCGGGAGACCAGAGAGAAAAATGCTTTTTCAGTAATGCCATCCTTATCCTCCGTAATCTATTTAGAACGAACCTTCGACCTGACGAACTTCAGCGCTCCAGGGAGCAATTTTCTTTTGAATGATCTCCACCAACCAAAAAAGACCCAGTGAGAGCAGGGCCAAAATCAACAGCACGACCAGGGCGAAAGCGGTGTCCAGACTATAGTTCGCCTGGAGCACGAGATAGCCCAGTCCCTCGTTGGCGGCCACAAACTCCGCCACGATGGCTCCCGTAACGGAGAGAATGATCGCCACTTTGATCCCGGCGAACATAAACGGTATCGCATTGGGCAGGCGGATCTTTTTGAAAACATCGAACTGCGATCCGCGGTTGATCCGCGCCAACTCCAGAAGCTCCGGCTCCACTTCCTTAAGCCCTACGACGGTATTGACCACGATGGGAAAAAACGCCACCAGAAAAGCGATGGCGATCTTGGACATCAGCCCATATCCCACCCAGATCACCATCAGCGGCGCGAAGGCGCTTTTGGGCATGGCATAGAGAATCACGATGAGCGGATAGATCGTATTCTGCAGACGGCGCGAATAGACCACGGCAATGGCGAATGTGACCCCAAGAACCAATGAACAGGTAAACCCGCCTACTGCTTCGATGAAGGTAATGAGCGAGTGATTGCCCAGGATGGGTAATTTCTTTACGAAGGACGTCCACAAATCTCGCGGCGGCGGCAAAATGAACGAGGGAATCTTGATCACCTCGACCAAAATCTCCCACAGGATCAGGAGCGCAGCGAAAAAGAGCAGCGGCTCGATGACGTTCTTTAGGGCAGATTTCACGATTTTGACTCCGCAGCCGACGTTAGAAGAAAGCTATGAAGCTGTCAAGAAACTATCGAAGATTCGCATTGCGAGGCGCACAGTGTCGATCAAAGGGTGAGCTTGGAGGTGCGAGGGCACAGAGTCGAACAGTTTCAACGACGTTTATGATGCTTGGCCGTGCGCCTGAATGGTTTAGTAGGCATCTGCTGCAGATCTTACGTTTGCAGACTGCCTCAAGGCACAGGCCCATTTCCGCCAGAGGCGGATCAGCCTTAGGCTGAGCCTTCGCACCGGAGAGTTCGTCCCTTGATCGTTGCTTAGTGAATACAAACTAGGGTTCCTGGGGCGCGCGTTTGAGCTGGCTGCCATCGAGCAGCATATCCCGTTTCTGACGGATCATCTCCCGTTCCTGTTGCAGGAATCGCTCTACGGCCCGCCGGAACCTTCCGTCGACGATGTAGTGGACGCTACCGGTGGGTTCAGGATCGAGGCCTCGCAGCTGTTTGAAACTTCCCCCGGCGCCCGCTTCAAAACGTTCCAAGCCCAAACGTATGCAATGTTCGATGGCAGAGTAATAGCAAACGTTGAAATGCAAAAAGGGTTGCTCTTCGAAGGCACCCCAATAGCGGCCATACATCGCCGTCCCGTCCCGCACGTTGAAAGTGCCGGCGATGATTTTCCCATTTCGCTCGGCCAACATCAGGCAGACGTTCGACGCCAGCCGGCGGTGGACCTCATCGAAAAACTCCGGCGTCAGATATTGGCGGCCGTAGTAATGGCGATCGACATGGCCTTTGTAAAGCCGAAACATAGTGCGCACTTGGGTTCGCGTCAGCTCATCGCCTTCGAAGGCCCGAATCACAATTCCCCTTTGAGCGACCTCGCGTCGCTCGCGTTTAATCTTGTTGCGCCGATCACTGCGGAAGCTGCCGAGATAGTCTTCGAATGTTCTAAAATTCTGATTCTGCCAGTGGAATTGGAGACCTGCTCGGGAGACAAACCCGACTTCGGCCAAAGCCTCCCTCTCCTCGACCAAGCAAAAGTTCACGTGAACTGAAGATATTTTGTTGTCCGCGGCCACCTTGGCGAGCGCCTGACCCATGAGGCGAACAAGTGATTTTCGATCTTCGCCTGGCGCCGTGAGAAAACGCGGGCCGGTGACCGGAGTAAACGGCACGCCTACCAACATTTTAGGGTAGTACTGAATACCGACACGGTGCGCCGCCTCCGCCCATTCCCAGTCAAAAATAAACTCTCCCATGCTGTGCAGCTTGAGATACATGGGACAGACCGCGACAATTTTTCCGTCCTTATCAACCACCAAATGGTGCGGCAGCCAACCGGTAGCTTCGGTGACACAGCCGGTTTGCTCGAAACTGTCCAGCCAGTCCCATTTCATAAAGGGGGAGCGAGACTTCAACAGGCCGTCCCATGTCTCGCGTGGGATCGCGGAAATCTTGCGCACGATCTTTATCGCGAATTCATTGCTCATCGATAATAAGCGATCTTAGCACGCCGATGTGCCTCAACAAACTACCGGAAACACAGGTAAAATCCACCGGTATGATTTGCAGCCTCAGCTATTTATGGTTTGGGCATGGCCAGGAAAATCCCAGCTCCCTTGACAACCTGCCAAAACAAACTTATTCATACTTTGCAGGATCGTATGGTCGTCTACAACCTTATCTGCAAGAAAAACCACCAGTTTGAAGGCTGGTTTCCGAGCTTTGAAGATTTCCAAAAGCAGGCCGAAAAGAAACTGATTTCCTGTCCGACCTGCGGCAGCAAGCGAGTCGAGAAAATGCCTCATGCCTGCGCCGTTCATGTTAAGAAGGAGCCAGCTGCCCCGGCGAAAAAGCCAGAGCAGCCGCCGGAGCCAACTCAACCGACACCCCCCTCACCCGCCGAGTTTAAAGAAATGCTCCTCCACGTGCACCATTACGTCAAGCAAAACTTTGAAGACGTCGGGCCTCGCTTTGCCGAAGAGGCACGGCAGATCCATGAGGGCAAGGTCAAAGAGCGCCCCATCCACGGCACCGCGACACCGAAAGAAACAGCCGAGCTGGCGGAAGAGGGCGTTCCTTTCATTACGCTTCCGAAACCGGAACTCGACAGCTGATTGCCGTTTCTCTGCATCATTGGTTTCAACCTAGTCACCAACTCCTGAATATGGCGAGCACGAAAAAAACTCGGCTCTTCACGATGGATGAGGCCATCCCTCGCCTCAGTCAAGTTGTCCATTCCAAGGCGGCTAATTTTTACTCGATGTATTCGAGCGTTCTCGGCGGGATTGTCACCGATCCAGCGCTGATGGTGCTGCCAATCGATGATCATATGGTCCATCGCGGCCATGCGGTCTTCGACACCGCCACCTTGACTCACGGTATGCTGTATCAATTGGATCCTCACTTGGACCGATTGCTTCGCTCCGCGGAGCTGGCACGCATTCCGCTTCCGTTCCCGCGCGAACAGCTCCGGCAGATCATTTTGGACACCGCCGGCGCCAGCGGTCAACGGGACGCTTCGGTTCGTTATTGGCTCTCCGCCGGACCCGGCGGCTTCGCCCTCGGTTCGGCGGAATGCGTCGGCAGCAGCTTTTACGTCATCGTCTTCAAGCAAGAATTCTATCCCGAAAGCTATTACACTGAAGGCGTCAAAGTTATCACCAGCCAGATCCCGATCAAGCCGCCATTTTTTGCGCGAACCAAGTCCACCAACTATTTGCCCAATGTTTTAGTCGTGCTGGAAGCCAAAGATCACGGCGCAGACAATGGTGTGTTCATCGACCAGCGCGGCATGGTCGCGGAGAGCTCCAACATGAATATCGCCTTTGTCACGCAAGACCGCGTGCTTCGCCATCCGTCGTTCGACGCGATCCTTTCCGGAATCACTATCCAACGGATGCTCAGGCTCGCCGAGCGTCTGGTCGACCAAGGTGACCTCAAAGAGATCCGACTCGCGGATGTTTCCGTCAGCGAAGGGCGGCAAGCCGCCGAAATGATGTTGATCGGCAGCTCCATTAAAGTAGCGCCGGTGGTCCAATGGGACGGGAAACCTATCGGCGACGGCAAACCCGGTCCCATAACCAAGAAGCTACTCGACCTTTGGGAAGAAGATACACGCTCAGCAATGGATCAGCTGGTTCCGGTGCCTTACAGGTAGGTCGCACCTAGACCCATTCAATCCCTTATTTCCGCGCGGGATCATACCCTAGCACCGGTCCGAGCCAGCGCTCCACCTCCGCCACCGCCATCGCTTTTCTGGCGGCGTAGGACTCGACTTGATCCTTGCCAATCGCGCTTACGGCGAAGTAGTGCGCTTCTTTGCAGGCGAAATAGAGACCGCAGACGGAAGCGGCGGGAAACATCGCGTAGCTTTCAGTCAACGCCATACCGGTCGCCTCGCTAACCTGCAACAAATCGAAGAGAATGGGTTTCTCGCTGTGATCCGGACAGGCGGGATAACCCGGCGCCGGGCGGATGCCGCGATATCTCTCGGCGATTAGATCGTTAGGAGTCAAATGCTCCCATTTGCCGTATCCCCAGTCCATGCGGGCCCGCTGGTGCAGCCACTCGGCAAAAGCTTCTGCCAACCGGTCCGCCAAGGCTTTCGCCATGATCGAGTTGTATTGATCGTTTTCCCGCTCGAACCGCGCCGCCAGTTCTTGGGTCCCATGACCCGTGGTAACGGCAAAAGCGCCGATGTAATCGGTCAAGCCTTCGGACCGCGGCGCGACAAAATCAGCGAGTGCCAACTGCGGCTTGCCTCTCTGGCTCTCTTTCTGCTGGCGTAAGGTATGAAAACGAGTCAACTCCTGCGCACGCGACTCATCGGTGTAGAGAACGATGTCATCCCCTTCGCTATTGGCCGGATAAAAGCCGTAGACGGCATGGGCTTTGAACAAGTCCTTTTGCACGATCTCGCCCAGCAACTCTCTGGCGTTGGCGAGCAGTTCCCGCGCCGCCGGACCGCGAACCGGATCATCGAGCAGATCCGGGTAACGCCCGCGCATCTCCCAGGTGTGAAAAAAGGGCGACCAATCGATGTAGGGAACCAACTCGGCAAGCGGAAAATCGCTAAGCACTTTGCGCCCGGTGAATTCCGGCGCGGCAATGTTATCGGGATCCCAAGCAACATGCAGCTTGCGCCGTATCGCCTCGTCGTAGGTAAGCAACTGCAACGCCGAGCGGTTCGCGAACTGTTCCCGTATTTCTGCCTGCTCCACACGATTTTTCTCATCCAATACCGCGCGCGACTCCGCTTGGCTCAGCGCACCCACCACCGGAACGGCGCGCGACGCATCAATAACGTGACCCGTTTCATGTTGATAAGCCGGCGCAATCTTGACGGC
>Ga0081538_10005748_pt1 | contig 11080 bp, 14 predicted proteins | sample TabmetS5T2R1_FD_71022 | JGI IMG/M metagenome (GOLD analysis project Ga0081538, IMG submission 71022) | Tabebuia heterophylla rhizosphere microbial communities from the University of Puerto Rico - S5T2R1 | ecosystem: Host-associated > Plants > Roots > Rhizosphere ...
TGCGGCAACCGGCGCCGCGCGAGCTCCACGAGCCCCGCGGCGAAGTCGAGCCCGTACGGCTCGACCGAATGTGCCGACCAGCGCACGACTGACTCCATCAGCAGCCCGTTCGCGCAGCCGACGTCGAGGAACCTCCCGGAGCGATGGATTGCAGAGGCGATCGGCCGGCGCCCGATCTCCCATCCCGCCTCACCCGTGCTGCAGCCGGACTGCGCGGTCGGCTCGACAGCGGCGAGGTAGTGGCGCTCGAACTCAGAAGGCGTCAGCAACGCGCACGAGGCCTCGCGGCGTCACGGCGACGACGTCGAACCGAACCTCGAGCCCTGAGAGCTCGGGATGCTGCGCGAGCCACGCCTCCGCGGCCTGCCAGAGCCGCCGCTGCTTTTCCTCGCCGACCATCTCCGCCGGGTCGCCGTAGCGCTCCCCCAGCTTGGCTTTCACCTCGCAGAAGACGAGCTTCCGCCCGCGGCGCGCGACCACGTCGAGCTCGTGGCCGCCGGCCCAGGCGTTCGACTCGAGGATCCGATAGCCGCGAAGCCGGTAGTGGAGACGGGCCCGGCGCTCCGCCTCAGCTCCGCGCTTCCTCGAGCTCGACGAGGTCCTCATAACAGAGCGCCTGGAACGAACGGCGGTGAATCTCCGACGGGCCGCGCTCGCGGACGACGGCCGAGTGCCGCGGAGTGATGTAGCCGACGTGAGAGGAGAATCCGTAGTGCGGGAAGAGGGCGTCCATTCGGCGCATCGCGCGATCCCTCACGACCTTGGCGACAATCGACGCGGCCGCGATCGCCGCGCTCCGCTGGTCGCCGTCGACGACCGCGAGGTGCTCGGGCGCGGCCTGGCCGAGCCGGAAGCCGTCGACGAGACACGCCTCCGCCGGCGGCGCCAACGACCGCAGGCAGGAGCGCATGCCCTCGAGATTCGATCGATGGAGGCCGCTCCGGTCGATCTCCGCAGGCGAGATCACACGGACGGTGAACGACTGCGCGCACGACACGACCCCGCCGAAGAGCTCCTCGCGCTCGCCGAGAGAGAGCTGCTTCGAATCGTTCAGGCCGGCGAGCGGGCGAACGCGGTGATCCCTAAGCGATTCGTAGTCGAAGAGGACGCCGGCGACGACCAGCGGCCCGGCCAGGCAGCCGCGTCCGGCCTCGTCGACCCCCGCAACGAAGCGCAGGCCGAACTGCCGGTCGAACTGAAGAAGGCGCCTAGCTCGATTCCGTGGGCTCGACCGGGGCGGCTTCCTCCTCCGCCTCGATCTCAGGAGCCCGCTCGGCTTCAGACTGCTCGTCTGCGGGCTGCTGCTCGTCCCCTGGGGCGGCACCGGCCGAGGATAGCCGCTGACCCTCACGACGCTCGCGGACGCGCGCCTTTCGACCCACTCTCCCGCGCAAGTAGTAGAGCTTCGCGCGGTTGACGTCACCGATCGCGGCGACCTCGATCTTCTCGATCTTCGGCGAGTGAACCGGGAACGTCCGCTCGACGCCGACACCGAACGACTGCTTCCGCACCGTGAACGTCTCCCGCACGCCTGAGCCCTGCCGCTTGATGACGATGCCTTCGAAGACCTGGACGCGCCGGCGCTCGCCCTCGATTACCTGGAAGTGGACGCGAACCGTGTCCCCCGCCTTGAACTGCGGGATGTTCTTGCGCAGCTGACGGCGCTCGAGTGTCTCGATCGGATTCGCCATGGCAGAGGGTCGGCCCAGCGGCCGACCGGGCATGCTAGCGCAAGGAAATCCGCCTGGGCGGCCAGTAGACGGCGAAAACCTTGCCGATCAGGTTGTCCCGGGCGAGCGGTCCCCAGACGCGCGAGTCGCACGACTGCGAGCGGTTGTCGCCCATCACGAAGTAGTGGTCCGGCGGGATCTTTTCCGCCGGGTGCGTGTCCACGTCTCGGCGGTCGCGCTTCACGTACGTCTCTTCGAGACGCTTCTTGTTGATGTACACGAACCCGTTTCGCATCTCCCAGGTCTCGCCGGGGAGCCCGACGATCCGTTTGACGAACGTGCCCCCGGCGCCGCAGTCCTGCCTGGCCCGCTTCGGCGTCTCGAACACAACGATGTCGCCACGCTCGGGATCGGTGAAGTGGTAGATGAACCGGTTCGCGAGCACGCGGTCGGAGAAGCGGGCGGTACAGCCGAGGCCCGCCCCGGCGCAGTGCAGCGTCGGCTCCATCGACGACGAGGGGATCCGGTACGGGTTGACGACCCACTGCTTGATCGCGAGGACAATGGCGACGGCGCCGACGATCGTCACGATCCAGTCGATCGCGATGCGCCACGGCCTCGGCAACCGGCCGGTCAAACGGTCGACCGGGTTTCTCACGTGGGCGTTCGCTCCCGGCTGCGGTCGCGGCGCCAGTCCGCGATTCTCGCGTGGTCGCCCGAGACGAGAACCTCGGGAACGCGCCAACCACGGAACTCAGCCGGCCGCGTGTAGTGCGGGTACTCGAGGCCGCCCTCGAGGCATGCCGAGAAGCTCTCCTCGTGGCCCGAGTCCTCGCTCAGGGCCCCAGGCAGTCGTCGGGCGACGGCGTCGAGCAGCACCATCGCGGGGAGCTCCCCGCCGCTCAGGACGTAGGGCCCGATCGAGATCGCGTCGTTGGCCAGGTGCATCAGGATGCGCTCGTCGAAGCCCTCGAAGCGCGCCGAGAGGAGCGTCAGGTGCTCTTCCCCGGCAAGCTCCTCGACGACACCCTGGTCGAGCTGCCGTCCCTGCGGCGTGAGCGCGATCACACGGTGATCGGGCAGGCCGCCGTAGACCCCTTCGAGCGCCGCCGCGACCACGTCGACTCGCAAAACCATCCCCGCCCCGCCGCCGTAGGGCTCGTCGTCGACCTGACCGCCGGTGAGGGGTGTCCAATCCCGGTAGTTGAAGAGCCGCAGGTCGAGCTCGTCGCCGAGGACAGAAGCAAGCGGGCGCTGCTCGGAGACGGCCGAGAAGACATGCGGAACCAGGGTGAAGACGTCGATTCGCAAAGTGGGAGCAGGTTAGTCGTGGGGTGTGAACCCCCGCGCCACCAGGATTCGCCGCCGCTCCAGATCAACCTCTTGGACGCACGCGGCGACGAGCGGAAGCGCGAGACCCGAGTCGAGCTCGAGCACGTCGTTCGCGACGCCCGGCGCGACATCTTTCACCGTGCCGAGCGAGCGGCCGCCCTGCTCTTCGACCTCGAGCCCGACGAGCTGGAAGACGTAGTAGGAGCCCGCTTCCGGCTCCGGGAGCTGGGCGCGCCGGATCTGCAGCGCCGTGCCGCGGGTGACGGATCGGTCCAAGCGGACGACGAGCCGGCCGCCCGCCTGCTTCCGCTCCACGACCTGCGCCGGCTCACCCTCGACGAGCAGCTCGGCGCCCGGTTCGAAGCGCTCCGTTTCCTCGCTGGCTTCCTCGACCACGAACGAGCCGTCCAGGCCATGCGGCTTGCCGACCCGGCCGACGGTGATCAGTGGTTCGTCAGTCAGCGATCTCGAGAATCAGCCGTCGCCGCTGCCGCGCGCCCCCGGCGCGGACGATCGCGCGGAGCGCCCGCGCGATCCGACCCTGCCGCCCGATCACCTTGCCGACGTCGTCCTTGGCGACGTGCAGCCGGAGGACGACGCCGTCGTCGCGCTGCTCCTCCTCGACGCGGACAGCGTCCGGTTCGTCGACGAGCTGCCGCGCGAGGTACGCGAGGAGCTCAGCCAAGCTGCTTGGCCTTCAGCAGGCGCGACACCGTCTGAGAGGGCTGCGCCCCCTTGTCCAGCCAGGCCTTGACCTTCTCCTCATCGAACTCGATCGTCGAGGGGTCGGTCTGCGGGTTGTAGCGCCCGACGATCTCGATGAACCTTCCGTCCCGCGGCGAGCGCGAGTCGGCGACCACGACGCGGTAATGCGGGTTCTTCTTGGACCCCACCCGCGTCAATCTCATCCGTACTGCCATTCCTACCTCCGAGGTTTCGTGAGCTCGGGTGGGAGCCCCGGCATCTTTCCCTTGTTCATCTGCTTCATCATCTTCTGCATCTGCTTTCGCGCGGAGAGCAGCTTGTTTACCTGCTGAACGGTCGTCCCGCTACCGGAGGCGATCCGCTTGCGCCGTGAGCCGTCGATCAGGTGCGGGATCTGCCGCTCCTGCGGCGTCATCGAGAGCACGATCGCCTCGACCCGCTTCAGCTCGCCCTCGTCGATGTCGAGGCCCTGGAGCTGCTTCCCGAGGCCCGGGATCATCGACATGACGCCCTTGAGCGGGCCCATGCGCCTGAGCATCCGATAGCTCGCGAGGAAGTCGTCGAACGTGAACTCGCCGGCGCGCATCCGCGCCTCCATCTCGGCGTGGTCCTCGTCTGCCGCGACCTCCTCCGCCTTCTCGATCAGCGTCAGGACGTCGCCCATCCCGAGGATCCGGGAGGCCATCCGGTCGGGATGGAAGTACTCGAGCTGGTCGATCTTCTCGCCGACCGAAGCCAGCTTGACCGGCTTCCCGGTCACGGCCTTCACGGACAGGGCGGCGCCGCCTCTCGCATCGCCGTCGAGCTTCGTCAGAACGACCCCGTCGAACGCCACCCGCTCCTGGAACGCCTCCGCGACTGATACGGCCTCCTGGCCGGTCATGGCGTCGAGAACGAGCAGGACGTTCGTCGGCTTCGCCGCGTCGCGAACGCGTACGAGCTCGTCCATCAGCTCCTCGTCGACGTGCAGACGCCCGGCGGTGTCGAGGATGACGACGTCGGCGCCCTGATCTCGCGCGCGCTGGATGCCGCTCGTGACCGCCTTGACGGGGTCCGATCCGGTGAAGACGGGCACCTGGATCTGGCGGCCCAGCTGCTCGAGCTGGTCGACGGCCGCCGGGCGCTGGAGGTCGGCGGCGACGAGCGCGGGCGTGTGGTGCTCCTTGCGCAGGAGCACGGCGAGCTTGGCCGCAGCCGTGGTCTTTCCCGAGCCCTGGAGCCCGGCGAGCAGGATCACGGTCGGCGGCTTCCCGGCGAAGGCCAGCTTCGAGCTCCCCGAGCCCATCAGCTCGGTCAGCTCCTCGTGAACGATCTTCACGACCTGCTGGCCGGGCGTGAGGCTGCGCAGCACGTCCTGGCCGAGCGCCCGCTCCTTGACGCGGGCGACGAAGTCCTTGACGACCTTGAAGTTGACGTCAGCCTCGAGCAGGGCGAGGCGGACCTCGCGCATCGCGCGGGAGATCACTTCCTCGTCCAGCTTTCCGCGCCCGCGAAGCGGGCCGAGAGCGGCGTTCAGCTTGTCGCCAAGGGTGTCGAACACGGCCCGACAGTGTAGATACCGCCCCTCTTGGCTCCTACTATCGGGGCCATGGCCGCCTGCCCTCGCTGCGGAGAGGACAATCCCGATCGCGCCCGCTTCTGCCTCGCCTGCGGGACGCCGCTCCAGGGGCGTCCGGCTGCGGGCGAAGCGCGGAAGACCGTCACGGTGCTCTTCGCGGACGTGAAGGACTCGACTCCGCTCGGCGAGCGGCTCGACCCCGAGGCCGCGCGCGGGGTGATGAACCGGTTCTTCGCCGACGTCCGCGGTGTCATCGAACGCCACGGCGGCACCGTGGAGAAGTTCATCGGCGATGCCGTGATGGCCGTGTTCGGCACGCCGACGGTTCACGAGGACGATCCGCTCCGAGCGGTGCGCGCGGCGACCGAGATGCGCACCGAGCTCGCCGAGCTGAACAGCGAGCTGGAGGAGCGTTGGGGAATCCACCTCAGCATCCGGACCGGGATCAACACCGGGAAGGTCGTGGCGGGTGACCCGGCTACGGGATCGACGTTCGTCACCGGGGACGCCGTGAACCTCGGCGCCCGGCTGGAAGCCGCCGCCGGTCCGGGCGAGATCCTGATCGGCGACTCGACCTACCATCTCGTCCGCGACGCGGTGCTGGTCGAGCCCGTCGACCCTCTGACCGTCAAGGGCAAGGCCGATCCGGTCACCGTCTGGCGCGTCCTCGGCGTCGTCGCCGGAGCTCCCGCTGTCGCCCGCCGCCTCGACTCACCGCTCGTCGGCCGCGAGCGCGAGCTGACGATGCTGCGCCACGCCTACGAACGGGCGGCCGAGGACAACACCTGCCAGTTCGTGACGATCCTCGGCCCGGCCGGCGCCGGAAAGTCTCGGCTGGCGGGCGAGCTCCTGAGCGAGGCGGGTGAGCGAGCGACAGTCCTCGTCGGCCGCTGCTTGCCCTACGGGGAAGGCATCACCTTCTGGCCAGTCGTCGAGATCGTGAAGCAGGCCGCCGCCCTGGGCCCGTCACTCCCGGCGAACGAGAGCCGTCGGCGTCTCGCGGCGGTGGTCGAGAAGGATCCAGAGGCGGACGCGATTGTCGAGCGGCTCGGAGGCTTGTTCGGCATCGGCGCTGGGCCGAGCGGCACGCAGGAGATCTTCTGGGCGGTTCGCCGGCTGCTCCAGGCGCTCGCACGCGACCGGCCGGTCGTCGTCGTCTTCGACGACGTCCACTGGGGCGAGAAGACGTTCCTCGATCTCGTCGACCACATCACCGACTGGGCCCGAGATGCGCCCGTGCTCCTCATCTGCCTCGCCCGCGCCGAATTGCTCGAGGAGCGGTCCTCGTGGGCCGGCGGCAAGCTGAACTCGACCTCCCTCCTCCTCGAGCCGCTCGCCGACGACGCTTGTGGGACGCTGATCGAGAACCTGCTCGACCGGACCGAAGTCGATGCCGAGGTGAAGAACCGCATCGCACGGGCGGCCGAGGGGAACCCGCTGTTCGTCGAGGAGCTGCTCGCAATGCTGATCGACGAGGGCGCCCTACAACGGAAGCAGGACCGCTGGGTGGCAACGACCGACCTGTCCTCGCTAGCCGTCCCCCCGACGATCCAGGCGCTGCTCGATGCCCGACTCGACCGGCTCCTCGCCCCGGAACGCAACGTCCTCGAGCGAGCCGCCGTCGCCGGACGGATCTTTTCCCGCAGCGCCGTCCGCGTGTTGTCGCCTCCCAACGAGCACTCGCTCGTGGACGACCGGCTCGCCGATCTTGTCCGCAAGCAGCTGATCCGACCGCACCAAACAGAGTTCGGGCGAGAGAACACCTACCGCTTCCGCCACAGCCTGATTCGCGACGCCGCGTACCGCCAGATGCCGAAGGCCGCGCGTGCGGATCTCCACGAGCGATTCGCCCGCTGGCTCGAGAGCGCAGGCGACCTCCTTACCGCCGAACAGGAAGAGATCCTCGGCTACCACCTCGAGCAGGCGTTCCGCTACCGGCAGGAGCTCGGCGTGTCAGACCGAGCGCTCGCCCTCCAGGCCGGGGAACGCCTTGCCAGAGCGGGTAGGCGCGCGGTCGATCGCGGCGACCTGCCTGCGGCCGTGAGCCTGCTTACGCGGGCCACCGCACTGCTTCCGGACTCGCACGCTGAACGGCGCGAGCTTCTCCCCCTGCTCGGTAGTGCGCTCATCCGGACCGGCGACTTTCCACGCGCCGAGCGCGTTCTGACTGACGCGTTGGAAGCCGCTCGGGCCGCCGAAGATCGGCGCCTCGAGCTTCGCACCACGATCGAGCGTGAGTTCTTCCGCGCGTTTACGAAGCCGGAGGGGTCGGTCGAGGAAATCGTCGCGGTGGCCGACGAGGTGATTCCGCTCCTCGAGGACTTGAACGACGACCTCGGCCTCGCCAAGGCCTGGTGGCTCAAGAGCGAGGTGCATGTCAACGCTTGTCGCTGGGGCGAGCGCGCCAACAACCTCGAACGGGCTCTCGAACACGCTCGCAGAGCCGGCGACGCGAGCGAGCAGTCCACACTCGCCTCTTTCCTCGTGCAGGCGCTGTACTACGGACCGACTCCCGTAGACGAGGCAATCGTGCGGGCCGAGAAGCTGCTGGCGGCCCAACCCGACGACCGATCACTCCAGGCATCGATCACAGGCGCGATCGCGGGGCTCCAGGCGATGCGCGGGGACTTCGAGGAAGCCCACCGCCTTCGCTCGGAGGCTCGGGCGCTCTATGAGGAGCTCGGGCAGCGCTTTCGCATCGCGTTGTGGTCCCTGGTCTCGGCCGAGATCGAGGCGCTCTCGGGGAACCCCGACGAGGCCGCCGCCATCCTGCGCTGGGCCTTTGACCAGCTCGAGGACATGGGCTGGACAAGCGTCATGTCGACGATGGCCGGGTTCCTTGCGGACGCGCTCACGGCCGACCCCTCCGAGGCGCTGCGGTACTCCCGGCTGAGCCAGGAGCTCGCGGCTGACGAGGACGTCGTCACCCAGGTGATGTGGCGTATTGCTCGTGCCCGCGCGTCCGGGGACGTGGATCTCGCGACAGAGGCGGTGCGCATCGCCGAGCCGACGGACTATCCGGATCTCAAGGCCCGCGCCTTTCTGGCGTTTGCGGAGGTTGCTCGCGATCCCGCAGCTCATCGGCGAGCGCTCGACGAATACGATCGCAAGGGCAATCTCGCCGCGGTTGCACGCTTCACCGTCCCAACCGTTCCGTCATAGGATCGGGCCGGATAGATCCTCGAGATCAAAGGGAGGCTGCGGATGGCCAAGCGGTACACGGGCCGCTCAGACGCAATGAGTGATCCTGACGCGGGTTTCAGGAAGGCGGCCCAGGACGCTGTTGACAAGTACAAGGACGACCAAGGCGAGGGCAAGCCCGTCCGTCTGAAAGTCGCGGGCATGTACGTCGAGGTCCAGAACCCGATCCACGGCTACATCGTCGAGCTGGAACCCGAGCGCTAGAGGTCAGGAGGCCACATGTCGACTTCGCCAGACGACCGGTATACGGGAGAAGGGCCAACGATCGAGGATGCGGTCACGAATGCCGTCAAGCAGGTCCCGAAGACGGTGCAGCACGAGCCTTTTCAGGTGACGATCTATGCCGACGTGTCGGGAAACCCGATCCACGGCTATATCGTCGCGCTGACCCCAGGATCCCCCTAAACGAGGAGGCTGCATGGCAGGCGTTGCAAAGGTCGTGACGATCATCGGTTCGTCGCCGGAGAGCTTCGCCAAGGCGGCGGACGCGGCGGTTCAGGAGGCAGCGAAGACGCTGCGCGGCATCTCCGGAGCTCATGTCGAGTCGATGAGCGCCATCGTCGAGAACGACCGCATCTCGGAGTACCGCACGACGGTCAACATCGCGTTCGCGATCGAGCGCTAAGTCAGCAGGGCGCGAGCGAAATCCTCGGGATCGAAGGGCCTCAGGTCCTCGACTCCCTCTCCGACGCCCACGAGCTTGACCGGGAGGCCGAGCTCGTGGGCGATCGCGAGGGCGACGCCGCCCTTCGCGGAGCCGTCGAGCTTCGTCAGCGCGACGCCTGTCACCTCGACGGCCTCCTTGAACAGCCGGGCCTGCTGGAGCCCGTTCTGGCCGGTCGTCGCATCGATGACGAGCAGGGTCTCCTGCGGCGCTCCCGGTAGCCGGCGCTCGATCACCCGCCGCACCTTGGCGAGCTCCTGCATCAGGTTCGTCTGCGTGTGGAGACGGCCGGCGGTGTCGACGATGACGACGTCGCGGCCGCGCGCCGTCGCCGCCTCGATCGCGTCGTAGGCGACCGCCGCCGGGTCTCCCCCGCGCTCCGACCCGACGAAGTCGGCCTTCGACCGCTGCGCCCAGATCTCGAGCTGCTCTTCCGCCGCGGCACGGAAGGTGTCCGCCGCGGCCAGGATCACGGAGTGGCCGTGCTCGTCCAGGCGCGCGGAGAGCTTGCCGATCGTCGTCGTCTTGCCCGTCCCGTTGACGCCGACGACGAGGATCACCGTCGGGTTGCCGTCCATGGTCAGGCGGCCGGGCTCGCCCAGCAGCTCGGCCGCCTCCGCCGCGAGGGCGGCGCCGAGCTCCTCGACGTCTGAGCGTGCCTCGAGCCGCTGGACGAGCTCTGCCGTCGTCGGCACACCGACATCCGCCGCGATCAGGGCTTCCTCGAGCCGTTCCCAGGCCTCGTCGTCCGCGGGGTCGAACGCAGCGGCCGCGAGCTGCTCGGTCATCGCGCGCCGCGTCTTGCCGAGCGAGTCGCGAAGCCGCGTGAAGAAGCCCTCCTGCTGGGCAGGCGTTTCGTCCGGCCCGGCGGCATCGCCGAGAAATTCGCCCCAGCTCCTGGCCATCGCGGGAGGCTAACGAGTGAGCTACGCGGCGGCTTCGGCGGCCTCGTCCCGCGGCAGGCGACGCGAGACGATCTGCGAGACACCGTCGGCGGCCATCGTGACGCCGTACAGGACGTCCGCCGCTTCCATCGTCTTCTTCTGGTGCGTGATGACGATGAACTGCGCGCGGTGCGAATAGCGCCGGAGCAGCTGGACGAAGCGGCCGATGTTGGCGTCGTCGAGCGCCGCCTCGACCTCGTCGAGCAGATAGAACGGGCACGGCTTGGCGAGGAAGAGCGCGAAGAGGAAAGAGATCGCGCCCAGCGCCTTCTCGCCGCCCGAGAGCAGCGAGAGCCTGGTCACGCGCTTCCCGGCCGGCTGAAGCTCGACCTCGATGCCGGGCGGCGCATCCTCGTCGTCGCCCTCCTGCTCGCCGGTCAGCCGTAGCCGGCCCTTGCCGCCGGGGAAGAGCGTCTGTGCGACCTCTTCGAAGTTGGCGCTGACCGCGTCGAAGGTCTCGGCGAACCGGCGCTCGACGGTCTCGTCGAGCTCGTCTCGGAGCTTTGCGAGCTCCTCGAGGCTGCGCTCGAGGTCCTCTCGCTGGGCCGCGAGGTCGGCGAGGTGCTCCTTCTCGCGCTCGTACTCCTCGGCGGCGAGCGGGTTGACGCGCCCGAGCTCCTCGCGCCTGCGCTTGAGCTTTTCGGCCCGCTCGACCAGGACTTCGCGCTCGCCCTCCTCCGCTGGTTCGGCCCCGGCGGCCTGAAGGCGGCGCTCCGCCTCGCCGCGTTCCGCTTGGAGCCGGGCGAGCTCGACGTCGATCGCGCTCGTGCGCGCCGAGACCTCCGCCGACTCCCGCCGAATCTCCGCTTCGGCGGCGCCGAGCTTGCGCAGCTCCTCGGCGAGCTCGCCGGTACGGGCTGTGCCGGCATCCGCCCGCGCGCGCAAAGCAGGCTCGGAGCGGTCGGCGATCGCCGCCGCCGCTGCGAGTGCAGCTTCGAGCCGCTCGGCAACCGCGATCAGCGGACGCAGGCGGGTGTCGTCGACGACCGGCTCCGGCGGCGGGTCG
>Ga0081538_10005749_pt1 | contig 11079 bp, 10 predicted proteins | sample TabmetS5T2R1_FD_71022 | JGI IMG/M metagenome (GOLD analysis project Ga0081538, IMG submission 71022) | Tabebuia heterophylla rhizosphere microbial communities from the University of Puerto Rico - S5T2R1 | ecosystem: Host-associated > Plants > Roots > Rhizosphere ...
CTATTTCTCTGCAGTCTTTTTTTCCTTCTAGCCGTGGCCGCTTGCGGGTTCCTGGCCCCTTGGATAGCGCCCTACGGCGCCGGCGGATTCGAAGAAAAACAGATACTCGAAACCCCGAGTTGGGCCCATTGGTTGGGTACAGACAGTCTTGGCCGAGACTTGTTGACACGGATTCTCTATGGCGCGCGGGTTTCGATGGCGGTAGGAATCGGCACGGCGCTGATCGCGCTTGTCATCGGGACCGTCTATGGCCTGGTTTCCGGCTTCGCCGGAGGAAGTCTTGATCATTTCATGATGCGCGTCGTCGATATCTTTTATGGTCTGCCGGATATGCTGATCTTCATTCTATTGTCGCTGCTTTTTGGCAGAACCATCGGCGGCTTGCTGGTCGCCCTTGGCCTGGTCTCGTGGGTGCGTTTTGCGCGCATGGCGCGCGGGCAAGTGCTGCAAGCCAAGGAATTTCTCTTTGTCGAAAGCGCCCGAGCCATGGGAGCTTCGCGGCGGCGCACCGTGCTGCGCCACATCCTGCCCAATATTTTTGGCCCGATCATCGTGACCTTGACGTTCAGCATCCCGGCGGCCATTCTTGCGGAATCGACCTTGAGCTTTATCGGCCTCGGCATCAACGATCCCTACAGCGCCTGGGGAACGAGTTGGGGCTCTCTCGCACAGGACGGTTGGCGCGCCATGCGCACCTACCCGCACCTCATCCTCTTCCCCGCCGCCGCGATCTTTCTAACAATCCTCGCGTTTAATACCCTGGGAAATGCGTTGCGGGATGCGCTGGACCCAAAATTGAGTCATGTACCTCCGGCAGAGCCGGAGGCTTGATTTGTGAACCGCTCAAAGCGGTCTGGCCGGCTACGCCGGCGTTTCCTTCCTATTCAAACATTTTCAGCTGATCCAACCTTCGATCTTCTTTCTCTTGCGCCTCGATATACTTACGCACCTCGGCCTCGTCCCGCCCCACCGTCGACACGTAGTACCCCCTCGCCCAAAAGTGCTGTCCCACAAAGTTCTTCACCCGTCCCATATACCGCCGCGCTATCGTTATGGCACTCTTCCCTTTGATAAACCCCACCACCCCTGACACTGAGTACTTCGGTGGTATCGACAACAGCATGTGCACATGGTCGCTCATCAGATGTCCCTCCACCACCACGGCCTCTTTCTGCTGTGCCAAGTCCCGAAGAATCGGACCCAGCTCACTGCGCAGTCCTCCGTAGATCACCTTCTTGCGATATTTCGGAATGAACACTACGTGATATTTGCATTCCCAAACTGTGTGCTTTAGATTATTTGTGCTGTGATTCATTGAGCCTCCTTCCGTTGAGCCCTGAGCGGTTCACGGATTGGAGGCTCCCCTCCGACTCCCGTAACTGTCAAACTTTTCGAGTCCCCCAGCAGAGCTGGGGGTTTACCCGGGATTAATTAAACGGATTACGAAAAATGAAGTCTTCATTATGAAAAATATTGATCATCCGCGGGCAGGTGGTTCCGGCGAACAGCCGCACCGCCTCGTCCCTGGAGCCGTTGAAGTGCTGATAGGAAGAGTTCAGCGGGATGGCAAAGACCGCCCCGGGTCCCCACTCAAAAGTGACTTTAGAAGTTGCTTCCTGCCATACCGAAGTGGCGCCTCGGCCTTTAACTATATAAATGATTTCTTCAAAAAGATGGCGCTGCGGCAGAGTTTGGCTGCCCGGCGGGATTTCACAAACGTAGGCGTCGGTCTGTTGTTGTTCGGCAAGATTGAGGTAGCAACCCGTAGCCCCCATCCTCTCCCATCGCTCCAGCTGCAATTTCATCACGTCGCTGACGACGTTCCCCCGGATGACCGGAATCCCTTCCTTGGCTTGCAGCTGGTCGTAAGGCGTTGGCCCAAAATCAAGGTGTTCCCGAAAAGGCAGGAGCATAGTTCGAATCCCCTCTACGATTTTCCATTTGTAACCACAATCATCCCCGGGAAACAACAGCGTTAAACAAATCTTGAGATCTCATTCAATTTTCTGGCAAAAAGTTATTTAGCATACTTGACGGCTTGTTTTCTTTTTCATATTGCCTTAGTTGCAGACTAGAAGGAGGCGATATGGCAACCAACTTCGTTATCGATGCTGATGGCCACTGTAATGAACCGGACGTGGGTCTGGTAAAGTGGCTGCCCAAGGAATATGCGCACCTCGCACCCAATCGTGTAACCGACAGCTCAGGATATTCTCACCTGATGATCGAAGGCCGGCTGGCGGGGCGCCGGCGTTGGGGCGGCGGTGCCGACCGGGGCGCGGTGTTCGCGGATCACATCGAGAGGAGCCGCCCGGGCATGACGGACGCGACCAAACGACTGCCCGATATGGACGAGGAAGGAATCGATGTCGCCGTTATTTTCGGCACCGCCATTGCCCTGATGGTCAACGGCATGGCGGACAAACCGCTGGCGGCAGCCATTTGCCATGCCGTCAATCGTTGGCTGGTCGAAGAATATATCCTACTGGACCCCAAGCGACTCAAAGGCGTAGGACTGATTCCGGTTCAGGATCCACCTGCCGCAGTCAAAGAATTGGAATACCTGGCTCAGCAACCGGGTATCGTTACGGCGATGTTGCCGACTAACGTTTACGGCATCAATCTCGGCCATCGCATGTTCGATCCGGTTTACGCCGCGGCGCAGGAGATCGGTATACCGCTTTCCGTGCACCCGCAGACAGAGCACGACGGCCAGTACGGCGTTTGGGGCGTTATGGGTGCCGGCAGCGAGCGGATGGAAAAGTACAGCTACGTGCACATGACCTCCTTTCCTTTTGAATGTATGATCGCGCTCATGCACATGATCGGTGAGGGCGTATTCGACCGCTACCCCAAACTCAGGGTTGGTTTCATGGAAGGCGCCTGCGGTTGGGTTCCCTTCTGGGCGGAACGGCTGGACGAGCATTTTGAAAAGCTTCGCCCGCAGTGGCCGCTCTGCAAACGCAGGCCTTCGGAGATCGTCCGTAGCTCTCAGGTGTGTTTTACCTGTGAGCCGGAAGAAAATATTTTGCCTTACGTGCTTGACACGATCGGTATTAATCAGGTGATGTGCGCATCGGATTACCGTCATTGGGACTCGGAATTTCCCGAATCCGTGCGTAAACTGGAAAGCATTCCGGGGCTCAGCGCAGAGCAGAAGCGTCACGTTCTCGGCGAGAATGCCGTCAAGTGGTTTGGCTTTAAACCAGAAGATCTGCCGGCAGGCTAGAACGAGCGCGATCGTTAAGCATCTGTCCAGTGTTGAAGAAGGAGCTTATCCATGCTGACTCAAGACGAGAACGCACTGCTCACCCGCGTCGGCCCTGGCAGTCCGGCGGGCCAGCTGTTGCGACGCTACTGGCATGTGGTCGCAGCCGCAGCGGAGCTAAGCGATGCAAAGCCCAAAAAGCGCGTCCGAATTCTCGGCGAAGATTTGGTGCTTTACCGTGATCGCAGCGGCGCATACGGTCTGGTCGGAGAGCACTGCTCGCACCGGGGCGCGTCGCTTTATTATGGATTTGTCGAGGAAGATGGCATTCGGTGCGCTTATCACGGATGGAAGTACGACGCTTGCGGCAAATGCCTGGAGCAACCCTTTGAGAGCCCGGAGGCGGGGTTCAAAGAAAAAATCCGCCATCTGGCCTATCCTGTAATAAAGCTAGCCGGCCTGCTATTCGCTTATATGGGACCGCCGGAGAAAAAACCCACGCTGCCGAAGTGGGATATCCTGGTCCGGCAAGACGGCATGAAGAAAATCGATATCTGTGAAATTCTGCGTTGCAACTGGCTGCAGGCGATGGAGAATTCCGTCGATCCGACTCACACTTATTATCTCCACTCGCACAACCTGAAACTGAAAGGAGCCAAGGATTACGTTCCTTTTCACTACCAGAGGCTTAGCAAGATCGAGTTTGATTTGGTGATTCAGCCCACTTGGGCCGGCATTCAAAAGCAACGTGTCTTTGCCGGCGAGGACACTCCCGTCGAGGCGCCCCACCCTCTGCTCTTTCCCAATATTCTTTTCGTGCCGGTGCGTTTGGGTTACGCCCTGCATTTTCGCACCCCGATCGACGATTTTAATACGCAGGTCTACCAGTTCCGTTTCAGCCCGACCCAAGATGGCAAGGCGGCGGAACAACCCGAAGACCCTCCGATTGAATACGTCGGCACCAAGAACGCCGAAGGCGAATTTCACATGGACAACTTTACCAGCCAGGACCACATGGCATGGGAAACCCAAGGCTCAGTTGCCGACCGCGCCAAAGAGCACCTGGGCGAATCCGACCGCGGCATCATCATGCTTCGCAAATTATTGCGGGATCAGATCCAGGCTGTGCAAAACGGGCAAGACCCCGTTGGTGTCAACCTGGATCCGGAAAAAGACCAGCTTATCCAGCTTATTCAGGACGGCTATTCAGCGTTTTCCTTCGCAACCGAAAGCGCCACGCGAGAGCATTAAGCCGAGTGTTTAGCAAGCCGGTACACGGATTACAGGCGAAGTCCAGCAAACAAACATGCGCCGATAAGCGACAATCGCTCGCCGTCGCCCAAGTTGTCCGCGCGTCCGTTTTTCGCGAATATGGGCGATTCGAAATCTTCAGTGAGCCGCCGGTTGCCCGCCGAGCCCGCTTGCCTGGGCGACGATCTCGTCGACGCTCTTATCCATATCGAGCTTGCGATTGATCCGAGCCTCGTCGCGCTCCGCCACCAGGGCGTAGACCTCAATACAGTTTCCCTCGGGGTCAAGGAAATAGCATGAGACGGTGTTGCCCATCTCTTCGTAGGCATGGCTTACGCAGTGGTCGATCGGCACTCCCTGTGCTTTGCATCGTTCGTAGTACTCTTTGACGTCGGCGGGCGTCTCCACGCGCCAGGCGATGTGCGCGATGAGTTTGGCTTGACCCTCGCGCCCTTTGGCCAGAGCGAGCTGATGGTCTTCGATCTCGGGATCAGCTGTCATGAATATCATCCGCCCCGCATGCTCGCGGTATCGAACTAGCCCGAGAAAGTCCCGGTAGAACGTTGCCATCTTCTCCAGATCATTCACATAAAGCACAACATGGCTCAGCCCCTTGATCTTTGACATATTCAATCCTCCTTTACACTCGCTGTGAGTTACTCACCCAATCGCGTTAGGCAATTAGTGTCAAAGTGGTGAGAATTATGCAAGACAAGCTTGTTGCGCCGGCCCGAAGCCGCGTATGGCCTGAACGCTTATGGCATATAGCTAGAACCGAAGGAAGCATATGCCATAGGCGATAAGCTATAAGCCATAAGCCAACTTGCTCTGCCAAAGGCCGAGCAATCGCTCGCGCTCCTGTTTGGCGAGATGGCTCAAGGCTTGATCGACAATGTCCATACCTACCATCTTGTTCCAGGCGGCGATCAGTCGAAGCGTGACCGGGCCCGGCGTTGCCCTGCCGATTCTAACTCCGTTGACGGTCTTGACCGGCACAAAAGTGGGGCTGGTACTGGCCAGAAAGGCCTCCTCGGCGTTGTAAAGATCGTAGGGTGTGTAATCTCCCTCCGCCACCTCCACTCCCAGTTGCTTCGCAAGATCGAAGATTACCGCCTTGGTAATCCCGCCGAGCACGTTTTTGTCCGTGGGCGAGCACAGCGTGCCGTCGCTAACCAAGAACAAGTTATGCGCGCTGGTCTCGCTCAGATTGCCGTCGATGTCGAGCATGAGGGGAATCGCCCGCGGATCGACTTGCTTCGCTTCGAAGGCCGCCATGTTGTGGTTCATCTTGTTGGTGATCTTCGCTTTAGATTCGAGACACTGCGGTGGAATACGGCGCGTCGCAGGGATGACCAAGGGTGCGCCTTCGACGTAGAAACTCGCGAACTCGGGAAAATTGACGATCACGCTGTAGATCGCTACCGTCGCACCGCCGCTCACTCGATTGCCGGTGGAGGAGCGCACGCCGCGGCTCACCACTTGCCAGAGCGCGCAATCTTCGTTCTCGCGCAAGCGCAGCCGGTTCCGCTCCAGCACTTCAAGAGTCGTTTTCTCCATCTCGTCGACGGACATGCCGCAGTCGATACGCGTGTAGTGAAGCGAGCGAAAGAGCCGTTCGGTGTGCGCGCGCAGCTTAAAGGGTTTGTGACGAAATGTTCGTGTCACGTCATAAACGCCGTCGCCCGCATTGAAACCACTGTCGAGCACGGAAACCTTCGCCTCGCTCTCCGGCACGAAGGCACCGTTGAGATAAACAATTCTTTCTTCCATATTTTTGGATCCCTTTCGTCTCGTTTGCCGATTCGTAACCAACGGTGGGTTTCGCCCTCTGGTCCCTCCACCCTTCTACGTTGACACTCGCCGGTAGCAGGCTATTCAGGCTATTAAGGATTACGCTGGTAGTATCCTCTCAGCCCTTCATCGCCGCGGCGATGGACTGGATGGAGACTCCCTCGTTCGCGCCGTACGTGCCCTCCTTACCGTTGAGCTTCGGCATGCCAATCTTGCCGCCCTTGTGGTGGAGCGCGATGACCTGCCAAAGCCGCGAGTTGAAGACCGGGCTGCCGGAACTTCCCCCTTCGGTCGGGGCGCGATAATGCAGGCGACACACGCCCGGGATCTGCAGTTTACCGAGCGGAGGGCCTTCGTGGTCGAGCAGCTCGTTATCCTGAAAGGAGAACGCGAGATCGCGACCGCCGGGATGGCCGACGATATAGACGCGCGCCGTGTCGTCAATAATAGGAAGTGCTGCCGCACAAGGCAGGGCCGCGATGCCGGTGACTGGCGTGGCGAAGCGCAACAGGCTTGCATCGTGGCGTTCGGGAGGCGAGGTCCACAAAATCTGGGCGACCGCGTACGGCTTTGCCGGGTCGACGGCCTCGAAAACAACCTCCGCCTCGTCGGGCCGGATGCCTGGACTTACACCAAGCTCGTTGACGACGTGGAAATTCGTTAACAAAAGCAGCTCGCCGGCCGGCTCCCGTCCGAGATCGCCCGCCCGCACAAGGAAGCCCGTGCCGACACGCCCGCCCATGCGCTGGCGCACGGCGGCAACCGAAAGCGCACGCTCGAGACCAGTTTTCCACCACTGGTAGGTTTGCGACCCGTCTTTGCCGAGCACCGCTTCGAGTTGCGCCTTGTCAGGCGGCGCCTGTTGGCGTAACCGCTGCAGTTTGTCGGGCGCGATCTCAAGGCTTCCGCCGTGCAGTTCCATCAGACGCGCGCGGAGGATGTCGACGAGCGCCCGGCCGCGATCGTCCCGTTTCTCGAGATCCCAGACCTCCGTGAACTGCCGCAGCGTGCTCGCGACGTGAAATGCTTTCGTGCTCGGTGCCGTCAAGTACTCTCGGACGTTGCCTTCGATGACGTTCCAGTCGTCCAAGCCGAGCGACGCTTCGGCAAGCGTCGGCAGAGACCAATCGTCGCGCTTCTCCGTGGGGGTGGCCTGAAGCGTGGCGACCACGTCCTTGGCGATCGCCCCCGGATTAAGCTCGGGGGCAACCCGGATGCCCAAGCCGCGGGCGCGCGTCAGCAACGCGATCAAGTTGACGCCGTGCCAGGTGTTCTTGTGATCCGCCTCGTATGGCCCGCGGTAGGTGGCGATTGCCTTCTTGAGCGCCTCTCGCGCTCCCGGGGTGGTCTTGTCACCCGCGTCAAAAAAAATTTGCTTGTGTGCGCGGCCGAGCAGCCCCGTCGCCTCCGCGAACTCCGGATCCTTCTTCGGCAGCCGCCGCGCCAGCGGCTCCAGCAGGTCGATCGCCGCCGTGGCCTTACCGGTGTCGATCAGGTATTGCGCGTAAAGCCTGCGGTTCTTCGCATCTTTCGGATCGCGCCGGCTCACGGCCTCAACGAGCTGGCCCATAAGATCGTAGTCGCGCTGGTTACGCAGCGCTTCGACCAGAGTCTTGGCGGTGCTCAGATCATCGTCGACACCGCGGAGCCTCGCGAGCACTTTCTTGGCCCGCTCACGCACTTCGTCGAATTGCGTCTCGCTGTCCATAGAAGTAGCGCTCATGCCAGCTTTAGCACTCGGCGTAGCGCTTGGCAGACACGCGGCTGGCGGAGGTACTTGGTGATCGAATGCCGCCAGGCGCCGTCGTTCTGGACCGCGATGTCCTCGACGGTGGCTGCGCCGCTCTTGCGAAAGTCGTTTGCCAGTTCGGGGTCGAAGCCGCAGACCGGGTCGAGGCGGTCGAAAACATTGACCCAGCCGCCGCCCACCGTATCCCCGGGAAATCCAGCATCACGGCTCCACTCCGGTTGCAGCTTGTCCTGGATTTCGTCCAGGCCAAGCGGGCTGCCGAGCGTGATGAGACCGTCGACCGCCGAGCACCCGGCAACTCGTTTCAAACAGTCGTAGGCGATCACGGTCCCCATGCTGTGGGAGACGACGATGTGCGGTCGCGTCACTGTCGGCGCGCATAACGCGTCGACGAAGCGCTGCCGGATGGTACGCTGGATCGGCACCGGTTTGCGCCCCGGCGGCGCATGCTCGACGTCGAAGAGATAGTGGTGAACATCGCGCAGGAAGGCGTTCATTACACGCTTCTTGAGGAACCAGGGCAGCGGCACGCGTTCGAGCGCGCCCTGCGGCGCGGCCGGTACCGGTGGCGGTTCGGTGTCGAGCTCGGCGTCGGAAAGCCCCGTCATACGCCTGCGCAACCCATCGAGGAACTCGGCCTCGGCTGGCGTGCGGGGCTGCGGCGCTGAGGCGCCGCCAGCGCCGTCCACCGCCTGCGGCGTGTTCTCGAGCACGCCTTCGTAGGCGCTCAGATCCTCGTCGGGCTTCTCATACAACAGATCAGCCCAGTACACGAGCGAGCTAGTAACGCCAAGGTCACCCAACGGCAGCGGCTCGGCGGCATTCGCAAGCGTTTCGCGCCAGATGCGCAAGAGATCTTCAGGCGGAGGCTTGTTCGAAATACCGTGGATTAAGGTGACGTGCGGCATGGTGGCTTACTCCCCGATCTACTCTTCGCCAATATCCGGAATTTTCGCGATGTAGCCGGCTTCGCCGAAATCGAGCGCAACCGCAGATTCATATCCCGGAAGCCCGACCTCGCGCCGCAGCGCGTTGAGGCGGTTCAGCCAACCTTTCAGGAAAAGCGCAAGGTTCGGTTTCGTGCGCGCCAGGTTGCGATAGAACGCTTCCCGAGCGTCGCAGTACTTTACGATAGTGTTGCCAGCATCGCAGCTGGCGACCGCGCTTTCGGTCGCTGGCCCGAAGTCGCCGTCCACGGGGCATTCCAAGGCCTGCTGCAGGAACTTGACCGCCCGCCCGACACCCATATTAACCGCGGTATCGAATTGCACGAGGTCGAGTTGGCGCTTGAGCAGGTCGCAGCGCGGAGGTATCCAATAGCCCGATTCGTAGATCGCGAGGACCTCACCGTGCTCAATCATCTTGACGTCGCGCGTGGGCAGTCCCTGGCGCTTCCGCCAAGCGTCGTAGACCTTCTGCGTAACCCCTTGGTTGGTGCGTCCTCCCGGGTCGTTGGGGTGATCGACAAAGCCTCCCTCCCAGCGGAGGACGAACGGCAGCGCGGCTTCGAATGCGGCAGACGGCATAACTTCCTCCTATTCGAGAGATGGTGATGGGCTTGTCGAATGCTAAAAATTTCAGTTAATGGGCAGACAGTATCCGATAAGGAAGCTTTATGTCAACTTGGTCTACCGACAGACAGGACTGACTATTTGCTCCTAATTGCGGCAAGTTTATCCAAGAGAATTTCAGCCGTTGCATCGCCAATTTAGCGCGCCCTGGGGCCCCGCCTTCGCTAGAACACCAGTGTCCAGCCTTCCCTTTTCGCCTGATCTCCCGTGTAAGCGACGCCATCGACCTTGAGTCCCTTGTCGTCGAGGATAGTGATCATTCCCCCCTTGTTGCCGAGCTGCACGCTGGGCGGAAGCGCGATAACCCGCGTCGCTCCGGCGTTGATCGTGTCCGACAATCCGTGCTTGTTCTTTAGCCTGTCGGCGATTTGCCAGCCGGTCAGATTGATCGCGCTCGGCGAAGCATTGAGGATGGTGACGGTTTCATGTTCGGGCGCCGGCCCGATCGGATTAACCAGCGCGCCAACGATCCGGATCGCGTGATCGGGTTCGCCGGGGCCCGGTTGTGGTCCCGGGCCGGGGTGTGGCGTGTCCGGACTGGTGTGGCCGGTTGTGTCATCCGTGTGCCAGGCCTGCGACTGAAACGCCAGGAAAATGCCAACCCACTGCTGCGTGGACGAGAATTGCAGCACGAGCCCGCCATCCTGCCATACGCCGTCATCGCCAAGAAAGGGAGGTATGTTTCCCTGGTTCATGTGGATATCATGAATGCCGAGTCCAGGCAGAAAGTTGAAGATCTTGTCCCGCGTCTGTGGCTCGGGTCCCCAGCGCTGGCCAAAGGCATAGACTGTGGCGTCCGGTTCCAAGATAGCCCGCTTGACGAAATGCTCGAGCTGGTCACTCAAATCATTGTCGGGACCGGGCAGCGTGTGGGGCAACAGTCTCATGTCCAGACGATCGAAGAGATTGGCGCGGATGTAGTCCAGATTCGGTCCGCCGGGGGCACGTGGCAGCGGCGTGAAGCCTTCCGCCAAGTCTGGAAGACGCGCCGTGAGCGGATGCTGGAAATTGTCGTCTACCAAGAAGAGCAGTTCTGACGGGCTGGCCACTGATTTGACATTGACGGCGATGCGGTTGTGCCCAGCGCCGGCGAGGACGTGGACCTGGTAGTGAGGCGAGGATTGGTCATCTTCTCGCTTCGCCGCGATGGCCTTTCCTTTCAATACCCCATAATTCGCGAGCGGCATATGCCCTCCTTGGCGAGCAGAATCTCCAGCTAGGACGAAGTCATCATGCTTCTAATGGATATTCAACAGGCTGGCCAACGGCCACTACCGAAATTATGGCTTGCACCCTCAGATTTACGTCGGATATAAGTTTTGGAGATCGTCCGAAAGCAAGGCAGGGCAGATTGTGATTTCTCGATTCACTCTTTGGGCGATGGTGCCGCAATTCGTTCGAGCTTATACTCTCTTTTTCTTTACTGCCGGCGTCTTGATTGCCGATGACAGTTCCTTCGCTACCGACAAGCTACGCATCGCCTACGTCAGCCCGAGCCTTTCGTTGTC
>Ga0081538_10005750_pt1 | contig 11078 bp, 7 predicted proteins | sample TabmetS5T2R1_FD_71022 | JGI IMG/M metagenome (GOLD analysis project Ga0081538, IMG submission 71022) | Tabebuia heterophylla rhizosphere microbial communities from the University of Puerto Rico - S5T2R1 | ecosystem: Host-associated > Plants > Roots > Rhizosphere ...
CCCGCCCCCGGCGGTCCTCCCCCCCCCGGCTGGGGACGACCGCGCGCAGGCGCCTTCCGGCTCGGCTACGCTCCCCCTCCGGGGGCCCAAGCCAGGAGCCGCGTCGCTGGAGGCTGCGCCGGGAGCCGGGTCGCTGGAGGCTGCGCCGGTGTCCCCCTACCCGCTCCCCGGGGCGCCGCTGGTCGACCCGGGCCCGTTCGGGGTCTACGTGCACGTGCCGTTCTGCCTGACCCGCTGCCACTACTGCGACTTCGTCACCTACACCGGGATGGAGGGGCTGCGGCGGCCGTACGCGGCGGCGCTGCTGGAGGAGGCGGCCATGGCGGCGGCCGCCCTCGGCCCGGCGCCGCCGGCGGTCACCAGCGTGTTCGTCGGGGGCGGGACCCCGACCCTGCTGCCCCCTGGGGACCTGGCCCGGGTGCTGGCCCGGCTGCGGGAGCTGCTGCCGTTCGCGCCCGGGGCCGAGGTCACGGTCGAGGCCAACCCGGAGACGGTCGACCAGGCCGTGGCCGAGGGCCTGGCCGGGGCCGGCGCGACCCGGGTGTCGATGGGCGCCCAGAGCTTCGACGACCGGGTCCTGGCCGCCCTCGGCCGGGTCCACGACGCGGCCAGGGTGGCGGTGGCGGTGGCGGCCCTGCGGGCGGCCGGGGTGCCGGCCGTCAACCTCGACCTCATCTACGGCGGGCCGGGCGAGGACGCCGCCTCCTGGTCGGCCACCCTGGCCGCGGCGGTCGCCCTCGCCCCCGAGCACCTGTCCGCCTACGCCCTCACCGTCGAGCCCGCGACCAAGTTCGGCCGCCTGGTCGCCGCCGGCCGCATGGCCGAGCCGGCCGAGGACGACCTGGCCGACCGCTACGAGACCGCCTGCGCCACCCTGGCCGCCGCCGGCTACGGTCACTACGAGGTCTCCAACTGGGCAACGGACGGGGCGGCGGGGGCGAGCAGGGGACCGGGCAGCACCGAACCCGCCGCGCCGGGCTCGGGCCCCCCGGAGGGGGAAGGTACCGCACTGGGAGGCGGGCCTCCCGCGGTTGTCCACAGCCCCGGCGACGCCGTCCACATCCCCCGCAACGCCAGCCGGCACAACCGCACCTACTGGCGGCGGGGCCGCTACCTCGGCCTGGGGGCGGGGGCGCACGAGTTCGACGGGACCGTCCGGCGCTGGAACGTCCACGGGGTGCCGGCCTACCTGGAGGCCGTCCGCGACCGGCGGCGGCCCACCGGCGGGGAGGAGCGGCTCGACCCCGGGCAGACGCGGTTCGAGGCGCTGGCCCTACGGCTGCGGACGGTCGACGGCCTCGACCCGGAGGAGGCCCGTGACCTGGGCGTCGACCCCGCCGGGGCCGCCTCGCGGGAGCTGCGCAGGGCCGGCCTCCTGGCCCCCGGACCTGGGCTGCGGCTGACCGAAAAGGGCATGTTCCTGCACGGTGACGTGGTCGCCCGGCTTGCTTAGCACTCGCCTACCTTGACTGCTACGCTGCCGAGCATGGATCGTCTTGGGCAGGGAGGGGCGGCCATGGACCTCGACGAACGAAAGGCACGACTGCTGCGCGCGGTGGTGCACGAGTTCATCTACACCGAGAAGCCGGTCGGGTCCAAGAGCCTGACCGAGCGCTACTCGCTCGGGGTCTCGGCGGCCACCATCCGCAACGAGCTGGCCGTGCTCGAGGAGCAGGGCTACCTCTCCCATCCCCACACCAGCGCCGGCCGCATCCCCACCGACCGGGGGTACCGGTTCTACGTCGACGCCCTCTCAGGGGTGGGGGAGCTGGCCCGGGCCCAGGAGGAGACGATCGCCCGCTTCTTCGAGGGCGCCGCCGACCTGGAGGAGACGCTGCAGCGGACCTCGCTGCTGCTGTCCAGCCTCACCCACTACACCGCCATGGTGGCCCCGCCGGCCCTCGACCGGTCGCGGCTGCGCCACATCGAGGTGGTCGGGCTCGGGCGCCACGTGATCATGCTGGTCCTGATCGTCGACTCCGGGCGGGTCGAGAAGCGGCTGGTCGAGACGGCCGAGGAGATCTCGCTGGAGGACCTGGAGGCGCTGCGCCGCCAGCTCAACGAGCGGCTGGCCAACGAGCGCCTGTCGCGGGCCGAGCTGATCCTGGACGCCATGGCCGGCGAGGTCCCGCCCGAGCGCCGGGCCCTGTTCCAGACCCTGGCCGCCGCCATCGGCCAGTTCGTCGGCGACCAGACCAGCGAGCGGATCTGGCTGGGCGGCCAGGCCCACATCGCCGGGCCGGGAGCCTTCGACGGGATCGAGACCGTCCGCCAGGTCTACGAGGCGCTGGAGCAGCAGGTGCTGGTGCTGCGCATGCTCCAGGCGGCCCTGGGCCGCGACGAACGGGTGTCGGTGGTGATCGGCTCCGAGAACACGGTCGAGGGGATGGAGGCCTGCTCGCTGGTCACCTCCGCCTACCTGGCCGGCGACGCCAGCGGCTCCATCGGCGTCCTCGGCCCGACCCGCATGGACTACCTGCGGGCCATGGCCGCCGTGCAGGCGGTGGCCCGCTACCTTGGCGACGCCTTCGAGGGAAACGGATAAGGGTTGAGCGACTACTACCAGCTGCTGGAGATCGACCGGGGCGCCGGGCCCGAGGACATCAAGCGCGCCTACCGGCGGCTGGCCCGCCAGTACCACCCGGACGTGAACGGCAACGACGCGGAGGCGGCCGAGCGCTTCAAGGAGATCACCAAGGCCTACAGCGTCCTGTCCGACCCGGACAAGCGCCGGCGCTACGACACCTACGGCGAGGCCGGGATCGACGGGCTCGGCGGCCCAGGAGGCGATCCCTTCTCGGGCTTCGGGGCCTCCTTCGACGACCTGCTGGGCCAGTTCTTCGGCGGCGGCGACCCCTTCGGCGGCCGCTCCCGGACCCGCTCGCGGGCCCGCCGGGGCGAGACCATCGGCATGCGCCTGCGGCTGCCGTTCACCGAGGCCGTGTTCGGCACCTCCAAGGACGTCCGGGTCCGGGCCGCCACCACCTGCCCACGCTGCAGCGGGTCGGGGGCCAAGCCGGGCACCGAGCCGACCACCTGCTCGCGCTGCAACGGCTCCGGCCAGCAGCGCACCGTCCGCCAGTCGCTGCTCGGCCAGCTGGTCACCGCCACCACCTGCCCGGTCTGCTCCGGCACCGGCCAGGAGATCCGCTCGCCCTGTCCCGAGTGCCGCGGCCAGGGGCTGCTGATGGAGGACTCCACCCTCACCATCGACATCCCCCCGGGCCTGGAGGACGGCAGCCAGATCCGCTACCAGGGCCGCGGCCACGCCGGCCAGTTCGGCGGCCCCCCCGGCGACCTGATCGTCGAGCTCGCCGTCGACCCGCACCCGGTGTTCGACCGGCGCGGCGACGACCTCATCTGCAGCGTCGAGGTGCCGATGACGGTGGCCGCCCTGGGCGGCAGCGTCCCGTTGGAGACCCTGGACGGCGACGAGACCGTCGAGGTCGAGGCGGGCACCCAGTCGGGTGAGGTCAAGCGGTTCCGCCGCCGCGGGGTGCCCCACCCCGACGGCCGCGGCCGCGGCGACCTGCTGGTCCAGATCTCGGTGGTCACCCCGACCCACCTGGGCGAGCAGCAGCGGGCCCTGATCCGCCAGCTGGCCCAGCTCCGCGGCGAGGAGGTCGACCCCCAGAGCGGCGGCCTGTTCGCCCGCCTCAAGGGCAGCGGTCGCTGACCGCGGCCGCCGAGGCCGGGGGGCTCCGCTACCGCAGCCCCACCGGCCGGTGGGTCCTGCTGGCCACGGTGCTCGGGTCGGGCATCGCCTTCCTCGACACCACCGTCGTCAACGTGGCCCTGCCGACCATCGGCGAGGACCTCGACGCCGGCATCGCCAGCCTCCAGTGGGTGGTGAACGCCTACACCCTCACCCTGTCGGGGTTCCTGCTGCTCGGCGGGTCGCTCGGCGACCACTACGGCCGGCGCAAGGTGTTCGTGCTCGGCGTGGTCTGGTTCGCGGCCGCCTCGCTGCTGTGCGGCCTCGCCCCCACCGACGAGGCGCTGATCGCCGCCCGCGCCCTCCAGGGCGTCGGCGGGGCCCTGCTCACCCCGGGCAGCCTGGCCATCATCGAGGCCAGCTTCCGGCGCGAGGACCGCGGCCCGGCGATCGGCGCCTGGTCCGGGCTGGGCGGGGTGACGGCCGCGATCGGCCCGTTCCTGGGCGGCTGGCTGGTCCAGGCCGCCAGCTGGCGGCTCATCTTCCTCATCAACCTGCCCCTGGCCGCGGCGGTGGTGTGGGTGTCGCTGCGCCACGTGCCCGAGTCCCGCGACCCGGGAGCCACCGGACGGCTGGACTGGCCCGGCGCCGCCCTGGCCGCCGTCGGCCTGGCCGGCGTCGTGTACGCCCTCACCGACGGGCCCGTCCAGGGCTGGACCTCGCCCGCGATCCTGGCCGCCGGCCTGGTCGGGCTGGCCGCGCTGGCCGCCTTCCTGCTCTGGGAGCGCCGGACCGCGGCGCCGATGCTGCCGCTGGACATCTTCGCCTCGCGTCAGTTCAGCGCGGCCAACGCCGTCACCTTCGTCGTCTACGGGGCCCTGGGCGGGTCGCTGTTCCTCCTGCCCATCCAGCTCCAGCGGGTGGTCGGCTACTCGCCGCTGGCCTCGGGGGTCGCCCTGGTCCCGGTCACCGCGATCCTGCTGCTGCTGTCGGCCCGGGCCGGCCGGCTCGCCTCCCGCATCGGGCCGCGCCTGCCCATGACCCTGGGGCCGCTGGGCGTCGCCGCCGGGTTCGCGCTGTTCACCCGCATCGGGCCCGGCGCCTCCTACCTGGTCGACATCCTGCCGGCGTCGCTGATCTACGGGCTCGGGCTGACCCTGACGGTGGCCCCGCTCACCGCCACCGTGCTCGCCGCCGCCCCGGCCGAGCACGCCGGGATCGCCTCGGCGGTCAACAACGACGTCGCCCGGACGGCCGGCCTCCTGGCCGTGGCCGTCCTGCCGGTGGCGGCCGGCATCTCGGGCGCGGACGCCCTGGAGCCGGCCCGCTTCGACGCCGGGTTCCGGACGGCCATGATCATCGCCGCCGCCCTCTGCGCCGCCGGCGGCGCGCTGTCCTGGCTGGCCATCCGCAACCCCGAGCCCGAACCCCAGGACCACCCCATGAGCTGCCCGCTGACCGCCCCCCCGCCGGGCCGCCCGGCCCCGTCCAGGACCGCCTGACCCTTCCCGGTGTGCGTTCCGGGCCGTCGTGGTAGACCGGTACTAGTTGCCCTCGGGTTCGGCCGGCGAGGAGGCGGGTGCGGTGGGAGAACGGCGGCTCCCGGTCTGGCCGGTGCTCCGTCAGCTGCGCGGGCAGGACCTCCTCGGCCTCGGCCGCGCCGCCCAGTCCTCCCGGTCGGCCGGGCTGGAGCCGCGGACCGTGGAGGCCGACCGGACGGCCCGCTCGATCTGCCCCTACTGCGCGGTCGGCTGCGGCCAGCGCGTCTACGTCAAGGACGAGCAGGTCATCCAGATCGAGGGCGACCCCGACAGCCCGGTGAGCCGGGGGCGGCTCTGCCCCAAGGGGGCGGCCTCCAAGAGCCTGGTCACCGGCCCGCTGCGCGAGCTCAAGGTCAAGTACCGGCGCCCCCACGGCGCCGAGTGGGAGGAGCTCGACCTGGACCAGGCGATGGAGATGATCGCCGACCGGGTCATCGCCACCCGCGAGGCGACCTGGCAGGACGTCGACGGCGACAAGCTCTACCGGCGCACCCTGGGGTTCGCCAGCCTCGGCGGGGCCACCCTCGACAACGAGGAGAACTACCTCATCAAGAAGCTGTTCACCGCGCTCGGGGCGATCCAGATCGAGAACCAGGCGCGCATATGACACTCCAGCACCGTCCCCAGTCTGGGGACCTCGTTCGGGCGCGGCGGCGCCACCACCTTCCCCGGGGACATGGTCAACTCGGACTGCATCCTCATCCAGGGGTCGAACATGGCCGAGTGCCACCCGGTCGCGTTCCAGTGGGTGGTCGAGGCCAAGCAGCGCGGGGCCAAGGTTATCCACGTCGACCCGCGCTTCACCCGCACCAGCGCCCTGGCTGACCTGCACGTGCCCATCCGGGCCGGCACCGACATCGTCTTCCTGGGCGCGATCATCAACTACGTCCTGGAGAACGAGCGCTTCTTCCGCGAGTACGTGGTCCGCTACACCAACGCGCCCGTGCTCATCAGCGAGGACTTCGCCGACACCGAGGACCTGGACGGGCTGTTCAGCGGCTTCGATCCCGAGCACGGCACCTACGACGACGCCAGCTGGCAGTACGCCGGCGTCGGCGACATCGGACACGCCGAGGGCGAGCACGAGAGCGAGACCGGCCAGCAGTTCGGCGGGCTCGGCGCCCCCACGGGAGAGGCGGAGCCGCCCCAGCAGGACGAGACCCTCCAGCACCCCCGCTGCGTGTTCCAGCTGCTGCGCAAGCACTTCCGCCGCTACACCCCCGAGCTGGTCGAGCAGGTCTGCGGCGTCCCCGCCGACCAGTTCCTCCAGGTGGCGGAGCTGCTGTGCGAGAACTCGGGGCGGGAGCGGACCACCAGCTTCGCCTACGCCGTCGGCTGGACCCAGCACTCGGTGGGGGCCCAGTACATCCGCACCGCGGCCATCCTCCAGCTGCTGCTGGGCAACATCGGCCGGCCCGGCGGCGGCATCATGGCCCTGCGCGGCCACGCCGCCATCCAGGGCTCCAGCGACATCCCCACCCTCTACAACCTGCTGCCCGGCTACATCCCCATGCCCAACGCCGAGGGCTACCCGGACCTGGCCAGCTACCTCGAGCAGCAGACCAAGAAGGGCGGCTTCTGGGGGCACATGGACGCCTACCTGATCAGCCTGCTCAAGGCCTGGTGGGGCGAGGCGGCCACCGCGGACAACGACTTCTGCTACGACTACCTGCCGCGCATCTCCGGCGACCACTCCACCTACCGCACGACCATGGACATGCTGGACGGCAAGGTGCGGGGGTTCTTCCTGCTGGGGGAGAACCCGGCCGTCGGCTCGGCCAACTCCCGGCTGCACCGCCTGGCCATGGCCAGGCTCGACTGGCTGGTCGTGCGCGACCTGGTCGAGATCGAGTCGGCCAGCTTCTGGCGCGACGCCCCCGAGATCGAGTCGGGCGAGCTGCGCACCGACGACATCGGCACCGAGGTGTTCCTGCTGCCGGCCGCCTCGCACGTGGAGAAGGAGGGGTCGTTCACCAATACCCAGCGGCTGCTCCAGTGGCGCGAGAAGGCCCTCGACCCCAAGGGCGACTGCCGCTCGGACCTGTGGTTCATGTACCACCTGGGCCGGATCGTCCGGGAGCGGCTGGCCGGCTCCGGCGACCCCAAGGATCGGCCGGTCCTGGATCTCACCTGGGACTACCCGACCTCCGGCCCCCACGACGACCCCGACGCCGAGGCCGTCCTGCGCGAGATCAACGGCTGGGGCCCGGACGGCCGCGCCCTGTCCACCTTCACCGCGCTGAGGGCCGACGGCTCCACCGCCTGCGGCTGCTGGATCTACTGCGGCTGCTACGCCGACGAGGTCAACCAGGTCGCCCGGCGCAAGCCAGGCGGCGAGCAGAGCTGGGTCGCCCCCGAGTGGGGCTGGGCCTGGCCGGCCAACCGGCGCATCCTCTACAACCGGGCCTCGGCCGACCCCGACGGCCGGCCCTGGTCGGAGCGGAAGCGCTACGTCTGGTGGGACGAGCGGGCCGGCGAGTGGACCGGCGAGGACGTGCCCGACTTCCCCAAGGCCAAGCGGCCCGACTACCGGCCCCCCGACGGGGCCGAGGCCGAGGACGCCAACCGCGGCGACGAGCCGTTCATCATGCAGGTCGACGGGCGGGGGGCGCTGTTCGTCCCCTCCGGCCTCCAGGACGGGCCCCTGCCCACCCACTACGAGCCCAAGGAGACCCCCTTCACCAACCCGCTGTACGGCCAGCAGCAGAACCCGACCCGCCAGGAGTACCGGCGGGCCGGCAACCGCTACCACCCGCCCCCCGGCGACCCACTGGCCGCGACCTACCCGTACGTGTTCACCACCTACCGGCTGACCGAGCACCACACCGCCGGGGGCATGAGCCGCTTCCAGGCGTACCTGTCCGAGCTCCAGCCGGAGATGTTCTGCGAGGTCAGCCCGGAGCTGGCCGCCGAGCGCAGGCTGGTCCACGGCGGCTGGGCGACGATCGTCACCGCCCGGGCCGCCATCGAGGCCCGGGTCATGGTCACCGACCGGGTCCGGCCGCTGACGGTCGAGGGCCGCACCGTGCACCAGGTCGGCCTGCCGTACCACTGGGGCCACCGGGGGCTGGTCACCGGCGACGCCGCCAACGACCTGCTGTCGATCGTGCTCGACCCCAACGTCCAGATCCAGGAGGCCAAGGCGGCGACCTGCGACATCCGTCCCGGCCGGCGCCCCCGCGGCGCCGCCCTGCCCCAGCTGGTCGCCCGGTACCGGGCGCGGGCCGGCCTGGAGGCCGATGCCCCGTGAGGGTTGACCTGCCCACCCCGACCGTTCGGGAGGGCCGGCACGGCCCCCCCGAACCCCCCCGGACCTTCGGGGGCGGCTACGACGGCCAGGCCCGGCCGCGCCTGGGCTTCTTCACCGACACCTCGGTCTGCATCGGCTGCAAGGCCTGCGAGGTCGCCTGCAAGGAGTGGAACCTGGTCCCCCAGGACGGGCCGCTGCGCCTCACCGGCGACTCCTACGACAACACCGGGGCGCTGGGGGCCAGCACCTGGCGGCACGTCGCCTTCGTCGAGCAGCAGCGCGACGACCAGGGGCTGCGCTGGTTGATGAGCTCGGACGTGTGCAAGCACTGCAGCTCGGCGGCGTGTCTGGAGGTCTGCCCGACCGGGGCGCTGTTCCGCACCGAGTTCGGCACCGTGGTCGTTCAGCCGGACATCTGCAACGGCTGCGGCTACTGCGTGCCCGCCTGCCCGTTCGGGGTGATCGACCGGCGCGAGGACGACGGCCGGGCCTTCAAGTGCACCCTCTGCTACGACCGGCTGCGCGACGGGCTGGAGCCGGCCTGCGCCAAGGCCTGCCCGACCGACTCCATCCAGTTCGGCGAGCTGGACGAGCTGCGGGCGCGGGCCGAGCAGCGCGTGGCCGGCCTGCGCGAGGCCGGGGTGGCCGAGGCCCGGCTGTACCTGGAGGACTCCGACGACGGCATCGGCGGCGCGGGGGCGTTCTTCCTGCTGCTGGACGAGCCCGAGGCGTACGGCCTCCCGCCCGACCCGGTCTCCACCACCCGCGACCTGCCCACCCTGTGGCGGGCGGCCGCGCTGGCCGCCGGGACCCTGGCCGCCGCGGTGGCCACCGCCTTCCTGGGCGGGCGCCGGTGAGCGCCGACGGCGGCCGCCGGAACGGCCGACGGGTCCGCGGGTCGATGGTGCCCGAGGCCGAGTTCCGCTCCTACTACGGCCGGCCGATCATCAAGGAGCCGGTCTGGACCTGGGAGGTCCCCTGGTACTTCTTCGCCGGCGGGCTGGCCGGAGCCTCGGCCTCCCTGGGGCTGGGGGCGCGCCTGGCCGGCAACGACCGGCTGGCCCGGGCCGCCTTCATGGTGGCGGGCGCCGGGGGCGCGGCCGGCGTGCCCCTGCTCGTCTCCGACCTGGGCCGCCCGGAGCGGTTCCTCTACATGCTGCGGGTGTTCAAGGTGACCTCGCCGCTGAGCGTGGGCAGCTGGATCCTGGCCGCCCTGGGCCCGGCGGCGGTCGGGGCGGCCGTCAGCGACCGGCTCGGCATCTTCCCCCGGCTGGGGCGGGCCGCCGAGGTGGTGGCCGGGCTGCTCGGCCCGGCCCTGGCCACCTACACCGGCACCCTGGTCGCCGACACGGCCGTGCCGGTCTGGCACGAGGGCGGCCGTGAGCTGCCGTTCGTGTTCGCCGGCAGCGCCGCCGCCAGCGCCGGCGCGGCCGCCGTCCTGACCACCCCGGCCGGCGACGCCGGCCCGGCCCGGCGCCTGGTCGTGGCCGGCGCCCTGCTCGAGCTGGGCGCCGCCCAGGCCATGGAGCGCCGCCTCGGCGAGCTGGGCCAGCCGTACCACGAGGGCCCGGCCGGCCGGCTGGCCCGCCTGGCCAAGGGCTGCACGGCCGCCGGGGCCGGGCTGGTCGCCCTGGGCGGCCGCCGCCGCCGCGGGCTGGCCGCCGCCGGGGCGGCCCTGGCCCTGGCCGGCTCGGTCTGCGAGCGCTGGGCGGTCTACAAGGCCGGCTTCCAGTCCGCCCGCGACCCCCGCTACGTGGTCGCTCCCCAGCGGGCCCGCATGGCCCGGCGCGAGGCCCAGAAAATTGAGCAGTAAAGGCCGTTCGCGGCGGTTGTGAAAATTCCAGGGGGTTAGCGCGACGCGCCTGGTGAAAGACGATTTGCGGCTTCGGCGGCGAACATTACATGATCCGCCTCTCACCAGTTACGAACCGGGGGAGGGGCTCGGATTGACCAGGCTGCTCGCATACCTGCCGCGGGGCAACACCCTCGACGACAGGGCCTGGCAGAAACGGCACGTGTTCCTGCAGTGGGTTCTGCTGCTGCACCTGCCGGTGCTGTTCCTGTTCGGGGTGTCGCGGGGCCGGAGCGTCAGGGAAGCGATCCTCGTGTTGAGCGTCCCCACCGCCTGCCTGGTCTTCGGCCGGCTGATCAAGCACCGGCGGGTCGCCGCGGTGCTGATCACGGCCGGGCTCACCTACTGCTCGGCCGTGCTGGTGGGCTTCTCCGACGGCTCGATCGAGGCCCACTTCCACTTCTTCATCATGATCGGCTTCATCGCCCTGTACCAGGACTGGGTGCCGTTCCTGTGGAACGTGGGCTTCACCGTGCTCAGCCACGGCGTCGGCTCGGTCTGGCGCAGCAACCTGATCTTCAACCACCCGGCCGGGCAGACCAGCCCCTGGGTCTGGTCGGCCATCCACGGGGCCGCGGTCCTGGCCGCCTGCTGCGGCGTGGTCATCTTCTGGGAGACGACCGAGCGCGAGCAGCGCAAGACGCTGGCCCTGACCAAGCAGCTGGCCGACGCCGAGATCGGCCGCCGCCGCTTCACCTCCGACCTGCTGGTCAACCTGGCCCGGCGCAACCAGAGCCTGCTGTACCGCCAGCTCGGGCTCATCAACCAGCTCGAGGACCA
>Ga0081538_10005751_pt1 | contig 11072 bp, 11 predicted proteins | sample TabmetS5T2R1_FD_71022 | JGI IMG/M metagenome (GOLD analysis project Ga0081538, IMG submission 71022) | Tabebuia heterophylla rhizosphere microbial communities from the University of Puerto Rico - S5T2R1 | ecosystem: Host-associated > Plants > Roots > Rhizosphere ...
TGTGGTCCTCACGGGCGAGCGGCCCGACCCGGAGCGGCGGGCGGCCCTGCGCCGCCGCGGCGTGCGGGTCGAGGTCGTCCGCGAGTCGCCCGACGGCATCGACCTGGCCGAGGGCCTGGCCAGGCTGCGGGCGCTCGGCATCCGGTCGCTGCTGGTGGAGGGCGGCGCCCACGTGATCACCTCGACGCTGCGGGGGTGGCTGGCGGACCGGATGGTGGTGGCGGTGGCCCCGCTGCTGCTCGGCGACGGCACCGAGGCCGTCGGGGACCTCGGCGCGACCCAGGTCACCGACGGACTGCGACTGCTGGACCGGACCGTCCACCACGTCGGGCCGGACCTCCTGGTCGCCGGCAACCTGGCCCGCGGCCCGGCCCGCTAGTTAGCTCACCGGCAGGATGCGGGCCGCCGTCAGCCGGCCGCGGTCGACCCGGAGCAGGCCCATGGTGCCGCGCGGCTGGCGCCGCCGGTCGGTGGGCGAGCCCGGGTTGAAGAGGCGCAGGCCGAGCGCCGGGTCCTCCTCGTCCATCGGGATGTGCGAGTGGCCGAAGACGACCAGGTCGGCGGTTGGGAACCGGCGCCGCAGCCGCCGCGGCCGGCCGGCCCGCGGGCCGGCGTCGTGGACCATGCCGACCCGCAGGCCGTCGAGGTCCAGCGTGAGCGTCTCGGGGGCGCCCCAGGCGCGCACGTCGGGCCCGTCGTTGTTGCCGAGCACGGCCCGCACCGGCGCGAACGCGGCCAGCTCACGGAGGACGTCGGCGGTGCACACGTCGCCCGCGTGCAGGATCAGGTCGACCCCGGCCAGCCGCCCGGCGACCGCGGGCGGGCAGGCCTTCCAGCGGCCGGGCGCGTGCGTGTCGGCGAGCACCGCGATGCGCATCCCGCAAGCCTCGCACAGCCGGGCCCGCTCCGCGGTGCCGCGGCGGCGGCTGGACGCCGCTCAGGTGGCGGGCGCGACCCGGGTCGCCTCCTGGCCGGCGGAGCGGAGCCGGAACGCCAGCGCGATCTCCATGATCCCGTACACCAGCAGCCAGAACCCCAGCACGATCGCCAGCGTCGCCAGCGAGATCGCCGGGTAGACCAGCACCACCACGCCGGCGACCACGCTCAGCAGCCCCATGAAGATCGTCCAGCCGCGCCCCTGCATCCCCCGGTGCGACAGCGCCGCGAACACCTCCACCGCGCCGTTGACGATCCAGAAGATGCCCAGCAGCAGCGCCAGCGCGGCGATGGTGACGAGGACGTTGCGCAGGGCGTACAGCCCGACGATGAACGACAGCACCCCCAGCAGCGCCAGCAGCGCCCGGGCGCCGCCGGACTCCTCGTCGGCGGCCAGCGCGGCGATGAAGCGGAAGATGCCGGCCACCACCAGCTGCGCGCCGAACAGCACGGCGACCACCACGATGGTGCGGCCCGGCCAGAACAGGGCGAACAGGCCGGCCAGCAGGGTGACGATCCCGAAGAACAGCACCCAGCCCCAGTGCCGGCCGACGCCGGCGAGCACGTCGGCGGCGTCGCCTCGTGGTTGGCGGTCCATCGAAGCCTCCTTGGGTCGTGGACCACTGGCGCGCTGTGGCGGCCGACGGCTCCAAGGAGTCCCCGCGCGCCAGGCGAGCGCGCATGAACGGACCAGCTGACCTTAGCAAGCGGAAGGTGCCTGTCAAGGGGATGAGGGCGGCTGCTCCAGGTCGGCCGGGAGGACGGCCTCGCCGGCGGGGGTCATGCGACCCTCGCGCCGCAGGCGCCGCACCCGTTCGCGGTTGCTCGCCGACCAGTTGGAGCCGGGGCGGCGCGGCACGAAGCGGATGGCGTAGCGCTGCTCGTCGATGCTCCTGGTCTGGGTGTCGACCCAGCCGTGGCAGAGGGCGGTGTCCAGCAGCTCCTCGAAGGTCACGGTCTGCCGGCCGGAGGCCTTCTTGTAGATGGCGACCAGCCGCTCGTGCTGGGAGGCGCCGTGGTCGCGCAGCCAGCGGTCGAGCTCGTCCGCTGAGGCGACCGGCGTCGCCCTGGAGACGTCGAGCGGGGCCATGCCGGCATCGTGCCCGAGCCAGGGACTTCCACCAAGTAGCCGGACTGCAATCGTATTCGTGCTAGCCTGACAGCGATGCCGCATAGCAGACAGGGTCCCGGGCCGGCCCCGGACGACGCATCCGCACCCGGGCCGGAGCTCCGGCGTCCCATCACCACGATGCGCGACATCGCGGCCGCGGCCAAGGTGTCCCAGAGCACCGTGTCCCGGGTGCTCAGCGGCACCCCGACCAGGGTGCCGATCGCCCCCGAGACCCGCGAGCGGGTGATCCAGGCGTCGCGCCGGCTGGGCTACCGGCCCAACCCCCTGGCGCGAGGCCTGCGGGGCGCGGCCACCAACCTGATCGGCGCGGTGGTCCGGGACTTCAGCGACCCGTTCTTCGCGGGGGCGATCGAGGCGCTGGTGGTCGAGTCGATGGCGCACGGCTACAACGTGGTGTTCGGGCATGTCCATGGCCGCCTCGACGAGACCATCCCGCTGACCTCCGTGCTGGAGACTCGCCACACCGACGCCATCATCGTGCTCGGCGACATGCAGCAGCCGCAGCTCCTGGAGGACCTCAAGAACTCCAGCGTGCCGGTGGTCGGCCTGTGGCAGGGCACCAGCCCGATCGAGTTCCCGACCGCGGACACCGACGACCGGGCCGGTGTCCGGGCCGGGCTCGCCTACCTTTCGTCCCTCGGGCACCGGCGGATCGCGTTCGTGGGCGCCGAGCTGCCCGGCGGGTACCGGGTGCGGGAGGACGCCTACGCCGACTTCATGCGCGACCGCTTCGGCGGCGTCCCGTCCGGCTACCTGGAGCGCTGCCCGAACACCCTGGCCGGGGGCGACGCCGCGCTGCGGCGCCTGCTGGACCTGCCGGAGCCGCCGACGGCGGTGGCGACCTCGACCGACCTGGTCGCCGTCGGCGTGCTGCACGCCGCGCACAGCCTCGGCGCCACCGTGCCCGAGCGGCTGTCGGTGGTCGGCTACGACGACATCCTGATCGCCAGCCACACGGTGCCGGCGCTCACCACGCTGCGGATGCCGATCGCGGAGATCGTCAGCTACGCCGTCCCCCTGGCGATCGCGCTGGCGCGCGACCCGAACGCGTCGCGCGCGCCGAGCCGGGAGGTCTTCAAGCCGGCGCTGATCGTCCGCGACTCCACCGCGCCGGCGTCCTAGCCTACTTCACCGCGCCGGTCATCAGCCCGGACACGTAGTACCGCTGCAGCAGCAGGTAGACCAGCACGCACGGGATGATCGAGATGGTGATGCCGGCCTGGAGCATCCCCCAGTCGGTGCCGCCCAGGCTGGTCTCGGTGCGGCCCGCCGCCAGGATCAGCGGCAGGGTGAAGCTCGACCCCTTGCTCATCATCACCAAGGCGCCGAGGAACTCGTTCCACGACATGATGAAGGCGAACAGGGCGACGGTGACGATCGCCGGCGTCGCCGACGGGATGCAGACCCTGAGCAGGACCTGCCAGGACGACGCGCCGTCGGTGATGGCCGCCTCCTCCAGCTCCCGCGGGACGGCGCTGAGGCTGTTGCGCAGGACGTAGAGGCTGAACGGCAGCTGGATGGCGGTGTGCAGGATGGCGAGCCCGACCAAGGTGTTGGTCAGCCCCACCTTCGCGAACATCAGGAACATCGGCGTCAGCAGCGCCTGGTAGGGGACGATCAGCGCCAGCAGCAGGAAGACGAAGACGACCTCCTTGCCGGGGATCGGGAAGCGGGCGAGCGCGTACGCCGCCGGGATGGTGAGCAGCAGCGTGAACGCGATCGTCAGCAGGGCCGTGCCCAGGCTGTTGACCAGGTAGGTGGGCAGCCCCTGCTGGTAGCTCCACAGCCGCTCGTAGCTGTCCAGGCTGAGGGCGTGCGGCAGGTAGGTCGGTGGCGAGGCGGCCGCCTCCGCCGTCGGCTTGAGCGAGGCGAGCACCGACATGACCAGCGGCAGCAGCATGACCGCGGCGATGGCAACGCAGAGGGCGCCGATCAGGTAGCCGGCCCTGCCGACGCGTGGCCGCACCCGCGCGGCGGCCCGCGCCCGGCGCACCTCCACGCCGGCGGTCACCCGTGGCTCCGGCGGGTGAGCAGCAGCTGCACCAAGGTGAACAGCAGGATGGTCAGGGCCAGGATCATCGACAGCGCCGCGCCGTAGCCGAGCCGCAGGTACGGGAAGGAGTTCAGGTAGACGTAGAACACCGAGGTGGCGGTCTCGTTCTGCGGCTGCCCGGCGGTCATGATGTAGAACTGGTCGAAGGCCAGCAGCGAGCCGATGACGCTCACCAGCGTCACCAGCAGCACCGTCCGCAGCGTCAGCGGCAGGATCACCCGGGTGACCCGCTGCCGGTAGCTGGCGCCGTCGACCAGGCTCGCCTCGGTGATCTCGGAGGGGATCGCCTGGATCGCGCCCATGAACAGGATCATCCCGAAGCCGATGACCTTCCACACGACCGAGGCGATGATCGCCATCATGGACCGGTCGGCGTCCACGCCCAGCCACAGGACCGGCTTGGAGATGATGCCGAGGTCGAGCAGCGCCCTGTTCACCAGGCCGAAGTCGGTGCTGAACAGCCAGTACCACAGCAGGCTCGACACGCCCAGGCCGATCACCACGGGGATGAACACGGTGGTCCGGGTGAACCGGCGCAGCGGCGAGTTCCGCGAGGTCAGCAGGGCCAGCAGGTAGCCGCCGACGATCAGGACCGGGGTGATGATCGCGGTGTACCTGAGGGTGAAGGCGAACGAGACCCAGAACTGGTCGTCGGCGAACGCCCGGCGGTAGTTGTCGAGCCCCACGTACTTCGCCGGAGTGATCAGGGACCAGTTGTGGAAGGACATCCAGGTCATCTGGACGAGCGGGTAGGCGGTGAAGACCAGGACGAACAGCAGTGCCGGGGCAAGGTAGGCGAACCCGATCAGCTGGCTTCGCCGGCTCGGGTACAAGGCGGGTCCCGTGTCTACTGGTTGGCGATGCTCTTCATCGCCGCCTTCGCGTCGGTGATGACGGTGTCGAGATTGTCGTCGCTGTAGTAGGCGCGCTGGAGCATCCTGAGCCACGGGCCCTGCGGCGAGTTGATCTGCTCGAAGAAGGTCAGCGTGTACGGGGTCCGGCCGACGTCGAGCGCCTTGGCGACGTCCTGGACCAGCGGCTCGGCCTTGAAGTACTTGTTCTCGACCATGTCGGTGCGGGTGGTGAGGTTGAGGGCCTTGGCGTAGACCTCGACCTGCACCTCGTCCGAGAGCAGGAACTTCATCACGTTGACCGCGTCGTCGACCCGCTGGCTGCCCTTCGGCACCACCACGAGGTCGCCGCCGATGAACGAGGCCGAGGAGTTCGCGGCCACCCCTGGGAGCAGGGCGATGCCGAAGTCCATCTTCGGGTTCTGCTGACGGGCCAGGGTGATGTTGAAGTTGCCCGTGCCCATCATGCCGACCTTGCCGGACCCGAACTGCAGGTGGAACGTCTCGCCGTTCTCGGTCCGGGCCCCCTCGGGCACGTTGCCGGCCTTGACCATGTCGCGGGTGAACTGGAGGACCTGCTTGACCCCGTCGCCGACCAGCGGCTCGTCGCCCGGCCCGGCCGCCTCGATCTTGGCGCCCGAGGCCCACATCAGGGGCCCGACCGTGAAGATGTTGCACCCGGCGCAGTTGCCCGGCAGGTAGTAGCCCTTGATGTCGCCACCGAGGGCGGTGATCTTGTCGGCATGGTCGCGCAGCTCCGCCAGGCTGGTCGGCGGCTTGTCGGGATCGAGCCCGGCCTTGCGGAAGAGGTCCTTGTTGTAGAAGAGCGCCGACACGTCGGCGTACAGCGGGACACCGTAGAGCCGGTTCTCGAAGGTGGCGACGGTCATGTGGCCCTTGCTCGCGGTCTTCAGCTCCGGCCATGCGCCGATCCGGTCGGTCAGGTCCACCAGCTGCTGCGCCTTCTCGAACTGGGGGGCGTAGATGAGGTCCATGCCCATCAGGTCGGGGACCTCACCGGACGCGATGCCCTGGGCGATCTTGCCCACCATCTCGGTGTGCGGGATGTAGGTCAGCTTGATCCTGCAGGCGGGGTTCTTGGCGTTCCAGGCCGCGACCAGCAGGTCCACCATCTGCTTGTTGCCGCCCGAGCGCTCCCACATGGTGAGCTCGCCGTTGCTGGCGCAGCTGGTGGTGGCGGCCGGGGCCTGGGCGGTTGTCGACGGCGTATCGGTCCCCTGGCTGCAGGCCGCGAGCAGCAGCGTCGCCGCGGCCACCAGGACGGGCCACCTGAGACGGCTCCTCATCCCGTGCTCCTTCGGACGGACGATGGTGGGTGCATACGATGGCATGCATTCGATTTCATGTCGAGAGCGGAGAACCGGGTCGGGATCATCCGGGCGGCCGGTCAGGGGAGCGGTCAGGAGGAGGTCAGGGGGACGCGGTCGCGTCGGGGTAGTGGCGTCGCAGCAGGGCCACGCCGATGGCGGCCCGGCGGACCCGCTCCCGGGCCGAGGCGAGGGCCAGGGCGGCCAGGTGCTCGCCGGACGGGTAGAGGCCGGGGGCGTTCCGGACGGTGAACTTGAGATGGACCGGGGCCGCGACCCGGACCAGCTCGGGCGCCTCGTAGTAGCGGACGGCCCCGCCGAAGTCGTCGGCGCCCTCCACGTAGACGTCCAGGGGGACGGCCACGGCCTGGCGGATGGCGGCGATCTGGGCCAGGGACAGGTCGACGGGGAGGTTGAGAGTGGTGGCGCCGAGGTCCTCCAGCAGCCGGGCGGTGGCCGGGTTGGTGACCGGCAGGGAGATCGAGACCTTGATCTCGAGGTCGCCGGGCAGGTCGCCGGCCCGCTTCATCCGGCCCAGCACCCACAGCTGGCCGGTGTCGGCGACCAGGATGCTGCGGACCCCGAGCCGGCAGCCCCGGAGGACGTCCTCGATGCCGTAGGCGAGCTGGTCGGCGCCGCGCAGGCTGCCGGCGACCACCCGCCCGGCCGGGGCGGTGGCCTGGACGCCGACGTCCCAGGCGGCCCGGGGACCGGTGAACAGGCAGACCTCGATGCCGTGCTCCTGGCCGAGGGCGACCATGGCCTCGACCTCGTCGTCGGTCAGCAGCATCATGCCGCTGCCCTGGCTGATCCGGTGGACCCGCAGCTCGCGTTCCTTGGCCGCGTCCACCACGGCCCGGAACGGCTCGGGGCCCTCGACCGAGGGGATCTCGATCCGGTACTGGGCGCCGTCGGCGAACCGCCTGGCCGAGCTGGGCAGCTCACCCAGGTCGCGGTCGGGCAGGCCGAGCCCGGTCAGGTGCCGGCGCGCCTCGGCCGGCGGTCCTGTCGCCATCGTGGCAGGAGCCTGGCAGATATCTGATGGGTAGGCAAGGCCTGGTGGAGAGATTGGAGCAGTCTGTCCACTGATGGGGGCTATGCAGGCCGAACTTATCAGATGAGTCTTGCCCTGGCTGCTGACGTGCTGCATGCTCTGCTCATGGATGCTCCCGCGGACGATCTGGGCAGTCCCGCCGCCTCCGAGGCGGCGGCCAGCATCACGGAGACGGTGGTGCAGCGGCTGGAGGACCTGGTGCTCGGGGAGCTCGAGCCCGGGGCCGAGCTCCCGTCGGAGGCGGAGCTGGCGGCGCGGTTCGAGGTCAGCCGGCTGACCGTCCGCGAGGCGGCGCGGTCGCTGCAGGCCCGCGGGCTGGTCGAGATCCGCCAGGGCCGGCGCACCGTGGTCGCCCACCCCAACGCGGGGCCGATCGGCGGCTACTTCACCGCCGCCGTGCGGCGGGACCCCCGCCAGCTGCTCGACCTGCTGGAGGTGCGCAAGGCCCTCGAGGTGCACATCGCCTCGCTGGCCGCCGCCCAGGCCAGCCGCACCGACGTGGCCGCCATGGAGCTGGCCCTGGCGGCCATGCGGGAGGCCGCCGACGACCCGATGGCACTGCACGAGAGCGACATCGGCTTCCACGCCAGCCTGGCCGCGGCCGCCGGCAACCAGCTGCTCCGCTTCCTGATCGAGGCGATGGAGGAGCCGCTGCGGGCCAGCCGGATGCGCAGCCTGCGCGGGCACCTGGCCCGCGGGGGGACTGTCCAGGACGTCATCGAGCAGCACGCGCGCATCCTGGACCGGATCAAGGCCCGCGACCCCAGGGGCGCCGCCGCGGCCATGCTCGCCCACCTGGAGCAGACGGCCCGTGATCTGCGGGCCGCGCTCACCCTCACCGGCCTGGACACGGGGGGTGACGGGGCCCGGTGAAGATCGTCGGGGTCGAGACGCTGGTGGTCGGCACGCCGTGGCGTGAGCTCACCTTCGTGGAGCTGGTCACCGACGAGGGGCTCCGCGGCGTCGGCGAGGCCCGCATGCTCAACAAGACCAACACCCTGCTGGCCTGCATCGACGAGCTGGCCGGGCGCTACGTCCTCGGCATGGACCCCTTCGACGTGGAGCGGCTGGCCTGGCAGGTCCACTGGGCCGAGTACGGCCGGGCCGGCGAGGTCACGCAGACGGCGCTGGCCGTGCTCGACGTCGCCTGCCACGACCTGATCGGCCAGGCCGCCGGGGTGCCGGTGTGGCGGCTGCTCGGCGGCCGCTTCCGCGACCGGGTGCCCGCCTACGCCAACGGCTGGTACCAGGGCGACCGCGACCCCGAGGTGGTCGCCCGCTTCGCCCGGGAAGTGGTCGGGCGCGGCTACCGGGGCCTCAAGATCGACCCCTTCGGCGCCGCCTCGGCCGACCTCGGCCAGCCCGAGCTGGGGCTGGCCGCCGACATCATCGCCGCCGTCCGCGACGCCGTCGGGCCCGAGGTCGAGCTGATGGTGGAGATGCACGGCCGTTTCACGGCCGCCACCGCCGTCCGGGTCGCCAAGGCCCTCGAGCCGTTCGGCCCGGCCTGGATCGAGGAGCCGGTGCCGCCCTACAACCCGGCCGGGCTCCGCCAGGTCCGGGCAGGGACCTGGCTGGCGCTGGCCACCGGGGAGCGCCTGCACGTCCTGGCCGAGTTCCGGGAGCTGTTCGAGGACGGCCTGGTCGACGTCGTCCAGGCCGATCTGACGCACTTCGGCGGCTTCACCACCCTACGGAAGCTGGCCGGCTGGGCGGCCGCCTATGAGCTGCTCCTGGCCCCGCACAACGTCTGCGGGCCCGTCGGCACCGCCGCCAACCTGCACCTGGCCGTGGCCACCGGCAACTACAAGGTCCTGGAGCACTTCAACGACTTCGCCGACCCGTGGGTCAAGGACCTGGTCCACGGCGCCCCGACCGTCGACCCGGCCGACGGGTGCTTCGCCCTGCCGACCGGGCCGGGGCTCGGGGTCCGCCTGGACCGGGACGCGGTCGCCCGGCACCCCCGGACCGGCGTCCATTTCAACCTGTTCGAGGACGGGTGGGAGCGACGCGATGCGCTGCCGCAGCCAACACCGCCGACGGGTCGGACAGCACCCGTTTGACCACCGCCCCGGTGGCGCCCCGCACGGCCGCGTTGGGCCCGAGGCGGGAGGCGAGCACCCGGGCCGGCGACCACCGCTGGGTGATCGCCCGCTCCGACAGCTCGGCCAGCAGCGGCTCCCGGAGCCATGGCTCGAGGGAGGCGTAGAGGCCGCCCAGGACCACGGTGCTGGGGTCGACCAGGTTGACCGTGGCCGAGAGGGCCAGGCCGAGCGCCCGCCCGGCCGACTCCACCGCCCGCAGCGTCTCCGGCTCCCCGGCCCGCGCCCTGGCCAGCAGCTCGGCCACCGACCCGCCGGGCTGGCCGAGGCTGGTGCCGACCTCCCCGGCCACCCCGGCGGCGCGAAGGATCGCCTCCTGGCCGGCGAGCTGCTCCAGGCAGCCGCGAGCGCCGCAGCGGCAGCGGGGGCCGTCCGGCTGCACGGTGACGTGCCCCACCTCGCCGGCGAAGCCCCGCACCCCGCGGAACAGCTGGCCGTCGATCACGATGCCGGCGCCGACGCCGATCTCGCCCGAGACGTGGACGAAGTCGTCCAGGTCGTCGTGGCCGCCGTACCACAGCTCGCCGAGGGCGGCCAGGTTGGCCTCGTTGTCGACCAGCACGGGCAGGTCCGGGGTGACCAGGCGGCGGGCCAGGACCTCGGCCACGGGCACCTCCACCCAGCCCAGGTTGGGGGCCAGCCGCAGCAGGCCCCGGTCGGTCTCGACCGGGCCGGGCACGGCCACGGCCAGCCCGGCCACGGTGAGCCCGGCGGCCTGGGCGGCGGCGATCGCGTTGTTGGTCATCCGCACGGCGCGCCCCAGCACCCTGGTGGGGGACTGGCCCCGGTTGTCGCGGGGCCGGGTCCGGAGGGAGCGGACCTCGCCGACCAGGTTGGCCACGCAGACGGCGATGTAGTCGACGTTGATCTCCAGCCCGACCCCGACGAACCCGGAGCGGTTGAGGACCAGGGCGCTGGGCGGCCGGCCGATCCTGCCGCTGGCCTCGGGGCCCAGCTCGGTGACCAGGCCGGCGCTGACCAGGTCGTCGACCAGGCTGGAGACGGTGGTCTTGGTGAGGCCGGTGGCGGCGGCGATGCCGGCTCGGGACACCGGCTCGGCGGCGGCGATGCCGGCCTGGGACAGCGGCTCGCCGGCGGCGATGCACTGCAGCACCAGCGCCAGGTTGTGCTGGCGGAGCGCCTCCTGCCTGGCCGGCAGCCCCCCCGTCTTCACCACAGCCGCTCCTTTGTCCAGGACCTGGACCTACTCTACACGACGGGCATTGACACGGGATCTGCTGCCTGCTTAGTTTGGCCACTGGACGGACAAATTCCAGGAAGCTGAGGCTGTATGGCGCTCAACCAGGATGTCCTCGGGATCGGGATGGTGGGCTACGAGTGCATGGGCCGGGCCCATTCTCAGGCCTGGCGCAACGTGGCCAGCTTCTTTGAGCTGCCGCGCCTCCCGCGGATGGCCGCCATCTGCGGCCGCGACCCGGAGCGGGTCGCGGCCGCGGCGGCCAGGCTCGGCTGGCCGGCCACCGAGACCGACTGGAAGCGGCTCGTCCAGCGGGCCGACGTCGACCTGGGCGACGTGTGCACGCCCGGGGCGACCCACGCCGAGATCTCGATCGCCGCCCTGGAGGCGGGCAAGCACGTGCTGTGCGAGAAGACGC
>Ga0081538_10005752_pt1 | contig 11071 bp, 9 predicted proteins | sample TabmetS5T2R1_FD_71022 | JGI IMG/M metagenome (GOLD analysis project Ga0081538, IMG submission 71022) | Tabebuia heterophylla rhizosphere microbial communities from the University of Puerto Rico - S5T2R1 | ecosystem: Host-associated > Plants > Roots > Rhizosphere ...
CGGGCGGCCCGCCAGCGCCTGGGACCGCTGCTGGATGGGATCGACGACCCCTACCTGCAGGCGGTGTCGCAGCTGGCCATGGCGTGGACCGCGCCGGTCGTCGGCGACCTCGACGGCGCCCTGCGGGGGGCGTTGGCCTCCCTGGAGCAGCTCCGCGGCCAGGACGAGCCGTTCTGGACGGCGCTGGCCGTCAGCACCGCCGGTCTGGTGGAGACAACCGTGGGCCGCTACGACGACGCCCAGCGGCACCTGCGCGAGGCGCGCGACCTAGGGAAGCGGTTCGACGACGCCTGGATGGCCGCCTGGTCCCGGGTGCAGCTGGGCACCCTGGCGGTGGTGCGGGGCCGGTTGGAGGAGGCCCGGGCGCTGCTGGAGGAGGCGCTGGAGCTGAGCCTGGCGGCCCACAGCACCCGCAGCGTGACCCTGTGCCTGGCCGGGTTCGCCCGGTTGGCGTGGGTGGCGGGGGATGCAGAGCGGGCAGCGCTGCTGGCGGGGGCGGCCGAGGGCCTGCACCGGCGGGTTGGCCTGCGGTCGCTGGTGGTGCTGCGGCAGGGGGAGGCCGAGCTGGTCGCCCAGGTCCGCCAGGCGCTGGGGGCCGACCGGTTCAAGGAGGTATTCGCCGCCGGCGCCCGGCTCACCCAGCAGGAGGCGGTGGCCGCCGTCCGCGACCGGCGCGGCGCCGGCGCCGCGGCCTCCTGAGCTGTCGCCGTGGCCGTGGCCGGCACCCAGCGCGGAGGCCACCAACCCAGGTCGGGCCAGACACGTCCTGGCGGCATGTGGCGGCTCGGCGCTGTCACGGGGAAGCGCGAATCTCTGTAAAAGAGGTTCGCTCGTCCCAGCGTCGTGATCACTGCTCAGCTTGAGAGGTCGCTGCGATCCCCCGGGGGCGGTATGCCATGATCCCGCCGTGAGCAGCCTCGTGGACAGCCTCGTCCCCGACGACCCCCTGATGCGACAGCTCGGCGCGCTGCCCACACCCGGGCAGCGGACACCGTAAGCCCAGCCAGACCTACCCAGCGACGCCGAGAACCGCCGATTCCAGCAACGCGATCACCGCTCACCAGAGGGAGAGGCCGCAGCGGCGCCTTCGCTGCGCGGCCAGCACGTCACGGTGCGCCCGCGCGAGCGTCAGGCGGTAGTGCTGACGTTGTCGTGGTGCTTGACCGCCGGGTGGCTGCGGCCGGACCTGGAGCTGCAGGCAAACTCCGACGGAATGAACGCCGGAGCTATTCGCCGACGACGCGCAGGTCATAGGCTGCCTTCAGCTCGGGGATCCAGTCGTCGAAGAACCGGATGCCGTGCGGCTCACCAAGGCGATTCAGCTCCTTGAGCCCGATCGGCCCCTGGCCCAACCGGTCGCCGAAGTCCTTGAAGAAGAGCTCGAACCCCCCCGGCGTGTACAGCTCGATGATGCGGGCCGGCTCGGGCCCCGCGTTCCACATGGTATGGGGGATCTGGCGGGGCTTCAGCACCCAGCACCCGGGTGTCGCCGTGACGACCTCGTCGCCCACCCGGGCGTGCATCGCCCCCTCGAGCACATAGAGCCAGACATCGTTCTGGTGCACGTGCGGCGGCAGGAGAAGCCCCGGCTCGAACGGCTGCTCGATGATCGAGATGGCCCCGTTCGTCTCCTCGCCGTAGAGCTTGATGAGGACGCCGCTGGCGTCGTCGCCCTCGTCCCTGGCAACCAGCGTCTTGCCCTTGACGCGTTCAGGCATAGCTCGCCTCCCTGTCACGCTGCGCTGGCGCCCGCCCGGCCGTCATGCCGACCGCTCCCCGGTGACCGCTCGGCCGGGCGGGACGACCTCGGTGGTCGGCGACCCGTTCGGCCGCGCCGCCACCGTGGCGCTGATGCTGGCTGCGACTACCGCCGCGATCGACAGGAAGGTGCGGATGGTGTGGAACAGCTGCCAGCGCGACTGGATCGACCGCCAGTCGCCCGGCAAGCTCGCCGCCGTCCAGGTCTCGATCTGGTTGTCGATCGGGACCTCGACGGCCAGGGTGATGACCAGGGCGGCGACCATGAGCAGGAACCCGGCGGCCAGCCACCAGAACGCCACCGTCTGCCGGCCCTGCCACAGCAGGGCCAGGGTGACCAGGGCGCTCAGCAGGGCCAGGGGCAGCAGGATGGCCATGGGGGTGCCGAGGTTGTGGATCATCTGGTGGCCGACGGCGAGGAAGGTCTCGCCCGACAGTTGGTCCATGGTGCGGCTGAGGGAGAACCAGGTGCCCCAGAACACCCCCATGACCAGGGCAAACAGGATGATGGTGGTGGCTTGGGCGGCGCGGGTCCTCACAGCTTCTCCTTGGCTCCAAGTTTCCTGGACAACTACGACGACCTCGGCGGGGCTGAGCCCACCGGCTCGGCGACCTGCCGGCGGCGGCCGGGGCGCGCCGCCTGCAGCAGCGCCCCCAGCCCCAGCAGCACCAGCAGCGCCTCCAGGAAGCCGCCCACCACCGGGATGGCCGCGACCAGCACCACCACCAGCACACCCAGGGCCAGGGCGCCCAGGCCGCCGGGGAACGAGCGGCCCTCGCCGCGGACCAGGAGCCGCCCCAGCGCCAGTCCGACGGTCGCCTGGGCGACGAAGGCCACCGCCAGGACGAACCCGAAGACGACGGCCGCCGCGACCAGGATCCCGCCGACCACCGTCACCCCGGTCAGCGACCCCAGCCCGGCCAGTCCCAGGACGATCGCCACCAGCACGGTGACCAGGATGAGCAGGATCAGGGCCACGACGACGCCGACGACCCCCAGGATCCCCAGCCCGAAGCCGACCAGCGGACGTCCCCGCGCCGTGTCGGCGGCGCCGCGGAGCACCCGAGGCGCCAGCCACAGCAGCAGCGCACCGACGGCCAGGAGGCTCACGTACCGCCGCAGGACGTCGACCGCGCGGTCGGCCAGCGTGGGCTCCCGCTCCTGCTCGGGCTGCTGGAGGAGGTTGACCCGTTCGCTGCCGCCGACCGAGCCGCCCTTCGTGTAGGTGCCGGTGGAGCCCAGCACGCTGCCGGCGACCGCGCCGTCCAGCTGCATCCGCCCGGTGCCGAAGAGGAGATCGCCGCCGATCTGGGCTCCCGAGGCCACGGTCGCCTGCCCGGCCCCGAGCGCCACGTCCTCGCCGACGCGCCCTTCGATCCTCGCCTGGCCGCTGGCCAGCCGGGCGTCGCCGTCGACCTGCCCGGCGATGGTGGTGGTGCCGGCGGCCACCAGGAGGTCGCCGGTGACCGTGCCGGCCACGGTGACCTGCCCGCCGCTGGCGACCAGGTCGCCGTCGACCCGGCCGTCGATCCGCACCGTCCCCCCGGAGGCGATCAGGTCGCCCTGCACCGTCTCTCCGGCGGGGATGGTCACCTCCCGGCCGCTACGGACCTTCCCGCCCAGCTCGCTCTGCTGGGCGGCGGCCGGGGCCGACAGCGACGCCAGCACAACGGCCAGCAGTACCATGCCCTTCATCAGCGGACTCCCTTCGTGGCGCGTTTCTCCCGGCTGGCGCCGGCCGGTCTGGTCAGGCTGGCTAGGACGCCGCGGCGCAGCAGCGGCGGCAGGCACAGCACGGTGCCCAGCGCACCGATCCACATCGCGCCCGTGAGGCCGGTGAGCCGGATGGATAGCGAGGCGAGCAGGCTGCCGAGCGGGACCGCTCCCCACAGCAGGAACCGCTCGACCGAGTTCACCCGTCCGAGCAACCCGAACGGTGTGACGGTCTGGCGCAGCGTCGACCAGGTCGGCCCGAAGGCGCCCTCGCCGACCCCGTGCACCACGCTGGCCGCCACCAGGCCGGGCGTCAGCCCGGCGGTCCCGGCGACGGGGATCAGCGCGATCCCCAGCACCGAGACCACCGCGCCCATGACCAGGGTGCGGGGCGCACCCAGCCGGTCGGTCAGCCGGCCGCTGGCCAGATTGCCGATCGGGTAGCCGAGGGCGGCGGCGCCGACGACCAGGCCGATGGCGGCGGCGCGCAGGCCCAGCACCTGGCTGCAGTAGAGCACCAGGATGGCCATGACCATGCTCTGGGACAGCACATAGACGGTCCCGCAGGACATTACCGGCTCAAGCAGCGGGTGACGGGCCACAAAGGCCAGCCCGGCGCGCACGTCGCGGAGCAGCCAACCCCGCTGGACGCCGGACGGCGCCGGTCGCCGCTCGCGGTGCCGGATCCCCAGAAGGGTCAGCACCGAGACCACGAACGTGCCGGCGTTGGCCAGCACCGCGCTCACCACGCCGGTGGCGGCGATCAGCGGGCCGGCCAGGGCGGGACCCAGCGAACGCGACAGCGACTCCGACAGCTGCAAGCGGATGTTGCCCCGTTGCAGGCTCCTGGGGTCGGCCAGCAGTGCCGGCAGGTAGGAGGTGGAGGCGATCTGGAAGAAGACCGTCGCGCAGCCGTTCACGCCGATGAGCACGAGCAGTAGCCAGAACGGGAGCCGCTGGGCGACGGCGAGCACGGCGATGGCCAGATAGCTGACCGCCTGCACGCTGTCGCAGACGACCAGCACCGGCCGGCGACGCAGCCGGTCCAGGATCGCGCCCGCGGGCAGGCCCAACACGAGGAACGGGAGCTTCAGCGCGAACGGCAGCAGGGCGGCCTGCGCCGCCGAGACCCCGAGCGTGGTCACGGCCAGCAGCGGCAGCGCGACCACCATGAACTGGTCACCGAGCAGGCTCAACGACTGACCGGCCCAGAGCAGGCGAAAGTCCCGCCGCCCGGAGCGGTCCCCCGGCGAGGCGGTGCCGCCTGGCTCCGAGGCATGGTGGACCAGCCGATCCGGCGGCTGTGAACCAGCCTGCCTCATCATATGGAGCCGCCGACCATCGCGGTGCCGTTCATGACAGCCCGACCACCGTCTTGCTCGCCTTGCTCGCGTGGCCGGCGTCGAACAGCGGCTGCGGGTCGTACTCGACGTGCAGCTCGATCGTCTCAGCCTGTTCCCGGCCGGCGAGCTCACCGGCGAGCCACAAGCCGAGGTCGATGCCGGCAGGGCGGTCAGCGCCGGAATCGAGCACGATGGCGATCTGCATGACTTGACCTTCTCTGGTCGGCCAAGCAGTGGCATCACCCGGAGGTGGGAACCGGAGGGGATCTTCAGGCACCTGGCTGCGCCGGCCGGCGCACCGAAGTGGTGGTCAGGCGGCGAAGGGGATGTCCACTAGGGCAGGAGCCCCAGTTCCCGTGCCCGGGCGACGGCCTGGGTGCGGTTGGCCACCTCGAGCTTGTCGAACAGGTGGCTGACGTGGCGCTTGACGGTGTCCAGGGTGACCACCAGCTGCTTGGCGATGGCCCGGTTCGGCGCCCCGGCGGCCAGCAGCTCCAGCACTTCCAGCTCGCGGGCGGTCAGCGGCTCGACCAGCCCCGCCACCACCACCCCGCCGCGGCGGACCGGCGGGCGCACCGGCAGATCGGCCTGCTCGAAGGCCTCCACCAGCCGGGCGAGATAGTCCCGCGGCGCGGCGTCGCCAGCCGCCGAGCGCTCCTGGCGCCGGCCCACCAACTCGTGGAGCAGGGCGGCCATCGGGGGGCCCTCGTCGACGAACACCCGCAGGTAGCCCTCGGGCGCGGCCAGTACGAGCGCCTCGGCCAGCGCGGCCAGCGCGCCGGCCTGGTCGCTGGCGGCGTCCCGGGCCAGCGCCTGGAGGGCCCGCATCTGGATGACGCTGCCGGTGCGCCCCTGGGCGGCCGCCTGGGCGTGCAACCGTTCCAGCAGCCCCAGCGCCTGCTTGGGAGCCTGCCGGGCGAGCAGCACCCGGGCCAGGACCAGGTACTCCGGCTCCCTGCGGTAGCTTGGCTCGTCATCCGCGCCGAGGCCGCGCTGCTCCACCCAGCGGACGGCTCCGGCGGTATCGCCCTGGGCCAGCAGCAGCTGCGCTCGTTGCGCCGGGACAGGGTTGAGGAGGCTGGTCACGCCAGGTCCCGGCGCCACCCGCTCGGCCTCCTCCATCGCCGCCAGGGCACCGCCCGGGTCGCCCTGGGCATGGCGGATCCAGGCCAACGTGGCCAGGCCGGTGGCCAGCGGTTGAGGGGCTCCCTGCACCGCGTCGGCGAACTGGCGACACAACGCGATGCCCTCGCTGACCTGCCGCAGGGCAGTGTCGAGCTCGCCCCGCTGGTAGGCGACCTCGGCCATGCCCACATAGGCGACTCCTGCACCGGGGAGGGCTGGCTGGCCCGGCGGTGCGGTGATCTCCAGCACCTGCCGGTAGGTCCCCAGGGCCGCGTCCAGGCGGCCTTCGGCGAGCTGGACCTGGCCGAGCAGCGCGCGGGCCCGCATGGCCACGAAGCGTTCGCCGGCCGCTTGGCACCGGGCAAGACTGGAGGCGAAGGCGCGTTCGGCCTCGGGCAGACGACCGCGCAGCAGCTCGGCCACGGCGAGGTGTGCGCCGATGAGGAATTCAAGCATCCACTCGCCCTCACCGAGCAGGCCCCGCGCCAGCGAAGCGAACGCACTGGTTTCCTCGGCGTCGCCGCGCAGCTCGGCGAGGTGCGCACGACCGACTGCGATGGTCGCGGGGACGTTGGCGAGCAGGCTCGCGCCCCTGCCGACCGACGGCTCATACGGCTCATGGGCGGCATCCGCGACCCTGCGCTCCGCGGCGTCGAGCGGCGCCTCGAACGCCGCGGCATCGCCGCTGACCAGGGCCAGGTTCGCCTGCGCCAGCAGCAGTCGCGGCCGCGAGTCGACCAGCTCGGCGGGCAGGGCGGCAAGCCAGCGGGCCAGGGTCGCCCCCTCGCTGCGCAGCAGGAACGCGTCGGCGTGCCGCTCGATCAGCTGCGCCGCCCAGGTGGCGTCGCCGGCGGCCAGGGCGTGGCCGATGGCCTCGTCGGCCAACTCGTGGGCCTCGTGCCAGGCGGCCGCGGCCCGATGCAGCTCCGCCACCCGCTCGGGCTGCTGCTGGTGGAGGCGGACCCCGAGCAGGTCGGCGAACAGCTGGTGGTAGCGCCACCAGCCCCGGACCTCGTCCAGCGGCACCAGGAACAGGTGGGCCCGCTCGGCCCGCTCCAGCAGCTGCTGGCTGTCGGCCCGACCCGTCACCGCGGCACACAACGGCCCCGAGAGCCGCTCCAGCACCGCCGTCTCCAGCAGGAAGGCCCGCAGCGGCTCGGGCTGACGGTCCAGCACCTCCTGGGTCAGGTAGTCGAGCACGTAGCGGTGGCTGCCGGAGAACCCCGCGACAACGGCGCCGACGTCGTCCTGGCCCCGCAGCGACAGGGCGGCCAGCTGCAACCCGGCGGCCCAGCCCTCGGTCCGGTCCCCAAGGGCGGCCACGGCCGCCTCGGGCAACCCGGCCCCGACCGCGGCGTGCAGTAGCTCGGCGGCCTCGGTGGGGCTGAAGCGCAGGTCGGCCTCGCGCAGCTCGACCAGCTGCCCGCCGGCCCGCAGCCGGGCCAGGGGCAGGGGCGGGTCGGCCCGGCTGGCCACCACCAGCCGCAGCTGCGATGGCAGGCGCTCCAGCAGCAACTCCAGTGACTGGTGGACCGATGGCGCCTCGACCAGGTGGTAGTCGTCCAGGACCAGCACCACCTGCTCCGGCCCCTCGACCAGCTCGTTGACCAGCACAGCCAGCACCGCCTCCAGCGACGGGTGGGCGCCCTGGAGCAGGGCCTCGATCCGCGGGCCGACCCCGGGCCGCTGCTCCTCCAGGGCCGCGGCGACATAGCGCCAGAACCGTGCCGGGTCACTGTCGCCCCCGTCCAGCGACAGCCAGGCCACCGGCCGGCGGCCGCGCCGAACCCAGTCGCCCAGCAGGCTGGTCTTGCCGAACCCGGCCGGCGCGCACACCAGGGTGAGGGCACCGGCCGTGCCCTGGGTGAGGCCCTCCAGCAGCCGGGGGCGGGCCAGGAAGCCGGGTCGGGGGCGGGGGAGGTGCAGCTTGGTCGCCAGCAGGCGGTCCCGCTCAGGCGTGGCGGCCGCCACCGGCGTGGTCGTGGACGGCTCAGCCATGGGGAACTCGCACGCTCGTGTCCATCCGACGGCGCTTTCCGTGGCGGCTCATTGTAGTCGGTGGCGGCCGGTCGCCCCGAGCCGCGGCGCCAAGATCCCCCTCACCTCCCACTTTGGAGTGATGCCGCCCGCCCGGACCCGTCCGTAGCCTGCGACGAGACACCTGTGAGCGCAGGCTCCGACCAGCGCCGGCGGGGCCGCGAGCAGGCAGGAGGAACGACCATGTCGATCGGCCATCCCCATGCACTGGGCGTGTTCGACGCCGGCCACTGCCGCACCTGCGCCCGCCAGGCCGGGCTACTCGACCACTACGACCGCGTCCAGGAAGAGGAAGCCGGCCTTCGGCAGGCCTCGGCGTCCGCGCGGGCGGCCCACCGGTATGCGCTGTGGGCGCTGGGCTCCTCCGGGGTCGGGGTCCTGCTGGCCACCCTCGCCCTGCTGACAGGATGAGCCGACCCCAAGGAGCCCCCGGGCCGGGCGACCGTCCTGGCGCACCGTCGGCCAACGATGCGCCCCCCGCCCGCTGTACCAGAGAAAGGAGCGCCACAACCGTGACTGCTGTGGAGGACCGACCAGTGAGGGCTGGGAGACCGTCAGGGGCGGCAACGCCGGCGGCCGCGCCAGAGCGGGTCAGGTGGCCGCGGCTGGCCGAGCAGCTCCGCCAGGCCCCGAGCTGGCAGCAGCGCGTTGGGCTGATGGACCGGTTCCTACTGGAGCGGCTGGAGACCGGCCCGCGACCCTCCCCGGAGGTCGCCTGGATCTGGCGGCGGCTGCTGGCCAGCGGCGGGGGAATACCGATCGGGCGGTTGGCTGCCGAGGTTGGCTGGAGCCACAAGCACCTGATCACCAGGTTCCGCCAGCAGGTCGGGCTCCGGCCCAAGACCGCGGCCCGGCTGATCCGCTTCGACCGGGTGTGGCGGCGCCTGGCCCAGTCCGAGGGGCCTCCCGGGTGGGCGGACCTGGCCCACGAGGCTGGCTACGCCGACCAGGCACACCTGATCCGCGAGTTCCGCCGGTTCACGGGGATGACCCCAACCCAGTTCCAGGCACCGATCCCGCCGGCCGCGGCGACGCTGGGCTTCGAGTCAGTTCCAGTCGACCCTCCAGCTCAATGTGGGCTTACTGCGGCCGTTCGACCGGGCCGGCTCATCGAAGGGCCGGGTCGTCCAACGCGACGGCGACCTGGCGTCCCTGGAGGCGTCGCTGCTCGACGGCGACGCGGCGGTCATCGCCACCGCCACGCGACCGAGTGGCCGGATGGATCGCCCGTCGAGTCGCTGATGAAGATCAGCCTTCAATGGCTGGATGGACGGACGCTCCTCACGCTCACGCAACGAGGGGTCCCCTCCGGCGACGTCGAACGAGGGTTCACCGAAGGCTGGAACGAGTTCCTGAACGGGCTCGTGGCCAGGATCCAGACACGGCCCGCGACCTGAGCGGGCAGAGATGAGGGGGATGGCGTGAGACGAGGAACCGTCTACTCCGGAGCCGTCTAACTGTTCAAAGACCGATGCGATCAGGAGGGCTGTCATGGCCAAGGTCACGTCCGAAATCTCGATGTCGCTGGACGGGCTCATCACCGGACCGAACGTGGGCGTCGGGAATGGGATGGGAGACGATGGGGATCGGCTGCACGACTGGAAGTTCGACGCCAAGACCGAGACCGACGCCGCGATCGTGGACGAGCTCTACGAGTCGACCGGGGCGGTCCTGATTGGGAAGCGGATGTTCGACGTCGGGTTCGAGCCGTGGGGCGATCCTCCCCCGTTCGGGATGCCGGTGTTTGTCGTGACCCACGAAGAGCGAGAGCCTCTGCCCATGCAGGGCGGTACGACCTACACCTTTGTGACAGATGGGATCGAGGCCGCACTCGAGCTGGCCCGTGCCGCCGCCGGCGACAAGAACGTCGGCATCTGGGGCGGAGCGAACATCATCAGGGAGTACCTGAGGGCGGGATTACTGGACGAGATGCAGATCCATCTCATCCCCGTACTATTCGGCGACGGCATCCGGCTATTCGAGGATCTCGGCCCAGAGCGGATCGAACTACGGAGGACAAGCTCGATCGAGACACCGGGTGCCACTCACTTCCGATTCGAAGTGGTGCAGTGAAGCACGTAATCCCCTACTTTCGCGATGGCGGCGACGCGAGCGCCAGCGCGACGCTCAGTCCAGGATATTGCGGCCGTGACGCTTGCCCGCGACCTGCGCGACCTGCGCCTAGCACAGCGCTCAGGCGCGTGTAGTCCGCGACAACCTGGAGTAGTCCGGTCCAGGAATGCGGTAGGCTGGCCTCGTCTGTGCGACGTCGAGGACGCAGGAGGTGAGGCCGCTGTGAGCAGCCAACCTCCGAGTCCCTGCTGACGCCGGCGCGCTCGCCGGCGTCCCGGCGGGACGTGCCTGTGGGCCGTCCCGTCCTCCGGTCCGTGCGTCACCTTGCGTCCTCGATAGGAGTCTCCCATGGCCGAGCGCCGTTCCCGTGTCCTGCTCCCAAACCGCCGTCTCGGCCTCGGCCGTGGCTCGAACGGGCAGCGGCAGCCGCCGGCGCCCGAGGTCTCGATGGAGCCGCGGCCGGCTCCCACCGCCGGGCCGGTGGAGCAGAGCGTGGTCGCCGCCGCCATCTACCGGGACGGCCATCGGGTCGACAGCCCATCCACCGTCGCCGAGGCGGCCCGGCACCTGCGCGACCAGCGAGGCGCCATGGCCTGGATCGGGCTCTACCGGCCGGCCGAGGCCCAGCTGCTGGCCGTGGCCGAGGAGTTCGGCCTCCACGAGCTGGCCGTCGAGGACGCCATCGTCGCCCACCAGCGGCCCAAGCTGGAGCGCTACGGCGACACCCTGTTCGTCGTCCTGCGGGCCGCCCGCTACCTGGACGAGGTCGAGGAGGTGGAGTTCGGCGAGATCCACCTGTTCGTCGGGGCCAACTTCGTCCTCACCGTCCGCCATAGTCAGGCCCCCGACCTGGCCGCCGTCCGCCGCCGCATGGAGGGCGACCCCGACCTGCTGCGCCTCGGCCCCGAGGCGGTGCTGTACGCCATCCTCGACGGCGTCGTCGACGGCTACGCCCCGGTGGTGGCCGGCCTCCAGAACGACATCGACGAGATCGAGACCGAGGTCTTCCGGGGCGACCCCA
>Ga0081538_10005753_pt1 | contig 11067 bp, 7 predicted proteins | sample TabmetS5T2R1_FD_71022 | JGI IMG/M metagenome (GOLD analysis project Ga0081538, IMG submission 71022) | Tabebuia heterophylla rhizosphere microbial communities from the University of Puerto Rico - S5T2R1 | ecosystem: Host-associated > Plants > Roots > Rhizosphere ...
GGTCAGCGTGACGGCGGTGGCGGCGACGGGCGGACAATTTCTGCCCGTGCTCAGCATCCGCGAGGGTGCGAATAGGACCTGGGGAATCCCGGTAGGCAATGGCTTCATCGACTATGTGACCCTCCTGAACGAGCGCGATGGGGGCATCAACGGCGTGAAACTGGTCTGGGAAGAGTGCGAAACCGTCTACGACGTCCCCCGCGGCCTCGAGTGCTACGAGCGCCTCAAAGCCAAGGGGTCGACGGGGGCGGCGGTGTTTCCGCTGTTCATGACCCCGCTCGTCAATGCCCTGCTGGAGCGGGCCACGCACGACCAGATCCCCCTGCTCACGGGGGGCGTGGGGCGCGCGGACGCCGCGGATGGGCGGGTGTTTCCGTATGTCTTCCCCGCCCCCAGCACCTGGTGGAGTCAGAACACCGCCAAGCTCCGCTTCATCGGCCAGCGGGCCGGCGGCATGGCGCACCTCAAGGGCCTGAAAATTGCGCATGTCTACGAGGATGATGACTATGGCTGGGAAACCATGCCCCTCCTCGACGCCCAGGCCGCCCAGTATGGCTTTGCGGTGCAGCACCTGCCCGTGCAAATGCCGGGGCTCGACCAGAAGGCGACCTGGCTGCGGGTGAAAGTTTACCAGCCCGACTGGGTCATCCTGCGCACCGGAGGCGTCATGACCATGACCGCCCTGAAGGAAGCGGCCCAGGTTGGCGTCCCCCGAGACAAGATCGTGGGGGCGTGGCCGACCTGCACGGAGCAGCACGTGGTACCGGCCGGGGAGGCGGCCATTGGCCTCATCTGCACCAACTGGTACGGCTGGGGAACCCGCTTCCCGCTCATTCAGGAGATATTCCAGTCCGTCTATGCCCGGGGCAAGGGGGCGGGGCCGAAAGAGGATGTTGGCACGGCGTCTTGGATGCGGGGCATGCTGCGCGCCCTGCTCACCACGGAGGCGCTGCGCACGGCCATGCGCGAATTTGGCAACCAACCCTTGACCGGCGCGCAGGTGCAGTGGGGGCTCGAGCACCTCAGTCTCACTGCCGCCCGGCTCAAGGAGATGGGCGCGGAGAGCCTGCTTGCGCCGTTCAGCCTGTCGTGTCGTGATCATGAGGGAGGCGGAGGGGTGAAGTTCCAGCAGTGGGACGGGAAGCAGTGGACGGTGCTCACAGACTGGATCGCGCCGGATCAGGCGCTAGTGCGGCCGCTGGTGGAGGCGTCAGCGGCAAAGTATGCGCAAGAGAAGGGCATCACGCCGCGGGAATGCCCATAGGCGCGTGGCCCTTGCGGAATGTCCAGAGATATGCTTCAAATGTGAGCGCACATATGGCAAAGCCCATGACCTGCCCATGAAGGCTGTCCCATAGAGGAACCTCTCGTGAGTGACTGGCTGAAAATCCTGGTGTCTTCGCTCGTGACGATGGCCGTTATGGCGATCGTCGTCGCTCTGGTGGGCAGCTACGTGAGCAGCACCGTCGGCGTGCTCTGCGTCCTCGCCGGTGGGCTGATCATGGTGTGGATCAATCATGCCTTACTCACACGCGTCGACGATGCCGAGGCGCGCCTGCGCGGCGTGCTAGACACTGCCACAGATGCCCTCATCACCATCGACAGCGCTGGCCTGATCCAATCCTTCAACCCCAGGGCCGAAGCGATGTTCGGCTACCCGGCGGCCGAAGTGCTCGGCCACAACCTCACGATGCTCATGCCGCCCTCCTACAGAGAGGCCCATGAGCGAGGCCTGAGCCATTACCTCGCCACGGGCGTGCGCAGGATGATGGGCGGGACCCGTGAAGTCGAGGGACAGCGGAAAAATGGATCGAGGTTCCCCGTCGAGCTGACGGTGAGCGAGGTCCGACGCGGCAACCGGCGCACGTTCACCGGCATCGTGCGGGACATCAGCGCCAGGAAGGCCGTGGAGGAACAGTTACAGGACTTGATTCATCAACTGACGACATCGAGTCAGCAACTGGAGACCATGATGACCGCCCAGGTCACGGCCACCAACCAGGTGGTGGCCACCGCCCAGCCGATGGCCGCGACCTCTCAGGAACTGGTGCAGGCCATGCAGGGCGTGACAGGCATGGTCGCTGACACCGCGGCGGCGGCCGAGGGTGGCCAGGCCGGCCTGGCGCGCATGCAAGCGACCATGCAGACCATGGAAGGGGCGACACGCAGCATCGCCGACAGGTTGGCGGTGATCAACGAGCGCGCCGCCAACATCACGTCGGTGGTCACGACCATTTCGAAAGTCGCGGAGCAGACCAACTTGCTGTCGCTCAACGCCGCCATCGAGGCCGAGAAAGCGGGCCAATATGGTCGGGGGTTTGCCGTCGTGGCGCGCGAGATCCGGCGGCTAGCCGATCAGACCGCTGAAGCTACCCTCGACATCGAGCATATCGTCAAGGAGATGACGTCCGCCATCTCGGCCGGGGTGGTGGGGATGGATCAATTCGCCCACGAGGTCCGCCAGGGTGCGGAAGCGATCCGCACGGTGGGGGCGCAATTGGCGGAGATTATCTCGCAAGTGCAGAACCTCAGGCCACGCTTCGACGCCGTCCATGAGGGCATACAGGCGCAAGCGCCGGGGGCACAGCAAATCAAGGAAACGACCCTGCAGTTGCGGGACGCAGCGCGGCGGACGATGGAGTCCTTGCACGCCGCCACCCGCGTCATGGCGCAATTGTCCGAAGTGTCCCAACGCTCACCGGGGAGTCGGCAGGCCGATGATGTACATCCTGTTTTCCATCGGGAATGACCGGTATGCGCTCGATAGCAGCCACGTCGTGGAAGTGGTGCCGCGTGTCGATCTGTGGCAGGTGCCGAAGGCTCCTGCCTATGTCGCCGGGCTGTTTCGCTATCGGGGACGGCTCGTGCCGGTGCTGGACCTGTGCCAGCTCATGCAAGGCCAGCCGTGTCCGGTGCGTCTGAGTACACGGATTCTGCTGGTACACTCCCCAGACAACGATGGCACGTCGCATCTCCTCGGCCTGATGGTGGAACGCGTCACGGATACGCTCACCTCACACGACGTGACGTTTGCTCCGTCAGGTATTAGCGCCGATGATGCCCCATATCTCGGCGATGTGGCGACGGACGAACATGGCATGATCCACCGCCTGCGTGTGGAATCCCTCTTGCCGGCGCCGATGCGTGTGGCGCTGCTGTCGCAGCCGGGAAAGCAAAAGCCATGGCCCAAGCAACTATCGTAGCCCTGCTCAGGCACACCATCGGCCTGAACTCGGAGGCGATTGGCGCGGAGACCGTTGTCAGAGCTGTCAACCAACGCATGGCGCGGTGCGGCATCTCTGACCTGCAGACATACCTGGGCCGTCTACAGACCTCAGCGCAGGAACTGCACGCCCTCATCGACGAGGTGGTCGTCCCGGAGACCTGGTTCTTCCGGGACCAGATACCCTTCACGTATCTCGGGCGCTATGTCATGGCCGACTGGTTCCCCAGCCATCAGCACGGCGTGCTCCGGGTGTTGAGCCTGGCCTGCTCGACCGGTGAAGAACCTTACTCCATTGCCATGGCGCTCCTGGATACAGGCCTGGTGCCGCAGTACTTTCGCATCGATGCGGTGGACATCAGCCAGAAGGCGTTACATTGGGCGCGTGGCGCTGTGTACGGCAGCCATTCCTTTCGCGGCGACGACCTGGTGTTTCGAGAGCGCTATTTCGAGCGCAGCCAGCAGGGGTATCGCATCTGCGAGCGCGTCCGTGACATGGTCACCTTCGTGCATGGCAATGTCATAGACGCGCACTTGCTGGCTGACCAGGAGCCCTACGATGCCATCTTCTGCCGCAACATGTTAATATACTTTGATGAGCCGGCCAGAGGGCGGGCCATGAAGGTGTTGGATCGCTTGTTGACGCCAGAGGGGTTACTCTTTGTAGGATACGCTGAAACGGGTTTGTTCCTGGCATCGGGGTATGTGCCGCTACGTTATCCGCGGGCTTTTGCGTACCGCAAGGCAGGGGCACGCCATGAACGGCAACATGCACCTCAGAGTTCGAGCCCAGCACCGCCCCGCATACCTCGTGATCCAGGACAGCAGCTCGCATCTTCACACCCACGCCAGTGGCCTCCCAGCCCCGCAGCGCCCGGTGCGGTGTCGAGAGAGCTGTCTAGCCCACGAGATGCCCAGGCGTCTGCTCTCGACACCGCCAGGCGGCTCGCCGATCAGGGCGAGTTGGAGGCCGCTGCCACGTCGTGCGAGTCGTCCATGCGGGCGCACGGCCCCAGTGTACAGGCTTATGTCCTTCTGGGACTGATCCGCCAGGCGGCGGGAAACGCGACGCAGGCGGAGCACTGTTTTGGCCGCGCTCTCTATCTGCAGCCGGATCACTACGAAGCCCTCATTCACCTGGCGTTGCTGCTGGAACATCGCGGCGAGACGGCAATGGCGGCTGTCTTGCGGCAGCGTGCCCAGCGCGCCCAGCATGACGCACGTTTGGCGTCTGAATCGAGATCAGCTGGGAGTCAAGCGTATGGGATTGGTGAAGGCGACGATAGTCCTCAAAAATCCTGCAAAGCCGACTCTCCAGCCGATTGAGGTTGAGGCATTGGCTGACTCAGGAGCTCTGCATTTATGTATTCCTGAGCACATAAGAATTCAACTTCAATTGGATGAAATCGACAAAAGAGAAGTTACATTGGCAGATGGGAGCCAAACACTTGTTCCTTATGTGGGACCCATTGAAATTCGCTTTAAGAACCGCATTGGCTTCGGCGGGGCTTTGGTGATGGGAGACCAAGCGTTACTTGGTGCGATTCCCATGGAAGATATGGACCTGGTCATCATTCCAAAAACCAGAACCGTGGATGTCAATCCAAACAGCCCTAATATTGGTACATCAGTAGCCAAATAGCCGTCTAACCAGCGCCGCAGCGGACGCAACACAGAGCCGCCGCGCCGCCGAGCTTGGGGCGATAGACCGAGATGATGGCCACACACACGCCCAACCGGCCAGAGCGGCACGGGGAACACCACGATTGCTGGAATGAGATCGGTGTGTTCGGCGATGGTACGTGCCCGGAACTGGCCAAAGCGATTCATTGCCGCAACTGCCCGGTTTATGCGGCCGGCGGACGTAGCCTGCTGGAGCGCGAACCGCCGGCGGACTATTTGCGCGAGTGGACGCAAGCGCTGGCCGAGGCAAAAGACCAGGATCAAGCGGAAGATACGCTCTCGGTGCTCATCTTTCGGCTCGGCAGAGAATGGCTGGCCCTGCCGACCCACGTCTGTCAGGAAGTGGCAGAGATGCGTCCCATACACACGCTGCCGCACCGGAGTGGGCCTGTGCTGTTGGGGCTGGTGAACATCCGGGGTCAAATCCGGCTCTGCGTCTCGCTCAAGGAGTTATTGGGTCTGGAACCGGCCGACGATGGCGGCCGGACGACGGACCACAAAAATCCGCGCTGCCTGGTCGTTGTCGCCAGAGAGAACGACCATTGGGTCATTTTTGTCGATGAGCTCTATGGCATCCAGCGCTTTCGTCTCAAGGCCGTTCGGAATGCCCCCGTGACCGCCGCCAAAGCCATGCCGAGATTGATGAAGGGTGTCATCGACTGGAGGGATAAAGGTATCGGCTATCTGGACGATGACCTCTTGTTCCTGGCGTTGCGAAAGGAAGTCTTGTGAGCAGCAGTGGTGGCCAAGATTACAGCGATATGTCCTTGCTGCATTTGTTCGGCATGGAGGCGGAGACGCAGACGGCGCTGTTGAACAATGGACTGCTGACCCTGGAACGCGATCCGCAGAACACTGACAGTCTCGAGACCTTGATGCGGGCGGCACATTCCCTCAAGGGAGCAGCGCGCATCGTGCAGCTTGCCGCGGCGGAGCAGCTGGCCCACACGATGGAAGACTGCTTTGTGGCCGCCCAGGAAGGCCGTGTCGTCTTGAGCAGTGACCATATCGAAGTGCTGCTGCAAGGCGTCGATATGTTAACGCGCATTGGCCAGGCGGCGAGCACCAATGCCGCACAGGTGGCCGATCTGGACACAGCTCTCGTCACCGTGGTGACGGCCATCGCCGCCATCACAGCTCCAGGGGGTACGCCTCGCTCGCCCGCGCCACTGCTCCGGCAGACTCCCGCACAGCCGGTCCTCCAGGCTCCGCCCACGCCAAGCACAGCGCCCGCTTCAGCCACGCGTCCCGATGCATCGGCGCTCACCCATGATGAGGCCATGGCGGCTCAGAGCACACCCGTCTCTTCCCAGAAGCAGAACGTGGTCTCCACCGCCCAGAGCAGACCTGAGCTCGCTGCGGTGGCCCCCCAAGAGCCTGCAGGCACAGGACGGATGGTGCGCGTCACAGCGGAGAACCTCAATCGGTTGATGGGTCTGGCGGGCGAATCCTTGGTTGAATCACGCTGGCTGGAGCCCTTTGCCAATGCGTTGCGGCAGCTCAAGCGTAGCCAGCTGGAACTGGCGGATGTGGTGGAGAGATTGCGCCAATCGTTGAGCGGGTTAGATGTGCCCAAAGCCGTGGTGGAGGATGCGACCGCCGCGCGTCGCAAGGTCGATGAGTGCCGGCACATGCTCTCCGATCGCTTGATCGAGCTGGAGCTTTTTGCGCGTCGCTCGGAAAACCTGTCCGATCGGCTGTATCGCGAAGCGATCGCCAGCCGGATGCGTCCCTTCGATGATGGCGTGCAGGGGTTTCCGCGCATGGTGCGGGATATCGCCCGCAGGCTCGGCAAAAAAGTCGCATTCGAGATCATCGGACGCGCCACCGAGGTGGACCGTGACATCCTCGAGCGCCTCGAGGCGCCGCTGAGCCACCTGCTGCGCAATGCCATCGATCATGGCATCGAGCCTCCGGAAGAGCGCCTGGCCGCTGGCAAACCTGAGGAAGGGACCATATCCCTCGAAGCTGCACATAAAGGGGGTATGTTGTCTATCACCGTCTCTGATGATGGCCGGGGCATAGAGTTAGAGCGCTTGCGCCAGAAGGTCCTCAGTAAACAACTGACCACGACCGAAATAGCCGCATCGCTGACAGAAGCGGAGCTGATGGAGTTTTTGTTTCTGCCGGCGTTTTCCACTAAAGAACAGGTGACGGAGATTTCGGGACGCGGCGTTGGCCTCGATGTCGTGCATACCATGGCCCACAAAGCCGGAGGCACGGTGCGGGCGGTCTCCGAGCCGGGGAAGGGGATGCAGGTCTATTTGCAACTGCCCCTGACCCTGTCGGTGCTGCGCACGCTGTTGGTGGAGATCGCCGGCGAACCGTATGCGTTTCCCTTGGCGCGCATCGACCGAGCCTTGATGGTCGCCAAGGATGACATCGCCGTCGTCGCGGACCGCCAGTATTTCACCCTGGACGGCCAGCATATCGGCCTGGTATCGGCCCAACAAGTGTTGGAAGTCCGGGAATCCACGCCCTATGGCGACGCCTTGCCGGTGATCGTGGTCAGCGATCGTCTCAACTGTTACGGGCTGGTGGTGGATCGCTTTCTGGGTGAGAGTGATCTGGTGGTGCAACCGCTGGATCCGCGCCTGGGCAAAGTTCCGGATATCACCGCTGCCGCTCTGATGGAGGACGGTTCTCCCATCCTCATCATCGACGTCGAGGATATGGTGCGCTCCGTTGATAATTTGCTCTTTGGCAGGCGGCTGCACAAGGTCGGTCATGCCATGAAAGCCGTCGCAGGCCCAACACGGAAGCGCATTCTGGTGGTCGACGATTCCCTGACCGTGCGCGAGGTGGAGCGGCAGCTCCTGGCGAACCATGGCTACGACGTCGAGGTGGCGGTGGACGGTATGGACGGCTGGAACGCCGTCCGGGTCGGCCACTACGACTTGGTGATCACCGACCTGGACATGCCGCGTATGGACGGATTCGAGTTGGTCCGCCAGATCAAGAACGATTCGCACTTGCAGGCCTTACCCGTGATGATCGTGTCGTATAAGGGCAGTGACGAAGACCGCAACCGGGGTCTCGACGCCGGGGCGAATTACTATTTCACTAAGAGCAGCTTCCACGATGAGACCCTGTTGCAAGCGGTGGTCGACCTGATTGGCGGGGCGTAAGCATGCGTATCGCGATTGTCAACAACATGCTCCTTGCCGTGGAAGCGTTGCGGCGTGTGGTGACCAGTGTGCCGGACTATGAGATCGCCTGGGTGGCGCGGAATGGCGCCGAAGCCGTGGAGAAATGCGCCGCCGATACCCCGGACGTGGTCCTGATGGACTTGGTCATGCCGGTCATGGATGGCGTCGAGGCCACACGCCGGATCATGGCGGCGTCGCCGTGCCTGATCTTGGTGGTGACCGAGACGGTCGGCGGCAACGCCGCCAAGGTTTTCGAAGCCATGGGATATGGCGCGCGCGATGCGGTGAACACGCCCGTGTTGGGGGGGAATGGACGGGTGGAAGGTGGAGCCACGCTGTTGGCCAAAATCGCCACGCTTGGAAAATTGCTCGACACCAAGCCCCGCCAGGGGGTGCGGCGGCGCGTCATTCCCACCGCGCCAGACCCTGCCTGTGACCTCCCGCCCCTGGTGGCTATCGGCGCGTCGACCGGCGGCCCCGCGGCCTTGGCGCACATTCTCTCCGGTTTACCAGCCGGGTTCCCCGCGGCTCTTGTCATTATCCAACATGTCGATGTGCAGTTTGCTGCCGGCCTGGCCGATTGGCTGCAGGCGCAAACGGCGCTGGAAGTGCGTCTGGTGCAGGACGGCTGTCGTCTGGAAGTGGGCACCGTCTGGCTTGCTGGCACCAACGACCATTTGGTACTGACGCCGCAGCATGCGCTCAGCTACGTCGCCGAGCCACGTGGCTATCCGTACCGGCCGTCGGTAGACGTATTCTTTAAAAGTCTCGCCAAAAACGGTCCGAAGCCGTGGCCAGGTAAGGCCGCTGGCGTACTGCTCACCGGCATGGGTAGGGACGGCGCGGAAGGGCTGGCTGTGCTGCGCCGCGCCGGGTGGTACACCATGGCCCAGGATCAAGCCAGCAGTGTGGTGTACGGTATGCCCAAGGCCGCGGCCGAGGCCGGCGCCGCCATGCAGATTATGTCCATCGAGGCGATTGCCCCCGCCTTGGTGCGATTTTTCGGGAGAAATACACCGCAAGACTGCGAAACACGGGGGAGGCGATGGGGATGAGTACTCCACAGATGATGGATACGGAAACTGCTACCCCGTTGCCGAAGCATGCCATCAAGGTGCTGTTGGTCGACGATCAGGCCATCATTGGGGAGGCCGTGCGCCGTCTGCTGGCCACGGAAGAAGACATCATCTTTCGCTACTGTAGCGATCCGACGGCGGCGCTGCACGTCGCCAACGAGTTCGCTCCCACGGTGATCCTGCAGGATCTGGTGATGCCGGACATCGACGGCTTGATGCTAGTGCGGTTCTTTCGGGCCAACGCCCCGACCCGTAACATCCCGCTGATTGTGCTCTCCACCAAAGAGGAGCCGAAAGTCAAAGCCGAAGCCTTCGCCCTCGGCGCCAACGACTACCTGGTCAAACTGCCGGACAAGCTCGAATTAATCGCCCGCATCCGTTACCACTCCAAAGGGTATATCAGTCTGTTGGAGCGCAACGATGCCTATAAGGCGCTGGAGCAGATGGCCAATCAGCTGCAGCTGCACAACCGCTTTATTCGCAAGACCTTTGGGCGCTATCTGACGGACGACGTGGTCAAGAGCCTGCTTGAATCTCCCGAGGGCCTGAAGTTGGGCGGGGAACGGCGCAAGATCACGTTAGTGATGACCGATCTGCGCGGCTACACCTCGATGTCAGGCCGCTTGGCTCCCGAACAGGTCGTGACCATGCTCAATCGCTACCTGGGGACCATGGTCGAGGTCATCCAGACGTACCAGGGCACCATCGACGAATTCATCGGCGATATGATCTTCATTCTCTTCGGCGCCCCGATCCAGCGCGACGACGACGCGGAACGGGCGGTAGCCTGCGCCATGGCGATGCAATTGGCCATGGCGGGGGTGAACGCCCAGAACCGCGCCGAGGGCCTGCCCGAGGTGGAAATGGGCATCGGTATCCATACGGGAGAGGTGGTGGTGGGGAACATCGGCTCAGACCGACGCGCCAAGTACGGCGTGGTGGGGAGTCATGTCAACCTCACCGCCCGCATCGAGTCCTACACCATTGGCGGTCAGGTGCTGATCTCGGAGGCTACGCGGCAGGAGGTCGGACCCATCGTCAAGGTGGCCGAGAAGATCGAAGTCGCGGCCAAGGGCATCGACAAGCCCATCGCCATCTATAATGCCCTGGGGATCGGCAGCAAGTATAACCTCTTTCTGCCCGACAGCGCCGACACGCTCGCATCGTTACCGGAAGCGATCCCGCTGCAATTCTCCCTGCTTGATGGCAAGCTCATGGGTGACACTGTCTTCACCGGCAGTCTGGTGAAGCTGTCGGCCAAAGACGGCGAGGTGCGCTCTGAGCATGCCATCGAGACCTGGAGCGATATCAAGCTCCAGCTCATGAGCGACAAGGGGGAAGAACTCCCGGGCGATCTCTACGCCAAGGTCATGGGAGCCCTGCCGGAGGGCTCTCAGGGTTTTGCGGTCCATTTCACGTCCGTGCCTCCAGAGGTCGCGGCGTTTTTCGCGCGCCTCCTGGCCGCGTGCTCTCCGCAACACGCGGCATAGAGCCTGGCCTCGTCCCGCCTAAGACCGGCAGGGGGTCTATCGGATAGGCTTTCTAAAAGGCGTTTGCTCGGGAACTCGCCCTCTGGAGCCTCCCAGCCCTACCTGCCAACGGCCACGGACGGAGGACGTGGTGTAGGTCAGATCACACCCTCTTCGGCCAGCTCCTTGATCTCCTGGGGAGACATCCCCAGCAGCTCGCCGTACACGTAGTCGTTGTCCTCGCCGTAGCACGGCGCGCCGCGGTCGAGGCGGCCGCCGATGTAGGCCGGACTCTCGCTCATCTTGACGGCCACCTCCGCCACGGGCCAGCGGCCGATCTTCGTGCCCGTCACCTCCGTCAACCAGTGGAGCGCCGCCAGTTGCGGGTCATGATCGCAGCGGTCTTCGGCCGTCTGACAGACCCCCGCAGGCACGCCGGCCTGCTGCAGACTATACATCGCCTTGTA
>Ga0081538_10005754_pt1 | contig 11067 bp, 10 predicted proteins | sample TabmetS5T2R1_FD_71022 | JGI IMG/M metagenome (GOLD analysis project Ga0081538, IMG submission 71022) | Tabebuia heterophylla rhizosphere microbial communities from the University of Puerto Rico - S5T2R1 | ecosystem: Host-associated > Plants > Roots > Rhizosphere ...
GACGGGTGCGCGTCAACCGGGAGACGGGGCAGCTGAACACGTTCGTCACCAGCCGTGACCGGGTCGAGGTGGACGGGCGTGAGGTCTCGCCGCAGCGCCTCGCCTACGTGCTCTTCCACAAGCCCGCTGGGGTAGTGACGACGGCGAGCGACCCTCAGGGGAGGCCGACCGTGGTGGATCTGGTGGCTCACGACGTTCGTGTCGTCCCCGTCGGACGGCTGGACGCCGAGACCACGGGCGCGCTCCTGCTCACGAACGACGGCAATCTCGCCCATCGGCTCGCGCATCCGAAGTACGAGGTGGAGAAGGTGTACGAGGCCGAGGTCGAGGGCGAGCCCTCCGACGAGGCGCTCCGTCAGCTCGCCGAGGGCGTCGAGCTCGAGGACGGGATCACCGCGCCGGCGGCGGTGCGGCGCCTCGCACCGTCCACAATCGAGCTGTCGATCCACGAAGGGCGTAACAGGCAGGTGCGCCGGATGCTCGAGGCCGTCGGCCACCCGGTGCGGCGTCTGCATCGCAGTCGGTATGCGGGAATGACCGTCGCGGAGCTCGAGCCGGGCGAGTGGCGTGAGCTGCAGGGCGACGAGGTCGCGGCCCTGTCCGCTTCTCACTAAAGACGCGTCTGCCGGGGCCATTGTCCCGGTGCCAGGCACGATGACACGGCCCGGCGAGCCGTGGCTGGGTCGGTCAGGGACGCACGAAGCCCATGCGCTCGTACATCGCCTCGAGCGTCGGGGCCGATGCTTCGCGCGCCTTGTCGGCGCCGATGCCGAGCATGCGCTGGAGCTCGGCGTCGTCGGAGCGCAGTTCGCGGTACCGCTCCTGGATCGGCGCGAGCAGCTCCACGACCGCCTCCGCGACGTCCCCCTTGAACTGCCCATAGCCGGCGCCGTCGTAGCGGGACTCGATCTGCCCGAACGACTCGCCCGTCGCGACCGACATGATCTCGATCAGGTTCGAGATGCCCGGCTTCTCGGCCGGATCGTGGCGCACGTCCGTGCCCGAGTCCGTGACCGCGGTCTTGAACTTCCGACGGATGACGTCGGGCTCGTCGACCAGCCTGACGACCCCCTGCTCGGCGCCGATGGTCGTCGACATCGCCCGCTCGGGCTCCTGGAGGTTCTTGATGCGCGCCCCCTCTTCGGGGAAGACGCCCTTCGGGATCGTGAACGTCTCGCCGAACCGGGAGTTGAAGCGCTCCGCGATGTTTCGGGTGAGCTCGATGTGCTGCCGCTGGTCGTCGCCCACAGGGACGATCTCGGTCTGGTAGAGCAGGATGTCGCCGGCCATCAGCACCGGATAACTGAAGAGGCCTGAGGACACGAACTCGTGCCGGTCCGACTTGTCCTTGAACTGCGTCATCCGGCGGAGCTCGCCGAAGCTCGCCACCGCACTCAGTAGCCAAGCGGCTTCCGGGTGAGCTTTGACGTGGCTCTGGACGAAGACGGTCGAGCGTTCAGGATCGAGGCCGGTCGCGAAGAGCAGCGCCGCCAGGTCGAGCGTCCGCTCACGGAGGTCGTCCGGGTCGTACTCGACCGTGATCGAGTGGAGGTCGACGATGCAGAAGAACGCATCGCCTCCCTCCTGGGTGGCGACGTACTGGCGGAAGCCGCCGCTGTAGTTGCCGATGTGCTTCGCGCCCGTGGGCTGGATGCCGGAGAAGACGCGCATCAGCCGACGATTATCTCCGCGCGGAGCGAGCGGACGTAGTCGCGAAGCGCGATCGGCCCCTCCTCGGCGACCTCGACGGCACGGGTTCCGACAACGACCCCGTCGACGAGCTCGAATGCCGCCTGCGCATGCTCGGGCGTCGAGATCCCGAAGCCGGCGTAGAGCGGCACATCCGTCAGCGCACGTGCTCGGTCGACGAGACCCGCGAAGGCCGGGGAGAGGCGATCGCGTGTCCCGGTCGTGCCGGTGACGGTGACGAGGTACAGCCAGCCGTCGGTCTGGTCGGCGGCGAGTGCGATCCGTTCGTCGGTCGAGGTGGGGGCGACGAGCTGGACGCGCCGGAGCTCGGGTCGCTCGTCGACAGGGAGGTCGGCGACGATCAGGCTCGTGGCGCCTGCGGCTCTGGCGTCGGCCGCGAACTGGTCGTAGCCGTAGGCCTCCAGGAGCGCCGCGTAGGTCATCGGGATCAGTGGAACGTCGATGCGTTCCCGGGTTTCGGCGAGACACTCCAGGCAGGCGTCCGTTCGCATGCCGTCGGCGAGCGCCCGCTCCGCTGCGCGCCGGATCACCGGCCCGTCAGCGAGCGGGTCTGAGAACGGGAACCCGATCTCGACGGCGTCCGCGCCGCCCTCGACGGCCGCCTCGGCGAGCTCGGGCGTCTGACGCCCAGCCATCAGGTAGATCACCAGCGCCTTCACAGGTCTTTGTCTCCTCGGCCCGAGAGGCACACGAGGACGAGCTCGGCGTCGAGCTCTGCAACTTTCGCCAGCGCGTGCGCGGGCTCGAGCGCGGGGATGATCCCCTCGGTGCGCGCGAGCCGGTCGAAAGCGGTGCGCGCCTCGTCGTCTGTCGCGGTGACGTACTCGGCCCGGCCCGAGTCGCGCAGGAACGCGTGCTCGGGGCCGACGCCCGGGTAGTCCAGCCCTGCGGCGACGGAATGGGCGTCGACGATCTGGCCGTCGTCGTCCGCAAGCAGCGACGAACGCGTGCCGTGAAGGACGCCCGGCCGGCCCGTGCCAAGGCTGGCGGCGTCGTGCGCCTCGACGCCGAGAAGCCGAACCTCGGGGTCGTCGACGAAGCCGGCGAAGAGCCCGATCGCGTTCGACCCTCCGCCCACGCAGGCGACGGCGACGTCCGGCAGCTGGCCCGCGGCCTCGAGCATTTGCTCCCGGGCTTCCCGGCCGATCACCGCCTGGAGCTCGCGCACGATCTCGGGGTACGGGTGCGGGCCGACGCACGAGCCGATCAGGTAGTGCGTCGTCTCGACGTTCGCGATCCAGTCGCGGATCGCCTCACTCGTCGCCTCGCGCAGCGTCTTCGTGCCGAACTCGACGGCGCGAACCTCGGCGCCGAGCAGGTGCATCCGCTTCACGTTCGGGGCCTGCCGCTCCATGTCCTCGGCGCCCATGTAGACGACGCACTCGAGCCCGAAGCGCGCGCAGACCGTCGCGGTCGCGACGCCGTGCTGGCCGGCCCCCGTCTCCGCGACGATCCGCCGCTTGCCCAGCCGCTGCGCGAGGAGCGCCTGGCCAAGCGTGTTGTTGAGCTTGTGCGCGCCGGTGTGGAGGAGGTCCTCCCGCTTGAGGAAGAGCCGCTTACCCGGCGCGAACCGCTCGGCGAGCGTCAGCGGCGTCGGGCGTCCGCCGAACGACGTCAGCAGAGCGTGCAGCTCGGCGCCGAACGCGGGATCCTCGCGCGCCTCGCCCCAGCCGGCCTCGAGCTCGTCCAGCGCTGGGATCAGCGTCTCGGGGACGTACCGCCCGCCGTACGTCCCGTACAGGCCGGTCGTCATCGCGCCGCCTCCACGTAGGCGCGGACCTTGTCGTGATCCTTGATTCCCGGCTCGACCTCGAGCCGGGACGCCGCGTCGACAGCCCACGGACGAACCGCGTCGATCGCCGCCCGGACGTTGTCCGGGCCGAGGCGGCCGGCAAGCATGATCCGGCCCTCGGCCTCCCGCGCCCGGTCGAGATGGCCGGGGTCCTGCTCCTCCCACGGCAGGTCGAGGACACGAGCCACCGGCTCGTCGCCGCGGAGCAGGACGGCGTCCCGACCTCGGTGGCCGTTCTCCCGCTCGTAGAGCTGGACGAGGTCGGCGCCGCGATCCTCGTACTCGCCGACGTGCACGGCGACGGAGAGCATGGTCTCTGGGACGGGAAGAACGTCCTCCGCGCGGCGCGGGCTCTCGTCGGCCAGGATGAAGCCGGCCAGGTCGGCGCCGGCTTCTGCCGCGACGGCGACGTCCTCCTCCCGCGTGAGGCCGCAGACCTTCACGAGCGGCCGGGAGACGAGCTCCACGAGCTTCTCCGCCGGATCTGCCGCGCGCATCAGCGTCGAGCCGACGAGGATCGCGTCGGCGCCGGCAAGCTCGGCGGCTGCGCCCTGCGCGCGGGAGACGATGCCGCTCTCAGCGACGACGACGTTCTCCTCGGGCGCCGCCGCGACCAGTTCGAGCTGCGCGCGGCGGTCGATGTGAAAGGTCGAGAGGTCGCGGGCGTTGATGCCAATCGGGTCGGCGCCGAGGGAGACGGCTCGTTGCAGCTCCTCCGAATCGTGAGCCTCGACCAGTGCGTCGAGGCCGAATGCTCTAGCGGTTTGCATCAGCTCCATCACGTTCTGGTCGTCGAGATCCCGCAGGAGCAGGAGCACCGCATCGGCTCCGGCGTCGCGCATCTCCTCGAGATGTGCCGGTGTCGAGAAGAAGCCCTTCGCGAGCAGTGGTAGCTCGGTCGTGGCGCGCGCCGCCCGGAGGTCGTCGGTCGAGCCCCCGAAGCGCCCGTCGACGAGGATCGAGACCGCCGCCGCACCCACCCGTTCGAACGCACGCGCCAACTCGCCCGCGTCGGCGTCGGGCCGCAGCTCTCCGGCCGAGGGCGATCGCCGCTTGACCTCCGCGATCGCCGCGAGCCCGGGCTTCCGAAGGGCCTCACCGAAACGCAATCAACGCCTCCAATCGCTCCGCCGCCGCGCCGGAGTCGACCGTCCAGCGGGCGAGCTCGTATCCCTCGCGCAGATCCTCGGCGTGCCCGCCGGCTGCGATCGCCCCCGCTGCATTGAGCAAGATCGCGTCTCGCCGACCGCCGTTTGCCCCCGCGAAGACCTCGCGGATCGCCGCGGCGTTCTGCTCGGGCGAGCCGCCGCGGAGCTCCTCCGGCGCGCAGCGCTTCACGCCGAAGTCGAGCGGGTCGATCTCGCGCCTGTGGACGCCGCCGTCGACGACCTCGCACACGAGGTTCGGCCCGGCCGGGGAGAGCTCGTCGATGCCTTCGGCGCCGTGCACGACGAACGCACGCCGCGCCCCGAGCGCTGCCAGCACCTCGGCCAGCGTCCGAACGAGCTCCGGCGAGTAGACGCCGACGACTTGCGCACGGGCGTCGGCCGGGTTCGTCAGCGGCCCGAGGACGTTGAAGACCGTCCGCGCCGCCAGCTCCTTCCGCACCGGGGCCGCGTGCTTCATCGCCGGATGGTGGGTCGGCGCGAACAGGAAGCCGAAGCCGAGCTCGTCGATCGATCGCGCGATCCGGTCCGGCGACAGCTCGAGGCTGAAGCCGAGCGCCTCGAGGACGTCGGCGGAGCCTGACGCGGAGGAGACCGCACGGTTGCCGTGCTTCGCGACCCCGGCGCCGGCCGCGGCGGCCACGAGCGCGGCCGCCGTCGAGATGTTGAACGTGCGTCCGCCGTCGCCGCCCGTGCCAGCGGTGTCGACGAGATCCTCACGCTCCGGCTTGACCGGGAGGACATGGGCGCGCATCGCCTCCGCGCAGCCCGCAATCTCGTCCGCCGTCTCGCCCTTCAGCCGCAGTGCGACAAGGAAGCCGCCGATCTGCGCCGGCGTCGCCTCCCCGCTCATGATCGTGTTCATGGCCTCGCGCGCCTCGTCGCGCGTGAGGTCGTGGCCGTCGAGGAGCCGGGCAAGTGTCGTCTGCATCAGCGTCCCTCCAGGAAGTTTCGTGCAAGCTCGGGCCCGATCGGGGTCAGCACCGACTCGGGGTGGAACTGAACGCCGTCCACAGGGAGCGCACGATGGCGCACGGCCATGACCTCGTCCTCGTCGCACGCGGCCGAGATCTCGAGTTCGTCGGGGATTCGGGTCGCGGCCAGGGAGTGGTAGCGGCCCGCCAGGAAGTCGTCGGGAAGACCGCGGAAGAGGCCGCGGCCGTCGTGGCTGATCACGCTCGCCTTCCCGTGGACGAGCGACTTCGCCCGGCCGATCTCGCCGCCGAAGGCTTCGACGATCGCCTGGTGGCCGAGGCAGACGCCCAGCGTCGGGACGCGCGGCGCCAGCCGCCGGACGATCTCGAGCGTGGCACCGGCGTCCGCCGGCCGGCCCGGGCCGGGGGAGACGACGAGGTGCGAAGGTCCGAGTCGGGCGGCTTCGTCGGCGTCGATCGCGTCGTTGCGGCGGACGTCGACCTCGGCGCCGAGCTCGGCGAACAGGTGGGCGAGGTTGTAGGTGAACGAGTCGTAGTTGTCGACGAGCAAGATCATCCGCGGGCCTCTGCCAACTCGATCGCCCGCTCGAGCGCGGCCAGCTTCCGCAGGCACTCGTCGTGCTCGGCGGGTGGGGACGAGTCGGCGACGATGCCGGCGCCGGCCTGGAGGTAGGCGACGTCGTCGTGCAGGACGATCGTCCGGATCGCAATGCACGTGTCGAGCGGCCCATCGGGCAGGAAGTAGCCGACGGCGCCCGCGTAGGGGCCGCGCCGGTAGCCCTCGAGCTCGGAGATGATCTGCATCGCGCGCACCTTCGGCGCCCCGCTCACGGTGCCCGCGGGGAAGCAGGCGCGGAGCAGGTCGAAGGGGGAGACGCCGTCGAGGAGCTCACCGGTCACCTCGGAGACGAGGTGCGTAACGTGCGAGTACCGCTCGGGCTCGAGGAACCGCTGGACACGAACGGTTCCGGGCCGGCAGACGCGCGAGAGATCGTTCCGGCCGAGATCGACGAGCATGACGTGCTCGGCGCGGTCCTTTTCGGAGGCGAGCAGTCGCTCGCCGTCGCCCTCACCGGGGTGCGTCGTGCCGGCGATCGGGTTGAGGCTCGCGACGCCGTTCTCGGCCTTGACGAGGGTCTCCGGTGACGAGCCGACGAGCGCGACCTCGTCGAGCTCGAGCAGGAAGAGATACGGCGACGGATTGACCCGACGAAGCGAGCGGTAGATGTCGAGCGCGAACGCCGGGGTCGGGCGCTCGGCGCGTTGCGAGACGACGATCTGGAACGCGTCGCCGTCGCGGATGTGCCGCTTCGCCCGCTCGACCGACCGCTCGTACTCGAAGCGTCCCGGGAAGCGGCGCGTCGGCCCGCCGCGCCCGCCCGAGCCGTTCCGCGTGTCGTCGACCGGCGCCTCGAGCAGCGCGGCGACCTCGTCGGGATTGCCGCAGAGCACCTCTGCAAGCCCGAGCAGGTGGTCGAAGCGGATCAGCGTCTCGGCGACGACGAAGCGGCTCTCCGGTAGGAGCGGTCCCTCGTAGGGCAGCTTCACCGTCGGCTCGAGCATCGCGGCGTGGTCGTACCCCAGGTAGCCGACGACCGGCTCGCCCAAGCTTTCAGCCTCCGCGAAATGCACGAACCGGGAACCGAAGCCGACGAACGAGTGCCGCCCGAGCCGGCCGCGCTCAACGGACTCGAGGAGAAAGCTCCCGCGCCCGGCGCTGCGCAGCCTCAGGTATGCCCCGAGCGGGGTGATCAGGTCGGTCGAGATGACGGTTTGTACGTTCATTCGAACACGCAAAAAAGACCCTCCGGCGGAAGGTCTTCGAGCGGAACGGGCTTGCGGCCTAGGTCAGGTCAGGCGACGCTCCCGCCCCGCTCGTGGCGCCAAGCCCAGCCCCAGGTGCGAGAGGGAGTCATCGATCTCAGGGTACGCGGGGTGCCGCCGAGGGTCAAGAGACCTCCCGTTTGGACAGGTCGAGAATCGCGGTGTAGATCTGCTCGAGGCCCTCCTGCGAGAGCGGGCCGCGGTTGGCGCGCGAGACGTCCCGGAGCATCCACTCTTCCCGCTCGGGATCGACGAAGTCGAATCCCCGCGATTCCTTGTAGCTCTTGAGCTTCGCGACGAGGCGCAGGCGGGCGTTGATCGCCTCCACGAGCGCACGGTCGTTGTCCGAGACCTGCTCGCGGAGCTGGCGCACGATTGGGTCTTGGCTTGGGTCCACGGCCGCAACCTACACTTGCCGCCATGGCCGCCACGAACGCCTCACCGGAGCTTCTGATCGTCATGGGAGCAGGTGCGACGCCGGATCAGACCGAGCACGTCGTCGCCCGGCTGCAGGAGGCCGGCGCGGACGCGCGGGTCTCCCGGGGCCGCGAGGCGACGGTGATCGGCGCCATCGGTGGGCGCGACACGCTGGCGGAACTGCCCCTCGAGGGCTACCCCGGCGTCGAGCGGGTGCTGCCGATCCTGAAGCCGTACAAGCTCGTCGCGCGCGAGCTCTCTCCGGACCCGACGGTGATCGAGGTCGACGGGCGGAAGATCGGCGACGCGTTCTTCGGCCTGATTGCCGGCCCGTGCACCGTGGAGTACCGCGAGCAGACGCTCGAGACGGCCCGCGCGGTCGCCGACGCCGGCGCGACGATGCTCCGCGGCGGCGCGTTCAAGCCGCGCACTTCCCCGTACACGTTCCAGGGGCTCGGGCTCGACGCCCTCGAGGTGCTGCGGGAGGCGCGGGCCGAGACGGGCCTGCCGATCGTCACTGAGCTCCTCGATCCGCGGCATGTCGAGGAGGTCCTGGAGGTCGCCGACGTCGTCCAGATCGGCGCGCGGAACATGCAGAACTTCCTGCTGCTGGCGGAAGTCGGGCGGATCGACAAGCCGGTGCTGCTGAAACGCGGCCCGTCGGCGTCGGTCGAGGAGCTGCTGATGGCCGCCGAGTACGTCGCCAAGGAGGGAAACGACCGGATCATCCTCTGCGAACGCGGGATCAAGACGTTCGAGCGCTCGCTCCGGTACACGCTCGACCTCGGCTCGGTCGCCGTGCTCAAGGAGGAGACACACCTACCGGTGATCGTCGATCCCTCGCACGCGGCCGGCCGGCGCCAGCTCGTGCTGCCGCTGGCGCGGGCGGCGGCGGCGGTTGGGGCCGACGGCATCATCGTCGAGGCCCACCCGCGGCCTGAGGAGGCGCTCTGCGACGGGCCGCAGCAGATCCCAGCCGGCGAGTTCGGCGAGTTCGCCCGGGAAGTGAGGGATCTCGCGGCGCTGATGGGCAAGCAGATCGGCTGATCCATGCGGCTTGCGATCGTCGGCACCGGCCTGATCGGCGCTTCGGTCGGCCTGGCCGCCAAGCGCCGCGGCGCGACGGTCGTCGGCTTCGACGCCGAGCCCTCGACGGCCGAGGTCGCGGCGGAGCGGGGAGCGGTCGACGAGGTGGGCCGAACGTTGGGGGAGGCGCTCGACGGTGCCGAGCTCGCCCGGCACGTCGTCGGAGCCGGTGGGCGTCCCGGACGCCTCGAGCGGCAGCCAGATGGCAGCGCACCCCCCACGGCAGCGGATCCTCCCGTCGGTCTCCTGCTCGGCGGTGTAGAGCGCCGCGCCGTCGCGGTCGACGAGCACAGAGCCGACGCCGTCGACCCGCTCGACCGACACGGTGGCCGCCGCCGCCGGTTCCTCGTCGTCGCCGCACGCGCCGAGCACCAGCGCCAGCGCGGCAACCAGCGCGATCGTCGTCCGAGCCGTCATACCTGGGACTACGGCGCCGGGGCGCGTCGTGTTCGATGCCGACGCGCGCCGGCGCGCCAAGGGCGTATATGTACGCCGCATGCGCGCGATCACGCTCGACCCGGGCACGCCCGACTCCGCGGACCTTGAGGAGGTGCCGGAGCCCGCTGCCGCGCAGGGCTCGGTGCTCGTCGACGGCGTGGCGCTCGGGATCTGCGGCACCGACGCCGAGATCGTCGCGGGCGAGTACGGCGAGGCGCCGCCCGGAGCCGACCGCCTGATCCTCGGCCATGAGTCGCTCGGCCGCGTCGCCGACGCGCCGGACGGGAGCGGCTTCTCCGCAGGCGACCTGGTCGTCGGCATCGTGCGCCGTCCCGACCCCGTGCCGTGTCCGTCCTGCGCCGCCGGCGAATGGGACTTCTGCCGCAACGGCCGGTACACCGAGCGCGGCATCAAGGCGCTGCACGGGTTCGGCTCGGAGCGCTGGCGGATCGAGCCGGAGTTCGCGGTCCGGCTCGACCCCGCGCTCGGGCTGCTCGGCGTGCTGATGGAGCCGACGACGATCGTCGCGAAGGCCTGGGAGCAGATCGAGCGCGTGCTGGCGCGCGCGACGCTCGGACCGGAGCGCGTGCTGGTCACCGGCGCCGGCCCGATCGGGCTGCTCGCCGCGCTGCTCGCGCATCAGCGCGGCTACGACGTGCACGTCCTCGACCTGGCGAAAGACGGCCCGAAGCCCGACCTGGTCCGGTCGCTCGGCGCGACCTACCACGCGACGCCGGTGCTCGAGGTCGAGCCGGCGCCGGACATCATCATCGAGGCCACCGGCGTGAGCCAGGTGGTGCTGGACGCGATGGCCCACACCGCCGCCAACGGGATCGTCTGCCTGACCGGCATCTCGTCCGGCGGCCACGACATCGGCCTCGACGCCGGCATGCTGAACCGGAGCATCGTGCTCGAGAACGACCTCGTCTTCGGCTCGGTCAACGCCAACAAGCGCCACTACGAGGCGGCGGCCGAGGCGCTGGCGCAGGCGGAACGCGATTGGCTCGAGGGCCTGATCACGCGCCGCGTGCCGCTCGATCGCTGGCGCGAGGCGCTGACGCGCGACGAGCACGACATCAAGGTCGTCGTCGAGCTCGGCGGCTGATCCGGCTCACACGCCGGCCGCGTCGCGCGTTGCACGGACGTGACGACGATGACCCACACCATCGCTGAGCGCGTCGACGCGCTCGACTGGCCCGAGCTGCGCGATCAGCTCGACGCCCGCGGCTTCGCCGTGACCGCCCCGCTGCTCGCTGCCGCCGAGTGCGACGAGCTCGCCGGCCTGTTCGACGGCGGCCGCTTCCGGTCGACGATCGACATGGCGCGCCACCGCTTCGGCGACGGCCGCTACCGCTACTTCGACCACCCGCTGCCGGAGACGATCGCCGCCCTGCGCGGCTCGTTCTACGGCCACCTGGCGCCGATCGCGAACGACTGGTCGGAGCGGCTCGGCGGCGCCGGCGACGCGTTCCCGTCCGGCCACGACCAGCTCATCGAGCGCTGCCGGGCGGCCGGCCAGGAGCGCCCGACGCCGCTGATCCTGCGCTACGCGGAGGGCGACTGGAACGCGCTGCACCAGGACCTCTACGGCGACGTCTACTTCCCGTTCCAGGTGCTCACCGTCCTGTCGGAGCCGGGCGAGGACTATGAGGGCGGCGAGCTCGTGCTGCTCGAGCAGCGGCCGCGCGCGCAGAGCCGC
>Ga0081538_10005755_pt1 | contig 11065 bp, 9 predicted proteins | sample TabmetS5T2R1_FD_71022 | JGI IMG/M metagenome (GOLD analysis project Ga0081538, IMG submission 71022) | Tabebuia heterophylla rhizosphere microbial communities from the University of Puerto Rico - S5T2R1 | ecosystem: Host-associated > Plants > Roots > Rhizosphere ...
CCGCCAAGGTCGCCTTCATCGCCGGCATGGCCTACGGGATGGAGTCGATGCTGGAGCTGGCCAGCGCGCTGGCCGACGACAAGCGCAACGACATCCGCATCGAGGCCGCCCTGACCAAGCTGTACGCCTCCGAGATGGCCTGGCTGGTCGCGGACGAGCTGGTCCAGCTCCGCGGCGGCCGCGGCTACGAGACGGCCACCTCGCTGGCCGCCCGCGGCGAGCGGCCGGTCGGCGCCGAGCAGCTCCTGCGCGACCTGCGCATCAACCGCATCTTCGAGGGCTCGACCGAGATCATGCACCTGTTCATCGCCCGCGAGGCGGTCGACCAGCACCTCTCGGTCGCCGGCGGCCTGATCGACCCCGAGACCGACCTGGCCGGCAAGGCCAGGGCGGCCGCGTCGGCCGGCCGCTTCTACGGCCGCTGGCTGCCGCAGCTCGCCGTCGGCAAGGGCTACACCCGCAGCGGCTTCGAGGAGTTCGGCCGCCTCGCCACGCACCTGCGGTTCGTGGAGCGGGCCAGCCGCCGGCTCGCGCGCTCGACCTTCTACGGCATGGCCCGCTGGCAGGGCCGGCTCGAGCGCAAGCAGGTGTTCCTCGGCCGGATCGTCGACATCGGCGCCGAGCTGTTCGCGATCAGCGCCACCTGCGTGCGGACCAGGATGCTGCTGGACGACCGGCACCCCGAGGCCGGGCGCGCGGTCGAGCTCGCCGAGCTGTTCTGCCGCGGTGCCCGCCGCCGGGTCGACCGGCTCTTCCACGACCTGTGGGCCAACGACGACGCCAGCACCTACGCGGCCGCCCAGCGCGTGCTGCGGGGCGACTACACCTGGCTGGAGGCGGGCGTCCTCGACCCCTCCGGCGACGGCCCCATGATCCCCGAGCGGGTCGCGACCGGGCAGGCGGCCCACGAGTCGGCGGGCGTGGGCGCCGACGAGCAGGTCCGGCTCGGCGCCTCCGGGTAGCCACGCCAGGAGGGCGACCCCGGGGATGCCGAGCGACCTGGAACGCGCCCGCCACGAGCTGGCCGCCGTCTGGGGCACGGAGCTCGGGCGGGTGCGCCGACTGGTGGGCGTGCTGCTGGACGGCGACTGGCACCCGCTCGGCGAGCTGGTCGCGGCGACCGCCACCTCCCGCCGCTCGGTCGGCGAGGTCCTGCGCCGGCTGGATGCCTGGGTGGAGCTGGACCGCGGCGGCGACCGCGCCCGCGCCAGGGACCAGGCGGTGGCGGCGCTGGCCGCCGCCTTCCCGGCCGGCGCGGCGCCCGCCCCGGGAGCGGAGGACGCGCTGGCGGCGTCCATGGCGGCGATCATGGGCGGGCTGCCGGCGCCGGCCCGCCACCTCGACCACGTGCCCGCCACCGCGGCGACCGCCGCCCGTCGCGCCCGCTTCCTGGCGGAGACCTTCGACCTCGGCGGGGCCAGCGTGCTCTGCCTCGGCGACCACGACCTGACCTCGCTGGCCCTGCTGCACGTCGCGCCGTCGGCGGAGGTCGCCGTGGTCGACGTGGACGAGCGGGTCCTCGGCCACGTCGACGCCGTCGCCCGCGGGCGTGGCTGGCGGGTGCGCACGGTCTTCGCCGACCTGCGGGTGGAGCTGCCGCGCAGCCTGGAGGGCCGGTTCGACCTGGTCTTCAGCGACCCGCCGTACACCCCGGCCGGGGTGCGGCTGTTCCTGCGCCGCGGCCTGGAGGCCCTGCGGCGCGGCGAGTTCGCCAGGGTGCTGTTCTGCTACGGCTTCGGCGAGCGGCAGCCGGCGCTCGGCCTGAAGATCCAGGCGGTCGTCCAGGAGCTGCGGCTGGTCGCCGAGGCGATCCTGCCGGCCTTCAACCGCTACCGGGGCGCCGAGGCGATCGGCGGCGCCAGCGCCCTGTACGTGTGCCGGCCGACCAGGCGGACCTGGCCGGCGCTGCGGGACGCGGCCGCGCAGGCCGACCCGCGCATCTACACCCATGGCGAGGGCGCGGAGGAGGCGCCGCTGCCGCCGCTGCCGCCGGCGGCGGCGCGGGCGCTGGAGCGCCTCGCCGGCGACCGCGGCGAGCTGGGCCTCACCGTGGTCGGCGACGGCATGCCCGAGGGGCTGGCCGGGCGGCGGCCGCTGCCGCTCGGCGGCTACCTGCGGGACCTGGGCACCCCCAAGGGGCGGCCGCCGTTCACCGCCTCCCCGCACGACGGCGTCGTGGTCGCCAACCTCTGGCCCCACCACGCCGCCTACCTGCCTAGGCTGCTGCTCACCGGGGCCGCCGCCCGCCTGGCGGTCGCCACCCCCAGGGAGTCGCTTGCGCTGGCCGGCCTGGACCCCGCCGACCCGCTGGCGCGGCTGCTCGCCTCGACCTGGCGGCTGCGGGTCCACGCCCGCGGCGGCGGCTCGGGGCCGGCGGTGCTGGTCGCCGAGCGGGTCCCGCCGCCCGCGGGCGACCCGCTGGACGTGGTGCTGCGCTTCCTGGTCGACCACCGCCACGCCGTGCTCGGCAACGCCTGGCGGGAGGCGCTGATCGCCGCCGCCGCCGTGGACGGCCGGCGGGTCAGCAAGAACCAGGCCCGGCAGGCGATCGCCGCCGGGCCGCTGGCCGCGCAGCTCCACAGCCACCTCGCCGAGCTGCCGGTCGAGCTGCTGCGGCTGCTGGTGACCGACGCCGACCGCACCCTGACCGAGCTGCTGGCGGCGCCGGCGGGTGTCTAGCCCGCGGCCTCGGCGGCGCGCCTGGCCATCTCCTCGGGCGGCACGTCCTCGACGCGGGAGGCGACGGTCCAGCGGTGCCCGAACGGGTCCTCGAACTGGCCCGACCGGTCCCCGTAGAACTGGTCCTCCAGCGGCCGCAGGACCTTGGCGCCCGCCCGCTGCGCCCGCTCGAAGACGGCGTCGACATCCTCGACGTAGACGCTCAGGGTCACGGGGCTGCCGCCGAAGGCCTTGGGGCTGCGCACGCCGATCTCGGGAAACTCGTCCGCCAGCATGATCAGCCCGTTGCCGAGCTGGAGCTCGGCGTGGCTGACCTTGCCGTCGGCCATGTCCATCCGCATTCGCTCGGTGGTCCCGAGTACCCGCGCGTAGAACTCGATCGCGGCGCTGGCGCCGTCGACGCAGAGGTAGGGGGTGACCTGCGGATAATCCTCGGGGATGGGCTGCACCGCCGCCATCGGGACCTCCTGCCGGGTGTGCGTGGCCTCAGCGTCCCCGCCGGCCGCGGCGCTCCCAGGACGTCCATTCCGTGCCGATGTCCGGCCTGGACTGGAGCACCTCGGTGTCGCGCCGGGCCTCCCGCGCGTCCACCCAGACGTCCGGCGAGGACCTTCCGCGGCCTCGCCGGGAGGAGCGGCGGGGGAACCGGCCGAGCAGCCGGTTGGCGCCCACCCTGAGCAGCTCCGCGATCGCGATCAGGGCGAACAGCACCACCGTCCCGACGACCAGGATCAATGCAACCTTCATGCGCTGCTCCGCGGCGTGGGCGCTCTGTCGACAGCATGGTATCGCGGCGGTCGTCGTGGCCGAACGGTGACATCCCTGATAGGCGCTTGTACCGCTCGCGGTGCCGCTTCGTGACCGGCGGGGTCCAAGGTGGGGCTGTGGCGCCGCACCGGCGGCGCAGCAACCAGGGGGAGCCACGATGTCCGCACCGATCCTCGACCAGGCCCCGGCACACCAGCCCATGCCCACCCCGCCGCGCCGTCGGCGCCGCGCCCTGACCCTGCTGATCGCGGGCACGCTCGTGCTGCTGGCCACCGGGATCGGCGTCAGCGTCGCGATCGCCAGCCGGCCGACGCCCACGGCGTCGCCGTCGGCCCCGACCGAGCAGCCCGTCGCCGCCACGGCCGACACCCAGCCCGGCCCCACCCAGCAGCAGCCCACCCAGGACCAGCAGACGCCCGCCCCCGGTGGCGACGACACCACCACGCGGAAGCCGGCGGCCCTGGCCGACGGCCAGCACCCCGCCTACATCCGCAAGCTCGACACCCGCGGCGGCACGGTGGTGGTCGACGTGGTCCAGGTCTTCAAGGACAAGGCCGCCGTGGACGCCGCCATCCAGGACGGCAAGCCTCGCGACCAGGCCCAGTACCTGGCCGTCTACGTCCGCAACGAGAACCCGCGGCTGCGCACCCTGCCGCTGGCCAGCGGCTTCCAGGTGGACCTCCACGGCTCCTGCGAGGACTCCACCCTCAGCAGGCAGCAGCTCCTCAACAAGCTGGCGAGCAACGCCAGGATCGCCGGGACCTACTACTACCTGCTGACCGTCAAGGACGGCGCCGTGCAGCGGATCGACGAGCGCCTCGCGATCAACGCCTGCTGACGCCACCAGCCCCCGTGGAGCCGAGCGCCCGCTCGGCTCCACGCGTCACTCCCCTAGAACGGCGGTCATGTATCCGGCGTCGCATGCAGCGGCGAACCATCCGTGCAGCGCTGGAGCTTGCGCGCCGCCCACGGCGGCCACGCAATCCCTCAAGAGCGGATACTTGACCGGCGTTCTAGTCCAGCATCTCGGTCTGGCGGGCGATCGCCTGGCGCACCAGCGCGGTGACCGCCGCGGGGTCGCTGGCCGCCCGGTCGTAGGGGACCTGGCGCAGGTAGCGGCCCTCGCCCTCCAGCAGACCGGAGGGGTCGTCCAGCAGCGATCCCTTGTGGAACACCAGGCTCACCCGGCGCGCCGCCACGGCGACCGCGCACAGCCAGTGGTGCCAGTTGCCGCCGACGGTGAAGGTGAGCCGCCCCCACTTGACCGCCTCCTCGACCCCGGCTTCGGCGGCCTGCACCCTGCCGACCAGCCAGTCCACCTGCTCCCGCTGGTCCGGGCCCCACTTGCGCAACCATGCTTCGACCTCGTGCGGACGGTCGTCCATACCGGACCCCTCCTTCCTCCGGACGACCTTCGCATCGCGCCGTGACAGGCCACCACCCCGGGGTGCAGGTGATACCGTGCCCGGCATGCGCACCCTGGTTCGAGACCTCCGCGGCAAGCTGGACGAGACGGTCGTGGTCTACGGCTGGGTCAACACGCTGCGGCTCCAGCGGGTGATGCAGTTCGTGATCGTTCGCGATCCCACCGGCATGGTGCAGGTCGTCAACCGGCGCGGCGGGAACACCGGCCTCGAGCAGACACTCGAAGAGTTGACGGTCGAATCCGCGGTGGCGGTCACCGGCCGGGTCGTCGACAACCCGATCGTGAAGCTCGGGGGGCTGGAGATCATCGCGGAGTCCGTCGAGGTGCTGGCGCGGGCCGAGGTGCCGCTGCCGGTCGACGCCAACACCAACCTGGAGCAGCGGCTCGACTGGCGCTTCCTGGACGTGCGCCGGTCCGCCCAGCAGCTGGTCTTCGAGGTGCAGACCACGGTGGAGCGCGCCATGCGCGCGGTGGCCGACGCCGAGGGCTTCACCGAGATGCACACGCCCAAGCTGATGGGCACCGCGTCGGAGTCCGGCGCCGAGGTCTTCCGGGTCGACTACTTCGGCCGCAAGGCGTTCCTGGCCCAGTCGCCGCAGTTCTACAAGCAGATGGCCATCGCCGCCGGGATCGAGCGGGTCTTCGAGATCGGCCCGGTGTTCCGGGCCGAGCCGTCCTTCACCTCCAGGCACGCGACCGAGTTCACCGGCGTCGACGCGGAGATGGCCTGGATCGGCGGGGTCGAGGACGTGATGGCGTTCGAGGAGCGCCTGCTGGTCCGCGTCCTGGAGGAGGTCAGGGCCCGGCACGGCGAGGCCATCGCCGAGCACTTCGGCGTCGAGGTCACCGTCCCCGCGGTGCCGTTCCCTCGCTCCACCATGGCCGAGGCGATCTCCTGGCTGCGGGCCGACGGCTGGAACCCCGAGGGCGACCGGGTGGACCTCGACCCCGAGGGCGAGCGGCGCGTGTCGGCGCTGGTGGCCGAGCGGCACGGCCACGAGTTCGTGTTCGTCACGCGGTTCCCGATCGACGTGCGGCCCTTCTACCACCTGCGGCCCGACGACGACCCGGCGGTGACCGAGAGCTACGACCTGCTGTGGAAGGGCATCGAGATCACCACCGGCGCCCAGCGCGAGCACCGCTACGACATCCTCGTCAGGCAGGCGGACGAGAAGGGCATGGACACCGCGCCCCTGACCGACTACCTGAACTGCTTCCGCTTCGGCACCCCCCCGCACGGGGGCTTCGGGCTCGGGCTGAACCGCCTGCTCATGGTCCTGCTCGGGCTCTCGTCGATCCGCGAGGCCACCTTCCTGTTCCGCGGCCCGGGCAGGCTGACCCCCTAACGTCAACGTCCTGGTCGGGCCGGGTAGCCCTGTCCCAGCCACCAGGCAGAACTGGCTCAGGCGCTGTCACGGTTCCACGCGCGTGGACCCGCGGCGGTGGTCGCTATGCCGTACTGGTAGGCGAAGACGACCGCCTCCAGCTTGGAGTGGACCCCGAGCTTGACCAAGATGCTCTGCACGTGGGTGCGGACCGTGTGGAGCGACAGCATGTACTCCTGGGCGATGCGGCGGTTAGACCAGCCGCTGGCCAGCAGCCCGAGGATCTCTTGCTCGCGGTCCGACAGCGTGCAGATGCGTACCAGCTGGACGCTGAGGTTGCGGCTGGGCGAGGGCGGTTGGCCTGCCGGGATCGGCTTGGACCGGGGATCGATCACCGTGCGGATGGCATTGGCCACCTGTCGGCTTGACCGGTCCTTGGCCAGCAGGCCATCCGCACCGAAGCTGGTCACAGCCGTCATGGTCTCTCTACGGGCGTCGCCCGCCAGCAGCAGCACCTTCGTCGTCGGCGAGGCGGCCCTGACCGCGGTCAGCGTCGCGCCCTGGTCATCGCAGGCCAGGTGCGCGTCCAGCAGCAGCACGGCCGGCCTGTGGGTAGCGGCCAGCTCCACCGCACCCTGGCGATCGTGGGCCACGCCGAGCACGGCGAAGTCGTCCTCGGCGTCCAAGATGACTGCGAGCCCTTCGGCGAAGAGCTGCTGGTGGTCGGCCACCACCAGAGTGACGACAGCTTCCAACTGGGGACTCCAGGTGCTCTCGAGGGACCGGTCGGTCCGTGGCTTCACCGCCAGCGCCACTGGCAAACCACCAGGCGCAGCGGGCCAGGCGGGCCGGCAGGCGAGCGCCGGCTGGTCGACCGGCGGGCCGAGGCGGACTCCGCCCGGTCGGGCATTGGCGAGCCTGCCGGCCAAGGCTCATCAGATCCAACCTGCGCGGATCGCCTGTTACGTAGTTCAACACCAGTGCCTTGAGCGGTCGCTTCGCTACCAGGTAGGCAGGCGCGTTCGGGCGAGGCCCTGGCGGAAGGCGCGCAGGGTGCGGGGGTCGCTGGAGAACTTCCAGTCCGCGCCGCCGCCGCTGGCCTGGTCACGCTGGAACCAGATGAACCCGATCACGTCGCGGTGGTGGCTGAGCCAGCGGAAGAAGTCGCTGGTCCAGACCGCCTTGTTGGGGCCGGGTTGGGCGCCGGTTTCGGTGATGAGCACTGGCTTGCGCGTGAATCTGCGCAGCGTCGCTAACGTCGGGTCGTACACCTGGCCCGCGGTGCGCTCGCCCACGGCATAACCGACCATCCCGATCCAGTCCACGTAGCGATCGCCGGGGTAGAGCGCGGGGAGACTCACCTGTGGGACCGACCGCATGATGTTGGGGCTCCACACCCAGATGACGTTGGTGGCGCCGGCTTGCCGGAACAGCGTGTGGATGTGCCGCCAGGCACGCACGTAGTCGCCGGGTCGGTTGCCGCTGCGCCGCTCCGACCAGGGGTACCAGTGGCCGTTCATTTCATGCGCAAACCGCAGCACCACCGGCCAGCGCTGGCGCCGGATGCCGGTGGCGAACCGGGTGATGTATCCGTCGAACCTACCGGCGGCGATCGCGGCCAGCGCGTAGTCGGGTTGGTCGATCCCGCGGCTGGCGCCGGCCCATGGCTCCCACGACAGCACCGGCAGCGCGTGCTGGCGGTAGCAGAGGGCGACCGCCTAGGGCCGAAACTCCTCGGTCCATTTGACGAAGTACTCCAGCAGCGTGGGCCGGGCACCGGCGAGCCGGGCGACCTGGTCCAGCTCCTTGCGGGACCAGGGGGCCTGGAGGGTGCTCACCCCGAAGTGCTGGCCGCTGGGGCGGAGCAGCTGCCGCTTGGTGGGGATTCGTGGCGCCGTGGGGCCGGGCGGCTGGGTCGGTGGCGGGCGCAGGTCGGCGATGACCGGCGGTGCGGGCATGTCCGGGGTGACCACGGCGATGACCCCATAGACGAGGCTGCCGAGCAGCACCGCGTTGACGAGCATCCATAGCCGGAGCCGCCGGCGGGAGCGCGGCTTGCGCCTGGCCCTGCTGCTGGCATGCAGCCAGACCCACTGTCGCCGGCGCGAGGAGCGCCTATGGCGAGACACTGAGCGTCACCACGCCGGCCAGCAGCATGCAGCCCAGCAGGTAAGGGACCACCATCAGCGGGTGGCGTCTGCGCTGGCCCTGGAAGCCCTGCGAGCGGGTGCCCCAGCCGGCGTTATGGGCCATACAGAAGAAGCCGCAGATGCGGATCGGCATGAGCAGGACGGTGTTGATCAGCATGAATGCCGGTAGGTACAGCAGGTCGTTGGGCCGGTAGGCGAAGTGGCGTCCAAAGCGGATCCCCAGCGACACCAGCGTCATCACCACCGCCAGCGCCAACACGATCAGCAGGGCCTGCCACGGTGTCCCCGGCAGCGGGAGATCCCGGTACAGGTCGGACCGTTCCTGGGTCGCCAGCGCCTCCGCCCACGACGCCAACGCCCCCACCAACACGAACGGGATCACGATGTCGGCCAGGTAGAAGATCGCCAGCATCGGCGCGTGGCGCAGCATCCACGGCAGCATCCGCAGGGTGTTGTACTGCGAGCCGCGCGCCCACCGGTACTGCTGCTTGACCAGCTGCCACAGCCGGGTGGGCGCGTCGGTGTACACCAGCGAGGTGGCCTGGTACACCGTCTTGTAGCCCGCCTTGAGCGTGTAGTTGGTCAACGCCCGGTCGTCGCTGACCTCCACGAACACCCCCAAAAACCGCTCGGACAGGAACCCCTCCATGGCCTGCAGCAGGATCTGGCGGCGAAACGCGATCGTCCTGCCCGGCAGGCAGCCCACCGTGCCCAGCACGCTCATCGCCGGTAGCGAGTACTCGCTACGAACGCTCTCCAGCCAGTCCGCCCAGCGGGTCAGCACCGAACGGCCAGGGTCCAGAATGCGCTGGCGGGTGGTAACCCCACCCACCCTGGGATCACGAAACGGCTTGACCAGCTCCTCCAGGGTGTCGGCGGTCCAGACGGTGTCGGAGTCGACCAACACCGCCAGCTCGCCGCTGGCGACCTCCACCCCAATGCGGATCGCGTTGCGCTTGCCTGGGGTCCCGGTCCACAGCCACTTCACGCCAAGCGCGTCGCACACCTGCTCCAGTGAGGGATTGGGGGGTCCGTTGATGACCACGATGGTCTCAAACGGCTGCTGCTCGACGATGCGCTCAAGCACGTAGCGGAACAACGCCACCGGCTCGTCGACCACAGGGATGATCACCGAGGCCGTGGTGTCCCAGCGCCGCTGCCATGGTCGATAAAACCGCCGAGTGAGCACCGTGCATGTGCTCCCCCGGTCGAGCGACCAGGTCAGCGGTCGCCCGTGGAGCACCTTGGGATAGCTCCTGCGCAAGGCTCGAGGTAGTCCACGTCCTCTCGGAGACGGTTCGGATCCCTACACCCAAGGAAACATCGGACTCGGCAGAAGGTTACGTATCAGCGGGAAACTCATGAAAACTGCGGAAACGCCATTTCGCATGTCCGCGCGTGACCGTGCAAGGCAAAGCAACCAGCAGCGCCACGATTTCCCGGGAAACCGCTACACGGCGGCGCGGCGGGCCTGGGGTAACACGGCATCTCTACGATCGGCGCGGTTGTCGATCCGATGCGCCCGACCGTGGTGCCAGAACCGGCAGAGTAAGCAAAATACGGTGAATACGGCATGAAGCCGCAAACGGGCGCCTCTACGCTGCCAGCATCGAGAATCCCGATTGCTCGGCTCGCTCAGCGCGGCGCGCGGCACACGCCGCCGCGGTGCTTTCCGGGACTGGCAGACAGCAGGAGAATCGCATGATCGGCTCAGCCAGGAGGCCCACGCTGAAGGCGCTGCTGGTCGTCTTGGGCGCGTGCCTGGCACTCGCGGCCGCGCCCTCGCTCGCCAGCGCGTCACCGGCACTGGGCGTGGTGGTCAGCACCAACCCCGCCGACCACACCCCCAACGTCGCCAGCGGCGCGGTCTACAAGTTCGTCCAGGTCGGCACCACGATGTACGCGGGCGGTACCTTCGGCTCGGTGAGCACCGCGCCCGGCGTCCCGGGCGGCACCTTCACCCGCAACAACATCGTCGCCTTCGATCCGACCAGCGGCCAGATCAGGTCCTTTGCGCCCACCATCAACGGTGCCGTGTGGGCGCTGGCCAGCGACGGCACCTCGCTGTACGTCGGCGGCGCCTTCAGCACCGTCAACGGCGTGGCCCGGCGCGGCCTGGCCAAGCTGAACCCGACCACCGGCGCGGTCGACACCGCCTTCAACGCCGGCCTCAACGGCGACGTGTACGACGCCGTGGTGGTGGGTGGCCGGCTGCTGGTGGGCGGCAGGTTCAGCGGCAAGCTGCGCGCGCTCAACCTGACCACCGGCGCCAACACCGGCTACCTCAACCTCGGCATCAGCGGCACCGTGGCCGCCAACGCCGGACCCACCGAGGCCTACCGCTTCGCGGTCAACCCGGCCGGCACCCGGCTGGTGGCGGTGGGGAACTTCACCACCGTGGCCGGCCAGTCGCGGTATCGGGCATTCATGCTCAACCTGGGCGCGACCGCGACGCTGAACGCCTGGCACTACGCCCCGTTGCGCAACCTGTGCGCCGCCGACAGCCTGCCCGACTACATGCGCGACGTGGACTTCTCGCCCGACGGGTCCTGGTTCGCCACCGTGTCGACCGGGTTCGTGCCGCAGGCCGGCGGCGTCGGCCGCGACCTGTGCGACGCGACCGCCAGGTTCGAGACCAACGTGCCCAACCCGGACCGGCCGACCTGGATCAACTACACCGGCGGGGACACCCCGCACTCGGCGGCCGCCCCCCCCGG
>Ga0081538_10005756_pt1 | contig 11065 bp, 11 predicted proteins | sample TabmetS5T2R1_FD_71022 | JGI IMG/M metagenome (GOLD analysis project Ga0081538, IMG submission 71022) | Tabebuia heterophylla rhizosphere microbial communities from the University of Puerto Rico - S5T2R1 | ecosystem: Host-associated > Plants > Roots > Rhizosphere ...
CAGCGCACGTGCGCGACCCTCGAGTACCGGATCCTGCGCGCGCAGGAGCCGTTCCCGTTCGCCGAGGGCGAGTTCGCGCTCGCCACCGCGATCGAGGTGCTCGAGCACGTGCCCGACCCCGAGCAGACGGTGGCGGAGATGGCGCGCTGTGCGCGCGGCGGGCACCTGCTGGTCTCGGTCCCGCGCGAGCCGCTGTGGCGCGCGCTCAACATGGCGCGCGGCGCGTATGTGAAGGACTTCGGCAACACGCCCGGGCACGTCAACCACTGGTCCAGGCGCGGGTTCGTCGACCTGCTGTCGCGCCATGGCGAGGTCGTCGAGGCGCGCTCGCCGTTTCCATGGACCATGTTGCTGGTGCGTGTCTAACGTCGCCGGAGGGCCGAGCTCGCGAGGCCGGACGGCGAAACACGATCTCACCGCGGAGCCCTCGTACGCGCGCGGCGCCCGCATCCTCTCGGTCGGGATCGCCACGACCGGGGTCGTCACGTTCGCGTACTTCTCGGTCGCGTCGCACGTGCTCGACGACGCCGACTACAAGAACATCTCGCTGTTGTGGTCGGTCCTGTTCGTCACGGTGTCGGTGATCTACCGGCCGATCGAGCAGCTGCTCTCGCGCACCCTCGCCGACCGCCGCGCCCGCGGAATGGAACACCACCCGCTGCGCACGCCGCTGCTGATCCAAGCGGCCTTCGCGCTCGGGTTCGCCGCTGTGGCGCTCGGGTTGCGCGGCCCGATCGAGGACGGCCTGTTCGACGGATCGGCGGCGCTCTACTGGATCCTCGTCGCCGCCGTGCTCGCCTACGCGGCGAGCTACTTCGCCCGCGGCTGGCTCGCCGGCCACCAGTGGTTCGGCCTCTACGGCGGGCTCGTGTTCCTGGAGGCGACGTCGCGGCTGCTGTTCGCGCTCGCCGTGGCGGTCGGCATCGCCGAGGGACAGACCGCGGTCGCGCTCGGCATGGCGGCGGCGCCGTGCGTCTCGCTCGTCGTCGTGCCGCTCGCGTTCTCGCGCCGGCCGGCCGCCACCGAGCGCCGCCGCGGCGCCGATACCCAGCGGACTTCGTCCGCGGGCACAGGCGAGCTGTCGATCGCGCGCGGCGGCCGCTTCGCCGTCGCGGTGCTGGCGATCATGCTCGCCGAGCAGACGCTGCTGAACGCCGCGGTGATCACGACCGACCTGACCGCGGACGACGCCGTCGTCGCCGGCTTCGTCTTCAACGTGCTGCTGATCGCGCGTGCGCCGCTGCAGCTGTTCCAGGCGGTCCAGGGCTCGCTGCTGCCGCACCTCGCCGGGCTCGAGGCGCGCGCCGGGCGCGCCGAGGCGAACCGCGCCGTGCGCGTCACCGTGCTCGCGATCGCAGGCTTCGCGCTCGCGGTCGCGGCCGCGCTGCTGGCGATCGGGCCGTGGGCGATGGACCTGCTGTTCGACGACGCCGAGACGTACGGTCGCTGGGGGCTTGCGCTGGTCGCGCTCGGGATGGGCTTCCACCTGATGGCCGGCACGCTGAACCAGGCGGCGCTGGCGCGCGACCACGCCGGCCGCGCCGCCGCGGCGTGGCTCGCCGCCGCGGTCGCGTTCGTCGCCTGGCTCGTGGTGCCGCTGGTCGACGACGAGCTGCTGCGCGCCGAGGTCGGCTACTTCGGCGCCGCCGCGCTGCTGTGCGGGCTGCTCGCGCTCGCCTACAGGCGCGCGTGAATTCGATCCGCGATCCGCCGAGCCGGTATGCCGAGTCGGGTATGGTCGGCGTACATATGGCCTACACGCTCGAGCACGACCCCATCGACTCCGGCCACCTGATCTCGATCACGGGCGAGCTGGACATCGCCGCGACGCCGGAGCTCTCGACCGTGCTGCTGATAGCGGCCGGATCGCCCGGCTCGCTGGTCGTGCTCGACCTCGCCGGCGTCGAGTTCATCGACTCGACCGCGCTCGGCACGCTGCTGAAGGCGGGCAACGAGATCGAGTCCGCGGGCAAGAAGCTGCGCGTCGTCTGCGCGGGCGGCCCCGTGCGGCGGCTGCTCGAGATGACGAACCTGACGAACCGCTTCCAGCTCTGCCCGACGCGCGACGACGCGTTCGCGGCCGCCTGACGCTCAGCAGAAGCGCGGCAGGTGGTGCGCGAGCTGCGCGCGCCACGACGGCCAGTCGTGCGGCACGTCGTGACCCCAGAGGTCGAGCTCGTGCGGCAGCCCCTTGTCCGCCAGCAGCGCCGCGAACGCCTTGGAGCTCTCGAGCGCGCCCGTCGTGTCCTCCCACTGACCCTGGCCGCAGACGATCAGCAAGCTCAGCCGGCCGCGCAGCCAGTCGAGGTGGTCGCCGTGCATGTGCTGCACGTAGTCGGCCGGGTTGTTGAAGTAGACGGCGTCGCCGCGCTCGCCCCAGCCGACCTGCGAGACGTCGTAGATGCCGCTCTGGCAGATCGCGAGCGGGAACAGGTCGGCGCGCTTGAGCGCGAAGTTCGCGGCGTGATAGGCGCCGAAGCTCGGCCCGGTCACCGCGATCTCGTGCGCGCCGCCGACGTCGTCGTGGATGAACGGCACGACCGCGCCGAGGATCCACTCCTCGAAGGCGCCGTGACGGCGGGCGCGCTCCTCGAGCGGCAGCGACCTGTCGTGCCAGGTCTGGCCGTCCATCGCGTCGACGCAGTACAGCTTCACGCGGCCGGCGTCGATCAGGCCGGCGATCGCGTCGACCATGCCGTTGCCCTCGTAGTCGTGGCAGTGGCCCTGCTCGGACGGGAACGCCAGCAGCGGACGCCCGTAGTGGCCGTACGCGATCACGCCGAGGCCCTGCGGGTGCAGCGGGACGTGGCGGCGCTCCATCGCGCCGGCACGATAATCGACTACCCGTCTTCCTCCATCGAGAAGACGTCGGACAGGCCGGTGGCGTCGAGCAGCCGGCGCGCTGCGCCCTCGCCCGGGACGAGCTCCAGCTCGGCACCGGCGTTCTGGACGCGCCTGCGGCAGTGGATCAGCGCGGCGATCCCGCGCGAGTCGATGAAGTCGACGGCCCGGAGGTCGATCCGAAGCCGCCGCACGCCGTGGCCGAGGAGCATGTTGACGTGCTCGATCAGCAGCGGCGCCGTCGCCGCGTCGAGCCCGCCCGCGACTTCCAGCAGCGCGCCGTCGCCGGCGCGCCGCACGTTGAACTGGACCGGCTCGCGGGTCATGCGTTCAAGGTTCCCCGCGAACGCCGGCACAAGCCCTACTCCGTCGTCACCGCCCGCAGCACGTCGACGCGCGACGCCCGCAGCGCCGGCGGTATCGCGGCCAGCATGCCGGCGATGCCGGCGAGGATCGTCACGACGATCAGCGTCCCGATCGGGAACGTCAGCACGAAGCCCTCATCCGCGAGCGGGCGCGAGATCACGAGCGCGAAGACGATGCCGAGTACGAGCCCGAGCGCCGCGCCGATCAGCGCCGTGATGACGGACTCCCCCGCGACCATCCTCCGTGTCTGCCACTTGGTCATCCCGACCGCGCGCAGGAGGCCGAGCTCGCGTGTGCGCTCGAACACCGAGAGAGCCAGCGTGTTGACGATGCCGAGCACCGCCACGATCACCGACAGCAGCAGCAGCGCGTAGACCAGGCCCAGCAGCTGGTTGACCTGGGCGGAGACCTCGTCCTTGTACTCCTCGAGCGTCTGCGCCTTCGCGACCGGGAAGCCCTCGAGCGACTGCCCCGCCGCCTGCGCGAGCGCCTCCGGGCTGCCCTCGCCGCCGACGAGGATCAACGCGTCGTCGGGCTGGTTCCAGTCCTTCGACATCGACCCGTTCGTGACGAGGAACTCGCCCAGCATGCCGACCTGGTTGTTGTACGTGCCGACCAGCTCGTAGCTGACGCGCTCGCCGGGCGGCGTCGTGACCTCGAACGTGTCGCCGACCGCGAGGTCGTTGTCGTCCGCCCACGAATCCGAGGCGAACGCCTGATCGTCGCGCAGGGCGGCGAGCGCCTCCGCGCTGCCCTCCTCGATCTCCGGCTCGAACAGCTGCGTCACGGTCGCTGGGTCGACGCCCGAGGCGGGGATCGAGTCGCCGATCCCCTCGACGTTGGCCTGGTCCCAGCGCAGCGCCGACACGGTCGTGACGCCCTCGGTCTGGGCGAGCTGGTCGGCGACGCCCGTCGGCACCGGCGAGAAGCCGTCGTCGTGCGTGACGACGAGCGACGACCGGCTCAGCTGCTCGTCGATCACCTTGTCGAAGGAGCCGCTCAGGCCGGCGGCGAAGATCGTCGTGAAGACGACCAGCGCGAGCCCGATCATCAGCGCCGAGGCGGTGATCGCCGTGCGCTGCGGCTGGCGCTCGGTGTTCTCGCGCGCCAGCCGCCCGGTCATCCGCGACCAGCGCACCAGCGGCGCGCCGATGAAGCGCGCCAGCGGCCGCACGAGCACCGGCGCGAGCACCGCGACGCCGAGCATCATCACGACGACGCCGAGGCCGAGCAGCGCCGCGGCGGCGGACCCGCCGGCCCCGCCGAACAGGCCCAGCAGCAGCACCGCAAGCCCGAGCCCGAGCACCGCGCCGGCGGCGATCAGCCGCTTCCGGCTCACCGGGTGGGCGCCCGGGGTGTCGGCTTCGCGCATCGCCTCGACCGGCTCGATGTGCGTCGCGCGGCGCGCCGGCACGAGGCCGGAGACGAGCGTCGTGACCATGCCGACGACGAGGCCCACGATCACGGTGCGCGGCGCGATCACCGTGCCGGTCGAGGGCAGGTCGATGCCGAACGAGGCGAGCAGCGACCGCAGTCCGGGAGCGAGCACGAGCCCGGCGAGGATGCCGAGCACCGACGCGAACAAGCCGATCAGCAGCGTCTCGACGAGCACGGCGTTGAGCACCTGACGGCGCGAGGCGCCGATCGTGCGCAGCAGCGCGAACTCGCGCGAGCGCTGCGCGACCGTGACGGCGAACGTGTTGAAGATCAGGAAGCTGCCGACGAGCACCGCGATGCCGGCGAACACGAGCAGCGCGATCTTGATGAAGCCGAGCGAGTCGTTGATGTCCGCGGCGGACTCGTCTGCCTGCTCCTCGCCGGTCCGGACCGTGGCGGTGTCGCCGACGGCGGCCACGATCGACGCCTTGAGCTCCTCCGGGGTCGTGCCGCCCTCGGCCGCGGCGACGACCTCGGTGAGCGCACCCGGTTGCTGCGCGATCCGCTGCACCTCCTCGAGCGGCATGCTGAGCGTCTGGATACCGATCGAGCGCTGGTCGCCAATGTTCGTGATGCCGACGATCTCGTACTCGCGCGCCGGCTCGCGGCCGCCGACCAGCACCGAGTCACCGACCTCGAAGCCCTCGCGATCGGCGGTCGCCTCATCGAGCGCGACCTCGCCCGGCTCGCGCGCCGGCCCGCCGTCGACGTAGGTGAGCGGGTCGAAGCGCTCCTCGCTGGCTGAGAACGCGATCGACGGAGGCCCGTTGCCGCCGATCCGGTCGCGCTCCTCGTCGAACATCGCGACCTGGACCTCGAGGCGGCCCTCCGCCGCCTCCACTCCGTCCGCGGCCTCGACCTGCTCGAGCGTCCCGTCCGGCAGCGGCTGGATGCGGCCGCCGAAGTCGCCCTCGACGATCTCGTTGGCCGTGACGTTGACGTCGACGCCCTTCGAGACGCGCTCGAACAGGTCCTTGAAGGACTCGTTGATCGTGTCGGTGAAGACGAACGTGCCCGCGACGAACGCGACGCCGATCACGACGGCGAACCCCGTCAGCGCGCTGCGCAGCTTGCGGGCGAACAGCCCGCGCACGGCCATCCGGACCATCTACGCCACCTGCTTCATGAGGTCCAGCAGGCCCTCGGCCGTCTCCGAGGCGCCGTCGTGGACCACCCCTCCGTCGCGCAGCATCACGACGCGGTCGGCGACCGCCGCGGCGCCCGGGTCGTGGGTCACCATGATCACGGTCTGGCCGAAGTCGTCGACCGCGCGCCGCAGCAGTCCGAGCACCTCGGACGCCGACTGCGAGTCGAGGTTGCCGGTCGGCTCGTCGGCGAACACGACGTCGGGGCGCGCGATCATCGCGCGGGCGATCGCGACGCGCTGCTGCTGGCCGCCGGAGAGCTCGGCCGGGCGGTGCGTGAGCCGGTCGCGCAGGCCGACGGCCTCGACCAGCGTGTCGAACCAGGCATCGTCGGCCTTGCCGCCGGCGAGCGTGAGCGGCAGCGTGATGTTCTCGCGCGCCGTCAGCACCGGAACAAGGTTGAAGGCCTGGAACACGAAGCCGAGCTTGTCGCGCCGCAGCGTCGTCAGCTTCTTGTCGTCGAGGTTTGCGAGCTCCTGGCCGCCGACGACGACGGAGCCCGAGGTCGGGCGATCGAGCCCGGCGAGGAGGTGCATCAGCGTCGACTTGCCCGAGCCGGACGGCCCCATGATCGCGGTGAACTCCCCGGCCGGGAACGTGAGCGTCACGCCGCGCAGCGCGTGCACGGCGGCCTCCCCTTCCCCGTACTGCCGGTGCAACTCGGCTGTCGACACGATCGGCGCAGGGGAAGTCGCGGTCATGCTTCCAGCATCGTGACGCCGCGGGCGCGCGATCAAGGGAGAAGACCGCCCTACGCCGGGTGCGGGCAGCCGCACTACGCCTACGCCGCGCGCAGGTACGCCAGCACCGCCAGCACGCGGCGGTGGTCCTCGACCGTCGGGGACAGGTCGAGCTTGGAGAAGATCGACGTGACGTGCTTCTCGACCGCGCGCTCGGTCACGACGAGCGCCTCGGCGATCGCCGCGTTGGAGCGCCCCTCGGCCATCAGCCCCAGCACCTCGCGCTCGCGCGGCGTGATTGACTGCAGCGGGTCCTCGCGCCGGCGCCGGCCGAGCAGCAGCGCAACGACCTCGGGGTCGAGCGCTGAGCCCCCGCCGGCCACGCGCCGCACGGCGTCGGTGAACGAGTCGACGTCGGCGACGCGGTCCTTGAGCAGGTAGCCGGTGCTCTCGGTCGACTGCGACAGCAGCTCCAGCGCGTACGCCTCCTCGACGTACTGCGACAGCACGAGCACCCCGGTGCCCGGGTGCTCCTTGCGGATCTGGTGCGCGGCGCGCAGGCCCTCGTCGGTGTGCGTCGGCGGCATGCGGACGTCGACGACCGCGACGTCGGGCTTGTGCGCGCCGACCTTGCGCAGCAGGTCCTCCGCGTCGCCGGCCTGGCCCGCGACCTCGAAGCCGGAGTCCTCGAGGAGCCGCACGAGACCCTCGCGCAGGAGCACGGAGTCGTCGGCGATCACAACCCGGATCGGCGTCATACGGGGATCTCAGCACGAAGCAGGGTGCCAGCGCCCTCCGGTGAGCTCAAGACCAGCGTCCCGTCCAGTGCTGAGATCCTGTCGGCGAGCCCGCGCAGGCCCGATCCGCGCCCCGGATCGGCCCCGCCGACGCCGTCGTCGGCGACCTCGACGACCGCGTGGCCGTTGCCGCGCGAGATGTTCACCCGCGCCTGCGACGCCTGCGCGTACTTGACGACGTTTGTCAGCGCCTCGGCGACGACGAAGTACGCGGCGGCCTCGACCGGCGGCGGGAGCCGCTCGGGCGGCGTGCCCTCGAGCTCGACCGGCACGGGCGAGCGGCCCGCGAGCGCCTCCAGCGCCGCCCTCAGCCCGCGATCGGAGAGCACGGCGGGATGGATGCCGCGCGCGAGCTCGCGCAACTCCTCGAGCGCGCGCCCGAGCTCGTCCTGGGCTCCGGCGAGCAGGCTCTCGGCGCCGTCGGGGTCCTTGCGCAGGCGCCCCTGCGCGAGCCGCAGCGTCAGCGAGAGCGCGACGAGCCGCTGCTGGGCGCCGTCGTGCAGGTTGCGCTCGAGCCGGCGCCGCTCGGCCGTGCCGGCCTCGACGATCCGGGCGCGCGAGCGGCGCAGCTCCTCGACGCGGGCACGCAGCTGCGCCTGCAGGCGCTCGTTTTCGATCGACAGCCCGGCTGCGACCGCGACCGAGCGCATCAGCTCGTCGTCCTCGCACAGCGAGCGGTCGTGCACGATCGCGCCCACGCGCCGCCCCTCGCGTTCGACCGCCGTCCAGGCGCGCGCGGGATCGTCGTCGGCGGGCAGCGTCGCCGGGCGGCCCGCGGCGTCGACCCAGCGGCGCGAGTCGTCGAGCCAGTAGATGACCTGCAGCGAGCGGTCGCCGAGCGCCTTGGACAGCAGCTCGCGCAGCGTCGCGCCGTCGGACGAGTCGCCCATCTTGCGCAACAGCTCCGAGACGGCGCCCGCCTGCAGGACCCGCGAGCGCAGCAGTCCGAAGAGGAAGCCGTACGGGGTGATCGCGAAGAAGACGAGGCCGAGCACGCCGGTGGCGTTCTCGAGCGCGTCGGGCCCGTCGACCGCCATCGTCATCAGCTGGCCGGCGAGGACGACGAGCAGCAGGATGCCCGACCACAGCACCGGCGCCATCGCGCGGCGCTGCGGCTGCGTCGCCGCTTGCCAGCGCTGGACGAGGACGTAGAGCACGTAGCCGACGAGCCCGACCGCGATGGCGGACGTCAGCACGTCGAAGACCGTGAACAGCACGTCGTCCTCGCCGAGCGAGATTGCCGACTCCGGGCAGCCGCCGCACCCCTCGGCCTCGAGGTCGGCGAACATCAGCGTCGGCAGCGGCCCGATGACGGCGAGCGTGTAGCCGGCCGCCAGCACCTTGCGCACGCGCGGCGAGTCGATCCGCCCGTCGGGATACGCCAGCAGCATGTGGACGAAGACGGCTAGGTAGATGTTCGACAGCAGCACCCCGATCGTGAACAGCCACGAGCCGTCGGCGGCAGTGAGGCTGCCGAGGAAGAAGGCGAAGCCGACCGCCGTCATCAGCACCCCGAAGCGGTTGTCGGGGCGGCGCCACCAGGCGAACAGGCCCGCGCCGATGAACGACCAGCCGAGGAACAGACCGAGGACTGCGTTCACGGCGCGCGAGTCGACGTGGTCCGACGACAGCACGATCGCGAGGGCCACGAGCCCTACGACGATTCCCTCTATCGCGACGAGCGCCAGCGCGCGCCGCAGTCCGGTCACGACTCGAGCAGCTCCTGCACACGCTCCCCCGAGAGCTCGGCCTTGGGCACGAACCCGCATGCCCCCGACGTCGTCACCAGCGGTCCGAAGTCCGAGCCGTCGCGGCTCGAGGTCATGATCACGGTCGGATGTCCGTCATGGGACGTGATCTTCAGGCAGACGTCGAAACCGTCGATATCCGGTAGCTGCACATCGAGCAGCACCACCTCCGGTCGCAGCCGGCAGCACTCGTGCAGCGCCGAAGCCCCATCGACCGCCTCCCCTACGACCTCGAACCCCTCGGACTCGAGGACGACCCGGGCGCTGGCCCGGAACGACGGGTGGTCGTCGACGATGAGGATCCTATGGCCCATGACTGTGCAAACGATTCTGCCCCGGGTCAGATATACCGCCCATACGGCTGGCCACACCTACGTCCCTACGGCGGCCGCCACAGCCGTATAGGCATCAGCGGGAGATTTCGCGCCGAAGATCGATGTGCCTGCGACGAACACCGTCGCCCCGGCCGCGGCGCATGGGCCGGCGGTTTCGGCGTCGATCCCGCCGTCGACCTCGAGCGCCGGCTCGTCGCCGATCAGCGCCCGCAGGCGCTCCAGCTTCGCCAGCGAGCCGGGGAGGAACTGCTGCCCGCCCCAGCCGGGGTTGACGGTCATGCAGAGCAGCAGGTCGAAGTCGCCGAGCAGCTCGGAGGCCGACTGGACCGGCGTGCTGGGACACAGCGCAAGGCCGGGGCGGCAGCCGGCGTCGCGCACCGCCGCCAGCGCGTAGTTGGCGTGCGGCGTCGCCTCGACGTGGATCGTGATGCCGTCGGCGCCGGCCTTGGCGAAGTCGGCGACATGGCGCTCGGGTCGCTCGACCATGAGATGGACGTCCACGTACCCACCGGCGTCGTGGATCATGGGCGCCAGGCCCTTCACCACCGGCGGCCCCATGCTGAGCGCCGGGACGAAGTGGGCGTCCATGATGTCGACGTGGATCGTGCGCGCGCCGGCGTCGAGCACGGCGCGCACCTGCTCGCCGAGCCGCGCGAAGTCCGCCGCAAGGATCGACGGCGCCACGCCTGCGGGCGCGCTTCGCATCAGTTGGTCCTCCCGCGGCGCGCCGAGGTTGCGGGACGGCTCACTAGATCGGCTGGAGCATCGAGCCCCGGCAGTGGTTGCACGTGTACAGCGCGGTGCTCGACATCCGCACGATCGTCGAGTGCTCGCCGCAGTTCGGGCAGACGGAGGCGAGCTCGAAGCGGCGCAGGCAGTTCACGCAGCGGAAGCGGCCGGGCAGGTTCGTGGCGCGCAGCCACGGCTCGTGGCAGGCCGGGCAGACGTCGCCGAGATCGACCGCCTCATCGTTCATCGCGGCCCTCGCGGCGCAGCCGCGCGTAGAAGAAGCCCTCGGTCCCGTCGCGGTGCGGAAGCGTCTGCGCGAAGCCGGGCACGCGCGCATGGTCCCACAGCGGCGCCTCCTTGCGCAGGTCTTCCGCGCGGAAGTCGGGGTGCTCCGCCAGGAACGCCTCGACGACCGCCTCGTTCTCGGCGGCCGAGATCGTGCAGGTCGAGTACAGGAGACTGCCGCCCGGGCGCAGCGCACGGGCGCCCGCGCGCAGTATCGCGGCCTGCTCCCGGGCGAGCCGTGCGGGCAGCCCCGGCGGCTTGCGCCAGCGCGCGTCCGGGCGCGACGCGAGCGTGCCGAGGTCGGAGCACGGCGGGTCGACGAGGACGCGGTCGTAGTGGTCCGGCTCGTGCGGTCCGGCGGCGTCCGCAGTGCGGACCTCGACGCGCGCGCCCATCCGCTTCGCCGTGCGCCGCAGCGCCTGCGCGCGACCGGCGTGGCGCTCGACGGCGACGAGCTCGCCCGCGTTGCCCATCAGCGCCGCCAGGTGGGTCGTCTTGCCGCCCGGAGCCGCGCAGAGGTCGAGCACGCGGTCGCCGGGGCGCGGCGCCAGCAGCCGCGCGGCGGCCATCGCGGCGCGCGATTGCGGCATGAAGCCGCCGCTCTCCCACTCCGGCGACGCGAACGCGTCGAACGGGCCGTCGAGAACGAGGCCCTCGGGGAGCCCGGGCGCAGGATGCGAAGCGACCGGCAGCCGCGCGGCC
>Ga0081538_10005757_pt1 | contig 11064 bp, 17 predicted proteins | sample TabmetS5T2R1_FD_71022 | JGI IMG/M metagenome (GOLD analysis project Ga0081538, IMG submission 71022) | Tabebuia heterophylla rhizosphere microbial communities from the University of Puerto Rico - S5T2R1 | ecosystem: Host-associated > Plants > Roots > Rhizosphere ...
GGCGCGGTTCTGCACCCGCATCTCAGTGTAGACTGAGAAGAAGCCCCCCACCACGTCCAACTTTCCATAGGCGCGCAGCAGCGGGTTCAATGAGGGCATCCGGGTGTTTTCGATGCTGGCGGCGAGCCCGAAATCCGGCCCGTTGGTCTCGGGGCGGAAGTTGGCTCCAACTACCGTCTGGCCGCTGCCCATAAACTTGCCCGTGACTTTGGCGACCATGGTCCCCTCCGTCAGCTGATTGCTGAAATTGCGCACGTGCACCTCGGCGCCGTCCAGGAAGAGGCGGTAATCGGGGCGGACCGCCCGGTTCACGAAGCCGAGTGTGCTGTGGGTGAGGCGGATCTGGTCGGCTCGTAAGAGGAGGTCAGGAGCGTTGCTCACGGCCTGGGCAGTCTGCTTGACCTGCTGCGCCCGACGCTGCTCCACCACCGCCGTCTCAGCCGTGTGGATGTAATCCACCTGCAGCCGATCGATGGCCGCCTGGCGCAGGCGGACGATGCGCACGGTGGGGGCATACTCGACGTCGCCTGCGGCCGAGAGGGTGCCGCGTCGAAGGTCTATGTTATAGCGGCTCGCGATCGGCTGAAACGGCGCGAGCGCGATCTGATCGAGGACCAGCTGACCTTTCACGGCCGCGTGTGGGACCGCCAAAAAATCCGCCTGCCCTTCGAGTTTGAATGTTCCTGAGTCGGCGATCACGCCCTCCCCCTGGAGGTCGGAGGGATAAACGCCAGCTTCCGACTTGACATTGCGGATATTGCCGGCGCGCACATTCAGCTGGCGGAGGCGGATTGGTGGTGCGGAGGCTCGGTCGATATACGTGACCTCGCTCCCCACGACGCGGAGCTCATTAATCTGCAGGGGATAGATCGCTTGCACGGCCTCTTGCCAGCCCCGCTCCCGCACCGGCACCTCCCCCTGGGCCTCTTGCACGAGCTGGGGGAGATTGAGATGGACGGTCGGCCGCTCGACCAGCAGATCGGCAACCATCCGTGCGCGCAGGAGAGCGCGCCACTGCACGCTGGCGCTGAGCGTGGGCACCCGCGCGACCGGCGGGTCTGGATGGGCATCTTGCGTGACGCTGACATCCTCTAAGTCGACGGCAAAGCTGAAAGGACGGAAATCGAGCGCGCCGATCCGCACCGTATACCCCTGCAGGCGCGCATTCATCTGCCGCTCAACATAACGGCGCACGGGCTCATCTATGAAGAAGCTGACCACGACGGCCGCCACCGCCAGGAACGCGACCGCCCCCAGGAGCCAGATCCACCATCGCCGCATAGCTCGGCCTCCTGTCGATGCCCGTCGGCTCCCTCTGCCGCCCGGCAGGGCCCTGGGCCGATAGGGCGCGATGAGCCCCTCACCGCCGGCTCGATGCCGAGGACTCCGCTGCACGTCCCGGCCGGGCCGGCGCCGCAGGAGCGCGGGTCACGGCGCCTTGCACCGCCTCGGGTGGCGCCGCCCCCACGACCTGGTTCCGGTGCTCGAAGGCTGGCGACTGCGGGTCGTCGAACCCCGCCTCTTCCCGCGCGAAGCGCTGTGGCGTAAGGGCCTCTGGAAGAGCAGAGGGCAAGTTGTGTACCAAACTCCCGACCGCATAGAGCCACGCCCCTTCAGATGTCATCGGAACGCTGGTAGCCCACACCCAGGCATCCTAGCATGCCGGTGGAGGCGCACGCCCGTTCGGAGCAACCCTGTTCAGAATGAGAGGACGAGCAAGATTCGCGTATCATTGTGAGAGGGGTAGTCGGGCTTCAGAGGCGGGCGACTGCGCGGGGTGGGATCCCGTTGCGACGGTCTGCCGCGTTCACACTGGCTCGCACACGGGGCGGGCAGCCGGAGCATCTGCCCCATGAGCGTCAGGGAACGGGAATTGCTGTAGGCCATCATGAGACCTTTACTTCCCTGTTTGCTTGCCTGACTTGTTCCGATGAGGAGTTGTGCTCATGGATGCTCAGACCGCTCAGCTCCGGCAACAGATCGACCAGACCCGTGCGGCAATGACGGCCAAACTCGCGCTGCTGGAACAGTGCATCTCGCAGATGGTGAGCACGACCTTAGAGCAGACCGTGGTCGCCCCGGTGCGCGGCGTGCAGGAGACGATTACCCGGAGCATCACGGTGCTGCAGGAGGCGCCTTGGCTCATCCTGGCGACCGGGGGACTGCTAGGCTATGTTAGTGCTCGCCCGGCCCGGCCAGTCCCACGCCCACCGGAGCGGGCGGCGGTGGCGCCCCATGTTGTGTCACGGCCTGCGGCGCGCGCCATGCTGGCGACGTACGACTCCCCGCGGCAGCCGCCCCCACCAACGGTGACCCCGCCAACGCCGGGAGAGCCCACGGAGGCGGCACCGCCTGACTCGCGCGCGTCCCCCTGGAAGGCGGCACCGTCTGACTCGAGCGCATCCCCCTGGAAGCTCGGGGGATTACGCCCGACAGAACTAGGGCGGCGGGTCGTCGCCGAAATCCAGGGCGATGACTGCCTCGGCCGGGCCGCCCAGCTCGCCTACTACTTTTTATTCGCGCTGTTCCCCTTCTTCCTCTTCCTGACCACGCTGCTGGGCTACCTGCCCATCCCCAATCTCCTGGACCGCCTCCTGGAGATGCTCGGACAGATGCTCCCCGGCGAGGCGCTCCAGCTCGTGCAGGAGAACTTGCACCAGCTGGTCTCGAACCAGCGGGGCGGGCTCCTCTCATTTGGATTGCTGGCGGCACTATGGACCTCGTCCAGTGCGCTCACCGCTATTATGGACAGCCTGAACCGCGCCTACGATGTCGAAGAAGGGCGCCCCTATTGGAAAGTCCGGGGCCTCGCCATCCTGCTTACCGTGGGGCTGTCCGCCTTTATCGTGGGGGCACTCGTCCTCCTAACCTTTGGCCCGCAGCTCGGCGGCTGGATCGCCGACCTGGTTGGCCTGGGGCGAGTGTTTGAACTCACCTGGAACATCCTGCGCTGGCCCGTCATTGTAGGATTGCTGATCGTGGCCTTGGCTCTGGTATACTATATGGCCCCCGACGTCGAGCAGAAGTGGCAGTGGCTGACGCCGGGCTCGGCGTTCGCCGTCCTCGGCTGGCTCCTCGCATCCCTGGGGTTTGCCTTCTATGTCAATAAATTTGGCTCGTATAACGCGACCTATGGCAGCATCGGCGCCGTGATCGTGCTGCTTACCTGGATGTATCTCACCGGCCTCCTCGTCCTGATCGGTGCCGAGATCAATGCCGAGATCGAACATGCGGCGCAGGACGGGAAAGCCCCCGGAGAAAAAGAACTGCCTCGCCCGTAACGTGCCTTCGTGCAGAGAAGATGTCGTGGGCCGAGGAACAGGTTTCACTCTCAACTCAAGTACTCTATGATCGCTCGCACGATTGCCGCGTGGTTTGCTCTCATGCTTCTCGCGATCGCTAACGGAGCCTTCCGCGAGGCCGTTTTAGTCCCGCGAGTCGGCAGCGGCGAAGCCCACGTCAGTAGCACAGCGATCCTCTGCATCCTGATAGCCGTGAGCTCCTTAGTCGCGGCGCCCTGGCTCAATCCGAGAACCACACAAGCCGCGCTCACCATTGGTGCCATCTGGCTCATCATGACGCTGGCGTTCGAGTTCGGTTTCGGCCACTTTGTGGCACACAAGTCCTGGTCGGAACTTCTCGCCGACTACGATCTCTTCGCCGGGCGAGTCTGGGTCTTCGTCCCCCTCGCCGTCTTCGTGGCGCCGTATCTCGCCGCCCGAGCTCGCGGCGTCCTCTAAGTCCACGTTCGTACCCGGCCGCCTTCCCCCCATTGCCGTGGACCCGACCCTAGGTACTCGCTAGGCGACGATGCCCCGAAGCGTGGGCTGTACTGGACAGCCCTCTCAAGAAGGGGTATGGTAAAACCTCCCGATGCGACTCGGGGACATATTGGGCGCGCTGAGGGAAGATCCATCCGCGCCGACCTTTGGCTTGCACGATGCGGAGGCACATAGATAGCGCCACTCGCTCGCTGGCGCGCATCTGATCCATCTCAACCCCTCTCTGGATGGACAAACCATGACCGATCTAGACTTCCACATAGACCAGCTCGTCATCGCCAACCGAATCCTCGCCAACGAAGGCATAGTAGACGCATACGGCCACGTCAGTCTTCGCCATCCCCGCCACCCCGGGCGCTACCTCCTGGCGTGTTCGCGCAGCCCGGAGCTGGTCGAGCGGACCGACATTATGGAATTCACCCTGGACGGGAATCCTGTCAATGACGACGGTCGGGCGCTGTATCTCGAACGATTTATCCACGGTGCGATCCTCGAAGCGCGCCCTGATATTCACGCGGTCGTTCACGCCCATGCCGAAGATGTGCTGCCCTTCACCATCACGACCACGCCGCTGCGGCCGGTCATCCACTCCGGCAGTTTCATGGGCGCCCATGTCCCGGTGTGGGACATCGCCGACACGTTCGGGGATCAGACCAACCTCCTGGTGACGAATATGCCGCAGGGCCGCGATCTGGCGCGATGCCTTGGCAGCCATAACGTCGCATTGATGCGGGGTCACGGATTCGCCGCCGCAGCACAGTCACTCATCGAGGTCGTCAGAATGTCCGTCTATGTGCCGCGCAATGCCCGAGCCCTCATGGCCGCGATGCGACTGGGCGGCGAGGTCAAGAGCCTGTCTCAGGGCGAGATCGCGGCGAGAGCAGCGGGCTACAAACCCTACTCGGTGGAAACGTGGCGCGCGTGGGAATATTGGGCGAAAAAGGCCGGGTGCGGCCATTTGTTAGGGGAACGGCCGGTCGAGAATGCCGGGACGTCGAAGGCGTGAGGCGCCCGGCGATTTGGCGCGCTGCTGATCGGGGTTGCGGCGGGCAGGCGGATTAACATATCGCAATGGTGACGGTGTCAGTACTAATCGATGCTGCCGGGCGCGGGGCACTGCCTGATCCTCTAGCGGCCTCATGCGGGCGCAGTACCTGGGCACGGTGTAGAAGTGGTTTGGTATCGTCAAAGGGTGGGTCGCGCCGGATTAGCATCTACTGGAGGCCTGGAGGTCTCACGGGTTCCACAGGTGGCGGAAGCGAGTGGCGACCACACGGTCGTACGGAACTGAGCCGGACAGAAGGCCGACATCTTGGGCAAAACGGTTCAGGTTGCTGACCACGTCTTCGGAGATCGTCGGGTCGTAATAGGGCAGGTCGCGCTTGATCAACTCGGCGATGATATCGGCCTCGGCGGGAGGAAAGAGACGCCGCCCGACCGCCGTTGCCCGTGTGACATCCTGCCGCAGCGCCTGCTGGGTCTTCACGATGGCGCGAACGGCCGCCGCAACGCTCTCGGAGTCTTGTTCGATTTTCGTCTCCGTCGTTACCAGGGCCGGAAAGGTGTAGTGCCGGGCGGCGGGCGGTCCGTCACCGCGGCGGACGTCCAGGACCACCGTGCCGACGCCACGGCGCACGGCGACCTCGGCGCCCATGGCGTTGGCCCAGAAACCGTCCAGCTTGCCTTCCTCGAGGGCTTTGGCCGCCATGACGCCGAAGGAGACGCCGGCCTCGCTCACTCCCGGCACAGGCCCGATTTGCACCCGATCTTGCTCCGGGTCGATGCCGACTTCAGCCAAAAGGCGGCGCAGGCCAAGGTCCACTCCCGGCGCCGCACCGATCCGCAGTCCTTTCACTCGAGCGATCTCACCACGCCCGGCGCCGAGGTCCGATCGCAGGACCAGTAGCCAGTACATCCGCTGCGCTAAAGCGGCTAAGAGCCTTGCCCCCTTCCACTCCGGGAAGGCCATCAAGGTGGCATGCGCCGAGCCGGCCACGAAATCCAAGGCCCCATCTCGCAACTCCGCCATGGCCCTGGGGACGGGAAATACGAGCTCGAGCTCGACGTCCAATCCTTCCGCCTCGAAGAATCCGAGTTCCACGGCGGCGACCGCCGGAAAATAGGAATTTGAGATCAGGTCAGGGACGGCAATTCTCATGGCTTCGCCTCCTCTTGGTCCGACGGTGTGTTCCAAAGGTCAAGCTGAACGCTTCGCCAGAGTCTGGCTAGGCGCGCCGCGGCGCGAAGTCTTCGGTTGGCGCCCACACGGCTCCCCTGCGCGAGGCATCCAAGCGGGGGACTTATAGCACAGCAGGGGCTTCGTGTCACGGATCTCGGCGTACCTTCATGCGCCGGCTTCACTCCGCGACCACCTGCAGGGCAGACGCCAGCGCCTCTTGCGCATCCCCGCCACCGGGTCAGGCTTCGGCGCTGCGGACAGTCTTACCGATATCGGCAACAGACTTTGCCACACGGGGCAGGGGGTGTGGAAGCGCCGAGGGTATTGCGACCCCCAAGGGTCATTACTGAGATACGACCCTTGTGCTGCAGAGGGTCGGGATGCGAGGCGACCCTGTAGGGCCACCTCACGCCTTAATTCCCGGTCCCCTGCGTGGCGGCGGGGGGGCGAATTTGCAGTTCCTTCAGCGTCGCCTCATCTGGCGCGCCTGAGGTGGGGATGCCTTGCTTCTGCTGATACTGGCGCAGCGCCGCCTCAGTCTGGGGATTCAACTCACCGTCGACCGGACCGGCATAGACCCCTTCGGCCTGCAGGCGCTGTTGCACCAGTTTGAGATTATCTTTGGAGATAATCTGCCCTTGTTCCGGACGCGGCTCGTCCGGCGCCCCCGCCGTGATCATGGGGGGATAGAGCCATAGCATGCTGACGATGAGGATGGCCATCACCGTAGGCATTAGGGTCCTCCTTCTCTATTGGTCGGGGGATAGTTTCCTCCAGGTACGCTGCGGCCGAACACGACCGAACGCTGGGGACCCGCTCAGGGTCCCGGTTGTGGCTCTGCCTAGCGCAAAGAGCGTGCCACATCGTAACGGAACACCGGGGGGCAGCGAGGCGCCTGCGCATGCTTCACACTCGACACGACTGAGGGCCTGCGAGGCCATCCGAGCACCCTCGCGGTCAGGCAGGAAAGCGCCACATGGGATGAGGCAGCGGGGTCTCATCGTGAGAGGACGTGCCCCTAGGCTCTCAAACTGAGGCTGCGGGGTAGGATCACCAGCCTGTGTATGGGGTGAGGACAAGCCGATCGCTCGTCGGAATGAATCCAAGTGCAGAAGATGCTGTAGAGTCGAAGGGGTTGAGACAGGGCAGCAACGCCCTTACACGATGAAAGCACGTCGCTAGCTGTCACCTTAGCAGCGATACTCTTTGCACTTGTAACTCCGTCCCTCGCGGACACACCGCACCTCACACTTCCCCGGCCGATCGATGGTGAATCGATCGGGCATCACCAGCCCACGCCGGCGTGAATAGCGGTCAGGCGTCCACGTGCGATAGCCTTCCCAATGCTCGTCGGCCGGGAACGGGAAGCCTCGCCGGTCGTCCGTAAAGCCCACATTCGTCATGCACAACAGTATGCCGAGACCTAAGCCGATCCACCAGCGCATGGGTGCTCCTTTCGATCTCCGCGGGGCAGCCACGCCACCCCCTGCTGTCGTTGTCTATGCCGTAGGTCTGTGGGTCCAGACCATCAGAAACCGCTCATCAAAGGCGGATGCACACCCGCCACACGAAATGCGAACTCGGCGATACCGCTCCCCGCTCTGCCCGTATACTGGGCATGTACATATCCACGGCCGCGGCGGGAATCTCTAGGAAGATCCATATTGAATCCTTCCACCGGGGCAGCACGCGCCACCCCCACTCTGGCTTATGCCCCCTGAATACGCTTACGAGCTGCTTCTGTCAAGAGTGCTCGCGCTTTCTCCAGATCGCGAGGCTTGCTCACCACATGCCATCATTCCGCCTCCGGCACGCCGAACACCATGGCTTCGTGCACGAGGGCTTCACGTGCCGCAGCGTCGGCGTCGGCGCCCGATGCAGATGATAACTCGCCGGCCAAAGGCACCACCGCGGGTCCCTCTGCAGCGGCTTGCCGTACCGTCGTGGATGCGCTAGCGTCTCCTACCTGAGATGGGGGCTCATGGGTGGGCACATCCCCCTCGCTGATCACACGCCATTTCTCGCCATACCCTTGCCTGGCGATCTCGTATTCCCTCATCGTGATGGTCGCACCCAGATACTTTTTCGTGACCTTTTGCAGCGGCGAAAGGTTCATGAGCCGGCGCATATCCTCACCAATTACACGGTATGTCAATAGGTTTTATGCCATATGACATAGAATTGTTTGACAGCAGGAGAGGCCATGATTACAGTGCAGGGTATGATCCTCGGGGGGTTATTGCGACAGCACGGGATTGCCTCCGCGGCCGAACTCGGTCGACGGCTCGATATTGCCCGCCAGCATGTGCGGCTGCTGTGGACGGGGCGTCATCTCCCCAGCTAGGAGATCGTATGACCACTCCCAACTATGACACCGATTTCTACACCTGGACCCAGGTCCAGGCCACCGCGCTGCGGGCCAAAGACTGGCGAGCGCTCGACGTCGACCACTTGGCCGAGGAGATTGAGGCGTTGGGGAAGAGCGATTGGCGAGCCCTGGAGAGCCATCTCAAAAACCTCATGCTCTATTGTCTTAAGTGGACCTATCAGCCCCAGGAACGCGCGAGACGCGGACGTGGGTGGCAGACGAGCATGGACAATGCCCGTGATGCCGTCAACCAGCTGCTCCGCGATAATCCGAGCTTCCAAGATCGCATCGACGACGCGATGGCCTGGGCGTATCCACGCGCCCGCCGGACCGCAGCGAAACAAACCGGATTGCCCCTACGAATCTTTCCGGCCGAGTGTGAGTGGGTGTTCGTGCAGCTCATGAACGAAGATACGTGGGTGTAAACCGAAGAGGCTGCTGCAGAAAGGACACCCCCATGAGCACAATCCTCCTGGTGATCCTGATCCTGTTGCTGTTGGGAGCATTACCGTTGTGGCCGTATAGTACCGGCTGGGGCTTTTACCCCAGTGGGGGACTGGGACTCATCCTGATCGTGCTGATCATCCTCATCGTTCTGGGGCGAGTCTAGAGCGGACGAGGACGTTTGGTGTGATGTGGCGGCTGTCCAGGTCATGCGGCAGACGAGGCGCCCCGAACGTGGCGTCAGCCCGGAATTTCGCGAGGATCCGTGAGGTGATCGGCCCATCCCGCCAGAGCGTCTTGATCGGGCTCGCCATGCTCGGCCTGGTGGCCTGTGTCGTGTCTCAGCCCAAGGGCCCTATGGGGCTACGGCCCGCGTATGACCGCATGCTGCTGGCGGGCGATATTTACGTCGCGGAAACGCACTTGCGCGACTTCGGGTATGACCCGGGGCCCGTGGATGGCCGCTTCACCGCCGAGACGCAGGCCGCGGTGCGAGCCTACCAAGCACGATATGGGCTCCCCGTCTCAGGGATGCTCGATTGGGGGACTCGCCAGGAACTGATCCCTGGGCTGGACGAACGGGGGTTGATGCGCTGAGTCGATGGTCAGCCGCGAGCGAGGCATCGATCGCTTGGCAGCGGAGGTCACCCATGGCATTCGCACTGAAAGTGGGACAGCGTACACGGCTTCACGTCGCCTTTCTCCGCGTCGATGGGAGCCAGAGCCCCGTCGAGAGACCTCCCACCTGGACGTCCTCGAATCCGGCCATGGTGGCGATCGTCGAAGATCCCTTGTCGCCGGATGGCCGGTCGGTCTATGCCGAGTGCTTGGGGCCCGTCGATCCCGCCGTGCGCCCGCCCATCGTCGAGATCAGTTGCGCCGGGGAGGTGGATCTCGGCACCGGAGTCCGGGTGATCGAGACGCTGGCGTTCGAGATTCAGCCGGAAGCGGCGGGGGCGACGAACGCCATCATCGTCGCGGAGTTGCCCGAACGGATCGCAGCACCGTAGAGGAGGGGCTCGCCCATGCCGGAGGGGTCACTGATGGTCCCTGAGCGCCTGTCTCACTGGGTGCGCCGGGTCCTCGCACCGCTGGTGGAGGGAGACGCAGACAGGGCGACGTTCCTGGGGAGGGACCGCACATGAGACACCGCTTGATCTGCCGGGCCGCGCGCCGCACCTCTGGACGATCAGCCCGTTCGGCGTGGTTCTCATCACCGTCGCCGCGGTGGTCGGCGATCAGGTCGAGCTGAGGGCCACGCACCAGGCCGGGGTCCCCTTCCACGATGCTGTCAGGTCGCAACACATGGTGACAGGGATACCACATATGGCCCTCACTGTATGCCGTAGGAGCTGAACGCATGCTCGTGGTGGGGGCCATCAGGAACACATGGCGGTCAGGGTGAGACGATCGGTGCCCCACCCCTGTCGTGGTCGATGGACATCGCTTAGAGGGTCCCCAATGAAACGCCTGCTCCTCATCTCCCTGCTGTGGCTGGTAGGCTGTGCCGGGCCACGTCCGCAGATGGTCACCGTCACACTCACGCCCCCGCCGACGCTGGCGCACCCGCACGCCTGGCTCACGAAGGAGTATCCCGAGACGCACTGCACGGCCTATCTCAATGTCGATGCCGACGCGCAGCCTGTGACCTGGCTCATATATACCTGGGAGGTGCCGAGCGGGGGGAGCCTGATGGCCTGCCCCGGCCGGTTGAAGGTGTGTGAGACGGTGAACCTGGAGACGTGCCGAGACGTCGCGCCGCCGTCACCTGCTTCCCTCAACCTCCCTCGTCCGTGGGGGAATCGACATGGCTGATCAGGCCTGCCCCACTTACAATTCTTGGGGCGGACCTCGCACCGCAAACATGGCCAACGCCTCCTTTACCCCCGTGGGGAGTGAAGCCGGCTCGTGGAGCCGTGAGCACCGCCCGTTGATCGACACCCGCACCGCATCCCGGTACACTCGCGCCAATGCCGGCCCCGGATGATACGCCGCCGGCAGACTCCTCTCATCACCGCAACGCCGGCTTCCAGATCCACTCCGTCCACCACGCCGCGGGGTGTGCAGGTAGAGCTAGCCCGCCTGCTAAGGCATGTGTGGGTTGTCAACGGCAGAGTGTGTCCCTGAATCCCGGCTAGACTTGCCTTCTTGTTTTAGAGGAAATGTTTACCTCCATTCGCCAGCACACACTGCCCGGTCACATATCCGGCCTCTTCACTGGCCAGCGAGACGGCAAGAAACGCAATCTCTTCTGGCGTGCCCCAGCGGGTGATCGGGTCCCGGGGGCCGGG
>Ga0081538_10005758_pt1 | contig 11064 bp, 12 predicted proteins | sample TabmetS5T2R1_FD_71022 | JGI IMG/M metagenome (GOLD analysis project Ga0081538, IMG submission 71022) | Tabebuia heterophylla rhizosphere microbial communities from the University of Puerto Rico - S5T2R1 | ecosystem: Host-associated > Plants > Roots > Rhizosphere ...
CGACTACGACGACATCCTGGTACTCACGCTCTCGAGCAAGTTCAGCGGCACCTACGACTCGGCCCTGCAGGCGGCGGGGATGGTGGACCGTCCCGTACAGGTACTCGACGCCAGGAGCGCCGAGATGGGGTCGGGTTTGATCCTGCTCGAGGCCCTGCGCTGTATCGACGAGGGTGGGGACTTCGACGAGGTCAGGCACGTCGCCGAGCGGGCGATCGGGGGGGCGAGGGTGCTCTTCGCCGTCGGCACGCTGGAGTACCTGGCCAAGAGCGGGCGCATAGGAAGGGCGCAGCGTCTCCTCGGCACGGCACTCGACGTCAGGCCGGTGCTCGAGATAGCGGACGGGGAGATCGTTCCTTTCAAACGTACGCGTGGCCGCAAGCGGCAACTGGCGACCATCGTCGAGGAGGTCAGGCCGGCCGCGGAGGCCGGACGTCAGCTCTACTTCGGGCATATCGGTGCCCCGGAGCTCCTCTCCGAACTGGCCGAACAGCTAGGGGTAGAAGAGAAGCTCATCGCCGAGATCGGGGGGGTGGTGGGGTCCCACGTGGGCCTCGGAGCCTATGGCGTCGCCCATCTATAGGGCGGGCGGGACGGCTCCTCTCCCCGCACGGACGACCCTGACGGACCTTCGTTCGCGGCCCGTGACCGAGCTTCCCGGCGTCGGAGTGCGCATCGAGGCGGCCTTGGGTGACCTCGGCATAGCCTCGCTGGCCGACATGATCTCGCACTACCCCTCGCGCCACGAGGACCTCTCCAACGTGAAGCGGATCTCCGAGTTGCGTGTGGGGGAGAGGGCCACGGTCTTCGGCACTGTGGTCTCGACGCGCCCCGTCGGCAAGCCCGTCAGGGGCCGCGCCCCGGGCTTCTCGGCGCAGCTCTACGACGGCACGGGATACATCCCCGTGACGGTATGGGGCAGGAGCTGGCTCCTGAACCAACTGCTGCCAGAGGTGCGCGTGGTCGCTTCCGGCGAGGTCCAGAGCCGCTACGGTATACAGATAGCAGCGAAGAGTATCGAGGTGGTCGACGATCCAGGGGCGGACGAAGGACCGCACGCCGGGCGGTTCGTTCCCGTCTACCCGGTCAACAAGGGCATACAGGCGCGCCGAATGAGGACGCTCATCCACCGCGCGCTCGACGCGGCCGGGCGCATCCTCGACCCTTTGCCGGCCGACGTGCTCGTGCGCCACGGCCTGCCCAACCTGCACGACGCGATACACGAGGTCCATTTCCCGACCGAACGGGCGCTTCTTGCGGCGGCGATGCGGCGTCTGATCTTCCACGAGCTCTTCTTGATCCAGGCGGGTCTCGCCGCCCGCAAGGCCCGCCTGGACAGTACCGAAGTCGGCGGCAGGCACCGGGGCGACGGGAGCCTCCTCAACCCCTTCCTGAAGGGTCTCTCCTTCGGGCTGACCGGGGCGCAGGAGCGGGTCATAGAGGAGGTCCTCGCCGATATGCGCCTGGAGAAGCCGATGCGCCGCCTCCTGCAGGGTGACGTGGGCAGCGGGAAGACCGTGGTCGCCATCGCCGCGCTCCTTACCGCGGTCGAGGCGGGAGGACAGGGGGCCATAATGGCCCCGACCGAGGTCCTCGCCTGGCAGCACCACCTCTCGATCTCGGCGGCCCTGGCCGATCTACCCGTAAACGTCGTCTTGCTCACCGGCTCGCAGGGCGTGGCACAGAGGCGCGAGGCCCTGGAGCAGATTGCAGCCGGTGGGGCACACGTCGTCATAGGGACGCACGCCCTCATACAAGAGGGCGTAGATTTCGACGACCTCTCGCTCGTCGTCGTCGACGAGCAACACCGCTTCGGCGTCGGCCAGAGGACGGTGTTCCGCGAGAAAGGGACGACCCCGGACACCCTCGTCATGACGGCCACCCCTATACCAAGGACCCTCTCACTCACGCTCTACGGCGACCTCGAGGTCTCCCTGATAGACGAACTACCGCCGGGAAGGAAGCCCGTCGAGACCGGGGTGGTCGACCCCGCCGAACGACTCGCGGCCTACGAAGAGGTGAGAAAGGAGCTCGAAGAAGGGCGGCAGGCTTACGTGATCTGCCCGCTCGTCGAAGAGTCCGAGGCCCTGGAAGACGTACGCGCCGCCGAGGAGCTCTACGAGGAGCTCGCGAACGAGATCTTCCCCGAGAGGGTAGTCGGCCTCTTGCACGGCAGGATGAGGGCACAGGACAAGCGAGAGGCGATGGGCCAGTTCCGGGCGGGGGAGATCGAGGTGCTGGTGGCGACCGTCGTCGTGGAGGTCGGTGTCGACGTGCCGAACGCGAGCGCGATCGTGATCGAGGGCGCCGAGCGCTTCGGCCTCTCCCAACTCCACCAGCTAAGGGGCCGGGTGTGTAGGGGCCTGCATCCCCCGAAGTGCTTCCTCGTGGGGGCTCCCAAGTCCGAAGATTCCGCACGACGTCTGGAGGCGCTGGAGCGCTATCAGGACGGGTTCAAGCTCTCCGAGGTCGACCTCGCCATAAGGGGCGAAGGCACCCTCTTCGGTAGTCGCCAGAGCGGCATGCCTGACCTCAAGGTCGCCAAGCTCTTGCGCGACGTCGACGTGCTCGTCGAGGCCAGGCGCGAGGCGTTCGCGCTCGTGGCCGGGGATCCTACCCTAAAGCGGCCCGACCACAGGCCCCTGCGGCGCGAGATCCGCGAGCTGCTCGGCGCCGACGTCGAGTGGCTGTTCAAGGAGTAGGGAGCGACCATGAGGGTCATCGCCGGGTCGGCCGGGGGCATCAGGCTGGCGCCCGTACCCAGGGGCGTGCGTCCCACCTCCGACCGCGTGCGGGAGAGCCTGTTCAACTCGCTCGGACAGTACTTCGAAGGCGGCAAGGTCCTCGACCTCTACGCGGGGACCGGCGCGCTAGGTATAGAGGCCCTGAGCCGCGGGAGCGGGTACGCCATCTTCGTCGAGCGGGACAGACGGGCGCGGGCCGCGATCCACGAGAACTTGCGGAGGACCGGCTTCGTAGAGTCGGCGGAGGTACTCGGCGGCGAGGTCGAGGCCGTACTGGGGCGGCTCGCCGGGCGCGGTGACCGCTTCGATTTGATCTTCGCCGACCCACCATATAGAATCGCGGCGGAGGTCGGGGGAATCTTGCACCGGCTACGCTCATTGCTCGCGCCGGGAGGAACGGTCGCGATCGAGAGCGGCGAGGCTCCGGTTGAGGGCGCAGGAGGCAAGAAAGGGGTAACGCGCCGCTACGGCGGCACGTTCATAACCATACTTGATCGGTCCGAGCTGACAATGATCGTGGCTGTGTGTCCAGGTAGTTTCGACCCTGTAACGACGGGGCACCTCGACGTCATCAGGCGCGCCTCCAAGATCTTCGACCACGTGATCGTCGCCGTTGGCACTAACCGCCGCAAGCAGACCCGCCTTCCCGCGGTCGACCGGGCGCGGCTCCTGGAGAAGGTGACCGCCGACATGGAAGGAGTCTCCGTCGAGGTGATGGAAGGGCTCCTCGTGGATTTCGCCAGGGAACGTGGTGCGCAGGCGATCGTGAAGGGCCTCAGGGCCGTCTCGGACTTCGAATCGGAGTTCGAGCAGGCGCAGCTCAACCGAAGGATGTTTCCCGAGCTCGAAACCATCTTCATAATGGCATCGGCAGAGCACAGCTTCCTCTCCTCGAGCGTGGTCAGGGAGATAGCTTCGCTCGGCGGAGAGGTGCGCGGGCTCGTACCCGAGGGCGTGCTCGAGACCGTAAAGCAGATATATTCCGGTCAGGACGGTAAGATACAGGGATCGTAAGCGAAGGATAGGTAGTAGAAGATGGACGTACTGGTACTCATAGACAGGTTGGAAGAACTGGTCGAGGACGCGCGGAGCTTCCCCGGTTTCGGCAACACGGCGATGGTCGACCGGGACGCCGCCTTCGACATCATAGACCAGATGCGCCAGACCATACCCGAGGAGCTCAAGCAGGCCCGCTGGATCGTCAAGGAGCGCCAGGCGATGCTCGACGAGGCCCGCAGCGAGAGCGACCGTATCATCCGCAGCGCCCAGGACGAGGCCGAGAAGATAACTTCGGAAGAAGAGGTCCTCAAGAGGGCCGAGAAGCGGAGCGCGGAGATCATGGAAGACGCCCGCCGCCGGGAGCGCGAGATACGCCTCGGCGCCGAGGACTACGCCGACGAGGTCCTCGCCAATTTGGAGGACAACCTGGGCAAGCTCCTCGAGGCCGTGCAGCGCGGACGCACCAAGCTGCAGGGCGTTCAAGAACAATAGCAAGTAGTAAACTAACCTCATGAACCATTTGATCCCCCTAAGGCGACCCGGCGCGGAGGTCGGAGACACGCACGAGGTGCGTGCCGAGTTTTCCGCAGATCCTTTCGACCTCTACGGACGCCACCACGAGGTGACGAAAGCAGAGGCAGAGGTAGGCGTCACGCGTCTTTCCGAGGGATTGCACCTCGACGTGCTGGTCAGGGCGACGGTCCTTACGACCTGCGACAGGACGCTCGAGCCCACGGAGCTCACGCTGGAGTTCGGCGACTCCGAGTTCTTCTCGGGGCCGAACAACGCCGAGTTGAGCGTCCAGGACTGGACCCTGGATCTGGCGCGCTATACGGAGCGCGCCCTGCCGAACGAGGTACCGATGCAGGTGTTCTCGCCAGGCACGGAGCCCGTGCAACCCGAGGGTGATGGCGACGAGGTAGACCCGCGCTGGCGGGGTCTCGACGGTCTATTCGCCACGCGATCTTGAGTAAGTAGCAACCAGGAGGTATTTTCATGGCCGTTCCCAAGAAGAAGACGTCCCGGGCGCGCAGGAACCAGCGCCGGGCGCACCACGCGATCACCGGCCCAGGCCTCGTCGCCTGCCCGAACTGCGGCTGGCCGCACGTGCCGCACAGGGTCTGCCCCGAGTGCGGTTTCTACAAGGGCCGTACGGTGCTCGCCGTGGAGGACATCTAAGCCCCGATAGGCCCACCGGTGCGTATCGCGGTAGACGCCCTCGGCGGAGACAACGCCCCGCGGGAGATCGTCGCCGGAGCGTTATCCGCTGCCAGAGACTCTTTGCACGACGAGTTGTTGCTCGTCGGGAATCCCGATGCCATCGAACCCGAGGTGGGCCCTGATCTCCCTCCGAACGTCTCGATGTGGCCCTCCGGGAAAGCCGTCGGGATGGACGAGGAGCCCTCGGCGACGATCAGGGCCCATCCCGACGCGAGCGTTGCCGTTGCGGCCGGGATGGTTCGTGACGGGGAGGCCGACGCGTTCTTCTCTGCGGGCAACACCGGCGCCACGGTCGCGGCCGCGTTGCTAAAGGTGGGACGCCTGAAAGGCTGCCGCAGGCCCGCGATCGCCACTTTGCTACCTTTCCCTTCGCCCGTGTTGCTGCTCGACGCCGGCGCCACCGTCTCCTGCAAGCCGCAGGACCTCTTGAATTTCGCTATTCTTGGCGGTGTGCTCGCGAAACGTTACTTTTCGTTGGATGAGGAAGCTCGCATCGGACTCGTCAACGTCGGCGAGGAGCCGGGGAAGGGTAACGACCTCGCCAAAGAGGCGCACCGTCTCATGGAGGAGTCTGGCATCAGGTTCGTCGGAAACGTGGAGGGCCGTGACATTCCCGGCGGGGTGGCCGACGTGATCGTGACGGACGGCTTTACGGGCAATATCGTCCTCAAGACGGCCGAGGGGGTGGCGCGTGAGATCCTCGGGATGGTCCGCTCGGCGATGACTGGTGATGTTGTGAGCAGACTCGCCGCAGGTATCCTTCGTCCGCGACTGCTGGGTGTGAGAGACACGGTGGACCCTGAGAACTACGGGGGTTCCTTCCTGCTCGGGGTGGGGGGCTCGGTCGTGATCGGCCACGGAAACTCGCAAGCTACCGGCGTCGAGAACGCGATCCTCGGTATCTCGCACGCGGGCTCTGGCCTGACCGAAGAACTGCAGCGGGCTCTCTCCGCTTGCAGCCTGGATGTGTCTGAGGGCAGGTCGACTTGAACGGTGGTGCCGCCGGCAGGATCGTCGGAGTAGGCAGGGCTCTGGGGGGCAGGATCGTCACCAACGGCGACCTGGAAGGGGTGCTCGACACCACGGACGAGTGGATCTCGGCGCGTACCGGGATCAAAGCCCGCCACTTCATCGCCGAAGGCGAGAACGCCGCGACGCTGGCTGTAGAGGCGTCGAAGAGGGCCCTCGAGCATGCCGGGGTAGACGGCGGGTCGGTCGACCTCATCATCTGCGGTACGTCCACCGCCCCGGAGTCCATGCCCTCGGTAGCGTGCCTCGTCGGGGAGGAGATAGGAGCCCCCGGAGCCGGTGCGATGGACCTTGCCGCGGCGTGCGCCGGCTTCTCTTATGCCGCTTCGGTCGCTTCGGCCATGCTCAGCTCAGGCGCCGCGGGCAGGGTCTTGCTTATCGGGTCGGACGCCATGAGCACCATAGTAGACCCGACAGACCGCTCGACGGCCGTCCTCTTCGGAGACGGCGCAGGCGCGGTAATACTGGATGCCGGCGACGGCGACTCCGGTTTCGTCGACCATATACTGGGGGCCGACGGCAGGGGTGCTCCGCTCGGGCGCGCGGGCCATCCCGGCGACGACGAGAAGCTCTTCCAGAACGGGCGCGAGGTCTTCAAGTTCGCCGTCAGGATACTGCCCGACATGGTCGAGAAGCTCCTCTCCCGCAACGCGCTCTCGCCCGATGAAGTCCAGTACGTGATTCCCCATCAGGCAAATGCACGCATAATACGTTCCGCGGCACGGAAGATGGAGGTACCCGAAGACCGGGTCGTGATCAACCTCGACAGGTTCGGCAATACCTCGGCGGCGAGCATCCCGCTCTCCTACCCCGACATCTACGACGCGATGGAGCCGGGGAAGTACGTCATCACCGTCGGCTTCGGGTTCGGCCTGACCTGGGCTGCGAACCTGTACAGGATCTAGTGTGCGGGACGAAGGTATAGAGCGGGCCGTTGTCTTCCCCGGGCAGGGTACCGTTGGAGGGGAGACCACAGGCCCCGCCCGCGACGCCGCCCTGGCCTACGTCGGAGACGAAGCCTTGCCCTACCAGCTCTCCGTATTCGCCGCATCCGTGGACCTCCACTACCGATTGAGGGAGGCCGGGATCGTGGCCGACGTGGTGGCCGGCCACTCGCTCGGCGAGTACGCGGCGGCCCACGCTGCGGGGAGCCTGGGTCTCGCCGATGGTGTGCGGCTGGTGGCCGAGAGGGACCGCCTGATGGGCGAGGCCGCAAAGAAGAACCCTGGGGGGATGGTCGCCTTGATCGGCGCCGACCCCGATGATGTCGCGAGGGCCGCCGAAGAGGCCGACGGTACGGTCGTTGCGGCCAACTTCAACACGCCGCGCCAGACCGTCGTCTCCGGGCATGTGGATGCGCTCGGGGAAGTCGCCGAGCGTGTACGTGGGCGGAAGGTAAAGCTGGAGGTGTCGGGGGCTTTCCATTCGCCGCTCATGAAGGGGGCTGCGCGAGAGATGGACGCGCTTCTCGCAGAAGTAGAGTTGGAAGGACCGGATATACCGATGGTCGGGGCGACGGATGGGGCGGTGTTGACGACGGCGGAGGAGGTGCGCGGGGCGTTGCGGAACCAGATGCTCTCCCCGGTGCGTTGGGTGGCCGTGGTGGAGCGGTTGCTGGATCTCGGGGTGCGTGAGATCTTCGAGGCAGGGGAGGACGGGACCTTGACGAGGATGCTGCGGGACTTCAAGAGAAAGGACGTAGAGGGACGGGCGGCCGGAGAGGTGCTCTCGTGAAGGCGCCGCTCGGGCCGGCGCAGATCCGGGAACTCATACCGCATCGCTACCCCTTCTTGCTCGTAGACAGGATCGAGGAGCTCGAAGCCGGTTTGCGGGCCGTCGGAGTGAAGAACGTCACCCAGAACGAACCCTTCTTCCAGGGCCACTTCCCCGATTACCCAGTTATGCCCGGTGTCCTTATTATCGAGGCGATGGCCCAGGTAGGCGCCGTCGGCGTCATGGCCGGCGGGGAGCACGCCGACAAGCTCGCGCTGTTTGCGGGGATAGACGGCGTCAGGTTCCGCAGACAGGTCGTGCCCGGCGACGTGCTCAGGATGGAGGTCGAGATCGTCCGTCTCAAAGGCAGGGTCGGGAGGGGCAAGGGCCGGGCCACGGTCGGGGGCGAGCGGGTCTGCGAAGCCGACCTCATGTTCGCCTTCGCAGACAGAGGGGAGGTCCCGTGATCGAGGAGGGCCGCGTCGCCGTCGTCACGGGCGGTGGAAGGGGGATAGGCCGCGCCGTGGCGGTGCGACTCGCGAACGAAGGCGCGAACGTGGCGATCTCATATCGTTCGAATGACGTGGCCGCGGAGGAGGTGGCAGAGGAAGTAACGGCGGCGGGTGCACGGTGCGAGATCTTCAAGGGTGACGTAGCCTCGCCCGAGGATGTCGATGCGCTGTTCAAAGGCGTGGGCGAAGCATTTGGGCCGGTCGAGATACTCGTCAACAACGCGGGCCTCACCAGGGACAACCTGATGATGCGGATGAAGGAGAGCGAGTTCGACGAGGTGTTGGACACGAACCTGAAGGGCACCTACCTGTGCACGCGGGCGGCCCTGAGGCCGATGATAAGGGCAAGGTGGGGGCGAATAGTCAACGTTTCCTCTGTCGTGGGGCTCGTCGGGAACGCCGGGCAGGCCAACTATGCTGCCTCCAAAGCCGGGATCATCGGTTTCACCAAGAGCGTGGCGCGTGAGGTGGCGCAGCGCGGCATCACGGCGAACGTCGTGGCGCCCGGGTACGTCGAGACCGAGCTTACGAGTAGCCTCTCTGAGGAGGTCAAGGACCAGATCAGGGACCAGGTACCGGCGGGCAGGTTCGCGGAGGCGGAGGAGGTGGCCGAGGTCGTCGCTTTCCTGGCCGGTGAAGGAGCCGGATACATTACGGGTCAGACCGTGGCCGTCGACGGCGGCATGACTATGCAGTAGGGCATTTTGGGTTTACACTACGCGCTATTGTTTAGACCTATCAGAGTAATTTGTAGGAGTCTTGGAGAGGAGAGACGCCTTGGATCGCGAAGAGATACTCGGCAAGATACAGGAGATCACCGCCGACAGGCTGGGAGTCGACGAAGGCGACGTCACATCCGACGCTTCCTTCCGGGAGGATCTGGAGGCTGACTCCCTGGATCTCGTGGAGCTCATCATGGAGCTCGAGGAGCAGTTCGGGATGGAGATCCCCGATGAGGAGGCCGAGAAGATTACCACGGTCGAGGAGGCCGTCGACTACGTGATGGAGCATCAGGCCGCGTGACCGACCCTGACGGAGGCGGGAGGGGTCGTGCCCTCGTAACGGGAACAGGAGCCGTGACACCCCTCGGAACGGGTGTCGAAAACTTCTGGGACGCGGCCCTGCACGGTAAGAGCGGGATAGGGGAGATCACGCTCTTCGACCCATCTCCTTATCCTTCGCGGATAGCAGGTGAGTGCTGGGATTTCGATCCGACGGACTTCATAAAGAAGAAGCAGGCCCGCAGGATGGACCGCTTCGCCCAGCTTGGCATAGCCGCAGGCATTCAGGCCGCCGAGAGCGCGGGGATAGTCGACCTGATCCGCGAGCGGCCAGAGCGCGTGGCGATCGTGATGGGCAGCGGCATCGGGGGGCTCTCCACCTGGGAGCGCGAGTACAGGGTCATGAACGAGCGTGGACCCGGCAGGGTGAGCCCGTTCCTGATCACGATGATGGTTCCGAATATGGCCGCAGGACAACTCGCCATCGCGCTCGGCGCCACGGGGCCCAGCCAGTGTCCCGTCCTCGCCTGCGCCACGGGAGGGGAGGCGATCGCGGAGGGTCTGGAGCTGATCCGGCGCGGGGACGCCGACGTGGTGATCGCCGGCTCTTCGGAAGCCCCCATAACGCCCCTCTCCATGGCCGGCTTCTGCGCGATACGGGCCGTGAGCCGCCGCAACGAGGACCCCGCCCGGGCCAGTCGTCCCTTCGACGAGGGCCGCGACGGTTTCGTGATGAGCGAGGGCGCAGGAGCCCTGATACTGGAGAGCGAGGAGCACGCGGAGCGCCGGGGCGCAGAACCGGTTGCCGCCGTCGCCGGATACGGACGCACGACCGACGCCTACCACGTAACGGCGCCAGACGAAGACGGCCGCGGCGTCGAGCGGGCGATGGTCCACGCGTTCGAAGATTCCGGACTCGGCGCGGAGGAGGTCGGACACGTCAACGCCCACGCCACAGCCACCCCGACCGGAGATGGGCCCGAGACGAAGGCCATAGCGAGGCAAGTGCCGCACGCCCTAGTCTCCGGCACGAAGTCGATGACAGGGCACTCCTTCGGGGCCGTCGGCGCCACCGAAGGCATCATGTGCGCCCTGGCCATAAAACACAAAGTCGTCCCACCGACGATCAACCTCGAGAACCTGGCAGAGGACTGCGAAGAGCTCAACTACGTGGGAAGCGAGCCCATCGAGGCCCCCGACCTCAAAGCCGCCATCTCCAATTCGATGGGATTCGGCGGGCATAATGTCGTGATCGCGTTTACGAGTGTAGAATAGAGAACGAGATGTCTATAAGAGACCTCATAGCGATCCTTCCAGAACCTCTCAGGCAGCGCTCGCTTACCCATCCGAGCGTCGCGGACCCTTACGAGTCGAACGGGAGGCTGGAGTTTCTGGGGGACTCCGTCTTGAACAGTCGCGTCGCCGAGCTCGTCTTTCACGGCTACCCCGAGCTACTGGAAGGGGATCTCACGCGCATCAGGGCCCATCTGGTGAGGAAGTCCTTTCTGGCGATGGTAGGCCGGAGCGAGGGCATAGAGGAGATCATCGAGAGCTCCGTGATAAACGACTCGGTGATCGCCGACACCGTCGAGGCTATTATCGGGGGGGCCTACCTCATCGACAGGGACCTGGTGCTCAGGACGCTGGATGAGATCTTCAACCCCGCCGAGGTCGATACCGACGAGCTGCGCGACTGGAAGACGCTCCTGCAGGAAACTCTGCAAGCGGACGGACTAAGGCCGACGTACCGGGTCATCTCCAAGCAAGGACCGGCGCACCGGCCCAGCTTCACCTCCAGGGTCTCGGTGGACGGAAAGGAAGTCGCCACCGGAGAAGGCAGTTCCA
>Ga0081538_10005759_pt1 | contig 11064 bp, 8 predicted proteins | sample TabmetS5T2R1_FD_71022 | JGI IMG/M metagenome (GOLD analysis project Ga0081538, IMG submission 71022) | Tabebuia heterophylla rhizosphere microbial communities from the University of Puerto Rico - S5T2R1 | ecosystem: Host-associated > Plants > Roots > Rhizosphere ...
TCCCGCGATTCCCTGCTGGAACTGCAATGGGTCCGACCACTGTGGCGCCTCATAGGCGGGCCATGCCACACGCCGAACCTCGGTCATCGTGGAGAATCGGTTATCCAGCTCGGACGGATTCCTGCCGGCCTCGGCCGGGTAACTCCAGGAGATGTACATGCTCACCCGTCGCCGACCCGGCGTATAGTTCCGCGGCACATGGTTTTGGTTGTAGGTTCGCGCCGTCTTCGTGTCGCTCATGGCTTCTCCTGACGTTGATGCCGACGTGACCGCCGGTAGGAAGGCCAGGCATGGGAATACCCGGCTGCACTGCCCCCAAGCCTCGCGACGACAGCGAGGGCTATTGCAACTGATCGAGCATCTCCGATAAGGCGTTCTTGATCCTCAAGGCCTTCTTGATGTCGTCGGCGCTGACATACGGATACTCCCCGTATTCCATAAAGCTCGGGCACTGATGGTCCCGGACGAACTTGATGAACGCTTCGGGGTTCGTTTTCCAGTCCATCGGAAACCCTTCGAGGTTCTCGAACACCGTGTTCACGCCGATCTTGATGAAGAGTGTGATCGCGTCCTCGGTGTATTGGTCGAAATCGGTGTCGAAGATGCCCTGGTACATGAACCGCGTGTCGTTGTCGAAGAGGACCCAGCGCAGGTAGTGGAGCTTGAGCGGGGCGAGTAAGTAGGGGTCAGCCTCCAGCGCTTTCCCCAGCGCGGGCCCGTAGTTGCGGATCGTCTCGGCCCTCCCCGGCTTGACGTGCGCGATGATCGTGAACCCATAACAGGCCGGCGTCTTGGGAAAGATCGGGCCGTATTTCCCTTGTTCGAGGTGGTCGGTCTCCTTTGGTATCACGACTGCCTGTGGCTTGATCTCCATGCCCATGCTCCCCTCCTTGGGTTCGGGTTGAAATGTTCTGGGGCTTACCACGTTTCGCCAGTTGCACAGACGGGGTTAGGGTGCCTCTGTGCACCGGGGGATACCACACGTGCGCCAGTCGGCCGTTAAAACCCACCGAGCCTGATCCTCGTCCCGTTTTGGGTCTGGAGCCGAATGGCTGCTCTGGCTCCGCGCGCGTCACGATGCGTAACTGTGAGGCTTCACTTCTGTTATCCATACCCGTCATTCCCCACGGCCGATTCAGCCTGCGGCTGGCCTTCTCGGCGTCTACGACGTGCTTGAGACCCCACCGTTGCCAGTGACGCCCCCGCCGTGCGGGAACAGGTGGCACGACACCCTGGCTGAATCATCACCCCCTATCATGTTCAGCAGTGCAACTTGCGACCTCGTGTCGCAATAACGTTTGCGCTAACCGGCGTGCGCTCGCACGCCGGTGTTGAGCGATGTGTGAGGCCTTGTGGCGAGCTGAAGAGGGTTATTGGCTCTGGCTTTTCAACTGCTCCGCGGCCTGTTTTTTCTCCGCCCTCGCTTCCATGATCAGGTTGTAGGCGATGTAGTACTTGTAGATGTTGCCGACGTAGGTCACCGTCTCCGCACCGATCTTCTCGGCGGCGACATACTCCACGTTGTGGAACCAGACGTTCGGATCCAGTCCGCGCTTGGCGGCTTCCTTGCGCAGCTGCGACATCCGGCCCGCCCCGGCATTGTAGGACGCGAAGGCGAACAGGGCCTTATCCAGCTTGGTCATGGGCTCCTTGCCGTAGTACTGGTCGATCATCCACCGCATGTACTTGACGCCGGCATGGATGTTCGGCTCGACCTGGGTGATGTCGCCCACGCCGAGCTCCTTGCCGGTGGCGGGCATGACCTGCATCACGCCGATGGCCCCCACCGGGCTGCGGACGGCCTGATTGAGCTGGGATTCCTGGTAGCCCTGGGCGGCCATCAGCAACCAGTCCACGTCGTACTGGTCGCCGTACGCCTGGAAAAACTGAATCAGGGCGAGGAATTTCTGGCGCTCGGCCTCGGAGGCCGCGTCCTTCACATATGTGGCGTTCTTCAAGTAACGGGCGAGGATGGTATTGCCCAGCGTAGTCCCTTGGGCGTGGCGCGCCACGAAATGGTCGAGGGCGGCCTTGAGCTGCGGGCTCCCCTCGCGGATCGCCCAGGCGATCTCGCCGCCGGTGCGCACCGCGACCCCGTCATGCACCGTGATGTTCGGGAAGATCTGCTTCCAGAAGTCGGCCTTGTGCTGGTCCACGATCATGAGCGGAATCAATCCGGCGTTCACCATCTCGAGCAGATCCTCGTCCTCCAGCGTCTCCGGCGCCTCCTTGATGATCACGGCCGGCCGGTTCTCTGCGACCAAGCGCTGGTTGAGCGCCATCAGGCTCTCATAATAGCTGGAGGACTTGCGCACGAAGACCTCCTGCCCCGCCAGGTCGTCCAGGCTGGACACCACCGGGGAGGCGGGACCGGAGACCACCACCTCGCTGACGTGGCGATACACGGGCGAGCTAAAGTCCACCAATTTCTCTCGCCCCGCCGTCATGGTGAGGTTGGACGCCGCGATATCGCCCTTGCCGGCCACCAGCGCCGGCAGCAAGTCGCCCCGAGCGACCGGAATGAACACCACCCGCACCTTGAGGTGCTTGGACGTCAGCTTCCCCTCTTTTGCCAGCCGCTTGTTCAGATCGTCCTCGAACAAGCGAAAGAGGTCGTAGGTCGCGCCGCGCTGGACGCCCTTGTTCATAAAATAGAACGTTTTGCTGTAGACCGCCAGGACGCGAATCATCCGCCGCGCGATCATGCCGTCGAGATCGCCGGTCCACGGCTTCATGGCTTCTTCGGGCGCGATGGTGAGGTGCTCACGCGGCGGCGTCGGGGGGGACGGCTTGGCTGGGGCGGCGGTCGCGATCGGGCCAGCGCACAGGGTGCACGCCAGGGCCGCACCGGCGACGAGGGCCAGCCGCACGCGGGTTGGCGCCTGAGATAGGCGGTGTGGTTGCCGGGGGGAATGCTTCCACATGATTCATCCTCCATACGTGTGTGGGGTCTGATCGGTTCCGGCGGCTCCGTCCTGAGCGCGCGACGTCGGAATCGTCGCGCGATCGTCGTGTGCCGAGCGTTCCGACGACCTCTACACGCCTTTCCTGGGGCCGAACGATTGAGTCGATGGAAATATTTCCATATCACCTGTCCAACAGTCCTGGGCGCGATGTCGATCGGATCTTCCATGGGGGCTTCTGATAGGGAAATTTTTCAGCATCATAACATAAATACGCATCTTATCTGTCGAAAATTTCGGCCGCATGGCCCATCGCAGGTGACGGCCTCAGGGGACGTGCAGGTGAGTCGGCGTCACTCCCCACTGAGGTCAAGGAGGTCCTGACTCTGTTGGTTAAGTCGTAGTCGCCCATTTCCAACGCCATGGGAGTGAGTTTCACCAGAGGCAGGGTTTCGGCCTCTCTGGCCTTCAAACGACATAGGCAAGACCGTATGCCCACGCATTTTGAATTAACCAACAGAGTCGGTCCTGGCCATGTTTGCTTGGGACCAATGGGCCCCCACCGCTTGTTGACTCTCCACAAAGCGCATCTTTCGTGTAAACTTCATGCAGCTTGCGCTATACTGGCCCGCATTTCGAGACGGTTTGCGGCGGAGTTTGGCGGCACAGGGGGCCCTACTCGTGTACCGGAGCCGATGCCCGGGAGCCCGAACGCCGGAAAGTCAGCATCGATGCCCGTGTGGCAGTCGGCGGGGTCACCTATCAGGTCGATCCGAACCTCGCTGGCGAGACAGTCGTGCTGTGGTGGGGGCTGTTTGATCAGGACCTGTACATCGAGCCTGGTGAGCACCGCTATGGCCCCTATCCTGCGCTGGGCGGTCCGATTCCCCTGCACCGCTATCGGCGCTTCAAGAAAACGATGACGGAGCAGCGGGCGGAACGGATCGAAGCGCTAGCCACGCAGCTCGTCCTCCCCCGGACGGCCCTGACGGGGCTGCCGCCCGAGGCCCCCCACACCGCGATGGCGGTACCAACCCTCCAGCCCTTCGTGGATCCCGATCCCTTCCAGGAATTCACGTATTCGACGCGCGTGGCGGCCAAGCTGGCGATCGCCGACTATTTGGCCGTTCTCTTGGCCAAGCTGCCATCGGAGCCGCTCGCAGCCATCGAGTCACTGCTCAGTCAAACCTTACGCAAACACGACGTCCTTGCGTACGTGCGCACCCAGATTCAACCCACACGGCGGAGGTCGCCTCCATGCTCCGGGATGTGATGGACTACCACGGCTTACGCCGGGACGTCCGCCAGGTGGGGTTTTTTGAAACGGACCAGCATCGGCAGCTCTATCTAGAGCTCAAGACTGCCATCACCCAGGGCCAGTTAGTGGCCGTGGCGGGGATCGTCGGCTGCGGCAAAACGACCCTCCTCCAGCGCGTGCAAGCAGAGCTGGGACGGGAAAAGCACATTCTGGTGGCGCGGTCTCTTGCCGTCGATAAAGACCGGGTCAATCTGGGGACCTTGATCACCGCCTTGTTCTATGATCTGGCGACCGAGAAAAACGTGAAGATCCCCCCTCAGCCCGAAAAGCGAGAACGGCAGCTGCTGGACCTGCTCAGTAAACGTCGTAAGCCCATTGCGCTGTTTATCGATGAAGCGCACGACCGCCACCGGAAAACGCTGAGCGAACTGAAGCGCCTGATGGAACTGGTACGTCAGCAAGGCAATCTGTTGGCGGTCGTATTGGCCGGGCATCCGAAACTCAAAAATCTGCTCCGTCAGCCCGTGATGGAAGAGATTGGGGCGCGCGCCACCATCTGAACCTTGGAGGGTATCCAAAGGCAGCCACGCGAGTACCTCACGTGGCTGCTGGAGGGATGTGTGGAGCCAGGCCGCGAGGCCGTCCTGACCCCGGCCGCCCTCGAGTGGCTTGCGGAAGCGCTCGCGACGCCATTGCAGGTGGAACAGTATCTGACGCTCGCGCTCGAAGAGGCGTACCGCGCGGGCCAGAAACCGGTCACCCCGGACATCATCGAGAATGTCCTGGCGAAGGGGCTGAATGACGTGGAGCCTACCCTGGCCCGCTATGGCTATACGGACCGGGCGGTGGCGGATCTGCTGCATGTGCGCCCCGCGGAAGTCCGTGCCTTCTTGCGGGGGCAGCTTCCCGCGGGGCGGGCACAGGAACTCCAGCACGAACTCCGGGTGGTGGGCATTCCCTTGTGAGGCGGGCAGTTAGAGGCGTTGGTGGCATTCTCACACCCTGTGAGCCCCGGTGGATGTTTGCACGCCGTGGGCACGCAAAGCGCGCCCAGTGACAGCTATTCGGCCAACGAGCCACTCTGCGCCTGCGCGGTTGCCTCGGCATAGGCCATCTTGCCGCCTTCGAGGACCTGCTCAGGCGTGAGGGTCGCAAAGACATGCAGGAGACGGGCGATGATCCCCGTCCATCCGGTCTGGTGGCTGGCGCCTAGGCCCGACCCGTTATCGCCGTGGAAGTACTCGTAGAACAGGAGATGGTCACGCCAGTGCGGATCCTCCTGAAATTTGCGGGTTCCTCCATAGACCGGGCGCCGGCCGTCCTGATCGCACAGAAAGATGTGGGCCAGACGACGCGTGATCTCTTCCGCCACCTGATACAGGTTCATGTGCTGGCCTGAACCCCTGGGACATTCGACTGTGAACTCATGGCCGTAGTAGGTGTAATACTGCAGGAGCGCCCGGATGATCAGGGCGTTTACGGGCATCCAGATCGGCCCACGCCAGTTCGAGTTGCCGCCGAACATTCCGGTGTCGGATTCCGCCGGCAGATAAGAGACGCGATACTCCTGCCCGCCTGCCTGAAAGACATAGGGATGCTCGGCGTGGTAGCGTGACAGCGAGCGGAGGCCGTAGGGGCTCAAAAACTCATGCTCGTCGAGCATCTTCTCCAGCACTCGACGAAGCTTGGTTTCGTCAAGGATCGACGCGAGTCGGCGCCCGGCACAGCCAACTTTTCTCGGGTCGTGGATGGCCGCAACCAGTTCCGGGCGCGTGTCGAGGAACCACTGGAACCGCTCCCCGAGCTCAGGGTACTTCGCCATCAGTCTCCCGTCAAACGTCGTCGCCGCGCACAGGGGCAGCAGACCCACCATGGACCGCACCTTGAGATGCTGGGCCTGGCCGTTGGGTAACCGCAAGACGTCGTAGAAGAAGCCATCTTCCTCGTCCCACATGCCCGCGTCCTGGTCCAGGTGCACCATCGCCGTGGCGATCCACAGGAAGTGTTCGATAAACTTGAGTGCCATATCGACGTAGTCCGTATCAGTCATCGCCAGTTCCACGGCGATTTCGAGCATGTTCTGGCAGAACAGTGCCATCCAGGCGGTACCGTCGGCCTGTTCCAGATAGCCGCCGGTCGGCAGGGGGGCGCTGCGATCGAACACGCCGATGTTGTCGAGCCCCAGGAAGCCGCCCTCAAACACGTTGCGCCCTGAACGATCCTTACGGTTCACCCACCAGGTGAAGTTCAGCAATAACTTCTGAAAGTTGCTCTTCAGCCATTCCCTGTCGCCCTCCCCCTTTCGCGCCTGTTCCAGGCGGTAGGTGAAGATGGTGGACCAGGCATGCACCGGCGGGTTGACGTCGCCGAAGTTCCACTCGTAGGCCGGAATCTGGCCGTTGGGGTGCATGTAGCGCTCGCGCAGCATCAGCTTCAGTTGCTGCTTGCCGAACTCCGCATCCACGAGCGTCAAGGCGAGGACATGGAAGGCCAGATCCCACGCCGCGTACCAGGGATACTCCCACTTGTCCGGCATGGAGATCACGTCGCCGTTGTACATGTGGTGCCAGCTGTCATTGCGCGGGGCGGCCTTGCGCGTCGGCTTGAAGGGGTCGGAGCCACGCTCTTCGAGCCACTTGTCCACGTCGTAGTGGTAGAACTGCTTGCTCCACAGCATGCCGGCCAGGGCCTGGCGCATGACATTGGCCGCATCAGCGTCGAGAGACGCTGGAATGACGGCCGCGTAGAACGCGTCGGCCTCCTGTCTGCGGGCCTGCAGCACCGCCTTGAATTGGCCGCCGAATGGGCCGGTGCCCCCGCCGCTGGTCTGGCCAGGGGCGGCCGGTGCAACGTCCGACAGCCGCAGCCGTACTACCTGACATGCGCCGGGGTTCACGGTCAGGCGGTAATGCGCCGCCGCTTTCGTGCCCTTTTGCTCAGGGTTCACGGCCCCTTCCTGGCCGTGGACGATGTAGGTGTTGATGCTGTCCTTGACGTACGGGCTGCGGTTGGGGACGCCAAAGATGCGCTGGGTGTTGGTTTCGTTTTCCGTGAACAGCAGCGGCATCTCCCCTTCGCAGCAGAGCCAGCGCTCTCCCAGCCTGGGATCGATGGCCTTGATGACGCCCATCCCAGGGGTGCCGACGACCTGGTGAAGCGTGGGCCGGTCCGGGTCGCCGTGCCAGGACCACAGATTTCGAAACCAGAGCGTCGGCAAGACGTGCAGCTCAGCCGCTTCCGGGCCGCGGTTGTAGATGGTCATCTGGATGAGCACGTCCTCGGGGGACGCTTTGGCGTACTCCACGAACACGTCGAAGTAGCGGTCCTGATCGAACACCCCCGTATCGATCAATTCGTACTCGAATTCGTGCCGGCCCCGGCGGCGGCTGGTCTCCACCAGGGTATCGTAGGGAAAGGCCGCCTGTGGATACTTGTAGAGGTATTTCATATAGGAATGCGTTGGCGTGCTGTCGAGGTAGAAGTAATACTCCTTGACGTCCTCGCCATGATTGCTTTCGCTGTTGGTCAACCCGAACAGGCGTTCCTTGAGGATCGGATCCTGGCCATTCCACAGGGCCAGCGCGAAGCAGAGCCGCTGTTGGTCGTCGGAGATGCCGGCCAGACCATCCTCGCCCCAACGGTAGGCGCGCGAGCGCGCCTGATCATGGTTGAAGTAATTCCAGGCGTCGCCGCCCTCGCTGTAGTCCTCGCGCACCGTTCCCCACTGGCGCTCGCTGAGGTACGGTCCCCATTTTTTCCAGGGAGCCTTTTGATCCTGTGCCTCCTCAAGTCTGCTGTGTTCCGCCGTCATGTGGCACCTTCCTTTGCTTCAAAAGGGTAAGCCGAGCATATATTTGTAATGTCCGGGGACCAGCTCAAGCTCTGTCTCTTCCGTCGGGTGGAACGGTTGGCGTTGGCTCCAGGGGTTTTCGCCGGAAGGAAGCAGCCAGAAGTTGCCCTCGGGATCCCGCACAATCCACTGCTGACACGACCTTTCCACAAAAAGGACTGCCCGTTGCCTTCTTGGAGAGATCATATTTCGCTCCGGAGCACGTTCGTCCAAGGGAAGGAAGCGCCGTTTTTCTGGCGCACAGGACATCGTGCGGTATCCACAGCCGCCCCTTGGCTCACAGCCGATGGCTGACGTCTGCGGCCGCTAGCTGAATGACTTCAAGGTCGACTTGCGGCGCTCACTACGGAGGCCGGGGCTGCGGCAGCGCCTGCGGCTGCTTCGTCAGGCGTCCACCCGCCCCCCAGGGCCCTGTACAGCTGTACGAGGTTGAGCAATTCAACGGCTCGGATGCGCGCCAGCTCGAGCTCGGCGTCGAAGAGCTGGCGTTCGGCATCGAGCACCTGGAGATAGCTGTCGATGCCGCCCAGGAAGCGCGTATTGGCCAGGGCGGCGCTGTCGACGAGGGCCGCCACCAGCAACTCCTGCTGGACGCGCTGCTCGCGGCTCTTGCGATAGCCTATCAAAGCGTCCGAGACCTCGCGGAACGCCGTTTGAATCACCTGTTCGTATCGGGCCAGGGTTTGGAGGTGGCGGGCGGCTTCCGCTTCATTGATGGAGCGGATGCGGCCGCCGTAGAAGATGGGTTGCAGGAGGTTGAGGCCGATGGTATAGGTCCGTGCGCTGGCCGAGGTGAAATCTTTCAGGTCATCGCTCTCCAGCCCCAGGAAGCCGGTCAGCGAAAACGCCGGGAAGTACAGGGCCTTCGCCGCACCGATCCGGGCGTTGGCCGCCACCAGCACCTCTTCGGCCTGCCGGATGTCGGGGCGCCGCTCCAACAACGCCGCGGGGAGGCCAGCAGGAACTTCTGGGGGGAGCCGTTGCTCCGTGAGCGGCAGGCCGCGTCGAATGTCACCAGGCGGCAGGGCCAGCAACAGACGGATCTCATTCTCCTTTTGCGTGATCAGCCGTTCCAGGTCCGGAATGCGGGCTGCCGTCGTATAGAGCAGCTGCTCGGCCTGCCGTATGTCCAGCCGCGTCGCTACCCCTTCTTCCTGGCGCGCTCGCGTCAGCTGCAGGGATTTCTCGCGCGAAGCGAAGGTGCGCCTGGCGATCTCCAGATCGAGGTCGAGCTCGCGCAGCTCGAAGTAGGCGCTGGCGACGTTCGCCACCAGCGTGACCAGGACAGCCCGCTGGGCCCACTCGGTGGAGAGCAGCTCGGCGCGGGAGGCCTCGGTCTCGCGCCGCAGCCGACCCCAGAGATCGATCTCGTAGATCAGGCTGAGGCCCAACAAGAGGGTGTTGCCTTCGTTCTGGCCGGAGGGTGGGGTGAGAAAGCGCTCGTCCGAGATACGATCATGGGAGACGGTGCCGCGGCTATCGAGTTGCGGGAACAGGAAGGAGCGCGTGATGCCGAGCTGCGCCTGGGCCTCCAGGATGCGCCCCACCGCGATGCGCACGTCGTAATTCTGCTGGAGGGCCGTGTGTACCAGGGCCTGCAAGCTCTCGTCGCGGAACAGCTCGAACCACTGGAGGTCGGCCAGCGAGAACGCTTCACGGCCGGGGGCTGGTGGCTCTGCGTCGCGATGCTGCGCCGGCAGAGGCAGCGTCGGCCGCTGATAATCCGGCCCCAGCATGCACCCGGCCAGCAGGGTTGCCGCCACCGCGGCCAAAGCCATCGACTTCATCATCGTCGCTCTCCTGTAGGCGTTTCGGTGCGTTCTGGCGCCTGTGCAGCGGCGCCGTCTTCGGCTGGCAGCGCCGCGGGCGTGGCGGAGCCGTCTCCCGCGGGTATCGTCGCCGGCACACCTGCCGCCACCGCGGCGGGAACGGGTGCCAACCACTCCGACAGCCGCTGGAACACGACGTAAAACGCGGGCACCACGAGCACCCCGAGGATCGTGCCGATGAGCATGCCGCCGAACACGGCGACGCCCAGCGACACCCGGCTGGCCGCACCGGCCCCGGTGGAGAGTGCCAGCGGCAGCACGCCCAGGATGAAGGAGAAGGCGGTCATCATCACAGGACGCAGGCGCAGATGCGCCGACTCAATGGCGGCGTCGCGAATCGACTTCCCCTCTCGACGCTGCTGCGCCGCGTACTCGACGATCAGCACGGCGTTTTTGGCGATCAGACCCACCAGCAGGATCAGGCCGATGCTGGAGTAAACGTCGTTAGCCGCGCCACGGTACCAGATAAACAGCATGGCGCCGAACACGCCCATCGGCACGCCGAGGACGACGCCCATCGGCATGGTCCAGCTCTCATACTGTGCCGCCAGCAACAGGAACACCATCACGATGGCGAACACGAAGATAGGGGCTATGGACGCCGCCCTCTTCTCCTGATAGGCCATCGTCGTCCAGTCATAGCCGAAGCCGGGAGGCAACACCTGGGCCGCCACCTCTTCCATGGCTTGCAGGGCCTGGCCCGAACTGTACCCCGACGCCGGGACGCCGAAAATGTCGGCGCTGCGCAGCAGGTTGAAATGGTTGAGCACGAGCGGGCCGTTGGTGCCGCTCAGGGTCACCACCTCGCTCACCGGCACCATGCGGCCGCTGGTGCTGCGCACGTAGAACCGTTGCAGATCCTCAGGCGTCTGGCGGAACTGAGCTTCCGCCTGCATGACGACGCGGAAGGTGCGCCCGTACAGATTGAAGTCGTTGATATAGAGACCGCCAAGATAGGTCTGCAAGGCCTGAAAGGCATCGTCAATGGGCACCCCGAGGATCTTGCAACGCTCGCGATCCAGATCGAGCCACAACTGCGGCTCAGTGACGGAGAAGGGGGTGGCGACGCTCCCGATCTCCGGGCGTTGCCGCGCCGCCTCAATGACCAGGTTGGTCGCCTCCGCCAGGCTCTCCACGTCCTTGCCGCCGCGGTCCTGGATCTTCATGTTGAAGCCGCCGGCCGTTCCCAGGCCCTTGATCGGCGGCACGGGGTAGGGGATCACC
>Ga0081538_10005760_pt1 | contig 11060 bp, 12 predicted proteins | sample TabmetS5T2R1_FD_71022 | JGI IMG/M metagenome (GOLD analysis project Ga0081538, IMG submission 71022) | Tabebuia heterophylla rhizosphere microbial communities from the University of Puerto Rico - S5T2R1 | ecosystem: Host-associated > Plants > Roots > Rhizosphere ...
CACGACCCCGTTGCCTATGGTGCAGACCACGCCCTCGCGCACGATGCCAGAAGGCACGAGGTGGAGCTTGAACTCCTCCTCGCCGACACGGACAGTGTGGCCGGCGTTGTTGCCGCCAGAGTAGCGCGAGACGTAGTCCACGTCGGACGCGAGCGCGTCGCAAACCCTACCCTTGCCCTCATCTCCCCAGGCCAGTCCGAGGACGACCGTGGCCGTCAATGCTCTACCTCCGCGCTAGCGTGAACCGTTACGAAATGGGCGCCACGTCCGAGAAAAAGGAGTAGCCCCGATCCAGAACCGAAACACATCGTCCGCCGATCGGGGCCGCCGCTCACTGCCACGGTCGCAGCGTAGCACATAGATTTAATGTTTTGTATCGTCGGGGAAAAATTCGTCCGTTATGTACGCAGGGCAGGCTCCGGTCGAACGACGATTCGCGGCCGGAGCGAGGGAGTGCGCTCCGGACGCGAAGGTACCACGACTCGTGGTTGGGGATTCGAGGTTACTGGGCTTGCTTGGCTGCGTCGATCGCGGGTTTCACCACGTCGCGGTTCTCCTCGAGCCACGCCTGGACGCCCTTGACCGCGTTATCGTCGGCCGCGGCGATCTCGTTCTCTATCGAGACGAGCTCGTCCTGGTTGAGCCTGAGATTGTCGATAAACGCGTAGGCCACCGGGTCATCATCGGGAAGATCTTCGTTGACTATCGCGGAGATTTTCGCGGGCTGGTCGAGGTTGCCCTGAGAGTTCTTCGGGTCCTCGAGGTAGCGGAAGTCGAACTGGGAGCACATCGGATGCGGGCACCAGGGCGGGAACACGAACTCCTCTTTGTTATTGTAGAGCCGCTCCACCTCGGCGAGCATCGCGGCCGTGCTCGACGGCTCGTGCTCGAGGGTGAGGTTGTAGTCGGGGATGACGTTCTCCTCGATCTTCGTGGAGATAATGGCGCCAGGCTCGATGCCGATGATCCTCTCGGCCCCGGACTGATTCAGATCCGCGATGCTGTTGACACCCGTCATATAGCTGGGGACCGCCAGACCGAAAGAGGTTTCGCCCTCGTACCAGGGCTTGAGGTGCTCTACGTCGTTCTCGACCTCGGCGAGCAACTGCGTGTGGTTCGGCATCCAGACGTCCTGGAAAGCGTGGAGGTCGCCGCCGGCGACGCCCTCGAACAGCAGCCCGACGTCGAGGGTCTTCAGCTCTACCTCTTTGTAGCCGAGATCCTCTTCCAGGATCACCTTCGTCAGGTTCGCGACGGCCACGTTCTCCGTCCACCCGATGTTCCCCAGGGTCAGGGTCTTGTCCTCGGACGGGGCAGAGCCCCCTCCGCCTCCGGCGCCACAACCCGCCAATACCACAGCAGCGACGAGAAGCGCAGACACCAACGCCAGTAATCTCTTGCTTACGTTCATCGACCTTCCTTTTTCAGCCAACAATTCCCGATACGCGCATCTATTTACGTCGGTACGCCACTTCCGGATCAGATCTCTCCCTTTCTGGCCCTGCTACGCCCATGACACCCGCGTATCTGCAGGTCCTCATCATGCCTTCTCTTCGGTTGCGCCTGTGCCGGAACCCTTACGGCGCGAAAAGATCTTCGGGGCTCCGCCCCCGTCCTGCCTCGCCAGGGCGCGCGTGATGCGGTCCAGCATGATGGCGATAACCACGATACCGACCCCGCCGACAAAGCTGAGCCCGGTGTTCAGCTGGCTCAAGCCCGACACGACCGGCTCCCCGAGTCCCCCCGCCCCGGCCAGCCCGGCGATTACCACCATCGAGAGCGAGAGCATTATGACCTGGTTGACCCCGGCCATGATCGTCTTGAGCGACAGGGGAAGCTCCACCTTGAAGAGCGTCTGCCAGGGGGTCGCACCGAAAGCGTGAGCAGCTTCCACGGTGTCCTTGGGCACCTGCTGGATGCCAAGCATCGTCAGCCTCACGGCGGGAGGCATGGCGAAGATGACCGTCGCGATCAGGGCGGGTCCGGGCCCGATACCGAGGATCACGACGATGGGGACCAGGTACACGAAGGCCGGCATAGTCTGGGCGATATCGAGGATGGGACGGATGGCCGTCTCGACAACGCCCGACTTGGCCGCGATGATACCGATCGGGATGCCTATAATCAGCGCGACGACCGTCGCCGCCAGGACCAGTGCCAGGGTTTGCATCGCAGCCTCCCACAGGTCCAGGCTGATTATGAACACCAGGCCCAACACGGTGAACAGCGCCACCCTCCAGCCCGCCAGGAGAAAGGCGATCACGCCCAGGATGGCGACCATCAGCAGCGCCGGGGGCGCGAGGAGGACGTACTCCAGCGAGCCAACGACGAGATCTATCGCGGTGTCCAGCACATCGAAAGCCCCGTCGAAGGTGTCGGTGATCCAGTCGACCACGCTCTCGGTCCACTCGGCCAGCGGTATGCTCGGGATCAGTTCCGACTGCAAGAAAGCCAACATCTTCTACTCCTCTGCCCGGCGCGCGTGTACCTGATCTTCGCCGGTACCGCTGGTGCCAACGCCGCTGAAGTCACCGTCACCTTCATCGTGCGGCTCGACGCTCGTGGTCAGTCCAGAGATAAGCGCGCCACGGACGATAACGCCTTGGAGGCGCCCGCCTTCGCCCACGACGGCCACGGGCGCGTCCCCGTCCTCCACGAAGAGCGGCAGAACTTCGCGCAGCGGGGTTCTCCGCTGAACCTTCGGGGTGTCGTCGTCCACCGCGGCCTGCAGTTTACGCTCGTCACGCTTGGCCAGCCTGGCGACCTCTTCGGCTTCGCACAGACCCACCAGGCGCCGCTCATTGTCCAGTACGAACATGTGGGACAGGCCGGCCTGCCTCATCCGGCGCAGGACGACCGTGGGACCCTCGTTGATGTACGCGACCTCCTTCGCCTCGACCATCACGCTCTCGGCCTGCCGCACCTTGGCGTAGTCCACGTCCTCGACAAATCGCTCCACGTACTCGTTTGCGGGCTCCCTCAAGATATGTTCCGGGGTGCCCAGTTGCACGATCTCGCCGTCCTTCATGATCGCCACCCGGTGCCCGAGCGTGAGCGCCTCGTCGAGGTCGTGCGTGACGAAGACGACCGTCCGCTTGACCTCGCCCTGGATGTCCAGAAAGAGGTTCTGCATGTCGCGCCGGATCAGAGGGTCGAGCGCCGAGAAGGGCTCGTCCATGAGTAGTATCTCCTGCTCGGTCGCCAGGGCGCGCGCGAGACCCACCCGCTGCTTCATGCCGCCGGAGAGTTCGGTTATGAGCTTGTTGCCCTGGCCCTGGAGGCCGACCATGTCCAGGGTCTCCTCCGCGCTCTTCCTGCGCTCGTCGGCGGAGACGCCCTGGATCTCAAGCCCGAAGGAGATGTTGTCTAGCACGGTCCGGTTCGGCAGGAGCCCAAAGTGCTGGAAGACCATACCTATCTTCCTGCGCCGGACCTGCCTGAGCTGCTTGGACGGCATCTGGGAAATGTGGTCTTTGTCCAGGTAGACCTCGCCCTCGGTCGGCTCGATGAGGCGGTTGATCACCCGCAAGAGCGTCGATTTGCCGCTCCCCGAGAGCCCGATGACCACGAAGATCTCGCCCGGCTGCACCTCGAAGTGCGCGTCGTAGACGCCGATGGTCGATCCGGTCTCTTTCTCGACCTCGGCCTTGCTTTTTCCCGAACGCCGCATCTCCAGGGCCTGCCGGGCTCGACGCCCGAAGACCACCGAACAGTTCTCTACCCGGATGATCGGGTCCTGGCCGTCAATCTCGTGAGCTTCCGTGGCCTCTCTCCTTCACTAGCCTTCTGATAATAGGTTGCAGGACTCTGCGCTTACACCACCGCCGGACACGACGTGGAATGCTTGCAACCACCCTTTCCTTCCGGCTGCATTCTGTATGATATGCGCTTTCCGGCAACCCTTCAACTGCAAGGCAAGGCAAGCGGCGGTTTTCTACACGTTCCGGCGCGCGGGGCGTTAGTCGGCGGCCTTCACGTAGTAACCGTCCATGTTGGGCGGGCCGTAGATGTAGCCCAGGTAGTAGGCGCCCTCGTAGGTATTGAAGATGAGCGCGCCACCGTAGTAGACGAGAAGGTCCTTGGTGAGCGGGTCGTCGTTGTAGAAGAGCACGTCTTCGGTGTCGGTGAACTCTACCGAGACGGCGTCGTAGTCGGAGTAGCGGTGTTTTACGTCGCGGGCGATGGGGACGTATTCTTCCTCCCCGCGTGAACGGGTGTCGATGAGGAGCCGCGCCGCGCGAGCGCCGTCGCGCGTGTCGAAGCTCTCCTCGAGGACCTCGTAGTCCGGAACGCGCTCCGGCGCCTCGAAGCTTCCGATCTTCAGGTCCCCCCTGTCGGGAGTTGGCCCGGCCACATCTCCCGCACCTGAAGCCCCCGCCTCGAAGGCTTCGGGTGCCGGGCGCACCTCGGGCTTCTGGAGGGCCCGCACCGGCTCCTCGGCGAGTTGTGCCGCAAAGAAGACCACGACGACGAGGGCCAGCATCAGGGCCGCTGCACGGTACACGCGGGACTCTCCTTCACGCTGAGGACGAAACTATGGTACCCGATGTACACGAAGTAGCGTCCTACCACGAATCGTGAATTCGACCATTAGCGAGAACAAGAAGCTGAAGTGCTGACTGGCTGAAATGCTTTCATTCACTCGAAGAGTACGACGGGCTCTCCGTAGTAGCGTACGCGGTTCTCTTCCCAGCGCCTCTCGACGAACTCCTTGAGCTCGGCGTTGCGGGCGCGGGGGACTCCCCCCATCATCCTATCGAGCGGGTAACGTACGCCGAGGACCCGTTCCTGGATGCGGAAGCGGGTTATACCGGCGGGAAGCACGGTACCCGAGTCAACGATCTCGGCCAGCTCTCCTGGGGTAAACGATCTGTAACGGATCAGGGCCTCGCGACCAGAGAGCCGGGCCGCACCGTCGGGTTCCACGCGCCGCACTACGGCGTCCTTGGGGTAGAACGATTGCAGATCCCAGAGCGCCCGTACCCGGCCTCGCAACCCATCCTCTCTGGCCGAGAGGAGTACGGTCTCGCCACCGGCTATCTCCACCTCGGCCAGGGGAGCATCGCCGGAGACTTCGATTCCTCCGATGTTATCCAGTTCGGCCCTTCCGACCCCGTTAAGGAGATGGCCCCAGCCCTCCGCCTTCTCCGGCGGCTCGACCACCTGGGCGAGGGCGAAGCGGGAACCAAGCTCTCCGAGGGCGCGTACCCTGTGGGCACCGTCGAGGACGAGGTAGCGGTCTTCGTGCGGCGAAACTATTACGGGGTTGCGCTGTTCGCTTTCGACTTCGATACGTTCCCGCAGACGGGCCAGGCGGCCTTCGTCATGGGCTTCGTGGAGGATAAGACACCCGAGGTCTACGAGTAGAAGGTCTTCGAGGGAGGGGATCACGTACCAGGCATGCGGCGGGACGAGACCGCCAGGACTCTAGGCGTCTCCCCCGCGGCGGCCCCACAAAAAGTCGAGCAAGACGAAACCGCCGAAGAAGAAGAGCGCGATGATGAGAAAGAACCCCAAGATGCCAAGAAGCAGATAGATTGTATCCAAGGCTCGCCTTTCAACGGATGCCCACTTGCCGTAAGGTTTCACCGCAAACAGTCGGGACGGCCGGATTTGAACCGGCGACCACTCGGCCCCCAGCCGAGTGCGCTACCAGACTGCGCCACGTCCCGACGCGTCTGTGATCAGACCCCGATCATACCAGACGAGACCCATGCTATCATGCGATCTCCGTGGCGCTGGCTGCATCCTACATACGCACAGAATCCGAGGGCGGGCTCCCCACAGAGGACGAACAGATGGCCGCTATTATGGCCTACGCCGCCGAGAACGGTCACGACCTCGTCGCCCACTACAAAGACCTCGATGCCCCTGGCCACCTGCTCTACCACCGCCCCGGTCTCAAGGAGGCGATAAACAACATAAAGGAACTCGAGGATTGGGAGGTGCTCGTGGTCGCACAGCCGCGGTGCGTCTCCGACACAGATTCGGCCCTGCACGAGTTCGTACACAAGCTCTCCCTGTACGGGAACCGTCTGGAGTCTCCGGCACGCCCCTGGGACGATTTCCTCGCCGATATGAGGTCCTACCGCCGCGCGATGAGTAGGGGTCGTTCGTGAGCGTGGGGGTCGTTCGCGAACGACCCTTGAATGTGAAACGCGCAGGCCAGGGATTCAGAGAGCGCCGCCTCCTAGACCGCCCCGCGGGGCCTCTCCCAAGCAGCGTTATTGCTATACTGCCCGCTGAGAACGGCCCTGAGGAGGGTCATGGGGAGGAGAGAGTCCGGTGCGATAAGGCCGGGCGAACCCTCGCAGCCATCCAGGGCGTAACAGCGTTGGTCGCGAAGGGAAGGAGTTAGAGCGATGGGTCTCGTCCGTACCATACTGGTCCTCGTCATCCTGCTTATACTCACCCACGTAGCGCTGATGTACGCAGGCGTCGGTCAGGGCACCAACGTTCTGACGAACGCCGTCTACAGCCTGGGGACGTTGCTCGAGTCCCCTGCCGCCTTCCTGCTCCAATCTATAACGGTCCTGCAAAACTACCTCGACCCAAGTAGCTTCTACGTCGTCGCCATCTCGGCCGCCGCGCTCTATTTCATCATCTACCTCTTGCTCGGCGTCGGCCGCCGCGCATAGAGCGATTGGCAGGGGTCAAACCCCTGCCAATCGCGCATGTCAGCTGGTCAGCATTTCAGCCAGTCAGCTCTTTGTTTTGGCTGTCGGCTGACAGCTGTTGGCTGATAGCGCGCCGGTCAGAAGGCTCCTCAGCCTTCTGACCGGCGCTGTGAACCGGGTAACGACAATAACGTATACTTCTTCGAGTGCTTTTAAGGATCCTTAGGAGAAGAGCCGTGATCGAAACGGTAAAGATAAGTGAGCTCAGAAAGAACGAGTACCACATCTGGGCCCGCAGGAGGTGCAATGATCGAGTTTAGGCAGGTAGGCAAGACCTACCCCGGCTCCCAAAGCCCGGTGGTCACGGATCTCTCCTTCGAAGTGCTCGAAGGAGAGATCTGTGTTTTGGTGGGACCCAGCGGCTGCGGCAAGACCACGACCATGCGAATGGTCAACCGCCTGATCGAGATCACCGAGGGCGAGATCCTCATCGACGGCGAGCCGAACACGGCCATGAGCGCCACCCGGCTGAGGCGCAAGATCGGCTACGCCATCCAGCAGATAGGCCTCTTCCCCCACCGCACCATCGCCGACAACATCGGTACCGTCCCCCACCTGCTCGGCTGGAACAAGGACCGCATCAGGGACCGCGTGGACGAGCTCCTCGAGCTCGTCGGCCTCCCTCCTGACGAATACCGCGACCGTTACCCGGCCGAGCTCTCGGGCGGCCAGCAGCAACGCGTAGGGGTCGCGCGGGCTCTGGCGGCTGACCCCCCCATCATGCTGATGGACGAGCCCTTCGGGGCCGTCGACCCGATCACGCGCGAGCGGCTCCAGGACGAGTTCTTGCGGATTCAGGAGGACATAAAGAAGACCATCGTCTTCGTCACCCACGACATAGACGAGGCCATAAAGATGGGGAACAAGATCGCCATCCTCAAGCAGGGCGGCGTCCTCGCCCAATACGACACCCCCGAGAACATCCTCTCCAAGCCAGATTCCGAGTTCGTCTCTTCGTTCGTAGGCGCCGACAGGGTCCTCAAGCGGCTCTCCCTAACGCGCGTGGGCGAGATGGACCTCGAGCAGGCCAACGGCGGCACCGCCGGGCTCCCCCGCATAAGCGGCCGTATGACCGCGAGGGCCGCGCTCTCCGAGCTTCTGGGCGCGGGGCAGAGCAGTGCGGTGGTAGAGATGGATGGAGAGAACAGGCTGCTCACCTTCGAAGCCATAGAAGCGCTGACGAGCGGAGCGGAGCAATCAGCGTGAGCGATCTGGCTCTCTTGCTGCAAGACGTGCTCGAAGAACCGAAGCTCATAGACTGGGAGTGGATCGGGGAGAACTTCTGGGAAGACATAGTGCCGGCCTTCCAGGGGCACATCTTCCTCTCGTTCGTCTCGGTCGCGGTTGCACTAGTCATCGCGCTACCCGTCGGGGTATTCTCGGCCCGCTACCGCAAGGCCTACCCTCCGGTCACCTTCGTCACGGGCATCCTCTATTCCATACCGAGCCTCGCGCTCTTCGCCATCCTCATCTCCATACCAGGGGTGGCCATCGGGCCCGCGCCTGTGATCATCGCCCTTGTGGCCTACTCGCTCTTGATCCTGATCCGCAACACCGTAGCCGGCCTCGACTCGGTGCCGCCGGAGACGATCGACGCGGCCCGTGGCATGGGACTGACGAACCGCCAGATCCTCTTCCGGGTCGAGCTGCCGCTGGCCCTGCCGGTTATCGTGGCAGGCATCCGCATCGCTACCGTGACGATCATAGGTATCGCCACCATCGGCGCATACATCAACGGTGGTGGCCTTGGGCAGTTGATTTTCGACGGTATAAGCCGGCAGTTCCCCACCATGATCATCGCCGGCGCGGTCCTGGCTACAGTCCTGGCTATCATCGCCGATCTGCTTCTCCTCGCGCTCGAACGCTACCTGAGACCGTGGGCGCGGGCCAGGAGGACCTAGCGTGCTCTTCAGGATACTCGAGGTATACGCCCGTCCGGACTTCCCGGAGAAGCTCTGGCAACATGTCTTGCTCTCCCTGGCCGCCCTGCTAGTCGCCATCGCCATAGCGCTGCCCGTCGCCATACTGATACGCAACACGCGTCTGGGCGCGGCGATAGCCATCAATATCGGGAACGTCGGACGCGCCGTACCAAGCCTGGCGATCCTGGCGCTCGCCCTGCCTTTGCTGGGGATCGGTTTCGCATCGGCCCTGGTTGCCCTCACGGCACTCGCCATCCCCCCCATCCTGATCAACGCCTCGACAGGGCTCAGGGAGGTCAACAGGGATGTCATCGACGCCGCCCGCGGCATGGGGCTCTCGGGAGGCCAGATCCTATCCCGCATACAGCTGCCCATAGCAGCACCCGTGATCTTCGCCGGCATCAGGACCTCTGCCGTGCAGACCGTCGCGAGCGCCACCCTCGCAACTTTCATCGGCGGAGGAGGACTAGGCGATCTTATCGTGGAGGGCTACTCGCGCCGGGGGCCGGAGATACTGCTGGCCGGAGCCATAGCTGTGGCGATACTCGCGATCATCACGGAAGTCGGCTTCGGCGCGCTGGAGAGGGCGTTCACCCCGAAAGGGCTCAAGATCGCGCAGAAAAGAGGCAAATGATAGGACAAGCTACAGAGGAGGAAGGATGAAGAACAGGACCAAGCTGATCCGCGCGGTGCCCATGCTGCTAGCGGGCCTCGCGCTGCTGCTCGTCGTCGCCTGCGGCAACGTTGGCGGCACTGACAGCTCGGGCTCCGGCGGCGGAGGCGGCCCGACTATTACTGTAGGCTCCAAGAACTTCACGGAGCAATACATCCTGGGCAACATGTACGTCCAGGCGCTCGCTGCCAACGGGTTCAACGCTGTGGCGAAGCTAGATCTGGGCTCCGAACAGATAGCCGACAAGGCGCTACAGAACGGCCAGATCGACCTCTACCCCGAGTACACGGGCACGGCACTCGTCGCGATAGTCCCCTACAAAGGAAACCCTGCCGACCTGAACTCGCCCCAGGCGACCTATGAGGCCGCCAGGAAGGGCTACGCCGAGCGCAGTCCGGCCGACACGATGCTTAAGCCAGCACCCTTCAACAACACCTACGGCATCTTCGTTCGCAAGTCCGTCGCCGAGAAGAACGGTCTTACGAACATGGAAGAGCTGGCGCAGGACTCCAAGAACCTTACGTTCATCTCGTACTCCGAGTTCCAGAACCGCTCGGACGGTTATCCGAATGTGCAGAAGAACTACCCGGCCTTCGACTTCGAAGAGATCAAGATCGTCAACGAGCTGGGCCTCCGCTACTCTGGCCTTGAGAGTGGCGAAGGTGACGTCGGGGTGGGCTTCACCACCGACGGTCAGCTGACCTCCGACCAGCTCGTGGTGATGAAGGACCCGAAGAGCATCTGGCCCTTCTACTACCCGGCACCGGTCGTCAGGAGCGACGTGCTGAAGAAGTACCCGAAGATCGAAAAGGTCCTGAACGAGGTCTCGGCCAGCCTCGACGTGGAGACGATGCGCGAGCTGAACGGGCAGGTAGACCTGGACCAGGAGGACCCTGAGGACGTCGCCAAACAGCACCTTCAAGAGGCGGGCATCATAGAGTAGGCAGCGGAGAAACGTAACCGCGATCCGGAGCCGCCGTAACCTTACCGGCGGCTCCTCTCTTTCCGTTGTAAGCGGAGGCTCTGCCTCGATCTAGCCTTCCCGTACCCGGCTGCCAGAGCGTGTCATCGGCACGGGTCGTGCCGAACGCTCGCCGCTTCCGATACGCGGGAACGGGGCGGTGGAGAAGATCACCTCCACCGGGACCTCGAAGTACTCGGCGATCTTCAACGCGAGATGCAGGCTGGGGCTATACTCACCCCTCTCGAGGTAGCCCACGGTCTGGTAGTGGACCCCGAGCGCATCTGCCAGGTTCCGGCGCGAGATTCCCCTTTCGGCGCGCAGCATGGCTATGCGGTTGTACGTGGTCTCGCTCACCAGCCGGCCCGCTGTATAGCCTTCTCGCGCCTCGCATCCACGGTGGAGCCCGACTCGCGCCGCGCCATCCGTCGCAGCACGATAGGCGCCAGGACGAGGCCAACGACAGCCCAGACTCCCAGAACCCCGGCGGTCTCCAGATGACGCCAGGACTCGCCTATCTCCACGCTGGCAAGTGAGTCGGGAAGAAACGCCGAGCGCATCCCGAGCCCCATCCAGTAGATGGGAAACACCTGGCCTATCCACTGCAACCACACAGGGAAGACGGTTATGGGATAGAAGATCCCCGAAATGGCTATGAGCCCCATCATCGGCACGAAGACGAAGCCCAGGCTACTCGGACTCGAGAACAGAGAGCCAAGTACGGCGCCTATGGGCATCGTCGCCACCAGTCCGAGCACAAGCACCCAGATCAGGGTGAACCACGCGCCGGGACTGCCAAGCCTAAGCCCACCAAAAAGGAGCGCGCC
>Ga0081538_10005761_pt1 | contig 11058 bp, 8 predicted proteins | sample TabmetS5T2R1_FD_71022 | JGI IMG/M metagenome (GOLD analysis project Ga0081538, IMG submission 71022) | Tabebuia heterophylla rhizosphere microbial communities from the University of Puerto Rico - S5T2R1 | ecosystem: Host-associated > Plants > Roots > Rhizosphere ...
GTCGGCGCCTCGACCGGGCGCGTCTTGGGCTTAGGCGGCTGGGGCGCGAGCGCCGGCAGCCCGTCGGCTCGGCCGAGCGGTGAGGGCGTCGTCGTCGCGGCGGGCTCGGTCGCGCGGACCGCGGGTACGAGGGCCTCGTCTGGCGGCTCATCGCTGGCGCGCGCGAGCACGAACGAGAGGATCAGCGCCAGGATGCAGGCGCTCGAGATCGCGGGCCTTCCGACTCGACTCAGGCGTCCGGGCATCTCACTCTGATGCCGTTCTGGACCGTGCTGTCGGTCACCGTGTGCGTAACCATCACCGTAGCTCCGAATGCGAACGTTTGCTGGTCGGCGATGCTTCTGGCGCATCGGCGGCAAGCGTCAGCCGGAGCGCCAACAGCCCTGAAATCCGTGCAACTCTGGAGAACCCGTGGACCACGTCCGTATGAAGAACGGACGAAAGGTGGCCAATCTTGCGCGCTAGGGTCGACCCTCCGATGGACGCTCGCACCACACCGGAGGACCCCTTCGCGCGAGCTGCCGAAGCGGGCATCCACCGCCTCGCGATCCCCACCCCGTTCGCGGTCGGCCGGGTCAACGTGTACCTGATCGAGGACGAGCCGCTGACCCTGGTGGACGCGGGGCCCAATTCGGGCACCTCGTTCGACGTCCTGCAGCGCGGCCTGGCCGAGCTGGGCCACCGGCTCGAGGACATCGGGCTAGTGATCCTCACCCACCAGCACATCGACCACCTCGGCCTCGTCTCGCTCGTGGCGCGCCACGCCGGCGCCGAGGTGGCGGCTCTCGACGCGGCGGTGCCGTTCGTCCAGAACTACTCGAGCGAAGCCCAGGCGGACGACGACTTCGCCTACGACATGATGCTGCGTCACGGCATCCCGCCGGACGTCGCCAGTGCGCTGCGCTCGGTCTCGCGGGCGTTCCGCGCCTGGGGAGCACGTGCCGAGGTCACACGCGTTGTGAGCGACGGCGACGAGATGCGCTTCCGCGACCGCATGCTCCACGTCCATCACCGCCCGGGCCACAGCCCGAGCGACACCCTCTTCCACGACCGGGACAGGAAACTGCTGATCGCCGGCGACCACCTACTGCCGCACATCTCCTCGAACCCGCTGATGACGCGCCCGCTGGACGGCTCGCGCGAGCGCCCGCAGTCGCTCGTCATCTACCTCGAGTCGATGAGGGCCACCCGCGAGATGGAGCTCGAGCTCGTCCTGCCGGGCCACGGCGACCCGGTTACCGATCACCGCGCCCTGATCGACGAGCGCTTCTCGATGCACGAGCGCCGCGCGGCGAAGCTCGAGAGCTTGATCGCTGAGCGGCCGCGTTCGGCGCACGAGCTGGCCCAGGCGTTGTGGGGCAACATCGCGGTCACGCAGGCCTACCTGACGCTCTCCGAGGTGCTCGGGCACGTCGACGTCCTCCTGAACGCCGGCAGCGTGCGCGAGGTCGAGCGCGACGGCGTGAGCGTGTTCGAGGCGGCCTGAGGCCGCTCAGCTCGCCGTCCGGATGCGGAACTTCTCGTTCCCGCGCGGATCGAAGCTGGGCCGGTAGTCGAGCCTCGTGGCCTCGTCAAGACGCGCCCCGCAGCTCTCACAGCGCCAGTAGTAGACGAGCACGCCGCGGCGGAGGTCGTAATGCGAGTCGATCGTCCGGTAGCTGTCGTGGGCGCAGGCCATCCAAAGAGTCAACGGCTGAGGTGGTCCGTGCTTGCGCGGGTCGTACGAATGCAGTCCGAGCGCTACGCGTCAGTACTTCGGGCAGTCCTTGGCGTAGCCGTAGCCAGAGCGCTTCCCGCTCTTCTTGGCGTGCTTGCTCTTCTTGTACTGCTTGCACGCAGGCTTGCTGCCGTACTGATGGTTGCCCGAATCGCCTCCGGAGTAGCCGCCGCGAGCGGCGGCGCTGAGCACGATGCCGCCGGCGAGCACAGCTGCCGCCAGACAGACTGCGACGACCTTGGAAACTGGTCCCACGCGTCGAATGTAGCTCTGGAGAGAGCGCCGATCCACGCGTTTCAACCCTTTTTCAGCCTCAGCGATCGCCGGACTCCGGCAGGGTCACCACGAGGCCGCTGGCCGCCCTTCGCCAGCCCGCCGGCCGACGACCGCGAAGCGCATCGCGCGTGGCCACCGCAGTCTCCCCGAGCGGGTTCAGCGCCGCCGTCCGCTGGGCCTCGAGGCGTGGATCGAGACCGGCGCGGCCACGCGTCACGGCGAGCGCCTGAACCAGGGCCCAGTTGTCAGGGTCGTTTCGAAGTCCTTCCTCGAGCTCCTGCACGCCGGCGCCGTAGCGTCCTGCTTGGATCTCGCACCATGCCTTGACGTGGTGCGGAGCGGCCCGTGAGCCGAGCGCGTCCAGTGCGGCGTCGGCCTCCGCGCGCGCGTCGGCACAGTCACCGGCGGCGAGGCTGTCGAGCGACCGCTCGTAGTGCGCCTCGGATACGGCGAGCCGCGCGGGCAGGATGGCCACTGCCAGGCAGGCAGCCACGCCCGCGCAGCGGAGGGCGACCTGTCCCGCCCGGACCCCACCGGAGCGCTTCTCCTCGCCTTCCGGCACGCGCTCCACCTGCGGGCGGGCAAGCGCCGCGCCGCCAGACGCGAACAGCCAGATCGTGACCGCCGGCATCTCCCAGTCCCAGTCGACGGCCGCGGCAAGCGCCCAGGCCACGCCGGCCCCGAGCAGGGCCGCGAACAGCGCGCGGTTGGGTCCGCGTGCCCGTGCTGCGAAGCCCGCCAGCAATACCAGTAGACAAATCAGCAGCAGGGCGAGGCCGACGATCCCGAGCTCGCCGAGCGTCTCGAGGTAGAGCGAATGCCCGTCGTGCACGTCGAGCGCCGAGTCTCGGTCTCGCGTCCAGTCGACCTCGTAGCTGCCCGCGCCGTCGCCGTGGAGCGGCTCGCGCTTGACGGCGGTCACGGACACCTCCCAGTGGTCGCGCCGGCCGTTGTCGCTTCCGCTCAGGAGACGCGAGGAGCCAGAGTCGCCGACGCGTGCATCGTCGGAGTTGAAGTCCCGGTACTTCTCCGCGACGACGTCGGGGACGTGCAGGACGGCAGACGTCGCCAGTGCCACGACCACCGTCGCGATGCCGGCCCCGGTCAGCACCGGTCGGCGCAGGCGCTGCGGCATGCTGAGCCGCTCGAGGCCGTTGTCCAGGCGCAGAGTGGCGGCGCGGATCACGCCCGCCGCGACCACGCAGCCGAACACGACCAGCGCGCTCCTGTGGCCCGTGGCGATCGTTTCCGACGCGAACCGGGGCCTGGAGGTCAGCGCGCTTGCCGGGTTGATCGCCATCAGCGTGACAATCGTCGGCGGCACGGTCGCGAGCGCGCCGGCCAGCAGGCCGCGCGGCCTGCCCACGACGGCGTATACCGCGATGCCGGCCAGGGTCGCCCAGGTGGCGCCGCGCGAGAACGTGTAGTAGAGCGTCGCCGTGAGGAGAGGCACGGCCGCCGCGCCCGCCACGCGCGCCGCCCAGTGATCGCGCGACGCACAGGCGAGGTGGCCGCACAGGATCACCCCGAGCCCCGCGAGCAAGCCGAGCGAGTTCCAGTAGTCGAGTGGATACGAGAGGCGACTCGGCTGCAGCTCGCCCGCGCCGCCGATGAGGTCTGGCATCGTCCGCGATAGGAACGACACGGCACATACGCCGACGATCCCGGCCGCGAGCGCGTATGCCATCCAGCGCACCCGGCGCGCGGAGAACGGCAGGCTGCCGAAGAGCGCGAGGGCGAGCAGGTAGGCGAGCACGCGCGTGTACTCGGGAATCGCGCGCGCCGGCGAGTCGGACCACTGGCTCGAGACGAGGACCCAGGCCGCGAAGGCGGCGAGCGCGGCGACGGCGACGAGCAGCGCGATGCTGACGCCAGCCAGCGGTCGCCTGGCCAGCGCGACGCGCAGCGCAAGCAAGAGCGCGAGCTGGGCCGCGACCAGCGCCGGCGCGCCCGGGAAGTAGCCCCCGCTCTGAAACGAGAAGTAGACGGTCAGGAGCGCCGGGAGGAGCGCGGCGGCGATCAGGGCAACCAGGGCAGGGGCGTTCCTGGCGATCCGATCGTCGCAGTCCATCTCCCTACCAACGCGCACCCGGTCCCCACACGCGCGCGAACCGCCTCGTAACCGTTCAAAAGGACGAAAAAGAAATGAGCCGGCCCAGCCGTTGGTCCAGTGCGTCAGGAATGGGTCCGGCGCGCACTCCCTGCGGACCAAGAGGGGATTTCTTTGCCATGAACAGCGTCGTCATCGTCGCTGACAGCTCTTTCGTCGTCGAGACCATCCGGATGGCACTAAAGAACGCCGCCCGGCTGAAGCTGCTCGGCAAGGTCGATGGCCGCGGCTCGATCCGCCGGCCGATCGCTCAGTCGCAGCCCGACATCGTGCTCGTCGACGAGATGCAGAACTCGGAGCACGCGCTCGAGCGCATTCGCGAGTGCCGCGAGGAAGCCCCTTCGGCCAGCATCCTGCTGCTCACCATGCGGATGGACGACGACTGGGTCGGGCAGGCGCTCGGCGCCGGCGTCGACGCCTGCATCTCGAAGTCCGCTCACTTGCCGAGCCTCGGCACGCTGATCCGTGAGATCGTGAACCGCAATATTGTCTGCGCGCTACCGGCCGCGGTCGTGGAGGGTGCCCAGCCGCTCTCGGCGAACGAGGACCTGACTGCGCGCGAGCGCGAGATCCTCACGCTGGTGGCCGACGGGCTCACGAACGCGACGATCGGCAAGCAGCTCTGGGTCACCGAGCAGACGGTGAAGTTCCACCTGTCGAACATCTACCGCAAGCTCGGCGTGTCCAACCGCACCGAGGCGAGCCGCTTCGTGCACACGAGCGCTCCCGGCCGCCCCGGCCCGCGACTCGTTCCCGCCCCGGAGCCCGCCGCGGCGCCGGTCACCGCGCTCTCCGCCTGAGAGCAGTCAGCCGGCGAGCGCGCCCAGCAGGCGGTCGGCAGCGTCGGCGGCCCGTCCCCACTCGCGCGGTCGCCTCAACTCGACCATCGGCAACGCGCTGAGCTGAACGAGCACGTTCGGGTCGCGTGGAGCGAGGCGCACCGCGCGACAGGAAGCCAGCGCGGCGGGTCGCCAGGCGACCGGGACGCGCACCACGGTCGGCACGTCGCCCCAGGCGAGCCGGATGAAGCCCCGCAACGGAACCGCGGCCTGCGCCCCGCCGATCAACATCCGGTGACGCCGGCGTGAGCCCGCGCCGATCGGCTCACCGACACCAAGCCGGCGCGCAGCGGCCTCGCGCAACTCGATGAGGCGCGGGCCGGCAAGGGCCCGGCACTCCTCGTCGATCACGAGCACGTCGTCCGCCAGCACCCGGTGGCCGCTGAGCGCGAGCCAGGCGAGCAGGGTGCTCTTGCCGGCCCCCTTGGCACCCATCACGGCCCAGGCGCCGTCGCCGAGCACGACGGCTCCAGCGTGGAAGCTCTCGCGCCCGCGGAGCCGGGAGCCGAACGCCGCGACCGGCCCCAGGTGGGGATGCACGAGCTCTCCCGCTCCCGTGCGCCGTCGCAGGGTGAACATCACGTCTCCCCGCGTCCAGTCGACGTCGGCGCTGCCGCCGGAGGGCAGCCGCAGACGCGCCCAGTGGTCCGAGATCTGCTCAGGCTCACCCGAGTCGAAGCCGAGTCGAGCCGCCAGGTGCAGGGCGGGCCAGTCGGGCTGGGCCGGGACCAGGAGCGGGTGCGCGGCCTCGACTCCCTCGAGCCGGAAGCCGTACGCGCCGCGGGCAGAGGTCGTCATCTCCGGCCTCAGAGCCGGACGAGGTTGGGCACTCCGCTCCCCGGCGTGACACCCCGGAAGTCGACGACGAGTGGCGCACGCTCGAGCACGACATCGATATCGAGCCCGGGATGAGCCGTCACGACGACCGCGACATCGCACCCCTCCAGTGCCCACTCCAGCGACATCGACGTGAGCCCGAATTCGGGCAGCTCCGGGACGTGATCGTCGTGATAGACGATCTCGGCGCCGGCGTCACCGAGCAGCTGGATGATCCTGAGCGCGGGCGACTCACGCAGGTCGCCGACCCCCGCCTTGTAAGACACACCCAAGATCGCGACACGAGAGCCGCGCACTGACTTCGAGTGCTCGTTGAGCGCTCGCGCGACCTTGTCGGCGCAGAAGCGCGGCATGGCCTGGTTGACCTCGCCGGCGAGCTCGATGAAGTCCGTCGGCGACCCGTACTCACGCGCCCGCCAAGACAGATAGAAGGGATCCACCGGCAGGCAGTGGCCGCCCATGCCGGGCCCAGGGTCGAAGCGCATGAATCCGTACGGCTTCGTCGATGCCGCGTTGACGACCTCCCAGATGTCGATGCCCATCCGATCGCAGAGCATCGCGAGCTCGTTGACGAGCGCGATGTTGACCGACCGGAAGACGTTCTCGAGCAGCTTCGTGAGCTCGGCGACCTCGGGGGTCGAGACGGGCACCACGTGATCGCAGATCTCGGAGTAGAGCGCGACGGCGCGCTCCCGACAGGCCTCCGTGAGACCGCCGACGACCTTCGGGGTGTTCCGCATCGTGTAGTCGGTGCGGCCCGGGTCGACGCGCTCGGGCGAGAAGGCAAGGCTGAACTCGATGCCGGCGGCGAGACCCGACTGCTCGAGCAGCGGGACGAGCCGCTCGCGCGTGGTGCCCGGGTAGGTGGTCGACTCGAGCACGACCAGCTGATCGCGCTGGAGCACGCCGGCGATCGAAGTCGTGGCCGCGACCAGTGGCGTGAGATCCGGCTCACGGTTGCGCGTCAGCGGTGTCGGCACGGCGATGATGACCGCGTCGCAGCGCGACAGTTCGGCCACCCGCAGAGTCGGGAAGAAGCTCTCGGCCATTGCGGCGAGCCTCTCCGAGGGAACGTCCTCGATGTAGCTGTCCCCCGCCTTCAGGGCTCCGATCTTGCGCGGGTCGACGTCGACCCCCACCACGTTGTGGCCCGCCTCGCAGAAGGAGACCGCGAGCGGCAGGCCCACGTACCCGAGTCCAACGATCCCGACGTTCATGAGGCGAGCCTAAGCCGGGTAAGCGGGGACGGGACCGCCCGATCGGTTAGGTCAAGGCCGCTGTTTGGCGGTGTGACGGGTGAGCCCCGTGTACTGCGGGAAGGCGCCGGGGTTGCGGATGCGGTCGATGCGTGCGCGCTTGCCGTTCGAGCGGGCGCGGCGGGCGGCGTTGCGACGCGACTGCGCGCGTGAGCGCGCGGCCTTGGAGCGTGCAGCTCCGGAGGCGCGAGCGACCCCGGGTCCCGAAACCGCGGCATTCATGTCCGTCTGCAGCTCCGTCTGCGTGAGCGCCCGGTCGTACACGCGGACTTCGTCGATCCGTCCCGCGAACCACTCCGGCCAGACGCCGTTGCCGCCGAAGCGCAACGGGCCGCTGCTGCTCGTAAGCGTGCCGGTGAGCGTGCGCGACGCGACCTGATTGGCCCCGACGAACAGCCGCAGCGTCGTGCCGTCCCAGGTCAGGGCGAGGTGCGACCACGTGTTGAGCGGAAGGGCCGCGCTGCCGCTCGAGAACAGGTCGCCGGTCGTGAACAGGTGGCCGGACGGGCGAGCGATGTCGTTGTTCGCGTACAGGGCGTACACGAGCTGGCCCGGCTGCTCCTTGAGCAGCACCGTTCGCCACGCGCTCCCGAGGGCCGTGGGGTTGACCCACGCCTCGAGCGTCGCGCGGGTCGACAGGTCGAGTGAGGCGCTGTCCGGCACCGTCACCCAGTCGTTGATCCCGTCGAAGCTGAGCGCCGAGCCGAACCTGCCCGAGGTCGTGCGAGTCGCGCCGGTGATCGTGCCGTTGTTGCCGCGTCCGGACGCGTCCGTGGCCGTGGCCCCGCTCGGCTCGTCGAAGCCCCAGGCGCCGACCGGCGCGGTCCCGGGCGGCGGAGCGCTCGCGACGTTCAGCGTCACCCCAACCGTCTTGGGCGAGCCCGATGCGCCCGCTGCGGTCACCGTGATCGTGCCGCTGTACGTGCCGGGGGCGAGGCCTGCGATGTTGGCCGACGCCGACAGCGCGGCGGGTGCTGTGCCGCTCGCCGGCGACACGCTGAGCCAGGGCTGGTCGTCTGAGGCGGTGAAGCTGAGGGTGCCCCCGCCGGCGTTCGTCACGTTGACCGTCTGGGCCGCCGGGTTGGCCCCTCCCTGCGTGGCGTTGAAGGTCAGGGTCGCCGGCGCGACGCCCAGGACTGGCGTCGTGGGGTTGACGGTGAGCGTCACGTCGATCGTCTTCGGCGACCCGCTCACCCCAGGCGCGGTCACGCTGATTTGCGTCGTGTAGGTGCCAGGGGCGAGCCCGGCGATCGACGGCGTGGCGGTGACCGTGGCGGGCGCCGTGCCGCTGGAAGGACTCAGCGAGAGCCAGGACGCCGACTCGGTCGCGCTCCAGTTGATCGTCCCGCCGCCCGTGTTGGTCACGTCGAAGCTCTGCGCCGACGGATTCGCGCCGCCCTGGGTGGCGCTGAATGACATGGTCGTGCGCGAGACGGCGAGCACCGGTGGCGCCGGGTTAACCGTGAGCGACACGTCGACCGTCCTGGGCGAGCCCGTGGCGCCGGCCGCGGTGACAGTCACCTGTGTCGTGTAGGTGCCGGGCGCGAGGCCGCTGATCGACGGGGTCACGGTGATGTTCCCTGGGGCGGTCCCGCTCTGGGGGCTGACCGACAGCCACGGGACCGACTCGCTGGCCGTCCAGTCGAGGTTGCCGCCGCCGGTGTTCGTGACCGCGATGTTCTGCGCGGCGGGGTTGGCGCCGCCCTGCGTCGCCGTGAAGGACATCGATCCGGGCGAGACCGACAGGGCCGGCTGGGGTGGCGGGCCGCCGCACGTGACCGGCGCGTTCATGTCGGCCTGCAGCTGCGTCTGCGTCAACGCGCGGTCATAGATGCGGACCTCATCAAGAGTGCCCGCGAACCACTCCGCCCAGACGCTGTTGCCGCCGAAGCGAAGGGCGCCCGCGCTGGATACGAGCGTGCCTCCAAGCGCCCGCGAGCCCACCTGGCTGCCGTTCACGAACAACCGCTGTGTGGTCCCGTCCCAGGTCATCGCCAGGTGCGACCACGTGCCCGTCGGCAGCGGCGCGCTGCCGTTCGTGAACAGGTCGCCGGTGGTGAACAGGTGCCCCGATGGACGGCTCAGGTCGTTGTTCGCGTACAGCGCGTAGACGAGCTGGCCGGGCTGCTCCTTCAGGAGGACGGTCCGCCAGGCGCTGCCGAGCGCGCTTGGGTTGACCCAGGCCTCGAGCGTGGCGCGCGATGTGAGATCCAGCGAGGCGCTGTCCGGGACGGTGACTATGTCGTCGACGCCGTCGAAGCTGAGCCCCGATCCGAACTTGCCGGCCGTGCTCCGCGTGGCGCCGCTGATCGAGCCCGTGTTGCCGCGTCCCGATGCATCGGTGACCGACGCCCCACCGGTCTCGTCGAAGCCCCACGCGCCGACGAGGTTGGCGGCGGGGGCGCAGGCGGCCTCGGTGTAGGTGGCCCGGTAGGTCGAGGGCGTGGTCCCGGCCGTCACTGTGTGCGCCGCAGCGCCGCCATCGGACCAGGAGCTGAAGTTGTAGGTCTTGCCGCCTGCCGTCTGTTGCGGGGGCGCGATCAGTGACACGGTCGAGCCCTGGATGACCGTGCGCGTGAACGGGCCGGCCTGTTCCTCGCTGCCCACCGACAGCTGCAGGCCGGCCGGGTCAGTCTCGAACGTGAGGTTCACGGTCTTCGGGTCGAGCCTGCGCGTGACCGTGCTGCTGAGCCCGCCGTCGGTCGCGGTCAGCTCGAGCGAGAGATAGGACGGGTACTCGTGGTCGGGCGCGTCGAACGAGCCGGACGCCACGCCCGAGAAGGTTTCCAGCTCGTGTTCGTGGCAGTTGTTCGGGACCAGCGCCGAGCAGTGGTTGAGGATGACGGTCCAGCTGAGTCCGCTTGCGGGCACCGCGCCGCCGCCCGCGCGAGTGGCCGAGCCCGAGAAGCTGATGACGTCATCGACCGCCCAGGTCGTGCCCGCCACCGGAGTCGTCATCGTCGGGGTCGGAGGCGCGCCCACGGTGATCGTCACCGTGTCGATGTCCTCGAGGCCGCCCGGGTCACGCACCCGCAGGCGCGCCTGATGGCTGCCCGTCTGCGTGTAGGTGAAGCTCGGCTGGGCTGCCGTCGAGTCGTCGAAAGCGCCGTCGCCATCGAGGTCCCAGGCATAGCTGAGCGCGTCGCCGTCGGGGTCGGTCGAGCCGCTGCCGTCGAAGTTGACCGTGAGCGGCGCCTGGCCGCTCGTCGGCGTGGCGGCCGCGTTGGCGCTCGGCGCGTGGTTGCCGGCGAGCGAACGAACTCGCCTGATCGTGCCGCCGTCGAAATCCGCGTAGTAGAGGTCTCCGCCCGGGCCGACCTGGATGTCCACGGGGTTGGCTGCCTGGTTGATGAAGGGTTGCCTGGTGGCTGGATCCGGCAGGCCGTTCGTGCCCGCGAACATCACCCAAATGCAGTCGCGCGTGTTGTCGGCGAAGAAGAGTGCGTTGTTGTATGCACTCGGGAAGGTGCCGCCGTTGTAGAAGGCGAGGCCCGCTATCGCCGATCCGCCGGTCGGGCAGGTCTCCGTCGAGACCCGCTCGCCATGGTTGTAGGTGTAGACCGGCGCGTTGTGGGCCGACGCACCCGCCGAGTAGAGGTTCTCGCAGATGTTGAGGTTCAGATTGTCGTAGGCCGACATCCGCCCGTTGCCCTCATAGCAGGGCCAGCCGAAGTTCTCGATCGGCGCCGCCGGACTCGACACGCGGTTGATCTCCTCCCACGTGTTCCAGCCGACGTCGCCGAGCCAGAGGTCGTTCGTCCCCGGCCGCATCGTGAAACGGAACGGGTTGCGCAGGCCGGTCGCGATGATCCGGCGCACGTTCGCGTCCGCACTGCCGGCACTCGGATTGTCGGGCATCGCCGCGCCGGTGTCCGGATTGACGCGCAGAATGGTGCCGTCGAGGCTCGCCGGGTCGGCGCCCGTCCGTATGTCCTGGCTGCGCAGCGCGCCGCCCTCCGCCGTAGGCGGGGTCATGCTTCCTCCCCCCCCCCCCGGGGGGGCGCCGCCCGGGGTGGCCCGGGG
>Ga0081538_10005762_pt1 | contig 11058 bp, 8 predicted proteins | sample TabmetS5T2R1_FD_71022 | JGI IMG/M metagenome (GOLD analysis project Ga0081538, IMG submission 71022) | Tabebuia heterophylla rhizosphere microbial communities from the University of Puerto Rico - S5T2R1 | ecosystem: Host-associated > Plants > Roots > Rhizosphere ...
CGACGTCGCCACCTCGAGCACCGCCGCCGCCGACGCCGCCCTCGTCACCGACCGCACCCGATTCGAGCTCTTCGACGCGGTCACGGGCCTCATCGCGCGGTCCTCGGACGACCAGCAGCTGATGCTCGTGCTCGACGACCTGCAGTGGGCGGACCCCGCGTCGCTGCAGCTGCTCACCTTCGTGGCCGGCCAGCTCGTCGACCGCCCGGTGCTCATGGCGTGCACCGTTCGCCAGCTCGAGGTCGGTCGCAACGACGGCGTGGTGGAGGCGCTGGCGGCGCTGTCGCGGGCGCACGGGACCCGGCGCATCTTCCTGCGCGGCCTGTCGGACCCGGCGACGGCGGAGCTGGTCGAGGTCGCGGCGGGCCATCCGATCGACGCCCACGTGGCCGCCGAGATCCAGGAGCGGGCCGAGGGCAACCCCTTCTTCGCCACCGAGCTGGCCCGGCTGGCGGTGGCGGAGCGAGGAGGGGCCGGCGCCGCGGCTGTCGTGTCGCCGGGCGGCGACGTGCCATCCGGCGTCCGCGATGTCGTCCGGCGCCGGATCGCACTGCTGCCGGAGGCGACCGTCGCCGTGCTCCAGGTCGCGGCCGTGATCGGGCGTGACGTCGAGCTCGACCTGCTCACGGCGGCGTCGGGCGACACCATCGACACGGTCCTCGACGCCATCGAGCCGGCGGTCGTCCACCGGCTGCTGGTTCCCGTGCCCGAACGGCCCGCCACGTTCCGCTTCTCGCACGCCCTGGTGCGCGAGGTGGTTGCCGACGACGTGTCGGCGCTGCGCCGCGCCCGCATCCACTCGAGGGTGGCCAGCGCCCTGGAGTCGGCCGCGGGCGACCTCGACGACGCCGCCGAGATCATTGCCGAGCACCTCTGGGCTGCGGCAGCCATCGGTGTCGGTCGGCGGGCAGCGGAGGCGCTGGAGAAGGCGGCGACCGTGGCGGTGCGGCGGTACGCGTTCGAGGCCGCTGAGGGCATGCTCGAGCGGGCCGTCCAGCTGCGACGCACGGCGGGCAGCACGCCGCCCGACATCGAGGCGGAGGTGGTTGCCACCAGCCGGCTGCTGTCGATCCAGCGGTCGGTCCACGGGTACGCCAGCATCGCCGAGTCGCCCCACCTCCGGCGGGCCAAGGAGCTGGCGCAGCGCGCCGGAAGGGTGGACATCCATGCCCGGCTCCTGTGGGCCGAGTGGGCCGCCTACGACACCCGCTGTGACTTCGACCGGTCCGACGCCATCGCCCGGCAGCTCCACGAGCTGGGGGCTCATGGCGACGAGCCGCTCGCCCGCATCACCGGGCTGGCATCCCTGGGGATCAGCCGCTGGCACCGCGGACATGTGGCCGAGGCGAGCGCCCTGCTCGACGAGGCCTGCCGGGCGGCGGCGGACGCGACTGCGCCGACCGCCACCCTCGGGCTCGACCTCGAGGTGATGCTCCTGCCGTACCCCTTCGCCCGCTACCTGTCCGTGCTCACCGGCGACCTGGACGAGGTGGCAGGGGAGGCCGAGTTCGAGGCGCTGGCCGCCGCCGCTCCCGACCGCTACGCCGTGTCGCTGGTGCAGATGTTCGCCAGCGCCGGAGCGGTCACCACCGGGCGGGCGGAATGGGCCGAACGGGCGGCTCGCCGGGGACTCGATGCCGACCCCGAGGGCACGTTCAGCTTCTGGGGTCGGGGGCTCCACGGTTACCTGGCGGCGGCGCTGATCCTGCAGGGCCGGGTCGACGAGGGCCTGTCGATGATCGACGCGGCGATCGACCGCTTCATCGAGGCCGGCGGGCGGACCGGCGTCGTCGTCTACAAGGCGGCCCGAGCCGCGGGCCTGGCGGCCGCCGGCCGGATCGACGCCGCCGTGGAAGCGGTCGCCGCCGCCTATGGCGAGCTCGCGGCATACGGGGAGCGATTCGCCGAGCCGCTGGTCCTCGAGGCCGACGCATCGCTGCGCCAGGCCCGGGGCGAGGACGCGGCCGAGGTGGCCGGCGTCATGGCGGCCGCGATCGCCCTGGCCGCCGGGCAGGGCTCTCACGCCATCGCCCGCCGGATCGCCGCCACTGCTCAGCGCCTCGGCGTGTCGACGGACTGACCTCCACATCCGGCGGGTCCGACTCGGATCCGCCGCACCGTCGCGTGGAGCCGGCGGCCCCATTGCTGGGGTCGCTGTTACGGTCCTCGAGCATGAAGGCCGACATCGGCGTGACCGGGCTGGCCGTCATGGGCAGCAACCTGGCTCGCAACTTCGCCCGTCACGGCTACACCGTGGCGCTCCACAACCGGACGCAGACCCGCACCGACGCCTTGGTGGCGGAGCACGGCGACGAGGGCCACTTCGTTCCGTCGTCGAGCACCGAGGACTTCGTCGGTGCCCTCCAACCACCCCGCCGGGTCGTCGTCATGGTCCAGGCGGGGCGGGCGACGGACGCCGTCGTGGACGACCTCGCGGCACACCTCGAGCCGGGGGACATGATCCTCGACGGTGGTAACGCCCACTTCGTCGACACTCGGCGACGGGAATCGACCCTGCGCGACCGGGGGCTCCACTTCGTCGGCACCGGCATCTCCGGCGGGGAGGTGGGCGCCCTGGAGGGGCCGAGCATCATGCCCGGCGGGTCCGACGAGGCCTATGCATCCTTGGGGCCGCTGCTCGAGACCATCGCCGCCCAGGTGGATGGCACGCCGTGTTGCACCCACGTCGGTCCCGACGGCGCCGGGCACTTCGTCAAGATGGTGCACAACGGGATCGAGTACTCGGACATGCAGCTCATCGCCGAGAGCTACGACCTGCTCCGTCAGGCCCTCGGCGCCGCCCCCGGTGAGCTCGGCGCCGTGTTCCGCGACTGGAATCGGGGCGAGCTGGAGTCGTACCTGATCGGGATCACGGCGGAGGTGCTCGAGCACGTCGACGCGGCCACCGGGCGCCCGTTCGTCGACATCGTGCTCGACGAGGCCGAGCAGAAGGGCACCGGGCGGTGGGGGGTGCAGTCGGCACTGGAGCTGGGTGTGCCCGTGACGGGCATGGCCGAGGCCGTGTTCGCCCGCTCCCTGTCCGCCCACACCGCCCAGCGCCGGGGGGCGGGAGGATTGCCGGGACCGGGCACTGCGGGCCGGGTGGCCGGTGTCGCCGGGGACACCTTGGTCGAGGACGTCCGGCGCGCCCTGTACGCCTCGAAGATCGTGGCCTACGCGCAGGGATTCGACCAGATCGCCGCGGGCAGCGACGAGTACGGCTGGGATATCGACCTGGGCGCCATGGCCACGATCTGGCGGGGCGGCTGCATCATCCGGGCGCGGTTCCTCGACCGCATCCGGGACGGGTACGACGCCGACCCCGACCTGGCATCGCTTCTGCTCACGCCGTCGTTCGTCGATGCGCTCGGGGATGCGCAGGACGCGTGGCGCCGCGTCGTGGCCACTGCCGCCTCGCTCGGGGTTCCGACACCCGGCTTCTCGTCGGCTCTGGCCTACTACGACGCGTTGCGACGCGAGCGGCTGCCTGCGGCCTTGATCCAGGGACTGCGCGACCTGTTCGGGGCCCATACGTACCGCCGGGGCGACCGCAGCGGGACGTTCCACACGCGGTGGCCCGAGGACCGGTCCGAGGCCCAGGTGGGGCCCTAGCCGGGCGGATGGGGTTCGGGGGTCTTGGCCGCGCGATAGAACGCCGGCAGCACGAACCAGACGATGGCGAAGACGCCGGCCAGAACCGCAGCGACGATGCGGGGTGCCTTGCCGGGGTAGATCACGTCGGTGATGACGTACGTGACGGCGCCGATGGCGTACGCCAGGAACACCAGGCCCACGATCGCGAAGATGTTGGCCACCTTGAGGAGCTGCTCCTTGACGCGGGCGCGGAACCGCAAGCGATGGTGAGCGGTCGGGGCCATGAGGAAGATCGTCGCTGCCACCGTGGCGAGCACGGCGCTGAAGTACACGCGGCGGTCGCTGGCATCCAGCTGAGCGAAGCCCTGCGCGAACGGCACCGTGAGCAGGAACGCAAAGAGCACCTGGACGCCCGGGAGCGCCACCCGCAGCTCGTTGAGGAGCTCGATCAGCTCCCGATTTGCCCGTTCGGCGGCGCTCTCCTTCTCCCGGTCTGAGTCTTCTTCCATCCATCCCCCACGGTCTGGCTGGGCCGTTCCGACCAGCGGTCCGGGCAGGTTCGCGCAGTGACCGCTTCCCCAGCGTTGTACCCGGTTGCCAGCATGGCATTCCCGACGGGTTCGCATTCGAGAACGCCGCCCGGCGAGGAGGTCGAGGGCGGCCGACGCCGGGCCAAGGCCGATCGCTGAGCGGTTCCGGGCGCCGAAGTGGTTGCTCGGCAACCAATCCTGCGCCAGGAATGCATGCGTGAACGCGGCCTAGCTGCGGCGGGCGCGGCTGCGGCGCTTGCCCTCGTGCATGGCCTGCACCCGGCCGGCGGGGATGGAGTGACCCTCCTCGATCAGGGCCGCGGGCAACCGCTGTGAACCGGGCATCTGGGCCGCCCAGGGATCGAGGTCGCCCAGGTGCTGGAGGGCCGTGTGCACCGTGAAGTCGGTGGGCGTGATGTCGTCGAGCTCGTCCCAGCTCACCGGGAAGGAGACCGGCACGCCGGGTCGGACTCGCGGGCTGTAGGCGGATATCACGGTGGCGCCGCCGACCCTGGTGGCGTCGACGAACACCTTGCCACCGCGGTCCTCCTTCATGAACGCCGTCGTGGCGATCTCCGGATCGAGACGCTCGGCCCGCGCCGCGATGGCCCGGGTGGCCGCCGCCGAGTCCTCCGGCGGGGGCCGGCTGTCGATCGGGACGAAGACGTGCACGCCCTTGGCACCGCTGGTCTTCACGGCGCCCTCGAGCCCGACGTCGGCCAGCGCCTGGCGGACCAGGTGCGCCACCCTGACGGCCACCGGGAACGCCTCGCCCTCAGGCGGGTCGAGGTCGAGCACGAGGTGGGTGATGCGGTCCGGGCGCTGGGCGCGTACCAGTGCGGGGTGGTACTCGACGGCCCGCTGGTTGCCGAACCACAGGAGGGTGCGGCGGTCGTTGCACAGGGCGTAGGACACGTCTCGCTTCGACGCCTCGGCCCACAGCTCCACCGTCCGGACCCACGACGGGGTGTACTTGGGGACGTTCTTCTGCATGAACGCCTCCTGCCCGCGGTGGACCCGGATCACCGACAGTGGCCGATCCTTCATCGCGGGGATGATTCGGTCGCGCACCCCGTCCAGGTAGTCGATCAGGTCGCGCTTGGTCGCCCCGGCTCCGTCGAACAGCGGCTGGTCGAGGTTGGTCAACGACACGCCGTCTCGGGACTCTTCGCCGCTCTTGCCGCTCATCAGGAAAGACCGTAGCGACAGATCGCCCGAGGGCGGTCAGACCGTCGCCCCGCCGGGGCCCGCGGCCATCCACGCGGCGCGCACGCGCGTCCGGGGGCAGACTGTCGTGATCGAGGGTGCGGCGAGACTTCTGGAGCGTGAACGCGAGCTCGGCGAGCTCACGGACGCGTTGGGGGCGGCGGGGGCGGGGAACGGCCGGATCGTCATGATCGAGGCCCCTGCCGGCCTCGGCAAGACCAGCCTGCTCCGCGCGGCCGCCCGGGCCGCCGGCGACGCCGGCTTCACGTGCCTGCGGGCGCGGGCCAGCGAGCTCGAGCACGACTTCGCCTACGGCTGCGTGCGGCAGCTCCTGGAACCCGCCCTCGCCAAGGTGACCGGCGCAGAGCGTGACCGCCTGTTCGAGGGCGCCGCCGCGCTCGCCGGTCCGCTGTTCGCCCCCACGGACGTGCGGCACTCCCTGTCGGCCGGCGATGGGTCCTTCTCGATGCTGCACGGCCTCTACTGGCTGCTCGTCAACATCGCCGACGAGCGGCCGGTCGTGCTCTCCGTCGATGACCTCCAGTGGTGCGATCCGGAGTCGTTGCGCTTCCTCAACCATCTCGCGCCTCGCCTGGACGGCCTGCCGCTCGTCGTGCTCGCCTCCACACGCAGCGGTGACTGGGTCGGGACCGATGTGGCTCGCCTGGCCGCCGGGCCCGAGACGACGGTGCTGCGCCCACAACCGCTCAGCATCGAGGCCACGGTGATGCTCTGCGAGGCCACCCTGGGCCCCGGGGCCGGGCACGATTTCGCGGCAGCGTGCCGCGAAGCCACCGGCGGCAACCCCTTCTTCCTGGAGGCACTGCTGCGAGAGGTGCGCGAACAGGGCCTGTCCACCGACGCCGGCGATGCGGTCCGCGTGCGGCGCATCGGGCCCGCGGCGGTTGCGCAGGCGGTGTTGCTTCGCCTGTCGAGCGGCCCGGCGTCGGCGGGCCCCCTGGTGCGCGCCGTCTCGGTGCTCGGCGATGGGGCCAGCCTGGGCGAGGCGGCCGGCCTCGCGAGGCTCGGCGGCGACGAGGCGGCCCGTGCCGCCGACCGGCTGGTGGCCCTCGAGATCATCGAGCCGGGCGAGCGGCTGGAGTTCGCCCACCCGGTCGTGCGGGAGGCCGTGTATGCGGACATCGGCCCGCGTGAGCGCGCCGAGATGCACGCTCGGGCGGCGCGCCTACTGGCCGAGAAGGGCGCCTCCGAGGAGCGCATCGCAGCGCAGATCGTGGAGGCAGAACCCATTGGCGACCCGGGGCGGGTGGAGCTCCTGCGTCGGGTGGCCGCCGACGCCCTGGTCCGCGGGGCCCCGGCGGCGGCCGCCGCCTCGCTCCGTCGGGCGTTGCTGGAGCCGCCACCCGACGGGTCCCGGGCCGAGGTGCTCTTCGAGCTCGGGTCGGTGGAGTACAGCCTCGCCAGCCCGGAGGCGGTCGGCCACCTGACCTCGGCGGTCGAGCTGAGCACGGATCCGGCATTGCTCGCGGCTGCGGCTCGCCAGCTGGCGCTCGCGCTCACGATGGCGGGCGACTCGGATCGGGCGGTCGAGGCCATCGAGCCCATCATCCCGGTCGTCGAGCCACATGATCGCGAGCTGGCACTGTTGCTGGAGGCGGAGCTGGTCGCCCACGCCCAGGAGGCGAGCCTCGAGCGGCGCGGGCCGGCGGCGCAGCGGCTGGGGCGCTACGCCCAGCTCCCGGGAGCCACGCCCGCCGAGCGCCTGGTGCTCGCGAGCCTGGGCTTCGAGCGGGCGCGCGCCAGCGAGTCGTCGGCCGAGGCGGAGGCACATCTCGAGCATGCGCTCGCCGGGGGACGGCTGCTCGGTGAGCAGGACGTCGACGTCACCGGGCCCGTCTACCTGCTCCTGGTGGGCCTACTGGCGACCGATGCCCTGGACGTGGCCAGCACGTGCCTGGAACAGGTGCTCGCCGACGCCCGCGAGCGCGCCTCGATCCCGGCGCAGGCGTTCGCCATCGAGTTCCGGGGCTGGGTGTTCCTTCGGCGGGGCGACGTGGCGCGGGCCGACACCGACGCGCGGACGGCGCTCGAGCTGCTGACGGCGCACGACATCCACCTCGGCCGGGCGTACGCACTGGGCCTGCTCATCGAGGCGCTGATCGAGGAGGGCGACGTCGATGCGGCCGAGGACGCCTTGGCCGCCAGCGAGCTGGCCGACGAGATCCCGCCGGGCATGGCGTTCAACGACCTCCTGGAGGCGCGCGGCCTGTTGCGCATCGCGCAGGGACGCACCCGCCAGGGCGTCGACGACCTCCTCGAGTTCGGGCGACGGGACGAGCTGTGGGGCGGGGCCAACCCGCTCGCCTCGCGTTGGCGGTCGCGTGCCGCCCCTGCCGTCGCTGCGCTGGGGGACGGTGACGGGGCGCGCGCCATGGCGCGCGACGACCTGGAACGGGCGCAGCGCTGGGGCGCGGCAAGCGGCATCGGCGTCGCGCTGCGCGCCACCGCGCTGGTCGGGGGCGGGCCGGCTTCGCTGAACCGGCTCGGGGAGGCGGTCGATGTGCTCGCGCGCTCGCCGGCGCGGCTCGAGCACGCACGTGCGCTCACGGACCTCGGAGCCGCGCTCCGTCGCGCCAACCGCCGATCCGAGGCCCGCGGCCCTCTGCACGAGGCGCTCGCGGTGGCGCGGCGCAGCGGCGCCCACGCCCTCGCCGAGCGTGCCGCCACCGAGCTCCGCGCTGCCGGGGGCCGGTCGAGCGAGCCCGAACGCGGCGGGGTCGAGCGGCTGACGGCATCGGAGCGGCGCGTTGCCGAGCTCGCAGGCGAGGGGTACAGCAATCCGGAGATCGCCCAGGCCCTGTTCGTGACCCGCAAGACGGTGGAGACGCACCTCGGGCACGTCTACCGCAAGCTCGACATCTCGGGCCGGATGGAGCTGAGCCGGGCCCTGAGCTGAGCAGGGTCACCGAACCCCAACGTCCCGGGTGATGGGCGGCGGGCCGATTTCAGGGACCGATATCAGGGAGTTCCCTGATGTCGCCGACGGGACTCCCTGCTTACGGTCGACCAGTGATCGATTGCCAGCCCCGCACCGCCACGCATCCTGCCCCCCACCTGGTCGAGCTCGATACCGACGTTCCGCCGATGCATCGCCTCGAGCGGTATCGGCACGAGCTGGCCGCCCACTGCTTCCGCCTCCTGGGATCCTGGTCCGAGGTCGACGACGCCGTGCAGGAGACGCTCGTTCGAGCATGGCGCGCCTTCGACGACTTCGAGGGTCGATCGTCGCTGCGCGTCTGGCTCCATCGCATCGCCACCAACGTGTGCCTGGACATGCGCCGCGCGCAGCAACGGCGTGCGTGGCCGATGGATCCGACGGCGTGGCCGGTGGCCGGGGGCGCGACCCGCGACCGGCCGCGGGACCCGGCGTGGTTGGAGCCGGTCCCGGTGGGTCATGCCCGGTCCACGGGTGACGATCCCGCGGACCGGACGGTCACCCGCGACGCGGTCCGCCGCGCCCTGGTCACCGCTCTGGTGCGCCTTCCACCCCGTCAGCGGTCGGTACTGATCCTCCGGGACGTCCTGCTGTGGCAGGCCGCCGAGGTGGCCGAGCTGCACGGCACCACCGTGACCGCGATCAACAGCTCTCTCGGCCGGGCCCGCTCGAACCTCGCGACACGGGACGGCACGGACGACGAGGTCGGTTCGCTGGACGACGAACGGCAAGAGCTCTTGGATCGCCACGTCGACGCGTTCGAGCGCTGCGACGTCGACTCTCTCGTCTCGTTGATGAGGTGACTCAGGGTGGACGACCGAGCCGCCTCCGAGGAAGCGAACGTGCTGCGGCTGCAGCTCGACCTGCATCTCGACCGCGAGCCGATCAGCGGCCGCCTGCGCACCCGGCGGGGCGCGGAGGAGCCGTTCGTGGGCTGGCTGGGGTTCGTCGACGCGCTGCGGAGATTGCAACAACGGAACGAGGGCGCGGCCGACGCCACCGCCGACCCTACCGCCGACGCCACCGCCGACCCGCCCGATTCGTGAAGCGCATCCTTCGATGGCCTACCCCAAGGAGCCACGATGACAGAGACCATCCAGACCAAGCCCACGCTCGTGCTCGGCGGCACCGGCAAGACCGGCTACCGGATCGTGGACCGGATGACGGCCCGCGGCCTGCCCGTGCGGATCGGGTCCCGCTCCGCGTCCATCCCGTTCGACTGGGAGGACGAGAGCACATGGGCCCCGGCGCTCCAGGACGTGCGCGCGGCGTACATCTCGTACTTCCCCGACATCTCGATCCCGGGCGCCCCCGAGGCGGTGCGCGCCTTCGCGGAGCTGGCGTTGGACCGGGACGTTCGGCGGCTCGTGCTGCTGTCCGGGCGCGGCGAGGAAGAGGCCCAGCGCGCCGAGCGTGAGGTGCAGGAAACCGGCGCCGACGTCACGGTCGTGCGCTGCGCCTGGTTCATGCAGAACTTCAGCGAGGTGGACTTCCTGGTGGGGCCCATCCTCGACGGCGAGGTCGTCCTGCCCGCCGGCGAGCAGCTCGAACCGTTCGTCGATGCTGACGACATCGCCGATGTGGCCGTGGCCGCGCTGACCGACGACCGGCACATCGGCGAGACGTACGAGCTGACCAGTCCGAGGCTCATGACCTTCCCGGACGCCGTCGGCGAGATCGCGGCGGCCAGCGGGCGCCGGATCGACTACGTGCCGGTGTCGGTGGAGGAATACGCCGCCGGGGCGGCCGAGCTCGGCGTGCCGGAGGAGTTCGTCGAGTTCCTCACCTACCTGTTCGGCGAGGTCCTCGGCAACAACGCCTACGTGACCGACGGCGTCCAGCGGGCGCTCGGGCGCCAGCCCCGGGACTTCGCCGACTACGTGCGCGACACGGTCGCCACAGGGGTCTGGGCCGCACCCACTGCCGACCGGGTGGGCTGAGACGGCGACGGCCTAGCCACCGACCTCGCCCGACAGCACGACACGTCCCGACGACCCCTGGCCCGCGCCCTCCTCCTGCAGGGTTACCGTGAGCGTCGGGTAGCGGTCGAGCGACACCCCGGACCACAGCTCGACGTGATCGTCGCCGCCGCGCATGTGGAAGGTGCCGACCGTGACCAGCCCGCCCGGACCCTTGACCCAGGCCTGGTAGTAGGTGCCCGGCTCCGCAGGCGGAAGGCCACTCACGTCTAGCTCGATGGCCACCCCCGATCCCGTTTCCTCCACCGTGGCGACCCCGGAGGCGTCGGGGGCGAGCTCGGTGCCGGCCACGTCGAAGTCCTGGCCGGCGCCGTCGCCGGCCGAACGGACGAGGATGCCGACGGCCCCGGCCACGGCGATGACCCCGGCCGCCGCCGCGACGAGCACCAGGCGGCGGCCACGGCCGCGGGACGGCACCCGGGGACGGGCCTCTGGAGTCGCCGCCGCCGTGCCCCCGCCCGACTCCGCGTGGATGGCCGCCAACAGGTCGTCGACGCCGGTGGGCGACGGTTCGGCCCAGACGGCGTCGTCGGCGAGCAGATCACGGAAGCGTGTCGCGGTGTCACGCGTGGACTCGTCGCGCGGGCCCGAGGCACCGCTGCCGTTGTCGAGGAAGTCGGCGAACTCGTCCTCGTTCACACCAATGGCACCTGTTGTCCGAAGTTCGAAGTCACTGCCCCATACGACATCGAACACCATCTGGTTCGCGAAAACATGACCCAGGTCACTCCGTCGCCCTCACCACATGCGCCAGCAGGGCGGCCAACAGGCGGTGGGCGCGGTTGGATCGGGA
>Ga0081538_10005763_pt1 | contig 11053 bp, 6 predicted proteins | sample TabmetS5T2R1_FD_71022 | JGI IMG/M metagenome (GOLD analysis project Ga0081538, IMG submission 71022) | Tabebuia heterophylla rhizosphere microbial communities from the University of Puerto Rico - S5T2R1 | ecosystem: Host-associated > Plants > Roots > Rhizosphere ...
ACGGCCACCCCGAGCAGGGGGGGGCGGGTGAGGGGGCGGCGGGCCAGCCGGAGCAGCCCGTAGCGGTCGACGGCGACCGAGGCGAGCTGCTGACCGCCGACGGTCAGGGCGACCACGGGCGCGGCCCCGAGCTCGGGGATCAGCAGGAACACCGAGGTGACGTAGGCGGCGCCGCAGAGCCCGCCGAGCCAGCCCCACCACGGCACGCCGGTCAGGGGGGCGAGCCGGGGCCGGGACGCGCCGGCGGCGAGGACGGCGGCGAGCGCGAGCGCCATCGCCGCCGTCGCGACCAGGAACGAGAAGGCCCCGACGGCCGCCGGGGCGCCGAGCTCGGCCCGGAGCTGGGCGTTGACCGCCCCCTGGACCGGGAGCGCGGCGCCCGCCACCAGCCCCAGGGCGATCCACCCCCGCCGCTGGCGGAGGGCCCGGCCGATCGCCTCGCCGCCCGCCTGGGCGCCGACGATCAGCCAGGCGCCGGCGACCACCGCGGCCGCGCCGGCGACCGCGGCCAGGTCAAGGGGCTCCCGGGCGACGCCGAGCCAGCCGAACCCGTCGAGGACCAGCGACGCGAGCATCTGGCCGGCGATGAACAAGCCGACGGCGGCCAGGGCGCCCAGGCGCGGGAACAGCAGGATCCCGGCGGTGATGTAGACGGCGCTGCCCAGCCCGCCGACCAGGTGCCACGGCTCGGCCTGGTCGAGCAGGACCAGGGCGCCGAGCGAGCCGGCCACTGCGGCCAGCGCCAGCAGCAGGACCGCCGCCACCCCGAGCTGGAGCGTCGAGGCCCCCAGGGGACTGGCCATCGCCGCCGACAGCTGGACGTTGGCCGCCGCCTGGAGCGCCAGCAGCCCTCCGACGGCGAGCAGCAGCGGGACGGCGACGGGCTCCATGGGACGCTCCCTCCTATGTGGACGATGAGTCCACTTATGGAGGTTAGCAGAACCGGACGTAGCGTCCACTAATTGGGTAGGATCGTCCCGTGGACCTGCCCCGCGCCGACCAGCCGCCGGCCCGCGAGCGCGCCGACGCCGCCCGCAACCGCGCCCGCGTGCTCGCCGCCGCCGCCCGGCTGTTCGCCACACAGGACGGCCGCACCGTCACCATGGAGCAGATCGCCGCCGCCGCCGGGGTGGGCAAGGCCACCCTGTACCGCCGCTACCCCGACGTCGCCTCGGTCGCGGTCGCCCTGCTGGACGAGCACGAACGGGCCCTCCAGGCCGAGGTCCTCCGGGGGCCGCCTCCCCTCGGTCCGGGAGCACCCCCGGGCGAACGGCTGGCCGCCTTCTACCAGGCGATGGTCGACCTCCTGGAGCGCCACGGCCACCTCGCCCTGGCCGCCGAGACCGGCCCGCGCCGCTACCAGGCCGGCGCCTACGGGGCCTGGGCCCTGCATCTCCGGGCCCTGCTCGCCCAGGCCGGCCTCGGCCACCACCGCGCCCTCGTCGACGCCCTGCTCGCCCCCCTGGCCCCCGACGTCTTCGCCCACCAGCGGGCCACCGGCCTGACCCCGGCGCAGATCGCCGCCGACCTGGCCACCCTGGCCCGCCGCACCCTGGCCGTCTGAGCCGGTCAGCGGCGGGCGTGCGGCGTCATCCGCAGGCCGTGCCGCGGGCGGAGGGTGATGGTCGGCCACGGCGCGACCGGATGGCCGCGCTCGAGGGTCAGGCGGAAGCGCTGGGTGATCATGGCCAGCAGCAGCACCGCCTCGGTCATGGCGAACCCGCCGCCCAGGCACCGCCGGGGCCCGCCCCCGAACGGGAGGTAGGCGAACGGGGGGAGGCGCCTGGCCAGCCCGCCCGCCCAGCGGCTGGGGTGGAAGCGCTCCGGGTCCTGGAAGTGGCGCGGGTCGCGGTGCAGCACCCACTGCGAGACCACCACCGAGGTGCCGGCGGCGACCCGGTACCCGCCGAGCTGGCAGTCGCGGACGGCCTCGCGGCCGAACGCCCAGACGGGCGGGTACAGGCGCATCGACTCGGTGATCACCTGGTTGGCGTAGGCCAGCCGGGGCAGGTCGTCGGTCGTGGGGAGGCGGCCGCGGAGCACCCGGTCCACCTCGGCGTGGAGGGTGGCCTCGACCTGTGGGTGCCGCCACAGCAGCCACAGCGTCCAGGTGAGGGCGATGGCGGTGGTCTCGTGCCCGGCCAGCAGCAGCGTCAGCACCTCGTCGCGGAGCTGCCGGTCGGTCATGCCGGTCTGGTCGTCCTCGTCCCGGGCCGCCAGCAGCAGGTCGAGCAGGTCGCCCTGACCGGGGTCGCCGGCGCGCCGCTGCTCGATGATCCGGTAGACGACGCGGTCCAGCCGGCGGACCGCGCGCTGCAGCCGGAGGCTGCCCGGGGTGGGGAAGCGCTCGGGGAGCGGGAGCAGGCTCTCGACCCGGGCGGCGTGCCGCTCCACCCCGACCCGCATCGCGTCGGCCACGACGCCGGCGTGGGCGGCGAGGTCGGCGCCGAGCAGCGCCCCGCCGGCGATCCGGAGGGTGAGGTCCATCAGGTCGGCGTGGACGTCGCGGGTCTCGCCGTCCCGCCAGGTGGCCAGCGCCCGCTCGGCCTCGGCGACCATCAGCCGGCCGTAGCCGGCGACCCGGGGCTGGTGGAAGGCCGGCTGGGCCAGCCGGCGCTGGCGCCGCCACAGCTCGCCCTCGCTGGTCAGCAGCCCGTCGCCGAACAGCAGCCGGTTCATCCGCAGCAGGGAGAGCTTGCGGTAGTCGCGGTCGTTGGTGGCCAGCACGTCCCTGACCAGCGCGGGGTCGCTGACCAGCAGGAACCGACTGGGCCCGAGGCGGAAGGGCACGAGGTCGCCGTGCCGGCGGGCGCAGGTGGTGTAGAAGCCGAGCGGGTCACGGCGGAACTCCGGGAGGTTCCCGCGCAGGAGACGGGGCGGCGGACCGGGCGGGCGGTGGGCGACGCTGGTGGACACGCGCATGTCGGGCTCCCTGGGGGCCGGGCCTCCGGGAGGAGGCGGCGGGTGGTGCGGCGGGTCGACGGGGTCAGCGTCGGGCCCGCCGCTTGCGGCCCGCTTGGAGCCGGCTTGGCGCGGCCCCGGGAACCCCGCGTCGTACCATGGCGGGCACCATGGTCCGGATCCGGGTCCTCGGTCCGATCGAGGCAGAGGTCGACGGCCGGCCGATCGGCCTTGGCGGGCCACGGCAGCGGGCCGTGCTGTCCATGCTCCTGGCGTCAAGGGGCGACGTCGTGCCGGTGGACCGGCTGATCGACGACCTGTGGCACGGCGAGCCGCCCCCCAGCGCCACGGCGTCGCTCCAGGCCTACGTCTCCAACCTCCGCCGCCTGCTCGAGCCGGGCCGCCCGCCCCGGGCCCCGGCCAGGCTGCTGGTGAGCGCCCCGCCCGGGTACGCGGTCCGGCTCGAGGACGACGCGGTGGACGCCTGGCGGCTCGAGCGCCTGGTCCAGCAGGCGCGGCAGCTCGGCCGGGCCGACCCGGTGGGGGCGCGCAAGCTGCTCGAGGAGGCGGCCGGGCTGTGGCGAGGGCCGGCCTACGCCGAGGTCGCGGCCGAGCCGTGGGCGGTGGCCGAGGCGGCCCGGCTGGAGCAGCTGTACCTGGCCGCCCGGGAGGCTCTGGTCGAGGCGACCCTGTGGGCGGGGGCGGCGGCCGACGCCGTGCCGGCGGCCGAGCTGCTCACCCACGAGCAGCCCCTGCGCGAGGAGGGCTGGCGGCTGCTGGCCCTGGCCCTGTGGGGCAGCGGCCGCCAGGCTGACGCCCTGGCGGCGCTGCGGCGCTGCCGCCGGGTCCTCGCCGACGAGCTCGGCCTGGACCCGGGGCCGGTCCTGGTCGAGCTGGAACGGGCCATCCTCGCCCAGGACATGGCCCTGCTGCAGGCGTCGCTGGGGGACCGCGAGGCGGCGGCCTCGCGACCCGCCGTGGTCCCTGGCCCCACGCCGGCCGGCGGCCCGGCGGCGGTGCCCGCCGCCCCGGCCGGCCCGGGCGAGGTGTTCGTCGGCCGCCAGGCCGAGCTGGCGGCCCTGGTGGCGGCCGCGGGCGCGGCTCGCTCCGGCGGCTGCCAGATCGTGCTCGTCAGCGGCGAGGCCGGCGTCGGCAAGTCGAGCCTGCTGGCCCGGCTGCGGCGGGTCGTGGCGACGGACGGCTGGCTGGTCGCGGCCGGGCGCTGCCCCGAGGCCGAGGGCGCGCCGCCGGCCTGGGCCTGGGTGGAGGCGCTCCGCGGCCTGGCCGCGGAGGCCCCGCCAGGAGCGCTCGCCCGCCCCCTGGCCCCGCTGCTGGGCGAGGACCAGCCGGAGGCGGCGTCGGCCGACCCGCCCTCGGGACGGTTCCGCCTGCACCGCGCCGTCGGCGACTGGCTGGGCGCGGCCGCCGCGTCCCGGCCCCTGGCGATCGTCCTCGACGACCTGCACGGCGCCGACGCCGAGACGCTGGCCCTGCTGGACAGCGTCGCCGAGCGGCTGGCCGGGGCGGCGGTCCTGCTGGTGCTGGCGTTCCGGCCGGCCGACGCCGGCGAGCGGCTGGAGGAGACCCTGGCCGGCCTGGCCCGCCGGTCGCCGGACCGCCTCCCCCTCGGCGGCCTGCCACCCGCCGACGTCGGCGAGCTGGTCCGCGCCCTCCACGACGCGCCGCTGGACCAGGCGACCCTGGCCGCCCTGGCCGAGCGCACCGGCGGCAACCCCTTCTACCTCCGCGAGAGCGTGCGCCTGCTGGTCAGCGAGGGCGTGCTGGTCGCGCTGTCGGACGTGCCCCAGGGCGTGCGCGACGTGCTCCGGCGGCGGCTGGCCCGGCTGCCGCCGGCGGCCGGGGACGTGCTGCGCCTGGCCGCCGTGGTCGGCCGGGACGCCCCCGTTGAGGTCCTGGTCCAGGCGGCCGACGCCGACGAGGCGACGGTGGTGGACGCGCTCGAGGCCGGCCTGATCGCCGGGCTGCTCACCGAGCCCGCCCCCGGCGAGGTCCGCTTCGTGCACGCCCTGGTGCGCGACACCCTCTCCAGCGACCTGCCCCGGCTGCGGCGGGCCCGGCTGCACGCTCGCGTCGCCGCGGCGCTGGAGCGGCTGCACCCGGACGAGCCCACCGCGCTCGCCCACCACTACGCCAGGGCCTCCTCCTCGGCCACGGCGGCCAAGGCGGTGCACTACGCCGTCCGGGCGGCCGAGCTGGCCGAGCGCCGCTACGCCCATGACGCGGCCGTCGAGCTGCTGCGCGGCGCGCTCGACCTCCAGGAGCGGGTCCCGGCCGGCCCCGGCGACCGCGACGCCGAGCGGCTGGACCTGTTCGGCCGGCTGCTGCGGGCCCAGGTGCGGGCCGGGGCGGTGACGGCGGCCCGGGCCACCCGGGAGCGGGCCGTCGAGCTGGCCGAGGGCAGCGGCCGGGCCGACCTGCTGGTCGGCGCCTTCACCGCCTGGACCGAGCCGACGCCCTGGCAGGCCCGGCCCTACGGGATGGTCGACCAGCGCACGGTGGCCACCCTGGCCCGGCTGCTGGCCCGCGCCGACCTCGACCCGGCGGACCGCTGCCGGCTGCTGGCGGCGATGGTGGTGGAGCTGGCCGGCGAGGGCGACCCCCGCACCGGGCCGGCCGCCCTGGAGGCGGTCGAGCTGGCCCGCGGCCTCGGCGACCCGGCGCTGCTGGCGCTGGCCCAGTTCTCGGAGGCCTGGCAGGCGAGCTGGGACCTCGAGCCTGGGCGGCGCGCCCGCCTCGCCGCCGAGCTCGCCCGCGCCGGCGCCGAGCAGGACCTGGTCGCCTACCGCTGGTGCGCCGAGCACATCGCCGGCACCGTCGCCGGAGCGTCCGGTGACCTCCCGGCGCTCCGCCGGCACGTGGCCCGGGGCCTCGAGCTGGCCCGGGCCTACCGGATGGCCGAGCCGCTGACCATCGGCCTGTCCGCCGAGGCGATGCTGGCCCACGTCGCCGGGCGCCTGGACGAGGCCGAACGACGCTACGGCGAGGCCTGTGCGGAGATGGTGCGGATCGGGGCGCTGCACGCCGAGGGGTTCGCCGTCCTGGCCACGGTCACCCTGCGGGTCAGCCAGGGCCGGATGGCCGAGTACGCGCCGGCCGCGCCGGCGCTGGCGGCACGGTTCGGCCCGGACGCGGTGGACGTCGCGGCGGTGGCCCTGGCGGCCGCGGGGCGGCACGCCGAGGCGCGCGAGGTCCTCTCCGGCGCGGCCCCGCTGCGCCCGGACTTCTACCACTCCGTGTTCGCCACCCTGCGCGCCATGGCCGTGGTCGCGCTCGGCCAGCGTGCGCCGGCCGAGGAGCTCGCCGCGGACCTGGCCCCACGACGGGACCAGCTGGCCGGCGCGGCCAGCACCTCCCTGGTGATGCGCCCGGTGGCCCACACCCTTGGCGAGCTGGCCGGCCTGCTGGGCCGGCGCGCCGCCGCGGCCGAGCTCTTCGCCGAGGCGGTCACGGTCGCGCGGGCCTGGGAGGCGCCGCACTGGGAGGCCGAGGCCGGCACGGCGCTGGCGGCGGTGCGCGCGGCCGGGCGCTGACGCTCCAAGCCGCTCCCAAGTCCTCCCCAAGCCGGACCGCCGATGCTGCGGCCGCATCCGCCGTCCCCACGAGGAGTCCGAAGTGGTCGCAGCCCGCCCATCCCGGCGGCGTCGTTGGCTCCGGGCCATCGCCGTCACGCTCGTCCTCACCGTCCTGGCCAGCGCCGACCCGCCCGCCCGGGCCGCGGCCGCGGAGCCTCCCTGGGGCCCGCCGACGGCCACCGGCCGGGCCGCCACCGAAGGCCGGGACGCGGTCCTGGACTGGAACCAGATCGCCCAGGAGGTGGTCGTCACCGGGCGGCCCCCGGGCAGCTCCCAGGTCCTGCTGGGCCTGGCCCAGGTCGCCGTCCACGACGCCGTGGTCGCCCTCCACGGCGGCTCCCGGCCCTATGCGCCGCCGCCCCCAGTCCGGCGACCGGCCTCGACCGCGGCCGCCGTCGCCACGGCCGCCCACCACGTGCTGGTGGCACGGGTTCCCGGCCAGGCGGCCACCGTCGACGCCCGCTATGACGCCCACCTGGCCGCCATCCCCGACGGGATCGCCAAGTCCAACGGCATCCGCCTCGGCGGCCGGGTCGCCGAGCGGCTCCTGGCCCTGCGGGCCGGCGACGGCTTCGACAACCAGGTCCCCTACGTGCAGCCGCCGCCGGGCCCCGGGGTGTTCGAGCCGGTCGCCCCCACCACCCCGATCGACGTCAAGCTGGCCCAGGTCCGCCCCCTCACCTTCGACAGCCCGTCCCGGTTCCGGCCCGACGGCCCCACCCGGCTCGGCGGTCGCGCCTACGCCCGCGACCTGGCCGAGGTGGCGGCGCTGGGCCGGGCCGACAGCACCGTCCGGACCCCGGACCAGACCGAGACCGCCCGATTCTGGTCGGACAACTCCGTCGTCCAGTGGGCCCAGACGCTCCGCGACCTGGCCGTCGGCCGGCGCCTGGGCGTCCGCGAGACCGCCCACCTGCTCGCCCTGGCCCACGCCGCGGCCGCCGACGCCATGGTCGCCTGCTTCGACGCCAAGTACCACTACCTGTTCTGGCGTCCGGTCCACGCCATCCCCCGAGCCGGCAGCGACGGCAACCCGGCCACCGACCCCGACCCGGCCTGGACGGCGCTGCTGACCGTCAACCACCCCGAGTACCCCTCTGGCCACGCCTGCTTCACCACCACCATGGCCGCGGTCGTGGCCAGCTACTTCGGCACTTCCCGGGTCCGCTTGTCGTTCGCCAGCGCGGTCACCGGCACCCGCCGCGGCTACGCCACCGTCGGCGAGATCGTGCGGGAGGTCCGCGAGGCCCGCATCGTGAGCGGCCTCCACTACCGCCACTCCATGCTCGACGGCGAGCTCCTGGCCCGCCGGGTCGCCGGCCACGTCACCAGCCGGTACTTCCAGCGCGGAGGCCGGTCATGAGCGCGGCCCATGTGCAGGGCGAGCTGTGGGGCCGGGCTGTCGTTGCGGCTGGCGGCCGACCGGGGCGCCAAGGTGGCCGGGCTGGCCCGGGTGTGCCGACCCGGCGGGCGGGTGGCGATCGGCGTGTGGGGCGACCCGGCCCGCTGCGCCAGGACAACGTCTTCCGGTACGTCCTGGCGACCAAGTAGGCTCGTTCCTCCAGGTGGTGACGGCGGGGGAGCAGGTGTGGCGCGGGTCGACAAGCCCATGCAGGTGACCGCCCGGCCGGCGAGCGGGATCGAGCGGTGGGTGCCGGGGCTGCGCACCCTGCGCGAGTACCGGCGCTCCTGGCTGGCCAGCGACCTGATGGCCGGGCTGGTCCTGACCGCCCTGCTGGTGCCGGTGGGCATGGGATACGCCCAGGCGGCCGGGCTGCCCCCGATCACCGGGCTGTACGCGACCATCGTGCCGCTGGTCGCCTACGCCATCTTCGGGCCGTCGCGGGTGATGGTGCTCGGGCCGGACTCGTCGCTGGCGGCGGTGATCGCGGCCGTGATCCTGCCCCTGGGGGGCGACGACCCGGAGACCGCGGTCGCCCTGGCCGGCGCCCTGTCCATCCTGACCGGGCTGATCATCGTGCTCGCCGGCATGGTCAGGCTGGGGTTCGTGACCGAGCTGCTGTCGCGGCCGGTGCAGCTTGGCTACCTGTGCGGCATCGCCGTCACGATCCTGGTCGGGCAGCTCCCGCGGCTGTGCGGCTTCTCCATCGAGGGCCGGGGGCTGCTGACCGAGATCCGCGACTTCGTCCAGGGGGTCGCCGACGGGCAGGTGAACCGGGCCGCCCTGGCCGTCGGGGTGACCGGGATCGTGGTCATCCTGGTCATGCGCCGGATCCGGCGGACCATCCCCGGGGTCATGGTGGCCGTGCTCGTCGGCATCGCCGCCGTGGCCGTCTTCGACCTCGCCGCCGAGGGCGTGCAGATCCTCGGCGTGCTCCCCCAGGGCCTGCCGACCCCGGCCTTCCCGGCCTTCGAGCTGGCCGACCTGGGGGCGCTGTTCAGCGGCGCCCTCGGCATCGCCCTGGTCGCCGTGGCCGACACCACCGTGCTGTCGCAGTCGCTCGCCTCCCAGCGCAACGAGGAGGTCGACCCCGACCAGGAGCTGCGCGCCCTCGGCATCGCCAACTTCGCCTCCGGCATGTTCCAGGGCTTCGCCATCTCCAGCAGCGCCTCCCGCACCCCGGTGGCCGTTTCCGCCGGCGCCCGCTCCCAGCTCACCCCCCTGGTCGGCGCCGTCGCCATCGCCCTGCTGCTGCTGCTCGCGCCCGGCCTGCTGCGCAACCTCCCCCTGCCGATGCTGGCCGCCATCGTGATCACCGCCGCCATCGGGCTGATCGACGTGGCCGGGGTCCGGCACCTGTACCGGGTCCGCCGCTCCGAGTTCGTCCTCTGGCTGGCCGCCTTCCTGGGGGTCGCCCTGCTCGGGGTGCTGGTCGGCATCTTCGTGGCCATCGTGCTGTCGCTGGGCGACTTCGTCCGCCGGGCCTGGCGTCCCCACGACGCCGTCCTGGGCCGCGAGGACGAGCTCAAGGGCTACCACGACATCGACCGCCACCCCAGCGCCCGGCTCATCCCCGGCCTGCTCCTCTACCGCTTCGACGCGCCGCTGTTCTTCGCCAACGCCGGCTACTTCCGCCGCCGGGTCCGCCAGCTGATCACCGAGGCCACCCACCCCGTCCGCTGGGTCGTGGTCGCCGCCGAGCCCATCACCGACGTCGACACCACCGCCGCCGACACCCTCCGCGAGCTGCTCGAGGAGCTCCGCCACGAGCACGTGACCCTCGCCTTCGCCGAGCTCAAGGGCCCGGTCAAGGACCGCCTGGTCCGCTACGGTCTGTTCGACGCCGTCGGCGCCGACCACTTCTTCCCCACCGTCGGCACCGCCGTCGACGGCTACGTCGCCGCCACCGGCACCACCTGGGTCGACTGGGAAGAACGCCGGACCCCGACCACGGAGGCACCCGCATGAGGTACGAAGTCGTCGCCGAGGCCTACCGGGACCTGGAGGGGTCGACCGGCCGGCTGGAGCTGATCGGGCGGCTGGCCGAGCTCGTCCGGGAGACCCCGGACGAGCTGCTGCCGACGGTGGCGCTGCTCTGCCAGGGCCAGATCGCGCCCGACTTCGCCGGGGTCGAGCTGGGCATGGCCGATCGGCTGGCCGCCCGGGCGGTCGCCGAGGCCACCGGCGCGCCCGTCGAGCAGGTCCTGGCCACAGCGAGGGACACCGGCGACCTGGGCCTGACCGCCGAGCAGCTCCTGGTGGCCGACCCCGGGTCGCGCGCCGGCGGCCTGGAGGTCGAGGCGGTGTTCGAGGGACTGCACCAGGTCGCCCAGGCCGAGGGGACCGGCTCCCAGGCCCGCAAGCTGGCCGGGCTGGTCGGCCTGCTGCGGCAGGCCAGCCCCTTGGAGGCCCGCTACCTGCTGCGCACGGTCACGGCCAACCTGCGCCTGGGGATCGGGACCGCCACCATCCTTGACGCCCTGGCCGAGGTCCATGCCGGCGGCCGCAAGCAGCGACCGGTCCTGGAGCGGGCCTACAACATCTGCTCCGACCTCAGCCTGGTCGCGGCCACGCTCGTCAACGAGGGCCTGGCCGCGGTCGAGGCGATGGAGGTGCGGGCCGGGAACCCGGTCCGGCCGATGCTGGCCCAGCGCCTCGGCGAACCGGCCGAGATCCTGGCCAAGCTGGGCGGGTCGTGCGCGGCCGAGTACAAGTACGACGGGATCCGGGTCCAGGCCCACCGCACCGCCGACGGCGCCCTTGAGCTGTACACGCGGCGGCTGGACCGCGTCTCGACCCAGTTCCCCGAGGTGGTGCAGCTGCTCTCCGAGAGCATCAAGCCGCGCGAGGTGATCCTGGAGGGCGAGGTGGTGGCCTTCGACCCGGCCTCCGGCGAGCTGCGCCCGTTCCAGGACGTGATGTTCCGCCGCCGCAAGTACGGCATCGCCGAGGCGACCAAGGACTTCCCGGTGAGCATGTTCTGCTTCGAGCTGCTGTACGCCGACGGCACCGACCTCACCCGCCTGCCCTACCTGGAGCGGCGGGCCCGGCTGGCCGAGGCGATCACGCCGTCGGCGCGGCTGCGGCTGGCCACCGCCGAGCAGGTCGGCGACGAGGCGGCCCTGGAGCGGGTGTTCGAGCAGGCGGTGGCCGAGGG
>Ga0081538_10005764_pt1 | contig 11050 bp, 10 predicted proteins | sample TabmetS5T2R1_FD_71022 | JGI IMG/M metagenome (GOLD analysis project Ga0081538, IMG submission 71022) | Tabebuia heterophylla rhizosphere microbial communities from the University of Puerto Rico - S5T2R1 | ecosystem: Host-associated > Plants > Roots > Rhizosphere ...
GCTCGACCGCGGTCGCCGCACGCCCGATCACGGCCGTGTCGGGGACGGGGTCGACCGTCGCTACCTCGTGGCTCTCGAGCGGCGCGGAGGTAGACAGCTCGGGCCCCGGTGGTTCGGGCGGCGCGTTGACGGTGCCCATGCCTTCGACCGGCGGCTGACGCGGTATGCCGATCTCCGGCATCGCCTTGGCCACCTGCCGCAGCCTCTCCCTGAGGCGATACTGGACCACGACCGCCTCGCCGGCGAGCTGTCGCTTGGCCGAGCCTGCGACGCTCGCCTGCGCCGCCCCGACCAGACCGTCGCTCACGCTGTCATCCGCTACCGGCTTTGGGACGGCACTTCGTACCCTGTGCTGATCGATGGCATGGTACCCGGGCTCGGGCCACAGCAACCAGAAGCCGGCCAGCAGGGCAGTGGCGAGCATGGCGCGCTGCACGCTGGTCCTGTGCTGCGTTTGCCAACGACGCAGGCAGCGGGACCAGCTTCCACGGCTCCCCCGGTGACGTCGTGCGGCCATACGGAGGCGCTTCCACTCACCAGCAGAGGTCCGGATCACACCGTACGACGGCGCCGGCGCCTCTCTCCCACCTAGAAGAAGTATCCTCGGGGTCGGCGCATTCAACTGCGTCATAGCGGAAACCACCGTGGTGGCCGAAGCCGGCGCTGATACTCCTTGCATGAGGATTTTGGGGCATGCCTTCGCAAAGCCTGCCGCGGCGTATCATGGTGCGCCGTCGGAGCCGCCGTCGCGCACCCGCCGCGGCGCAGCACGGGGCCAGGCCGCGCGGCGCCGCCGCGCGCCGTTCTTCCCTCTTGACGGCAGCGACGCGGCGGGTTTTTGCTGGTATGCCGATCGTCAGCGGGGGGCGGGAAGCTGGTCTTTGACGGGGCGCGTCGAGCGATGCTGTTGCTTTTGGACAACTACGACAGCTTCACCTACAATTTGTTCCATTACTTGGGCGAGTTGGGGGCGGACGTCGTCGTGCATCGCAATGACGCGCTCAGCGTTGATGACGCGCTAGCGCTGCGGCCACAGGCGATCGTGATCTCGCCCGGACCGTGCGATCCCGATCGGGCCGGCATCTCGGTCGATCTGGTGCGGGGCGCGGCCGAGCTGTGCCCCGTTCTCGGGGTCTGCCTCGGCCATCAGGCGATCGCCCAGGCTTTCGGCGGGCGCATCGTGCGCGCAGCGCAGGTCATGCACGGCAAGATCAGTGAGATCGAGCACGACGGCGAGGGTCTGTTCCGCGGTCTGCCCTCGCCGTTCGCGGCGACCCGCTACCATTCGCTGGTTGCCGAGGCGGCCAGTCTGCCGAGCTGTCTCGAGGTTACCGCACGCACCCACGAGGGCATCATCATGGCCGTGCGGCACCGGGCGTTGCCGATCCACGGCGTGCAGTTCCATCCCGAGAGCATCGAAACCAAGCACGGCCACCAGCTGCTCAGCAATTTCCTGGCGCTGATCCCGCCGCGGGGAAGCGCGTGAACGGCACGCCCAATCGCATGAAGGCGCTTCTGGCGCGGGTCGCCTCGGGCGAGCCGCTGAAGCTGGTCGAGGCGCGCGACGCGTTCGAGATCATGATGTCGGGCGATGCCACGCCGGCCCAGGTCGGCGGCTTCCTCATGGGACTGCGGGTGCGCGGCGAGACCATCGACGAGCTGACCGGCGGCGCGCAGGCCCTGCGCGAGCGCATGCTCAAGGTGCAGGCGCCCGACGACGCGATCGACACCTGCGGCACCGGCGGCGACGCATCCGGCACGTTCAACGTGTCGACCGCGGCGGCGCTCGTGGTCGCCGCGTGCGGCGTTCCGGTCGCCAAGCACGGCAACCGGGCGCTGTCATCGCGCGCCGGCTCGGCCGACATCCTGACCGCGCTCGGGGTCAACATCGACGCCGAGCTGACTTTGGTCGAGCGCGCCATCCGCGGCGCCGGCATCGGCTTCATGATGGCCCCGCGACACCACGGTGCGATGCGCCACGTCGCCGGGGCGCGCGTTGAGCTCGGCACCCGGACCATCTTCAACCTGCTCGGCCCGCTGGCCAATCCGGCCGGCGCGAAGCGGCAGCTGATGGGCGTGTTCGCGCTCGAGTGGGTCGAACCGATCGCCCACGTGCTCGGCCAGCTGGGCGCCGAACGGGCCTGGGTCGTCCACGGCGCGGACGGCCTGGACGAGCTCAGCACCACCGGGCCGTCCGATGTCGCCGAGCTGCGCGACGGCAGGGTCAGAACCTTCCAGGTGAGCCCGGAGCAGGCCGGGCTGCCGCGCGCCCGCCGCGACGACCTCAAGGGCGGCGATGCCACGACCAACGCGGATGCGCTGCGCGCGCTGCTGGACGGCGTGCGCGGGCCGTATCGCGACATCGTAGTGCTCAACAGCGCGGCGGCGCTGATCGTCGCCGGCCGGGTCGACCACCTCGAGGCCGGCGTGGCGCGCGCGACCGAAGCGATCGACAGCGGCGCCGCCAAGGACGTGCTCCGCGGCCTGATCGCGATCACCAACGAGGCGGCGCCCGGTGACTGACGTGCTCGCCCGAATCTGCGCGGCCAAGCGCGCCGCGGTCGCCACGCGCAAGGCGGCGCTGCCGCTGGCCGAGCTCGAGGCCCATCTGCCTCCAACCCCGCCGCGCGGCTTCCGGCGCGCCCTCCAGGCGAAGCTCGAGCGCGACCGCCTGGCGCTGATCGCCGAGATCAAGAAGGCCTCGCCGAGCCAGGGCCTGATCCGCGCCGATTTCGACCCGCCGGCGCTCGCCCGCGCCTATGCGGCGGGAGGTGCGACCTGCCTCTCGGTACTGACCGAGGAGAACTGGTTCGAGGGCGCCGATGAGGACCTGCGAGCGGCCCGCGCCGCGGTCGATCTCCCGTGCCTGCGCAAGGACTTCATCCTCGAGCCCTACCAGGTGGTCGAGGCACGGGCGATCGGCGCCGACTGCGTGCTCCTGATCATGGCGGCGCTCGACGACGGCGCGGCGCGTGAGCTTGCCGCGCTGGCGCGCGCCCTCGGCCTCGACGTGCTGGTCGAGGCGCACGATGCCGCGGAGCTCGAGCGCGCCCTCCGTCTGGACGCCGGGCTGATCGGCGTCAACAATCGCAATCTGAAGACCCTGCGCGTGGACCTGCGCACCACGGAGCAGCTCGCACCTCTGGTGCCAGGCGACCGGCTGCTGGTGGCCGAGAGCGGCCTAGCCACCCGTGCCGATCTCGAGCGGATGGCCGCGGTCGGCGCCCGCTGCTTCCTGATCGGCGAGGCGCTGATGCGCCAGGCCGATGTCGCCGCCGCGACGCGCGCGCTGCTAGGAGTTCGGGAGCTCGCATGAGCGCCTTCAGCCACTTCGACGAAGCCGGCAATGCGGTCATGGTCGACGTGACCGGCAAGGCGGTGACCGAGCGGGTGGCGATCGCCTCGGGACGGGTGTTGATGCGGCCCGAGACGCTGGCGCTGATCGAGCAGCGGGCGCTCGCGAAAGGCGACGTGCTGAGCGTCGCGCAGCTGGCCGGGATCATGGGCGCGAAGCGCACCGCCGAGCTGATCCCGCTGTGCCACCCGTTGCCCTTGTCCTCGGTCCAGGTCGAGCTGGCCTGCCGTTCGGAGCCGGTCGCGGTCGAGATCACCGCGACCTGCCGCTCGGTCGGCCGCACCGGGGTGGAGATGGAGGCGCTGTGCGCAGTCAGCGCGGCCGCGCTCACGGTGTACGACATGTGCAAAGCGGTCGATCGCGCCATGCGCATCACGGACGTGCGGCTGCGGCACAAGTCCGGCGGCAAGTCCGGCACCTATACGGCCGACTGATGCTTGCGGTTGAAGAGGCCCACGCGCGCATTGTCGCTGCGTTCGCGCCGCTGCCCGCAGAGTGGGTGCATCTGGCTGCTGCTGCGGGCCGGGTGCTCGAGCGGGATCTGATCGCCGAGCGCGACCAGCCGCCCGGCGACACCTCGGCGATGGACGGCTATGCGGTACGCGCGGCGGATCTGGCGTCTGGCCATGCCACGCTGCGCCTGGTCGGCAGCGCGCCGGCGGGCGGCTCCTACGAGGAGGAGCTCGGGCCTGGCGAGACCGTGCGCATCTTCACGGGCGGCCTGTTGCCCCGGGGTGCGGACGCCGTTGCGCTTCAGGAGAACGCGCGCGCCGAAGGTGATCGCGTTCGTATCGAGGGATCGGTCGAGCCGGGCACCTTCGTGCGTCCGGCCGGGCTCGACTTCCGGCGCGGCGAACGCGCGTTGCCTGCCGGCCGTCACCTGACCGCGCGTGATATCGGCCTGGCGGCGGCGCTCAACCACGCCTGGCTGCCGGTGCACCGGCGCCCGCGCATCGCGCTGCTCGCGACGGGCGACGAGCTGGTCTTCCCCGGCCAGCCGCTCACCCCGTCGCAGATCGTCAACTCCAATACCGTGGCGCTCGCCGCGATGGTGCGGCAATGGGGCGGCGAGCCGCTCGATCTGGGGATCGTGCGCGACCGGCCGGACAGCCTGGTCGAGGCGAGCGGGGAGCTGCGGGGCGTCGACCTCGTGGTGACGCTGGGCGGGGCCTCGGTCGGCGAGCGCGACCTGGTGCGACGTGTGCTCGGCGAGCACGGGCTCGCCCTGGACTTCTGGCAGATCGCGATGCGCCCGGGCAAGCCGCTGATGTTCGGCCGGGTGCACGACGTGCCGCTTCTCGGCTTGCCCGGTAACCCGGTATCGGCGGGGGTCTGTGCCGTGCTGTTCGTGCGCTCCGCGATCTGCGCCCTGCTCGGGCTGGATCCGGCGCCGCCTGAAGTGCCGGCGGTGCTCGGCGCAGCGCTCGGCGCCAACGATCGGCGGCAGGAGTATCTGCGCGCGAGTGCCGCCTGGCGCGACGACGGGCGGCTCGAAGCCGTGCCCGCCGCGCGTCAGGACAGCTCGATGCTGGCCACGTTCGCGCGCGCCGACTGCCTGATCAAGCGGGCGCCGTTCGCTCCGGCGATGCCGCCCGGCACCCCGGTATCCGTGCTCCTGCTCGGACCCGCCCCCGTCGGCGTGTGACTCCGGTTCGCGCGAGGAAAAACTCTGTTTTTCAACCGTGCATAATGCTTGGAATGGCCCGGTCGATCAGATAACATTTGACAGTTTGTTGACGACGCACCAGAACGTTCGTAGAACACACGGGCCAATTCCACAGATCGCCTCGAGAACGGAGGGGAGAGGTGCTCACTCAGCGCCAGCACCAGTTGCTCCAGTTCATTCACGGCTATCTCCGGGACCACGGGGTGCCGCCCTCATTCGAGGAGATGCGCGCCGCCCTTCGGCTCAAGTCGAAATCGGGCATCCATCGGCTGATCACCGGGTTGGAGGAGCGGGGCTACATCCGTCGCCTGGCCTACCGGGCGCGCGCGCTGGAGGTCATTCGCCTGCCCAACGGCGCGCGGGTGGAGCCCGGCGCGGTGCTGGCTCCGGCCGAAGCTAAGGTCGTGCAGTTCGGCCGACCGGCCGAGCAGACTTACGAAGAGTCGCTGGTCACGCTGCCACTGTACGGTCGGATCGCCGCCGGCACACCGATCGAAGCTTTGCGCGATCATTCGACGCAGGTCCAGGCGCCGCCCCATCTGCTTGGCCGCGGCGACCACTACGCCCTCGAGGTGGTGGGCGATTCGATGTGCGAGGCCGGGATTCAGGACGGCGACCTGGTCGTGATCGAGCGCGCGGACATCGCAGCCAACGGCGACATCGTGGTGGCCCTGATCGACGACAGCGAGGTCACCCTGAAGAGGCTGCGCTGCAAGGGCCAGACGGTGGCGCTCGAGGCGGCGAATCCACAGTACGAGACGCGGATCTTCGGGCCGAACCGGGTCAAGGTGCAGGGTCGCCTGGTCGGGCTGATGCGCCGCTACTGATTCGCTTGGCCACACGCGGCGCCGTCGCGTGGGCCGGCTCAAGCGCGCAATGCTGCCGATCTCAGATCTGGCGCGAGGACATCACCGCAGGCCCGCTGATCAACGCCGGTCCTGGCCCGGTCGGAGGCACGTCAGAACTCTGTCGACGTGATCGGTGATGACCGCCGCGACGCCCGCCTCGAGGTGCCGCCGCGCGCGCACGCCGTCGTTGACCGTGTACAGCACGACGGGGATGCCGGCGGCCAGGATGGTGGCCCGCTGCCAGGCGGCGCTCCGGCGGTGATTGAGGTGCAGCGCGGCGCAGTCGTACTCGGCCATCAGCTCCCGCCACCTGCGCGGCAGCGTGCCGGCGAGATAGCCGCGCGGCAGCCCCGGCGCGATATCGCGCGCCACGCGCAGGCACGCCGCCGCGAAGCTGGACACCAGCGGCGCCGGCCGGTGCCGCGGCCACAGCTCGAGCAGCGTCGAAATGGTCACCTGCGCCGTCTCCACCTCCCGGCCGGCGCACGGCTTGATCTCGACGTTGATGCCGAGGCCGAGCTCGGTGCAAAGCGCGAGCGCCTGTTCGAACGTCGGCACCGGCTCGCCGCGAAACGCGGCCCCGAACCAGCTCCCCGCGTCCAGGCGTCGGAAGTCGGCCAGCGTGGTCGCGGCGACCGCGCCTCGCCCGTCGGTGGTCCGCTCCAGGCAATCGTCGTGGAACAGGATGGCGTGACCGTCCTTGGTCAGCTTGACGTCGAACTCGATCCAGCTCGCGCCGAGCTCCCGGGCCTTTCTGATGCCGGCGAGCGTGTTCTCCGGAGCCGCGCCCGCCGCGCCGCGGTGGCCGATCACGGGCGGCAGGTCGAGCGGGGCCGTGGCTCGGAGTGGCGAAGCCGGCTGTTCCCGACCGTCGCCGACCCCGTAGCTCACGCGCTCCACTGGTAGACCCAGGTCTCGCTGAGCGGCTTGTCGCCGAGGCGCAGGGCGCAGCGCAGCTCGACGGGGTCGCCACCAGCCGGATGCAGGTCGAAGAACACGCGCCAGCCCCCGGTGACGTCGTTCTTGCGCGTGATCGGCAGGGTCAGCTCACCGCCCGCGAGCGTGACCGAGGCTTCGACCGGAGCATCAGCCGGCAGGTCTTTCAGCTGGCCGCCCTCGAAATCGATCACGAATCTGCGGATCTCGCCGTCCTGCTGCTGGCCGGGCGAGCCGCCCATGCCGGTCCGCGTCGCGGCGGTCTGCGCCAGCTCGGGTCGGATCGGTGCTTGCATCCCCCAGTACAGCCGGTACTTGAAGTGCCATTCCGAGCCCGCCTCGACCGGCTCCCGCGGCACCCAGAATGCGACGATGTTGTCGTGGACCTCCGCCGGGCTCGGGATCTCGATCAGACGCACGTGGCCCTGGCCCCACCCTTCCAGCGGCTCGACCCACAGGCTCGGGCGCAGGTCATAGTGGGCCTCGAGATCCTGGTAGGCTTCGAAGTCGCGCGTGCGCTGCATCAGGCCGAAGCCCTTGGGGTTGTTGTCGCTGAACAGCGACAGCCGGAGCAGCTCCGGATTGACCAGGGGCCGCCAGAACCATTCGCCCGAACCCGACCAGAGCTGCAGGCCCTCGGAATCGTGCACCTGCGGGCGGAAGTCGTCGATCCCGCGCCGGTCGTTTGGCCCGAACAGAAACATACTGGTGAGCGGCGCGATGCCGAGCAGCTCGATCGCCTGGCGCGGGTACAGCGTCGCCTCGATCTCCATCACGGTGGCAGCGCCCGGCCGCATTTTGAAGGTGTATGCCCCGGTCAGGCTCGGCCCGTCCAGCAGGGCGTGCACCATAATCTGGTCCGCGCCGGGCGCGGGACGTTCCAGCCAGAAGCGGCGATACGACGGGAACTCCTCCTGCTTCGGCAGACCGGTATCGATCGCCACGCCGCGCGCCGAGATGCCATAGCGCTGCCCCCGGCCGAGCGCGCGGAAATAGCTAGCGCCAAGAAACACCGCGAGTTCGTCGAGATAGTCGGGCCGATTGAGCGGAACGTGCAGGCGGAACCCGGCGAAGCCGAGGTCGTTCGGGAAGTCGGTTTCGAAGCCGTTCTTGCCGAAGTCGAACAGCTGTGGCGAATAGAGCACCTCGCGCGCCACTCCGTCAGCTACGTCATAGATATGGACAGGCGTCCTGAAGTGATAGCCGAGATGAAAGAACTGCACTTCGGCATCCAGTCCGAGGTCGTGCCACAATGCCATGTCACGGCGGAACCGGATGTCGCGTTGCTGGTCGTAGTTGAGCTCCGCAAGCACCTCCGGCAGGGCGGCATCGAGCGTCCCAAACGGTTCGGCCGCCAGAGCGCGCGCCTGCTCCCGTACCAGATCCGGGGAGAACGGTGCGGGCTCGCCGAGACGCAGAGCGGAGTTCTCCTGGGCGTGCGCGAGCGAGCGCGCAGCGGCAGCCGCTACGCAAAACGCAATCATGCTGGACAGCAACTCGCGACGGGACGTGGTCATAGGTGCTTCACTTCCGTGTTCTGGTTCGAGCCAACGTGTTGTAGAGATCGTCGGCGTTCTGGCGCGAGCACAACGTCTCGTAGAGAAGGCGTTTTCAGCTGTGAGATATAGGATCGGCAGGCGGAGGTGACGATGTCCCGACCGGTCCACGTGATCGGGGGCGGGCTCGCCGGCAGCGAGGCGGCGTGGCAGCTGGCGCAGGCCGGCATCCCTGTCACTCTACACGAGATGCGCCCGGCGCGCGCGACCGATGCGCACAAGACGGGCACGCTCGCCGAGCTGGTCTGCTCCAACTCGTTCCGCTCCGACGACACCCTCAACAACGCGGTCGGGCTGCTGCACGAGGAGCTGCGGCGCTGCGGCTCGCTGATCATGCGCGCGGGCGACGCCCACAAGCTGCCCGCGGGCGGCGCGCTGGCGGTCGATCGGGACGGTTTCGCCGCAGCGGTGCAGGAGGCGCTGGAGACGGCGCCCTCGGTCGAGATCCGCCGCGAGGCGGTGCCGGCGCTGCCCGATGCGTCCTGGGGCCAGGTAATCGTCGCGACCGGTCCGCTCACCTCGCCCGAGCTCGCCCAGTCGATCCGGTGCGCCACGGGCGAGGATGCGCTCGCCTTCTTCGATGCCATCGCCCCGATCGTGCATCGCGACACCATCGACTTCGAGGTCGCCTGGCTGCAGTCCCGCTACGACAAGCCCGGGCCGGCCGGCACTGGCGCCGACTACGTCAACTGTGCGCTGGACGAGGCGCAGTACCGGGGCTTCGTCGAGGCGCTCTGCGCCGGCGACAAGCACGAGTTCAAGCAGTGGGAGACCTCGACCCCCTATTTCGAGGGCTGTCTGCCGATCGAGGTCATGGCGGAGCGCGGTCCGGACACGCTGCGCTATGGACCCATGAAGCCGGTCGGGCTGATCGACCCGCGCACCGGCCAGCGGCCGTTCGCGGTGGTCCAGCTGCGCCAGGACAACGCGCTCGGTACGCTGTTCAACATGGTCGGCTTCCAGACCAAGCTGACCTACGGCGAGCAGAAACGGATCTTCCGTATGATCCCGGGGCTGGAGCGGGCCGAGTTCGCGCGCCTTGGCGGCGTGCACCGCAACACCTTCATCAACAGTCCGCGCCTGCTCGACCAGCAGCTGCGCCTGAAGACGATGCCGCACATCCGCTTCGCCGGCCAGATCACCGGGGTGGAGGGCTACGTGGAGAGCGCCGGGATCGGCCTTCTCGCGGGTCGCTTCGTGGCGGCCGAGCTCAGAGGCGAGCCCGTGCTTGCGCCGCCCGGCACGACCGCGCTCGGTGCGCTGCTTGCGCACATCACGCGCGACGCCGACGCCGCGACGTTCCAGCCGATGAACGTCAACTTCGGCCTGTTCCCGCCGCTGGATGCGCGCACCAGGAAGGCCGAGCGCAAGCCGGCGCTGGCGCGGCGCGCGCTCGCCGACCTCGACGCCTGGCTCGCGCGGCTGGCCCAGGCGGCGTAAGCGCGGCAGGAGACGCCATGACCGCAGATCGAGGTCAAGCCGGTCCGGCCAACGCCGACCAGGCCGAGTACTGGAACTCGGCATCGGGGCAAAAATGGATCACCAGCCAGGACGCGCTGGATCAGCGCTTCGCGCCACTGACCAAGCTGTTGATGGGGCGGGCCGGCATCGGCCCCGGCGAGTGCGTGATCGACGTCGGCTGCGGCACCGGCACCACCACGCTGCTGCTCGCCGCCGCCGTGGGCGCGCACGGCGCGGTGCTCGCAATCGACATCTCGGAGCCTCTGCTCGCCGCGGCGCGCCGGCGCTGTCTGGATGGCGGCCACGCCAACGTCCGGCTGATTCGGGCAGACGCCCAGACCCAAAGGTTCGAGCGCGGCTGTCACGATGCCGTCGTGTCGCGCTTCGGCGTGATGTTCTTCGACGATCCGCTCGGCGCGTTTGGCAACCTCTTGAGCGCGCTGCGTCCGCGTGGCCGTCTGGCGTTCGCCTGCTGGGGGCCGCTCGAGGCGAATCCCTGGTTTGCGCTCGCGCTCCAGCTCGGCATCGAGCGGCTCGGCCCGCCGGAGCCGCAGCCGCCGCGGGCGCCCGGCCCGCTCGCGCTCAGCGAGCCGGATTACATCGATGAGATCCTGACCGGCGCCGGGTTCGCCGATGTCCGCATCGATCAGCTGCACACGGTGCTGCCCGGCGCCCGCAGCACGCGGGATGAAGCGGCGCTGATGTCGTCGGTCGGCCCGCTCGCTCGGCTCATCCGCGAGCGCGGCGCCGACGAGCCGACGCGCATGGCACTGGCTGATGAGCTCGCAGAGCGGCTCTCACCTTATGCGACGGCGGATGGCGTGCGTCTGCCGGCAGCAGTGCATCTGGTCACGGCGACGGCGCCCGCGTGACTGCGGGCCCGCAGCGCGGATCATGCCTCCCGGGCGAGGTGGCGCAGCGCGTCCGGTTGGAGGCTGAGCGTCAGGATCTTCTCCTCGCGCGCGCCGATCGCGCGGTAGAAGGCCAGGCCCGCGCGGTTCTCGGGCAGCGCGTTCCAGAAGACGTAGCAGCCGCCGTCCGCCTCGCAGGCCCGCGCCACCGCCGCCATCAGCGCCCGGCCGGCGCCCTGGCGGCGCGCCTCCGGTACCACGTAGAGGTCCTGCAGGTAGAAGCCGCGCGCGGCGTGGTCAGTATCGTACGCCGGATAGAACAGCGCGTAGCCGACCGGCTGACCGTCGCGCTCCGCGATCAGCGCCCGAAAGCGCGG